>JACXTT010005742.1_pt1 | contig 17930 bp, 19 predicted proteins | sample 9270951 | NCBI WGS metagenome assembly JACXTT01 (sample SAMN15532306, study PRJNA645909) | rock metagenome | isolation source: weathered quartz diorite | place: Puerto Rico | collected 2017-06-21 | reverse complement strand
ATAAGCAACGTGAACGCAATGCGAGCTGGACGACGCCTCTTCGCCGCGATCCTGTCAGGAGCGGAGGATCCAAGATCGTAACGTATGCGCTCCGCCAGCGCCGCCGCGTTTGATACACCGTAGTGCAGATAAAGCTTCGCTCCGTCGCGGAACTTTATGCAAAATCACAGCGGGCCTCCCCGTCCTGCCCACTCGCCCACCTCTTCAATTGCAGAAAGATCTCGCACCAGCATTTACGGGCTTTCGAGTGTGTTGAACGTCAAGGTCCTTCCGTCATAGTTGAATTCTTTGATGAGCCTTTTCCTGCTGCTGGCGCGCGCTTGATGCGGCTCTTGATCGACGAGTGCATTGATGAGCGCGTTCGGCTTCTGTAATCCCCGCCGCCAACCCGGGCTTGACTCCGCTCCGTTCCCTCACTACCATCTCCGCATGGGTTACTGGGACGAGTATCGGAAGCACGGCGTCTGGGGCGGATCAGACATTCCGAAGCACTCCGCCGAGATCAACCAGGTCAAAGGCGCGCTCAACGCTATTGGCATCTCCATCGATCAATACATGGACAAGCGGGCCGGAACCTATGGCGGGATCATCGAGGTAGCTGGAAATCCGGAGCCCACAGGAATCAAATTCTTCTGCAAGGATCCGGCGGGTCTCGCCTACCGCATCCAGCAGCTCAAAGATCAATTCAAGCCGGACGATCGCACAACCGCCGGAGGGCTGGTCAACGCCGCGCGGGCCAGTGGTGACAGTTATCGCGAGAGCGGCCTCGGCATGCGCCTGCATATTGAGGTCGGCGATATCACCGACTGTCACCTCGACAGCCATCAGATTGTTGCCGGCGGCGCACCCAACGGCATGGGCACGCTATACGATTTCGATTCGATCGCCGATCACTTCACGTTCGATCTAGGGCCCGAACTGCCGGTTTTGAAATGGCTGTACTTTCCGCTCGGGCGCCACGCCTCCATCGGACCGTATTTCACGATGCGAATGAATCGGCCAGACCCGCAGTTTCACGACCCGAGAGGCGGACCGGACGGCGGGCTCGAGTTCGGCGCCGGCGTCTCTGTCCGGGGCACTTTTTCGAAGTTTGGATCGAAATAGGCGAGGCGGCATATGCCGCCCCGTCATTCACTATTCTCTGAAAGAAGTAGCTTCTTCGTTCGCCGTCATACTGTCCCGTTTTTAAGCAGCACTTCTTGAAACCTGTGGCCGGAGCCGCACGGGCAGAGATCGTTCCGGCCTAGTTTTTCGAGCAGATCCTTATCGCCGTGGACGAACCGGAGCCCGGCCTTCACGCGCGTTTCGGAAGGAAATCCCTTGCGGCGCTTACTGCTGCGCTCGAAAGGAGGATTGGTTGATGTTGTCTTGGGGTTCCATGTGATGCCTCCTGTAGCCTCACAAGAATAACACGCCCACCCTCATGTTTCAGCCAAAGCTCACGCTGGAATTCTTCGAACTTTGCCTTGGCTGCTTTAGGCCACGGCATATCCATAAGTACCAGCTTAAGGAAAACGTCGCTGCGGGCCTCACCTACTCCGGTCGCACCAACATCTTCACGTGCTTATTCTTCTCGTTCAGCAATCCGTTATAGCCTTTGCCGACGAGATCGTCGAGGCCGATATGGTCCGTGATCAGCAGATCGCCGCGAAAGCGTGGGTCGGTCATGATGCGGATGGTTTCGTCGTAGACGCCGTAGCCGCTCATGCTTCCCGAAATGGTTTTCTCGCGGAATACGACGTCGGTTAGATCGATGGCGGCCGGTTTTTCGAAGACCCCCATGATCACCAGGCGCCCGCGCGTGCGCGTAAGCTTGCCCGCCATCAGCACCGTCGCCGCCTGGCCGGCGCATTCCATGACGAGATCGAAGCCCGCGCCATCCGTGATCTCGAGCGCGCGCTTTTCGGGATCTTCGCGCGTGGGATCGATCACCGCGTCGGCGCCGCACTGCTTGGCTGCTTCGATGCGCCTCTCGGCCACTTCGATCGCGACCACGCGTCTTGCCCCGCGGATGCGTGCAGCCATCAACGCCATCAGGCCGATCGGGCCTGCGCCCACGATCGCCACGTTGTCCCCGGCGCCCGGCTGGCCCTGCGTCACCGCGCGCACAGTGGACGAGAACGGCTCCACCAGCGCGCCGATCTCGTCCGTGATCGCATCGGTCAGGTGATAGCACTGGTAGGCGTTCAGGTTCAGCCGCTCGGCCAGCGCGCCGCCGGTCCATGACGTGCCCAGAAACGCCACGCGATCGCACTGCGCCATCGAGCCCGTCCGGCACCACCGGCATTTGCCGCAGCCGATGATGGGGCACGCCGCGATCCGGTCGCCAACCGCGAAGTTATCGACGCCCTCACCCACCGCCGTCACTTCGCCCGACATCTCGTGGCCGATGATCACCGGCGCCTGCACGCCCGTCACCGGATGCGGATGGCCGAGAGGGATATAGAGCGGCCCTCCCATGTACTCGTGCAGGTCGGTTCCGCAAATGCCGCACCAGGCTACCTTCACCTGCACCTGCCCGGGCGGAGGCGCGGGCGGTTCGCTCACCTTTTCGATGCGGACGTCCTGGCGTCCATGCCAAACCGCGGCCTTCATGCACTTTCTTTCTTGATGTAAAGCACCGCCGGGCCGGTGAAGGGCACCGCCAAGGATTGTTGCTTGCCGCCTGTGACGTTGCCGCCGAACGTAGTGGTGCCCTCAGCCGGGTGCATCCACTCCACGCTGAATTTTCCCCGCGCGTGGGACAAGTCCACCGATGCCTGATCGCCTTCCGGCAGGTACACCAGAAACTCGCGCTCGGGATTGGCCAGGCAGTAGCCCGTCGATGCCAGCTCGTCGTGCGGCGTCATGGAATCGAGGTCCATGCGGAGCGCATACGCACGCGTGTACCCGATGGCTTTGCGCACCGGCTCCCAGGTCCAATCGTCGCGCCGGTTCAGATCGCGCAATGGATACCCCGGCCGCGGCCCCCAGTTCACCTCCGGGCATGGGCTTCCCGCGATGGGATCCCAGCTGTCCATCAGGAGCGTATTATGTCCTCGCACCAAGCACTTCCACGCCCAGCTCACCGTTCCGCCATGGCCCCAGAGGTGATCGGTGTCGTTGACGCTGACTTTTTTTCCGTCCCATGCCGGCGGATCGAAGAGGAACTGCCGGCCAAATGGTGAAACCCACTCGGCTGGGCTCGCCATCATCTCTTCCATGCGCTCCACGCCCGCTCCGGTCAGGCCCACCGGATGCCGCTTGCCCTTCTCGGTTTCCAGCTTGTGCATGGTATCCACCACCCACCAGTCCCAATCCCTGCCGCCGCCTTCGTTCACCACCTCGTAGAGCACATTATCGAGATCATCCACCGTATCGACGATCTTCTTGAGATACGCCGCGTGCTGCTCGCGGACTTGCGAATCGTCGAGATCTGGCTGCCCGTCGCCGTTCCGGTCGCCATTCACGCCGTTGATGTTGTTCTGGGCGTTCAATGGATGGCCGGACCACGTCTGCTTTCCGCAATGCGCCGGCCGGTTGTAGCTGAACCCCTGAAAAAGCTGCACCGCGCAGTAGATGCCGCGGTCCCGGCACTCAGTGACCCGCGCCCGCATGCGGTCGAAATAGGCTGGATTGAATTTCGTGAGATCGACTTTCAGGCCGCCGTCGAGCGCCGTGCCCGGGCCCGTCCGCACGTACAGTGTTGGCTCGAACAGAATCTTATCCGGCGTCCATGGCGCCCAAGCCGATTGCTGCCATCCCCACAGCCGCATGAAGTTGTGGTTGTGGCTGAGCATCATGGCCAGGTAAGCCTGCCAGTCAAACGTCGGGATGGGAGCGGCGCCCGAGTCCTGCAGGTTCGCCCATGTATGCGCGCCCGTCAGGAAAATCGCCCGGCCGCTTGCGTCGGCGAAGTAGCGCGGGTTTTTAGGATGGACGCGCAGCGGTCCCGTGGCCGGCCTCACGATCTGCGCTGAAGCCGTCCTCCATCCGCTCGCCGCGACACTGCAGGCTACCGTCGTCTTCAAGAAATCGCGCCGATTCATATTGTCTTCTCCCTACGCCAGTTGCCCGCCGTCCACAAACAGCAGCACGCCGTTGATGTAGCTGGCATCTTCCGACGCCAGAAAGAGCGCCGGGCCGGCCACATCCTCCGGGGTTCCCAGCCGCCCGAGCGGGATCAGACCCCGAGCCGGATCATACTTTTTCATGAATTCCGGATCGTTCAGCACGGGCCGCGTTAAGCGGGTCTTGATGAACCCCGGGCCCAGAGCGTTGGAGTTGATGCCGTGGGGGCCAAGTTCGCGCGCCAGCGTTTTGGCAAGGAGAAACACGCCCGCCTTCGAGGCGTTGTAGTGCCCCAAACTCGCCTCCGCGTCCCAGCAGTTGGTGGACGCCATGAAGACGAACTTGCCCCGCTTGCGTGCCACCATGTGCGGCGCAACCGCCTTTGACACCAGGAACGCACCGCGTAAGTTGATGTCCACCGTGTCGTCCCAGGTCTCGTCGGAGATTTCGAGAAAGGGCACCGCCGGCGCGATCCCGGCCACGTACATCAGCACGTCGATGCGCCCGCGCCAGTCCACAACCTGTTTGACCATGGCCTGCACCTGTCGGGAATCGCGCACATCGCATGGAACACACTGCGCATCCAAGCCCTCGGCATGCATTTCGCGAGCCGTGGCCTCCATCATGGGACAGTCGATATCAGCGATGGCAACCTGCGCCCCTTCGCGGCCCAAACGCACGCCGATCGATTTCCCGATACCTTGCGCCCCGCCCACCACCAGTGCCACCTGGTCTTTGAAGCGGGCTGCGCCGTTCGAATGCTGCTCGTCCATCCGTTGCTAGCCTCTAACGTTAAAGTATTAGTCGGAGCACCGCCAGTCTGTAATGATCGCCCAAATTTTTGTTGGGGCAGCACGCTTGCCACTACGGTGGGGCACCGTGGGATTTTAAAAATCTTTCAGAGCTTTCTTATAGCCAGCCGGACCGGGTCCATAGGACTCTTGATGGGGTCTGGCCGAGCCATCTGGTGGTCAGGAGGTTGGAATGAGACTCAAGGACAAGGTGGCCCTGGTCACGGGCGGCGCCTCAGGCATCGGCAAGGCGACGGCGGAACTTTTTGCGCGCGAGGGCGCCCGCGTAGCGGTCGCGGATTACAGCGCCGACGGCCGCGATACCGTGCAGGCCATCAAGAACGCGGGCGGAGAAGCCATCTTCGTGCCCGTTGACGTCTCGGATTCCGGCCAGGTAGCGAAGATGGTGGAAGCCGCGCTCCAGGCTTACAAGCGTATTGATATCCTCTTCAACGGCGCGGGAATACTCTACTATGGAACGGTATTGGAGACCGACGAGCAGGCCTGGAACCGCGTAATTTCCATCAACCTCACCGGTACTTATCTGTGCTGCCGGGCGGTGGTGCCTCACATGATCCGCCAAGGCGGCGGGTCCATCATTAATGTCGCATCGACAGTTGGCGCCCATGACGCCTGCGCGAACGCGGTGGCCTATGTGACCTCCAAAGGTGGCGTAACCCTATTTACCAAGGCCATGGCAGTAGATCACGCCAGGCAGGGCGTCCGGGTAAACGCGCTGGTGCCCGGGGCTACCGATACCCCCATGATTCGAAAGGCACTTACACCAGAGGCCCTGGAGGCCCTGGGAGCCTCGCAGCCTATCGGGCGGCTCGGCCGCCCCGAAGAACTGGCCAAGGCGGTGTTGTTTCTGGCGTCGGACGATGCGTCGTTCGTAACCGGCAGCGCGATGTACGTCGACGGCGGTCAAACCGCCAAGATTTGAGGGAAACCCTGTGGCTTTTTCAATAGGTTTGAGCAGTCCGGAAGGTCCGGTGGCGCTTCCCGACGGAACGTGGCTGATCGTGGAAGGCGGGGCAGAGCGCGGCTGCGTCACGCACATCAGCGCCGACGGCCAGACCAAGCGCATCATTAAAAAGACCGGCCGCCCGAACGGTTTAGCGGTTGATTCCAAAGGTGTTATATGGGTGGCCGAATCGAAGACGCCATCGCTGGTGCGGCTCACCATGGACGGAAAGGCCGAGGTGGCGGCCACGGAGTGCGACCGCGAGGCATTTCTGTTCCCCAACGACCTTTGTTTCGGGCCTGACGGCGCGCTCTATCTGACAGATTCCGGGGTCTTTATCGATAACTTCGTAATAAACGGCCAGATCCGTCCCGACTACAAGGACATCACCTATGACGGGCGGGTCTATCGAATCGACGTGGGGACGGGCAAAGTAAAGAAACTCGACACCGGTATCAAATTCACGAACGGCATCGCGTTTGGCCCGGACCGGCTGCTCTATGCGAACGAGACGCTGACCGGCAACATCTATCGCTGCGAGAACGGCCGGCGCGTGCTGTTCGGCAACGTGATCCGGCCGGAGGCGCCGCCCGGATGGAAGGGACCCGACGGTATGGCTTTCTCGACGGACGGCAGACTCTTTGTGGCGGTTTTCGGGCAGCAGGACGTAACGGTCCTGGGCAGGACGGGCGCGGTTGTCGAGCGCATCCCGACCGCCGGAAAATTGCCCACCAACGTGGCTTTCGCGCTACCAGGCCGGAAGCGGATTCACGTCACCGAGTACGAACTAGGGCAGTTGGAAGCTTTCGATGTTACCTCCGATGGTCTGCCATTGTGGACCGGACCGACAGTTTGATGGATACCTCCACCAGCAGCGTCCCGCGCCTGAGACGCGTCCTATCGGTTTGGGACCTCATTCTATACGGGTTAGTGGCGGTAACGCCCAGCGCTCCGGCGACGGTTTTTGGCCTGGCGGAGTTGCGGTCTCACGGGCACGCGGTGGTCACTATCCTGGCGGCGATGGTGGCGATGGTGCTGACGGCCATCAGCTACGGCAGGATGGCTGCCCTATACCCTTCGGCCGGGTCGGCCTATACCTATGTGGGACGCGGCCTACACCCTTATGCCGGCTTCGTATCAGGCTGGGCCATGCTGCTGGACTACGTGGTGAGCCCGCTATTCTGCGTGATCTATGGCAGCCTGGCTTTGCAGCGGGCGGTTCCCGCGCTTCCGTATCCGGTGTGCGCGGCGCTGTTCGCGGGCGGCATCACGTACCTGAACCTGCGCGGCATCCGGTCGACGGCGCGCGCCAACCAAGTATTGCTCACATTCATGTTTGTGGTGCTGCTGAGTTTTATCTTCCTCGCGATCCGGTACCTTTTGGCGCGCCAGGGGATTGCGGGTTTGTTTTCGGTGAAGCCGTTTTACGATCCGGCGACTTTCAAGGTTCGGGACATCGCGGGCGCCACTTCGTTCGCGGCGCTCACGTATCTCGGCTTCGACGCGGTAACGACGCTGGCGGAGGATGTGAAAAACCCGCGGCGCAACGTTCTCTTGGCGGCGGTCTTAGTTTGCGCGTTCACTGGCGTATTCGGCGGGCTGCTGGTGTACCTGGGGCAGCTCGTGTGGCCGGATTACAATACATATTCGAACATCGAGACGGCATTCATCGAGGTCACCGGGCGCGTGGGTGGAGTCTGGCTGTTCCAGGCGATGGCGACGGTGCTGGTGGTCGCCAACATTGGCGCGGGGATGACCACGCAGGTGGGCGCCGCGCGACTGCTATTCGGCATGGGGCGGGACAACGTAATTCCCCGGCGGTTTTTCGCCCACCTGCACCCGGTGCGCAATACGCCCAACCGCAATATCTGGCTGATCGGAATCCTGGCTTACACGGGCGCGCTGGTGATGAGTTACGAGACCACGGCGGAGATTCTCAATTTCGGGGCGTTTCTCGGATTCATGGGAGTAAACCTGGCGGTGATCTGGCAGTTCTGGGTGCGGCGGGCGGAGGGGCACTCGAGAGCATTGTTCGCGGATATCATTTTGCCCGGGCTGGGATTCCTATTCTGCACCGTCATCTGGCTGGGGTTGGGCGCGCCCGCCAAGATCGCCGGAGGCATCTGGTTCGTCATCGGTCTCTTTGTGCTGGCCGCGCACACGCGGGGTTTTCGGCAGCCGATTCTGTTGCCCGACCCCGCCAACTATGAGTGAAGTCGAGGAGATGAATCGATGAAGATGAAAAAGTTCATCAACAAGCCCGAAAACATCGTGCCGGAGCTGCTCGAGGGTTTGGCTCTCTCGCATCCGGACAAGATCCGGCTGACGGGCAGCAACCTGGTGGCGCGCGCGGTGCCCAAGGCGAAAGGCAAGGTGGGGGTGGTGACGCTGGGCGGCAGCGGGCACGAGCCGGGCTTGAGCGGATTCGTGGGCGAAGGCATGCTGGATATCAGCGTGGCAGGCGAGATTTTCGCGGCGCCCGGCGCGCCGCGCTGCCTGGAGGCGATACGGCTGGCGCAATATGGGGCGGGCGTGCTTTTCATCGTGCTGAATCATGCGGGCGACGTGCTCTCCGCCAACATCACGATGGAAATGGCCAAGCGCGAAGGACTGAACGTCAAGATGACGCTCACGCACGAAGACATTTCCGGCGGAACGAATCCCGAGGACCGGCGCGGGCTGGTTGGATTCCTGCCGGTTTTCAAGGTGGCGGGCGCGGCCGCGGAAGAAGGCCGGCCGCTGGATGCCTGTCTCGATATCGCCGAACGCATGGGACGCAATATGCGCACGCTGGCGGTAGCCGTGCGGACGGCGACACATCCCTCTACCGGGCAGCCGATTGTCGAGCTGGGCGATGATGAAATGGAAATTGGCATGGGGCAGCACGGGGAAGCGGGAACGGGCCGCATGAAGTTGAAGAGCGCGGACGAGACCGCGGAGATCATGCTCGATATGCTGCTGAAGGATCTCCAGGCCAAGCCGGGCGAAGAGCTGCTGGTAATCGTGAATGGGGCGGGAGCAACCACGCTCATGGAGCTGTTCCTTTTGTTCCGGCGCGTGGATCAGATTCTGAAGGCGAAGGGCATCAAGCTGGCGCGCGGCAAAGTCGGGGAATTTATCACGACCCAGGAGCAGGCGGGATTTCAAATGATGATCGCCCGCATGGACGCCGAGCTGCTCCGCCTGTGGGATGCGCCCAGCAACGCGCCGTATTTCGTGGTGCGATGACGGGAAGAATCACCAAGGACGATTTCTCCCGTATGATCGGGGGTGCGGCGGCATCGATCCGCGCACAGCATGCGCTGCTCAGCGAACTGGACCGCGCGGTGGGCGACGGCGATCACGGGGCGACCATGGTGCGCACGGTAGAGCGTCTTGAGAAAGCGTTTACGCTAGGAGGTCCAGGAGATCTGAAGACCTGTCTGAAGGAAGCCGGCTGGAGCGTGCTTGGAGGGGACGGCGGGGCGTCGAGTTCTTTGCTGGGCATTTTTTTTGGCGGTATGGCGGACGCCCCCGAGTGCGGCGCACCGGCCTGCGCCAGCGATGTGGCGGCTATCTTCGAGGCGGGCCTGGCAGCGGTCCGGAAACAGACCAAAGCCCAACCCGGCGATAAGACCATGATGGACGCGCTGGTGCCGGCGATCGCGGCGCTGAGGGCGGCGGCGGATGCGGGCAAGAGCGTGACCGAGGCGCTGAGCGATGCGTCGGGCGCGGCACGGGCGGGCGCGGAAGCCACGCGAAATCTCACGGCGCGGCACGGCCGGGCGAAGTTTCTGGGGGAGCAAACGCGCGGGCACATGGACCCGGGGGCCGTCTCGACGGGGCTCATGTTCGAGGGCTTTTATAAAGGCTGGGGAGAATCGAAAGGAGAATCCGGCAATGCCTGATGCAGATGATGTTCAGGACGGGAAAAATTATCATGTCGGCGTTCCGTGCCAGGCAAACGCATTTTTCCTGAAGGGGAGCAATTCGCTCGATTGGGGAATGAAGAACCGGCTGGCGCGGATTTTCAATCCGGCCACGGGAAAGACGGTGATGCTGGCGGTAGACCACGGCTATTTCCAGGGGCCGACGACGGGTCTGGAGCGCATCGACATTTCGATCGTGCCGCTGGTGCCTTACGCGGATGCGCTGATGATCACGCGCGGCGCGCTGCGCACCTCGATTCCGGCGGAGATGTCCAAACCGGTAGTGCTGCGGTCGAGCGGCGGCCAGAGCATCTTAAAAGAGCTTTCCAACGAGCTGGTGGCGGTCGATATCGAAGACGCGGTGCGGCTCAACACGTCGGCCATGGCGGTGCAGGTCTATATCGGCGGCGAGCACGAGCATCAATCGATCGGCAATCTGGTGAAGGTTGTCGATGCGGGCAACCGGCACGGCATTCCGACGCTCGCAGTGACGGGCGTGGGAAAGGAACTGGTGCGCGATGCGAAATACCTGGGCCTGGCGACGCGCATCTGCGCCGAGATGGGCGCACATGTGGTGAAGACGTATTACTGCGAGAAGGGTTTCGCGCGCGTAGCGGCCGCGTGTCCCGTTCCGCTAGTGATCGCGGGCGGCAAGAAGTTGCCGGAGCTGGACGCGTTGAAAATGGCGTACGAGGCGATCGATCAGGGCGCTTCGGGAGTCGATATGGGCCGGAACATTTTCCAGTGCGAGGCGCCCATCGCCATGATCCAGGCGGTGCGCGCGGTGGTGCACGACCAGGAGAAGCCCGACAAGGCCTTCGAGCTGTATCTGTCGTTGAAAAAAGACGCGCACACCGTGGCTGATAGGAGCTGATGATGCCTAAGATCGAGAAAACTCAGGTGGTATGCGTGGCGGAGTTTCGCGCCAAAGAAGGCAAGACTGACGAGCTCATTGCCGCCATGCACCCGCTGATGCAACCGACCCACAAGGAGCCCGGCTGCATCCGTTACGAGCTCAACCAGCGCGAGGATGATCCGCGGTGGATCACGTACGTGGAGAAGTGGAAGGACAAGAAAACGTTCGACGAGCACTGCGCCATGCCCTACATCACGCATTTCTTCAACGACGTGCAGCCGGGGCTGGTGGAGAAGTTCGAGGTGAAGCTGTACAAAGAGATTCTGCCGTAATCCCAAGGGCGGCGGGATCGGTTGACCCTTGGCAGGGTGCGTGGAATAATGTCCAGCTGTGCGGATTCCGAAGAAACTATGCGAGGACCAGGTCCGCCTGGTGGAACCGCAGATCAACGCGGAGGGGATCCACGTCTGGCCGTTCGATCCGGCGTTCCCGGTGGACGTGCGGTTCATGACGAGCGGCCTGGGACATAACGTCCGCAAGAACCGTCACGACTACTTCGAGCTGGCGTATCTGTGCGCGGGCGGGGCCAGCCTGGAGATCCAGGACCGCTCTCTGCCGTTCCACGAGGGCGACCTGGCGGTGGTGGGCAGCACGCTGTATCACCGCTTCGAATGCCGTTCGGGACCGCCGGTGACGCTCGGGGTTCTGTTCTTCAAGCCGGATCTGATTCGCGCCGATGGCGGGCCGGACAACACCGAGTATCTGACACCGTTTCTGCTCCAGGATTCGCAGTTTCCGCACGTGGTTCCCGCGAACACGTCGATTCCGGGACAGGTGTTCGACCTGATGCAGCGGATTCGGGCCGAGCTGCCGGCCACAACGCCGCGGGCGCGGCTGACGGTGAAGACGTATCTCAAGATGATGCTCATCCTGCTGGTGAATCAGTACGCTTCGTATGCCGGGACGGTGGAGACGTTCCAGCGCCAGCAACGCGCACTCGAACGGCTGCGCCCGCTGTTCGAGTATCTGGAAAAGCACTTCGGCGAAGCCACTCAGGTGCAGGAAGCGGCGCACATCTGCGGGATGAGCGAATCGCACTTCATGAGCTTTTTCAAGCGGGCCACGGGCCAGTCCTTTATGGCGTACCTGAATCACTGCCGGATCGAGCGGGCGCAGGCGCTGCTGGCGATGACCGACAAATCAGTATCGGACATCAGCCAGGAGATGGGTTTCTGCGACCAAAGCTATTTCGGAACCGTTTTCCGGAAACTGGTGGGCGTGACGCCGGCCGCGTATCGGGCCAAATCCCGCGCGGACGGGCCCACGCGCCAGGAGGATCACGGGGCGGCGCCGGCCAGTTTGATCGCGCGAGCCGCCGGCGGGGGACGTCCGAACGGAAGACATCAGGGACCGCTGACGCGTCCCCGCCAGAGCGTAGGATTTCGCTAAGCCAGTCGTAGGCCTGCCATCGACATTGAGTTCGCAAAAGAACAGGAGGTGTTTGAACCATGCGGATCGCCGTAGATAGCGATGACGCCGGCATCGAGCTCAAGCGGATGGTCGTCGAATACCTGCGCGAATCGGGTGTGACTGTCGAGGACCTCGACCTGCTGGCTTCGCGCAAGGTGGACTATCCCGATATCGGCTATAACCTGGCTCGCCTGGTGGCGCGAAAGGAATACGACCGCGGGGTGTTGATCTGCGGCACGGGGTTGGGCATGTGCATGATCGCCAACAAAGTGGAGGGCGTGTACGCCGGAGTCTGCCACGATGTGTACTCCGCAGAGCGCTTGCGCAAGAGCAACGACGCCCAGGTGATCACGATGGGGGCGCGCGTGGTGGGTCCGGAACTCGCAAAATCGGTGCTGGCGGCATGGCTGAAATCGGAATTTGAAGCGGGCCGCTCTCTTCCAAAAGTGCAGCGGATGCGAGAACTCGAAGCGATCGAGCGAAAGCGGGCCGAGAATTCATGACGCCTCGCCGTTTCTTCCTCGGCACGGGATGGAAGATGAACAAGACGGTGCGCGAGGCCGTGGACTATACACACCGCCTCATTGCACACCTCGGAGCGATCCAGGGACTCGATTCGTTTCAGTTGTTCGTGATTCCGCCATTCACGGCCATCGACGCGGTGAAACGCGCTGCTGACGGGAGGTTCTGGGTGGGCGCGCAAAACATGCATTGGGCCAAACAAGGCGCTTTCACGGGTGAAATCTCGGCGACCATGCTGAGCGAACTGAGAGTGGACCTTGTGGAACTGGGACATGCGGAACGTCGCCTGTACTTCAACGAGACCGACGAGGCCATCCAACGCAAGGTCGAGACCGCTCTGGAATTCAACATTCGACCGCTGGTTTGTGTGGGAGAACGGCGGGAAGAGCGGGAGGGCGGCTCGGGCCCTGACGTCGTGGCGCAACAACTTCGCCGGGCGTTGCAGGGTACCCCGGCGCGACTGGCCGGCAATTTGATGGTGGCGTATGAGCCGGTCTGGGCGATCGGAGAGTATGGAACCGCCGCCACGGCCAATGACATTCGCGCCATGCACGAACACATCCGCGGCACGTTAGCGGGCCTGTTCAGCGGGGCGGCGGCGTCGATCCCGGTGCTCTATGGCGGCACGGTAAACGAAATGAATGCCGCCAACTTGTTAGTGGAGGGTGGCGTGGATGGTCTGTTCATCGGCCGCGCCGCGTGGCAGGCCGAAGGGTTCGCCGGAATCATCCGCGCTTGCGCGAATGCTATTGTCTCTTCAACCACCGGAGTTGTCTCGTCTTGAAAAAGCTGATCAACGATCCTCGAAAAGTGGCCGCGGAAGCGCTCGAGGGGCTGGCGCTGGCCTATCCGCAGACTGTGCGGCTGGTTCCCGGCGCCCAGGCCGTGGTGCGGAAAGATGCGCCGATCGCCGGTAAAGTGGGGGTTCTCAGCGGCGGAGGGAGCGGCCACGAGCCGATGTTCGCCGGATTCGTCGGACCGGGGATGGCGGATGGCAGCGTGGCGGGAAACATCTTCGCGTCGCCTCCACCACAACCGATCGTGGCGGCTGCCCAGGCCATTCACGGCGGCGCCGGCGTGCTCTTCCTTTACGGGAACTATTCGGGCGACGTGCTGAATTTCGATATGGCCGCCGAGATGTTGGAGGACGAAGGCATCCATGTCTCGACGGTGCGCATCACCGATGATGTGGCATCCGCGCCACCCGAACGTCATGAGGAGCGGCGCGGCATAGCGGGCGATTTCTTCGTCATCAAAGTGGCGGGAGCGTGCGCCGGCGGTGAGGCAACGCTCGCAGAAGTCACGGCAGCGGCCGCAGAAGCCAATCGCAATACGCGCAGCATGGGTGTGGCGCTATCGTCGTGCATTATTCCCGCGTCCGGCAAGCCGATTTTCGATCTCGCAGAGGGCGACATGGAAGTTGGCATGGGGCTGCACGGCGAGCCGGGCGTGGAGCGGGCCAGGCTCAAGACCGCTAATGAAGTAGCTGAGGAATTAGTCAGGCGAATCCTGGAAGACATGCCGGAGATCGGGAACAGCGACGCGGCGATTTTGGTCAACGGCCTGGGCGCAACCCCTTTGGCGGAGCTGTTCATCGTATTTCGCGCCGCTCATGCCATGCTGGTGCGGCACGGCGTCACGATCCGCCATTCATATGTGGGGAATTACGCGACGTCGTTAGAAATGGCGGGCTGCTCGATCTCTCTGCTGCGGCTGAATGAGCGGCTGAAGCATTGGATGGCCGCCCCCGCGCATACTCCGGCACTGATGCAAATCTGATGGCCATCGCGGCGATTGACCGGCTTGGTTTGTCTCAGATGCTGGTTTTTGTGGCAGATGAGATCGTCCGGCGCGAGGCGGAGTTGAACGCCCTGGACGCGGCCGTGGGCGATGGCGACCACGGAATTACCATGCGGAATGGGTTCGAAGCCATCCGAGAGCGGCTGGGGCAGCTCGATCCCGCAACTTCCATCGACGGGATTTTACGGGAATCCGGCAGCGCCTTCCTGGGTGCGACGGGCGGCGCAATCGGCGTGGTGATGGGAAAGATGCTGATGGCCGGGGGCAAGGCGCTCCAGGGCGTCCACGAGATCCGGGCCCCGGAGTTTCGACTGCTGCTCACTTCCATGGAGACATCTGTCGCCACGACCGGGAAGGTGAAGGTTGGGGACCGCACGATCCTGGACGCCATTCATGCCGCAGCGGCGGCCTGCGATTCCGGCGCAGTAGATCTGGGCGCCATGGTGGAGCTCTCGGCCTCCGCTGCACAGGAAGCCGCGCGGAGCACCGCGGACATGTTATGCCGGGTAGGCCGGGCCAGCCGCCTCGGCAACCGCGTTCTCGGGCATCCGGACCCTGGCGCAACCTCGTTCGGCATCATGCTTGGGGCGATGAGCGATTGGATCAAGGCGCACCTGTAGGCCCCGACGGTTTTCCAAGACCAGAGGATTTCGAGAACCATTCAGAGGCTTGCCATAGACAGGCGGCCCTCAGGTCCCGTAATCTTAAGCGGAAATTCAGGAGGAATTCATGAATCGCCACATTGCAGTCTTTGCCTTGTCGCTTGCGCCGGTGTTATGGGGAGCGCCGGGGGGAGTTTCGTTCTCGCAACCGCCGGGCAACGTCGAGGCGTATGATTTCGTTGAGATCACGGCAAATGTTGCGGGCGCCGACGCGCGCAATCCGTTCACGGACGCGACGCTGAAGGGGTCATTCGGCAAGGCCGGCGAAACCGCGCGCACGGACGTGGAGGGTTTCTGCGATTCCCCGGACGGCAGCGTGTTCCGCATCCGCTTCATGCCGTCGTCGCCGGGCGATTACACGTATTCGATCGCTTACCGGCAGGACGGTTTTGAGAAGACGTACTCCGGCACGTTTCACGCGGTGGATGGGCGCCGGCGCGGCCCGCTGCGCGTGGATCCGAAGTACCCGTGGCATTTCATCTGGGAAGGCACGGGCGAACACTATTTCTTCAACGGCACAACGGCGTTCTGGCTGGTGGGCTGGCGCGACGAGAGCACGATCGAGTATTGCATCGAACGTCTGCTCAATCTCAAGATCAACCGGCTGCGCGTGCTGGTGGCGGGCAACGCCAACATCTTTTGGGGCGAGCCGGTGATGACGGGCCCCAACTTCACCTACGCGCTGCGGCCCTGGTTAGCGAAGGAGCCGGAAAGCTTCGACCATCCGGGCATCGATTTCACGCGCTTCAATACTCCGTACTGGCAAAAATGGGAGCGCATGCTGCGATTCTCTCGGGAACGCAACATGATCATCTCGGTGATTCAGGATATTTCCACGCACAAAGCGCAACCGGTGGAATATAGCGACGACGAGAGGCGCTATCTGCGCTACATGGTCGCGCGGCTGAGCGCATTTTCCAACATCACCTACGACCTGGGCGATGACATGGACAGCTTTCGCGACGAGAAGTGGGTGCATGCCACGGGCACGCTGATCGAGAGCTGGGACCCATACAAGCACCTTGCCACCAGCCACCCGGTGCACCGCGAGAACCAGGACCGCGCGTCGCCCTGGTTCGGGTTCACGTCCATTCAGGACTGGCGGCGCCCGCAGCATCCTCTGATGCTGGAAGAGCGCGAGATCCAGAAGAAGACCGGGCGGATCATTCCGCAGACCAACGAAGAGTACGGATATGAAGACCACTATCCGCACTGGGCGCCCGGACCGGGCACGGATTCCCCGGAAACTTTGCGGCAGATGGCGTGGGAGATCGCGATGGCGGGCGCGTATGGGACCGCGGGCGAGACATCGCGCCGCGGCACCAACATCTGGCCGGACACCGGCGGGGGCTGGATCAACGGGCGAAGCGACGACACTACCGTGATGCTGAAAGGCTACGGGCACATGGTGGAATTCTTCACCAGCTTCGAATGGTGGAAGACCGAGCCGCACGACGAATTGGTGGACAAGGGCGCTTTCTGCCTTGCCAAGCCCGGCGAAATTTATGCGGTCTATCTGCCGAAAGAGGGCAAAGTGACGATCAAGCTCGAGCCCGGAACTTATGAAGCGAGCTGGTTCAACGCGTTCACCGGACAGAAAATCCCGTTGCCGCCCGTTACGGGGCCGGCATGGACCTCGCCTCAAACGCCGGGCTGGCTGGACTGGGCCCTGCTGTTGCAGAAGCGACGGTAAGAGGAAGTACCGTTAACTGGCAACCGGCGCGCGGCCGCGTATGAACAAAACGGGATAGTGTCTTAACATAAGATTTAAAGGCAGTACCCTGAGCAGCGGCAACGGAGGTCATTATGGTCTTTGACGTAGTGCCTATTGAAAAAGTTAAGGACTACTGGGACCAGCGGCCCTGCAACATCCGCCATTCAACTAAAGCGGTCGGCACCCTGGATTACTTCAATGAGGTGGAAGCCCGCAAGTACTTTGTGGAGCCGCATATCCCTCAGTTCGCGCAGTTCGAGCGCTGGAAGGGAAAGCGGGTATTGGAAATCGGCTGCGGGATCGGCACGGACACCATCAATTTCGCGCGACACGGTGCGCTAGTCACCGCGGTAGATCTCTCGGAAAAATCATTGGCGATTGCCAGCGAGCGGGCCAAGGTCTACGGGATGGAAGATCGCATCAAATTCCATCAGGGCAGCGCGGAAGAGCTCAACTCCATCGTGCCGGTTGAGCCATACGACCTCATTTATTCCTTCGGGGTGATCCATCATACGCCGCACCCGGAGCGGGTGCTGGAGCACATCCGCCGCTATGCTCACGGGGAGACCACGGTGAAGATCATGGTCTATCATCGCCGGTCCTGGAAAGTGTGGTTGATATTGCTGCAGTATGGCCATGGCCGGTTTTGGCGATTACCGGAGCTCGTGGCGCAACACTCGGAAGCTCAGACCGGATGTCCCATCACTTACACCTACACGCGAAGGGGCGGGCGGAAGCTCCTCGAGGATCGTGGTTTTCGAGTGACAGAGACATGCGTGGATCACATTTTCCCCTACCGCATTGCGGATTACGTGCAATACCGCTACCTCAGAGAATGGTATTTCCGTGCGATGCCGCGGCCCCTGTTCCGCTGGCTCGAGCGGCGCCTGGGCTGGCACCTTTGCCTGACTGCGGTGGCCCGCTAAATGGCGTCGCGGCTGGCGGATATTATGCCGGAGATCGGCCCTTATATTTCGGTGGTTGTGACCGCTCGCAATGACGACCACGGCGGCGGCCTGTTACGCCGGATGCAAACTTTTGTGAACGGCTGGATTGGGCTGTGTCAAAAGCATGGACTTGTCTCCGAGCTGATCGTGGGGGAATGCAACCCATCGGAGGACCGCCCGCCGCTCCTGGCCGCCCTTAAACGGCCCACCGATACACAGCCCTGCCAGGTCCGAATTCCCCCGGTT
>JACXTT010005741.1_pt1 | contig 17936 bp, 15 predicted proteins | sample 9270951 | NCBI WGS metagenome assembly JACXTT01 (sample SAMN15532306, study PRJNA645909) | rock metagenome | isolation source: weathered quartz diorite | place: Puerto Rico | collected 2017-06-21 | reverse complement strand
GGAAAGAAGGATCCGGGTACCATGGTCGCCGCGTGCGAGCTTGTGCTCGAAGGACTGGTGGCCGAGAAGCGGATCTCGCGTAACGAAGAGCTCGGCTACGTACGGGCCCGCGCCGAACCCAAGGGGCCCGGATACGGGAAGACCGGAACGGGAGGGGGCGGACCGAACCTCTTTTCGTAGCGGTGCACGGGGCGCATCTTCTCCGCGTCCCCTTCTGGAGTTTCCATGGGCAAGCTCGTCGCTGGCGCGGTCCTCCTCGGCGTCGCCTTCTTCCTCCTGCTCGGGGCCGCCACGCTCCGCTCGCAACGTCCCGGGCCGGTCGTCAACCTGCTGCGTGTCGTCGCATACGTGGTCGCTATTCTCGGTATCGGCGTCGGCGTCGGCGCCCTCGTCGTGGTCATCGACCCCGGCGAGGTGGGCGTGCGGCACGCGTTCGGGTATGTGGATCAGTCCCCCCTGTTGGCGGGCATCCGGTTCGTGCCTCCCTGGTCGTCTATCGAGCGCTATTCGACGCGCGAGGAGCAGTGGCCCACACGGGGCGAGCAGATCGAGGCGATCGAAGCCCTGTCGAGCGAACAGATGGGAATGCACGTCGAGGTGTCGATTCGGTGGCAGATCGACCCGATGCAGGCGCCCAAGATCTTCACCGAGATCGGCGACGAGAATCAAATCCGCGGTGCCGTATTGAACGCGATCCGCAAAGGGGTGCGCGACGGCATGGTGCAGTACTCCATCAACGACATCGCCAAGCGCACACAAATCGCGAATACCATGGAGGCGTTGGTCGACTCGGCGCTCGTCACCACGCCGCGGGCCGGCGGCGGTAAATTCCGGATCGCCACCGTTACCGCCTTTTTCCTACGCGATCTGCAGCCGCCCGCCCAGGTGGTCCAAGCGATCAACAACAAGATCGCTCAGGAGCAGCAGATCGAGACCGAGCGGCACCGCGTCGAGGTCGCGCGCCTTCAGACCGAGCAGCAGCGCCTCCTCAATCAGACGCTCTCCCCCGAGGCCCTCACCAAGCAGTGGATCGAAGTGCTGCACGACATGAAGAGCTCGAACAACCTGATCATCTTCGTGCCGACCGAGGGCGGCTTGCCGTTGTTGAACATCGGGGACCTCCGGAAGAACCTGAAGCCCTGAGATGGCGCCACCGGTCGTCACGGTCACCCGGCAGTACGCGTCCGGCGGCTCGGACGTCGCGCGGCTCGTGGCCGCGCAGCTCGAGTGGGATGTCATCGACAATGAGTTCGTGGACGCGGTGGCGCGGCGGGCCGGCCTGCCGCCCGACGAGGTCGCCCAGCGTGAGGAGCGCGCCCCGGGTCTCCTCGAGCGCATCGCACGCACGCTCGCCGCGGCGTCGCCCGAGTTGTTCGTCGCCTCGGCCACGGTTCCGGCGGTCGAGCAGGACGAAGCGACCATCGTGCAGGTGACGGAGCGCGTGATCGCCGAAGCGGCGGCGCACGGCCGCATCGTCCTCGTCGGGCGCGGCGCCCAAGCCGTGCTGGCACAGCGGCCGGACGCCCTGCACGTCTACGTCGTGGCTCCGAAACCGTGGCGGATGCGGCTCGCCGTCGAGCGCCTCGGCGTGAGCGAAGCCGACGTCGACCGTGTCGTGGACGAGACGGACCGCCAGCGCGACCAGTACGTGAAGACCTATTACGGGCGCCAACGACAGGATCTCACCAACTACGACCTCATCGTGAACACCGCCCGGCTCGGGATCGACGGGGCGGCCGGTCTCGTCGTGGCGGAAGCGCGTCGCAGGAAGTGGAATTGAGACCTGCGGCTCGCGTCACGGCACTCGCGCTGTGTCTCACGGCGGCGTGCTGGCACGGCGCGCCGCTCACGCCGCCGGTGCCCGTGGCGACGGTCCCGTTCGACGCGTACGGGGGCGCGATCTATGTGCCCGGCGTGATCGATGGCGACTCCGCGTGGCTGATGCTCGATACCGGGCTCTCCCACACCGGCCTCGATCGCGATTGGGCGGCCAGGGCGGGCGTCCCGACGAGCGACACGATCTCCACGGCGGTGGTACGATCGCTGCGTATCGGTGAGCTCGAGCTCCCGAACTATCGCGTCGCGCTGTACCGCCTGGACGGCTTGAGTCGGGCGAGCGGCCGCGAGCAGCGCGGGCTCGTGGGACACGACGTGCTGCAGCGGTTCGCCGTGGAGATCGATTACGAGCTGCGACGCGTGCGGCTGTACGACGCGGCCAAGTACTACTACAAGGGCGATGGCGCGTCGGTGAAATTCACGCCGGACGCGGACCTGCCGTTGCTGCGCGCGTCGGTGAAGATCCCGGGTCGCCGCGCCGTCCCCGCCCGGCTCCTGCTCGACACCGGAGCCTCGGGCCTGTGCGTCATTCTCACCGCGCCGTTCGGGGAACAACACGGGCTTTCGCTGCTCCGGCCCGCCATCGACGCGCCGATCGGAACCGGCCTCGTGGGTGAATTGCACGGCTTCATCGTGCGTTTGCAGGACCTGCAGCTCGGCGGCGTCCGCGTTCCGTTCCCCACGACCGGGGTGGGGGGCGAGCACAAGGGCTTTCTCGGGCGTACGGACATCGACGGCGTCGTCGGCAACTCGGTGTTCGAGGGATCGCGCTTGATCGTGGACTACGCCCGCCACCGGGCCATCGTCGAGCGCGCCGTCCCCGGGACTGCGCCGACTTGCGACTACGACATGAGCGGGCTCCGGCTGGTGGCGCAGGGGCCGGGGCTGAAGGAGGTCATGGTCGACTACGTGGTCCCGCATAGCCCGGCCGCGGACGCGGGCATCCGTGCCGGCGATCAGCTTCTGCTCATCGACGGCCACCCGGCGGGCGAGGTCGATCTGAGCGACGTCCGCCAGTACCTCCGGATCGTCGGCGCCGTGCGTCAGCTCGTGTTTCTGCGGGACGCGGACACGATTCGAGTGGCGGTGAAGCTGAGGAGGCTGCTGTAACCGTTGTAAGACGGTACGACGCTACGTCGTACGTACAACGTAGCGTCTTACGACGTACGCCGTAGGGTCGGCACCCGCCACGCCGCAACAGCCGCCGCGACGAGGCACCCTGCCCCGCCCATCGCAGTGGAGAGCGGCGCGCCCGCGTGCTCGGCGACGAGACCGGCCTGGAACGCGCCGAGGGGAGCCATGCCCACGAACACGAAGGCGTAGAACGCCATGACCCGGCCGCGAAGCTGGTCGGGCACGAGCGTCTGCAGCATGGTGTTGGCGAGCGCGGTCGTGACGATCATCGCGCAGCCGGTCAGAGCGAGGAGGGCGAACGCCAGGCTAAAGGACCGCGCGGCTGCGAACAGCACCAGGAGCGCTCCGAACGCGGCGCCAGACCCCAGAAGGACCAGGCCCTTGCGTACGCGCCGTCCCGCAAGCGCGAGGCCGAGCGCACCGAGCATGGCGCCCACACCCACGGCCGTCATCAGCAGGCCATAACCCCCCGCGCTCACGTGCAATACATCCCGCGCGATGACCGGCATCAACACGATGAACGGGAATCCCAACACGCTGAAGAGGGCCACGAGGGTCACGAGGGCCGCCAGGCGGGCGTCCCGCAGGACGAACCCGAGCGCCTCGCGGAGGTCCTCCCACGCCGACGGGGGCGTGAGGGTGCGCGCGACGGGAGCGAGCCGCATCGCCAGCAGACCGGCGATGACGGCGATGTAGCTCACGCCGTTCAGGAAAAAGCACATCCCGATGCCTGCAGCGCCGATCAGGACACCCGCCACGGCGGGGCCCACGATGCGGGCGGCGTTGAACATCGACGAGTTCAAGGCGATCGCGTTCATCAGGTCGTCCCGGCCCACCAGCTCGGCGATGAACGCCTGGCGCGCAGGAATGTCGAAGGCGTTGACGATCCCGAACATCACCGCCAGGGCCATCACTTGCCACACGGTGACGGTCTTGGTCCACACCAGCGCCGCCAGCGCCAGCGCTTCCAGCATCTGCAGCGCCTGCGTCCACACGATCAGGCGCCGCTTGTCCACGCGATCCACGATGACGCCGGCGTACAGCGTGAACAGCAATACGCCGAAGGAGCGAAGCGCCTGGTTCAGCCCCACGGCGAACGGAGAGTTGGTGATCTCGAGCACCAGCCAGCCGAGCGCCACCGATTGCATCCACGTTCCGATGAGCGAGATGCCCTGCCCGAAGAAGAAGTAGCGGAAGTTGCGGTACGACAGCGCTCCGAGACGGAACCTGGCCTGGTCCATTGCGAGAAAGCTCGCCGCCGCCCGATATTCGGGGTAGGGAGTCCAATGAGATACACGACCTACAGTCGTTACCTCCCCGAGCTGGCCGACACCGTCAATCTCCAGGCCCTGCTCGATCAGCTCGCCGATTTCCTTCTCCAGTCGGGCTTCGCCGGAGGCGCATACTCCCACCCGTTCTGGGGCGAGTTCGGCGAGGACGAGGCCGATCGCTCGCTCGACGCCTTGCGCCAGGCCATCCTTCAGGCACTCATGGACTCGGGCACGCTTACGCCCGAGATGTTGAAGATCCTCCGCGGGGAATCGACCGGCGATGCGTCGCGCGACGCCGACCTGGAGCGGCAAATGGGCGAGCTGCTCGATAAGATCGTGCAGAAGCTCATCGCCGACGGCTACCTGAACGTGGCCGAGGCACCCAAGATGCCCTCGGGCCAGCAGCCGTTGTTCGGGCCGGGCGGGATGGCCAAGGAAGCGGCCCAGCAGGTGCAGTTCAACCTGACCGAGAAGGGCATCGACTTCCTCGGTTATCGCACGCTGAAACACCTGCTCGGGAGCATCGGCAAATCGAGCTTCGGCGCCCACGACACCGAGCACCTCGCCACCGGCGTGGAAGCCGAGGCGGCGAGCAAGCCCTACGCCTACGGGGACACGCTCAACCTCGACGTGAACGCCACGCTCACCAACGCCCTGCAGCGTGAAGGCCTGGGCGTGCCGATCAACCTCGAGTATGACGACCTCATGGTGCACCAGGCGGAGTACCGCTCGTCGTCGGCTACGGTGCTGATGCTCGACTGTTCGCACTCCATGATCTTGTACGGCGAGGATCGCTTCACGCCGGCCAAGAAGGTGGCGCTCGCACTCACCCATCTCATTCGCACGCAATTCCCGGGCGACACGCTGCGGGTCGTCCTGTTTCACGACACGGCCGAGGAAATCCCGCTCCCGCAGCTGGCGCGTGCGCAGGTGGGGCCGTACCACACGAACACCGCGGAGGGTCTCAAGCTGTCGCGGCGCATGCTCATGTCCCAACGCAAGGACATGCGCCAGATCATCATGATCACGGACGGCAAGCCGTCGGCACTCACGGAGCCGGACGGCCGGATCTACGTCAACTCGATGGGGCTGGACCCCCGGATTCTCCAGGCCACTTATCGGGAGGTGGCGTTGTGCCGGCGCTCCGGGATCATGATCAACACCTTCATGCTCGCGCGGGACCGGAGTCTCGTGGAGTTCGTGAAGAAGGTTTCGGCGATTTGCCGGGGGAAGGCCTATTTCACCAACACGATGACCCTCGGCCAGTTCATTCTGATGGACTTCATGCGGCGGAAGACTCGGCGCGTGTCATAGCTGGTACCGGACGCCGAGCTCGCCCCGCCTGCGCGAAGCGCGCCAGGCGGGGCGAGGTTTTTTGGGGGTGGGCTCGGTCTTGTCGAATGGCGCGCACCGTGGTCGTTTCATACTACGAAAGGTTCTTGTGAAGTAGGCGGTGGAGACATGAACGAACCGGTGATCTTCGGCACGCACGAGGAAAAGACGTTGGCTCAGCTGCGCGACGTGGCGACCCGAGCGGAGCGCGTGGCGCTGATGGCCGACGGGCACCTCGGCTACATCATGCCGATCGGTGGCGTGGCCGCGTATCGCGAGCAGGTGAGCGTGGTCGGCGTGGGCTTCGACATCGCCTGCGGGAACGCCGCGATCCGCACCGACCGCCGGCTGGAGCACTACACGCGGCCCGACCTCGAGCACCTGGCGGACGAGATCCAGCGCACGATCTCGTTCGGCATGGGCCGAAACAACCGCGCTGACGACGCGCCGACGAATCATCCGCTCTTCGAGCATCCGGCGTGGGACGCGCTGCCGGGCAAGCACGAGCGCGACGGGCTGCGCGCCAAGGCGCGGAACCAGCTCGGTACGGTTGGGAGCGGCAACCACTATGTGGACGTGTTCGCCGACGAGCGCGGCGACATCTGGGTGGGCGTGCACTTCGGCAGCCGCGGGCTCGGGCACACGGTCGCCTCGGGGTTCCTCGCGCTCGCGCAGGGCAAGCATTGGGGTGAGCGGGTGCCGGAGGCCGAAGCGCTCCTCTCGCTGGCGCAGCCGCTGGGGCACGACTATTGGCACCTGATGACCCTGGCGGGCGAGTACGCCTACGCGGGGCGGGAGTGGGTGGCGCGCAAGGTGGTGGAGATCCTGGGCGCCGACGAGATGGAGCTGGTACACAACCATCACAACTTCGCCTGGAAAGAGACGCATCACGGCACGGAGTACGTCGTGGTCCGCAAGGGCGCGACGCCCGCGTTTCCCGGGCAGAAGGGGTTCGTGGGCGGCTCGATGGGGGACAACGCCGTGATCATCGAGGGCGCACGCCACGACTCGGAGCGCCAGCGCGCCTCGCTGTACTCGACGGTGCACGGCGCCGGACGTGTGATGTCGCGGACGGCGGCGCGCGGCAAGGTGAACCGCAAGACGGGCGCGGTCATCTCGCCCGGCAAGGTGACGTGGGACATGCTCAACGAGTGGGTGGGCGGCAAAGGCGTGATCCTGCGCGGCGGCGGGTTGGACGAGTCGCCGCACGCGTATCGGCGGCTGCCGGACGTCCTGGCGGCACAGGGCGAGACCGTGACCGTGCTGCATACGCTCACGCCGCTCGTCGTCGTGATGGCAGGAGAGAAGGAGTTCGATCCGTACAAGGACTAGCCTAGCGGCCCGGGGCGGCTGGTGAGCGCCCCCGGTTCACGGAGGGATTCGACTTCGATCGGAAAGGCGGCTCGAGATGAGCACCAATAGTACAGCGAGATTCGTAACACGGCGTGAGATGTTGCGCACCGGAGCGGCGGTGGCAGGGGGTCTGGCGTGGGCCCGGCTCATTCCGCCGGGCTTTGCCCAGCAACCGGCAACGCAGGCCGACCGCCTCGCTCAATTCCGCGCGCAGATCGGCGCCGCGCCCATGCAGTCGCAGCCGCTCGCCGAGAATCTCACGCTGCTCTCGGGACCAGGCGGCAACGTAGTCGTGCTGCACGGAGTGGACGGCCTGCTCGTCGTGGACACGTTCGTGCAGCCGGCGTGGCCGAAATTGAAAGATGCGCTCGCGGGCCTCGGAAAGGGGCCGGCGCGCCTGGTCGTCAACACCCACTGGCATCTGGACCACGTCGACAACAACGCACCCCTGCACGCGGCTGGCGCGACGGTCGTGGCGCACGAGAACACCAAGAAGCGCATGGCGGAGTCACACCACCTGGCATTCCTGGAGCTGGACGTCCCCGCTTCCCCACCGGCCGCGCTCCCGCAGCAGACGTTCGCGGACAGCCACTCCCTGAGCTTCAACGGAGTCGATGTCGCGCTCTCCCGTTTCGCCCCCGCCCACACCGACACCGACATTTCCGTCCACTTCGAGAAAGCGAACGTCCTGCACTGCGGCGACATCTTTTTCAACGGGCGCTACCCGTTCATCGACGGGAGCACCGGCGGTAGGATCAGCGGGATGGTGGCGGCCGCCGAAAAAGCCCTCTCCATGGCGGACAACGACACGAAAATCGTCCCGGGGCACGGCGCCCTCGCGACGAAGGCCGACCTGACCAGCTATCGCGACATGCTCGCGAGCGCCCGCGATCGCGTGCAAGAGCTCAAGTCCGGGGGGAAGACCGTGGAGCAGGCCGTCGCCGCGAAGCCCCTCACCGATCTCGAAGCGGTGTGGGGCAAGGGACGGTTCAACGGGGACACATTCGTCCAGATCGTCTACGCCACGCTGTAGCGCGTGACCCGTGGTCTTGTTTCTCAAGAATCTCGTCTTCACGGTTCTCGTGCCCGGGACCGTCGCCGGCTACCTGCCGTATGCGATCGGGGCACGTGGCGTGCCCGTGCCGTTCGACGCGGCGCGACTCCTCCTCGCAGCGCCGTTGTTTCTCGTCGGCGGTGCGATCTACTTCTGGTGTCTGTGGCACTTCGCCGTGTCGGGGCGGGGGACGCCCGCTCCGATCGATCCGCCGACCCAGCTCGTCGTCCGCGGGCTGTACCGCAGGGTTCGGAACCCCATGTACCTCGGCGTGGTCACCGTGGTCGCGGGGTGGGCGGTGTACTTCGGTTCCGTTCGGCTGATCGAGTACGTCGTCACACTCGTCGTGTTGTTTCATCTATTCGTCGTGTTCGTGGAGGAGCCTATGCTGCGGCGGCGGTTCGGCGCCGCGTACGACGTATACTGCGGCTCGGTACCGCGCTGGATTCCTCTGAAAGGAGAGCGTCATGAATAAGGAGTTCCTCGCCTTCCTCAAGCAGTACGGGGTGATCGGCCTGGCGATCGCCGTCATCATCGGCGGGAAGGCGAACGCACTCGTGACCGCGCTCGTGGATGGCATCCTCATGCCGATCGTCACGTTCTTCGTCCCCGGCGGCACCTGGCGCACCGCCACGCTCAACGTTGGTCCCATCCACTTCCTGCTCGGCCCCGTGCTTGGCGCGACTGTGGACTTCGTCATCGTCGCCTACTTGGTGTTCTGGTTCTCGAAGAAGGTGCTGCGCGAGGAGACCGTCACCAAGAAGTAACGTCGTCAGCTCGTGGTTATCGATTCCGGCTGGCGTACACTATTCGCGAGAGGTCCGCCACGAGATTGTGCGCCACGCTGTCCTCCTTGATGCCGCCCGTCAGGACGGTGAGGACGTAGGAACTGGCGTTCGCGGGATAGACGATCGCGGCGTCGTGATAGACGACTTCGCCGACCCATCCCGTCTTGTGCGCCACGCGCGTTCCCCCCGGGACGCCCGCCGGAATGCCCTCGTTGAACTCCTGGCGACCCAGGATGGCGAGCATCGAGTCGCACGCCGCAGGGCTCGCCGCCCGACCCTGGGCGATCGCGAGGAGCAGCACACCCAGGTCGCGCGCCGTCGTCGTGTTGTTGAGTCCCGCGCGGTACGCGAGGCCATCCTCGACCCCGCGCAGCACCTGGATCGACCAGGCGCCGAGCGCTCGCGCTGACGTCTGGGCGCGCGCCGCCCCGACACGCTCGATCAAGATGTCGGTCGCGAGGTTGGACGATCGCGTGATCATCAGCTCGAGCAGATCTCGCACCGACCGGTTTCGCCCCTCCCATGCATACAGCGTCGAATCCGAGTCGTCGTCCCTTCCCACCACGAATGCCTGACCCGCGACCAGCGAGGGGAACGCCACGTGTACCGTAAGCGAATCGTCGAGTCGGAGCAGTCCCGCGTCTGCATCGCGGAACAGCTGGATCATCACCGGGACCTTCATCGTACTCGCGGCGTGGAATCGCAGATTCGCGCCGATCAGAACCGAGTCGAGACCGACGAGACTACGGTAGTACAGGCCCACGGCGCGGGCGGGGGCCCTGGCCATGCGCTCCGCGAGCCGCCGGGCGAGGGTCGCGGGCTCCTGCGCCGGTGCGGTGCGCGCCGGGGCGACGAGCAAGAGCACCGCCAGCAGGTGTCGTGTCACCATTTGATTAAATTAGAGCCGTGAGCGAGTTCGTGTTCGGCACGCACAATGCCGCGTTCGTGCAGGTGATGTACGAGCAATACCTGCGAGACCCCTCCTCGGTCGGCGAGGAGTGGCGGCAGCTGTTCGATAACGGGAAGCTGGCGGAGTTGCCGGTGATTCCGACGGAACGCTCAGAAGTACTTGGGAGTGGGGAGCGGCGAGTGGGTCCCTTCGTAGCACCGGAAGGAACCCCTTCCCCCTCCCCGCTCCCGGCCTCTGCCGACCTGAGGCCTATCACCGGCCCCGCCGCCCGTCTCGTGCAAAACATGACCGACTCGCTGACCGTCCCCACGGCCACCTCGTTCCGCGAGATCACGGTCGACGTGCTCGACGCGCGGCGCCGCGAGCTGAACGCGCAGCTCGCCGCGGCCGGGAAGAAGATCTCGTTCACGCACCTGATCGGATTGGCGATCGCAAGAGCGGCGCGCGACCTCCCCGTCATGACCCACGCATTCCAGGAGGTCGAGGGGAAGCCGCACCGCATGGACCCCCACGGTGTGCACCTCGGCCTCGCGGTGGACGTGGAAAAGAAGGACGGAAGCCACGCCCTCGTCGTGCCCGTAATCAAGCACGCCGAGGGCAAGGACTTCGCAGCGTTCCACGCGACGTACGAAACCCTGGTCGACAAGGCGCGCACCAACCGGCTTCTCCCCGACGATTTCGCCGGTGGGACGATCACGTTGACGAATCCCGGCACTATCGGCACAGTCGCATCCGTGCCGCGCCTCATGAAGGGCCAGGGCGCGATCATCGCGACCGGCGCCATCCGGACGATCGGTTCGGCCAAGGTTATGACGATCACCTCGACCTACGACCATCGGATCATCCAGGGCGCGGAGTCGGGGATGTTTTTGAGACGGCTCGATGACTTGCTCCAGGGAGCAGACGGCTTCTACGAAGCGGTGTTCGAGAGCCTGAAGCTAAAAGGGAGCCGGGCGCCGGGAGCGGTACCCTCCGCGGCGCCGCCAGGAACCGCTCCCCGCTCCCCGCTGCCCGGTTCGGTTGTCGAAGCCGGGGTGGAAGATCTGAAGCATGTGGCCGCCGGGATGGCATTGGTGAAAGCCATCCGCAACTTCGGCCACCTGGCCGCTCGGCTCGACCCCTTGGGCTCCGACCCGCCCGGCGATCCGGCGCTCGATCCCGGCCCGCTCGGACTGACGCCCGAGATCATGGCGCGCATTCCGGCCGACGTGCTCCGGATCTACGTACCGGGTCGGACTCTCGGCGAAGCCTACCCGCGCCTGCAAGCGACGTACTGTGGGACCATCTCGTACGAAGTCGAGCACATCGGCAGCCATCAGGAGCGCGTGTGGCTCCGCCAGGTGATCGAATCGGGCGAGCATCGCAAGCCGCTCACCACGGAACAAAAGCGCAAACTGCTCGCGCGCCTGACGGCGGTCGACACGCTCGAGCGGTTCCTGCACAAGGCCTACTTGGGCCAGAAGCGCTTCTCGATCGAAGGGCTCGATGTCCTCGTGCCGATGCTCGATGAGACGATCGAGCGGGCGGGCGCGAGCGGCGCCAGACGCATCGTGCTCGGTATGGCGCACCGCGGCCGGCTCAACGTACTCGCGCACATCGTGGGGCTCCCCTACGAGACGATCTTCGCGGAGTTCGAGGGCGGCAGGCACGTAGAGGAAACCCTCACGCCGGAGGGCGGTACGGGCGACGTGAAGTACCACCACGGCGCGGATGGCGTATATCAAACCGCCGCCGGCAAGCCGGTGAACATCACGCTCACGCCGAACCCGAGTCATCTCGAGGCGGTGAATCCCGTCGTGGAGGGCAGGGCGCGGGCGAATCAGACGAATCGCCGGGGCAAGGAGGCGATCCACGACGGGTCGGTGGCGCTTCCGGTGCTGATCCACGGCGACGCGTCGTTCGCGGCGCAGGGCGTGGTCGCGGAGACGTTCAACCTCGCACGCCTCAAGGGCTACACCACCGGCGGCACGATCCACCTGATCGCGAACAACCAGCTCGGCTTCACCACGGATCCCAAGGAAGGGCGCTCCACGGATTACTCGAGCGACCTCGCCAAAGGGTTCGACGCGCCGATCATTCACGTGAACGCGGACGATCCGGAGGCATGCCTTGCGGCGGCGCGCCTCGCCATGATGTATCGCGACAAGTTCCACGGTGAGGTGGTGATCGACGTGGTAGGCTATCGCCGGCACGGCCACAACGAAGGCGACGAACCGGCCTACACCCAGCCGCTGATGTACGAGCGGATCAAACAGACCCCCACGGCGCGCCAACGCTACGCGGATCAATTGGTGCGCGAAGGCGTGCTGCAGGAGTCGCAAGCCGCAGTGGAAGCCGACCAGATGTATCAGCGCCTCACCGACGTTCAGCAGTCGCTCAAGGCGCATCTGCGCGAGGAGGGAGCGGGCGAGGAGCCGCAACGGATCTCCGGCGCGCAAACGGCGCCTCCCGAGCCCGAGACCGCGGTTGCCGCACCGCTGCTCAGCACGTTGAACGAGCAGCTCCTTCAGGTTCCGGAGGGTTTCACGGTCGTCCCGAAGCTCCTGAAGCAGCTCGAGCGACGCCGCCCCGCCCTGAAAGAAGGGCAGATCGATTGGGCCCACGCGGAAGCTCTGGCGTTCGCGTCTCTCCTGGGCGAGGGCGCCGCGATCCGGCTCACTGGACAGGACACGGAGCGCGGCACGTTCAGCCAGCGTCACCTCGTCCTGCACGATGCGACGGACGGGCGCCGCTACGCCCCGATCCAGAATCTCCCCGGCGCGCGCGCGCCGTTCGAGCTCCACAACAGCCCGCTCTCCGAGTTCGCCTGCCTCGGCTTCGAGTACGGGTACGCCGCCGCCGCGCCCGAAACCCTCGTGCTGTGGGAAGCGCAATACGGCGATTTCACGAACGGCGGTGAAGTGATCATCGATCAGTTCATCATCGCCGGGCTCGCCAAGTGGGGCCAGACGTCGCGACTCACCCTGCTGCTGCCGCACGGCTACGAAGGCCAGGGACCGGAGCACTCGAGCGCCCGGATCGAGCGCTTCCTCGCGCTCGGCGCGGAAGGGAACATCCGGATAGCGAACTGTACCACGCCGGCGCAGTACTTCCATCTGCTGCGACGTCAAGCGCGGCACGCGGAGCTCCGTCCGCTCGTGCTGTTCACGCCGAAGAGCCTGCTGCGGCTACCCCAGGCAAGCTCGAAGCTCGACGAGTTGACAGGCGGGCGGTTCCAGCCGGTGCTCGACGATCGCACGGCCGCGGAGCGCCGCGACGGCGTGCGTCGCCTGATCCTGTGCAGTGGCAAAGTCTATTACGACCTGACTCTCGCACCCGCGCGGGCGCAGGCCGCCCACATCGCCATCGGACGGGTGGAGCTGATGTATCCCTTCCCACGGGAAGAGCTAGCCACCCTGGTGCGGGGCTATCCCAACCTGCGGGAGATCGTGTGGGTTCAGGAGGAGCCGCGCAACATGGGGCCGCAAAAGTTCATGCTGCCCCAACTGCGCGAACTCGTGCCACCGGCCATCACGTTGCAGGCCATCGCGCGCCCCGAGCGCTCGAGTCCGGCGGAAGGCTATCCTGCCGCGCACCAAGTGGAGCAGGCGCGGATCATCGCGGCGGCGTTCGCCGCCTGATGCGAGCCGCTCTCCCCCTCGTTATCGGGGTTTCCCTCCTCTCGGGTGACGGTCATTGGTCCACCGCCGCGCCCCCCCCCGAGCCGATCCAGGAACTGTCTGCCGCCGTATTTCACGGAAAGATCTACCTGGCTGGGGGGATAGACGGCTCCAGCCGGCCGACGGCGAACGCGTACCGCTTCGAGCCCGCGGCGAATCGCTGGGAACGGATCGCCGACCTTCCCCTCCCGCGCCACCACATGCCCCTCGCTGTCGCCGGCGATACGCTCTATGCGGTGGGAGGGCTGGCGGAACGAACGTTCGTGCCCGTCAGCACGCTGTGGCTGTACCGGGAGGACAAGAATCGCTGGGAGCCGCGCGCCGCGCTGCCGGCGCCGCGGGGTGCGTCGGCGGCCGGTGTGGTGAACGGCAAACTCATCGTCGTCGGCGGCTGGAGCGCGGGCAGGCGGCTCATCGCCGCCACCGCGATCTACGATCCCGCGACCGATCGCTGGCGCGACGCCGCGCCGATCCCCACGCCGCGCGATCATCTCGCCGCGGCGGTGGTGAGCGGCGTGCTGTACGCGATCGGCGGGCGGCCGTTCGACTCCGGACGGAATTACGACGTGGTAGAGGCCTACGATCCGGCGACCGATCGCTGGACTCGGCGCGCTCCGATGCCGAGCCGGCGGGGCGGGCTCGCGGCGGCGGTTGTCGCGGGAAAGATCGACGTCGTGGGTGGCGAGGCTCGGCACGCGGTCTTCGCGAACCACGAGGTGTACGACCCCGTCACCGATCGCTGGGCGACCGCCCCCGCTCTCCCCACCGCACGCCACGGGCTCGCGGCCGCCGCGGTCGGAGACCGGCTCTACGTCATCGGCGGCGGGCCTAGACCCGACTTCGCGCAAACCGACGCCGTCGACCTGTTCACACCGTAGCTAACCGCAGGCCACCGCGGGCCGCTTCGAGCGCCTGCTCGTAGCTCGGACCACCGACCAGCGCTTTCAACCGCCCACTCACCGGGACCACCATTGGTGCGGGACGCCAGCGAACCGGCTCCCCGTTTTCCGCGTCCACGACCAGTCCGTTGGCCACGGCTCGATCCGCGTCAGCGAGGCTCATGCCCGCGACGGCTTCGCGCAGCCCCTCAAAGCGCGCCTGATCCTCCGGCTCGAGAAAGCGCAGGCGGTGCTGGCCGAGAGCGGCGGTGTAATAATGCGCCGGCTCGAACACCACCCCATCCAGGTCGAGCGTCTCGCAGATCACGAGCAGCCACGCCGCCACCTCGCCGAGCATTCCAAGGCCCGGATGCTCCTGTCCTGGTAAGGGCGCGAAGCGGCCGCCGAACGCGACGCGGGGGTTTTGGAGCAACAGCCAGTCGACGTACAGCACCTCCATCCCCGGTATCACACGCCGATTGCGCTTCACGCGCAGCTCCATGACCAGGTCGCGCCGTTCAGCGTCGCCGTACACACGGATCGTCTCTCCGCCGGCGAGCGCGTGCCCGAATGCGACGTCCAAGACGGGGTGTGTGAAGCCGCGGTCGCGCAGCTGCTTGAAGAATCCCAGCCGCTCGAGCAGCAGCTCGAGCCCATGGGACGAGTAGTGCCCCAGCACGCGCGGCTCGCCGGCGCCATGACCGATTTCTGCCATGTCGGCTTCGGTCAAAGCCCATTCGGATTCCTTTCCCCCACCGGGGGTCGCGGCGTGCTCCGTGAATTCACGCGCGATCGGCCGGAACCGGCCGAGGGCGAGCTCCATGTCGTCCGGGGGCTCCTCCACACGTCCCGAAATGAGCCAGCCGAAGAACCGCGCCGAATAGCGCCACGCGCCGGGACCGTAGCCGCCACCGGGGACGATCACGAGCGGCGTGCGGCGGCGGCTGCCGTCGCCACGCACCGACTCCACCACGAATCGATCGCGCTCGAGCATGCCCGCCGGAGTGATGCGCCAGTCCCCCAGGCGATCGTCCGCCGCGGGATCGCAGCCCGCGATGTACACGGCGAGTCCGGGTCGATGTGTGGCGAGCACGGGTGGCAGGGCCTCGCGCAGCGCGCCGAGATACACGTCGTCGGTCACGGCCTCGCCGAGAGCGATGCTCGTCGCCGCCACCGCGGGAGCGTCGTCCCAGGCGTGATTATGGATAGAGAGTGTGTGCACTGTCGCGTCCTCCGCGAACACGGCTCGCGTGCCGTTGCCGTCGTGCACGTCGAGATCGATCACCAGCACCGGCTCGCGGAATCCGCGGGCGCGGAGCCGGCGGATCGCTACCGCAACGTCATTGAAAACGCAGAAGCCCATTCCCCGCGCCGGCCCGGCGTGATGGAGTCCGCCCTTCAGGTTGACGGCAACGGGCGGAATGCCGCCTGGTCGGCCGAGCCCGAGGGCGAGCCGCGTGGCCTGGATCGTCCCGCCCACCGAGAGCCGCTGCAGGTCGATGATCGACCGCACGTCTTCCGGCCGCACCGGTGAGCCGAAGATGCCGGTGAGGGTCGCGGGGTCCTGAATCGACTCGAGGTAGCCGGGCGTGTGGACGCGGAGCAAGTTTTCGAAGGACGCGGGAATGGGCCGTGACACGTCGCGCCGGCGGATCAGCCGCCGATCGAGCAGGAACGCGAGAATTTCGTCTGCCCGGGCGGGATCGATGGGAACGCCGGAAACGGTGCGGGCGTAGGCCGCGTGATAGACGAATACCGCGGCCGGCCGCGCGAACGAGAACCGCAGGCGATGAAGGACGCCCCGCATGAGGCTAAGTTTACGTCATGATGGAAGCGCTCGTGGTCGTTCGGTACGTGGTGTTCGCCGCCTTCGGCGTGAGCGTCCTGGTGGCCGTCGCATCGTGGCTGGTGCGCACCCGCCGGATCTCTCCGTTCGGGTTTCCGGGCCGCGCGCTGCGGGCCATGAGCGAGCCGCTCATTCAGCCCGTGGAGCGGCGACTGGTGCGCGCCGGCGGCAATCCGGTCAACGCCGGGTGGTGGCTGGTCGTCGCCGTGGCCGCCGCCGGGGTGCTGCTGATCGCGGCCCTGAACTGGCTGTCGGGCGCGGCGTACGAGTTGATCCTCGCGTTCTCGGGCGGTTTCCGGGCCGGGGCGGAGCTGCTGGTCGAGGTAGCCTACAAGCTCCTGGTCGCGGCACTGTTGGTCCGCGTGATCTTCGGATGGCTCGGGTACCATCGCTACACGCGCTGGCTGCGGCCCGTGTACTTCCTCACCGACTGGGTGGTCGAGCCGATCCGCCGCGTTCTTCCCCAGCTTGGGCAGTTCGACTGGAGCCCGCTGGCCGCTTGGCTGGTCCTGATGCTTCTGGAGCGAGTCCTCTTGCTAGGCCTGAGACTCTGATGGCCGCGGCGACACTCAGGCGCTTCGATCGCCCGGACGAAACCCGGCGGTTCGAGAAGGGAACGTTCGATCTCGTAAAGATCGGCGGCGTGACGGTCGGACGCGCGAGCTACGAGCCGGGGTGGAAATGGTCCACCCACGTGGGGCCGACCGCAGGAACCAGGAGCTGCCAGGTGGAGCACGTGGGCCTCGTCGTGTCGGGGCGTTGCCGTGTGGTGATGGACGATGGCCGAGCGTTTTCCCTCGGTCCGGGTGATCTCTTCCACATCGCGCCCGGGCACGATAGCTGGGTGGAGGGCAACGAGCCGTACGTGTCGCTGCACTTCCTCGGAGCGGATCGGTACGCCAGGTGAGACTCCTCAAGGCGCTTATCAACCTGATCGTCGCCACGCTGGTCGGCGCGCTCGGGAATCAGATGTTCGGCGCCTGGGGACTGGTGGTCGGGTTTATCGCAGGAGGCGTGGCCGCATGGTGGGTGGCGCGACGTCTATTCGAATGACACTCGGTCCCCCGCCTTGAACACGCGAAACAAATAGTAGAGCGAGGGGAGCAGCACCACGGCGCCAAGCACCAAGGCGGCGAGGGCGAGCCGCAGGGTCGCCGGCGGGCCAGCCGCGGCGGCCACCGTCAGATCCGGCGGAAGGATGTACGGACGCTGGCTCAGCGCCCAGCCCCACAGGATGAGCGACACTTGCACCGCGGCGGCCGCGCGCGCCAGGGGCCAGCGGCGGTACCAGAGCGCGGCAAGGGCCGTGACCGCGGCTGCGCTCGTAAGCAGGTGTAGCGGCACCGCCCACGACGCGAAGACCAGAGCCCCTCGCACCGCCGCGGGAGACAGAAGCAGCGCAGACAAGGCGACACCGAAGAGTGCGACGCCGGACGCAAGCGCTCGCCGTCGGAAATCCTCCCGCAGCTCCGGCTCCTCCACCTCCATCGTCAGATAGACAGCCGCCAGAAACGCGAACGCCACCAGCGCGAACACGCCTACCGAGAGCGCGAAGGGATCGAGCCACGGCGTTACGTACGTGGCGTAGAACGGGTCTCCCGTTCCCGCGCCGCGATCTGCCAGCCTGCCCGATACGATCGCGCCTACCGTCGTGCCGAGTAGGAGCGGCGTGATGAGGCTCGCCACGGCGAAAACAACCCCCCAGTGCCGTTGCTCCGGATCCCCATGCCGGCCGCCACCGTACCGCCAGAACGTGAACGCGGAACCGCGCAGCACAATGCCGATCAGCACCAGGGATAGGGGGATGTGTAAAAGCCTGCCGAGCCGGGCGAATGCTGCTGGGAAGCACGTGAAGAGGAGCACCAGGGCAAGAAT
>JACXTT010005740.1_pt1 | contig 17937 bp, 11 predicted proteins | sample 9270951 | NCBI WGS metagenome assembly JACXTT01 (sample SAMN15532306, study PRJNA645909) | rock metagenome | isolation source: weathered quartz diorite | place: Puerto Rico | collected 2017-06-21 | reverse complement strand
TGCCGGTGGCGGGATCCGGCGATGAAAACCCGTGTCGAAAACGGCCACTTGGGGAACATCGCCCAACAATTTTTCGACAGCATCAATACCCTCCAGCTCCGTTCGATTGTGGAGCGGTGCAAATGCCGAAAGGCCGACAAGTTCTGACTTCACGGCCCGAGTAATTCGGACCGGTTCTTCGTATCGTTGACCGCCGTGAACTATCCGATGTCCGACAATATTGATGTCGCGAGGTGAACGAAGAACGGGTGATTTGCCGCTCCACAACGTCGAAATCACATTTTCTACGGCATCGACGCCGAGATGATCGTGCCAATCGATCTTCGCTTCCCACAGCCGGGCTGGAGGGTCATCGGGGAGATTGTCGCCCAAATCGTACAGCGAGACCTTATGGCTGCTCGAGCCTGCGTTGAGCACGAGAATCTTCATGCGTCAGTAAGGCCAGACCCACTGCTTGACCTCCGGCATATCGTCACCGTGCTCGCGAACGTACTCCTTGTGTTCGACCAGCTTGTCACGGAGGAATTGCTGGAAGTGTGCGCCGATACGCTGTAATTTCGGCACTCGAGCCACGACGTCGCCGGCAAGCTGAAAACGATCCAGAGAGTTCATGACGGTCATATCGAACGGCGTCGTGGTCGTGCCTTCTTCTTTATATCCTCGAACGTGAAAATTACTGTGACCGTGGCGGCGATAAGTCAGTCGATGGATCAGCCACGGATATCCGTGATATGCGAAGACGACAGGTTTATCGGTTGTGAACATCGAATCGAATTCGCTATCGGAGAGGCCATGAGGGTGCTCGCTGGAAGGTTGCAGCGTCATCAGATCCACAACGTTCACAAGGCGAATCTTGATGTCGGGAAAATATTGGCGGAGAAGATCCGACGCAGCGAGAGTTTCCAAAGTGGGCACGTCACCGGCGCACGCCATCACCACGTCGGGCTCAGCGCCCAGGTCCGTACTGGCCCAGGACCACACGCCGATTCCCGTACTGCAATGAGCGATAGCCGCGTGCATGTCGAGCCACTGCAGCTCAGGCTGCTTACCTGCGACAATGACATTCACATAGTGGCGGCTTCGCAAACAGTGATCGGCCACTGAAAGCAGCGTGTTCGCATCGGGTGGTAAGTAAACACGAATAATGTCGGCTTTCTTATTCATCACGAAATCGATGAATCCGGGATCTTGATGACTGAAACCGTTGTGGTCCTGCCGCCAAACGTGGGATGTCAGAAGATAGTTCAGCGACGAAATCGGACGCCGCCACGGAATATCGCGAGTCGTCTTCAGCCACTTCGCGTGCTGATTGAACATGGAATCGACGATGTGAATAAATCCCTCATAACATGAGAAAAAACCGTGACGGCCGGTTAACAGATAACCCTCCAGCCAGCCTTGACACATGTGCTCGCTAAGCACTTCCATGACGCGGCCATTCGGAGACAGGTGCTCATCGGTCGGCAAAATCGGCTCCATCCATACCTTATCCGTGACCTGATACAAAGCATCGAGCCGATTGGACGCCGTTTCATCCGGGCCGAACACGCGAAAGTTTCTCTGGTCCTCATTCAACTTCATCACGTCGCGCAGAAACGCTCCCAGAATTTTGGTGGACTCTGCTGTCTCGGCACCGCGCCTTGTAACCGACACCGCGTATTTCCGAAAATCCGGCATTACGAAATCTTTCAGCAGCAGGCCCCCGTTCGCGTGGGGATTGGACCCCATTCGCCGGTTGCCCTTAGGGGCCAGTTCCGCGAGTTCGGGGACGAGTTTTCCAGTCGAGTCAAATAACTCTTCCGGCCTGTAGCTCCTCATCCACTCTTCGAGGATCGTCATGTGTTCCGGTTTGCGTTGCAAATCGGCGACCGGTACCTGATGGGCGCGCCATGTTCCTTCGACAGGTTTGTCGTCGACCATTTTCGGACCAGTCCAGCCTTTTGGAGTCCGCAAAACGATCATCGGCCAGATGGGCAGCTTCGCGGATCCGCCGGCGCGAGCCTTGCTCTGGATGGTACGAATTTCGTCGATGACAGTATCGAGGGTGGCTGCCATGAGCTGGTGCATCGATTCGGGGTCATGCCCCTCGATGAAGTGCGGTTTGTATCCGTAACCCGTGAACAGGTGAGTCAAGTCTTCATCGCCAAGCCGTCCTAATATCGTGGGATTTGCGATCTTGTAACCGTTCAGATGCAAAATGGGAAGTACAGCTCCATCCCGTCGCGGATTGAGGAATTTGTTCGAATGCCAACTTGTCGCCAGCGGACCCGTCTCGCTCTCGCCGTCTCCCACGACGCAGCACGCCAACAAGTCTGGATTGTCGAGCACTGCGCCGTAGGCGTGCACCAGTGCATAGCCGAGTTCTCCACCCTCATGGATCGAGCCTGGTGTTTCGGGTGCGGCATGGCTGGGTACACCGCCGGGAAATGAGAATTGTTTGAAGAGCCTTCGCATTCCCTCTTCATTTTGCTGAACACTGGAATAGAGCTCCGAGTACGTCCCTTCCAGATATGTGTTCGCGACCATCCCCGGCCCGCCATGGCCTGGACCACAGATGTAAATCACATTCAGCTCATACAGTTTGATGATGCGATTGAGGTGTACGTAGATGAAGTTCAGACCCGGAGTTGTACCCCAATGTCCTAACAGACGCGGCTTGATGTGCTCGAGTTTCAAAGGTTCGCGCAGCAGTGGATTGGCGTAGAGGTAAATCTGCCCAACGGACAAATAATTCGCCGCACGCCAATAGGCATCCATTTTGCGAAGCTCGTCTAGGGAGAGGGGCTGTGTCACGGTCTGTGATTCTGTTGAAGCAGGAGTCATAGGAAAAATCCTTTCAAGAAAGATACAATTGCCCTCCTAAGTTAGGAGGGCAGCTTGACTCAGCCCGCCCGTCGTTCCAGTTCCACGTGTTCCGGTTCGGTAATTGGGTTCTGCCAGCCTCCTTCAGGCGTGACTCGTTCGACCTCACTCGGCCCCCAAGTATTCGGTTCGTACTCATACACCGGCGTGTTCGTCTTTAGGACGGGATCGACGATGCGCCACGCCTCTTCCACGTAATCCTCGCGTGCGAACAAGGTGCCGTCAACTTCCATCGCGGCTGCCATCAATCGTTCGTATGCCTCCATTTCGCCGGCGCGGGGGGCGCTCGAGGCGACCATTTCACTAGTCTCGACCTTATATTCATCGCCCGGTGCAAGCGTCATCATTCCCATTGCAATCACGACTTCTGGGCTGAGGCGCAGGCGCAATTGGTTCTCTTTCAGGACCGCTTCGGGGATAAGCGTGGGCGGTTTGCGAAACCGCCCCACAATTTCGGTACACGTGACCGGCAGGTTCTTGCCGGTTCGGACGTAGAACGGAACACCCGTCCAGCGCCACGAATGGATGTTCAACTTCAGCGCTGCAAACGTCTCGATCTGCGAGTCCTTCGCGACTCCTTTTTCATCGCGGTAGCCTCGAAATTGGCCGCCAACCAGATCGTTGGACTCGATCGGATGAATGGCTTTGAGCACTTTGACTTTTTCGTCCCGGAGCGATTCGCTGTCGTTGCGAGCCGGTGGTTCCATGGCCAGGTTCGAAATCACCTGGAAAATGTGGTTCTGGACGACGTCGCGAATAGCGCCGGTTTCATCGTAGAAGCCTCCTCGGCCTTGCACTCCGAAATTCTCGGCCATGGTAATCTGCACGTTCTCGATGTAGTTCCGGTTCCAAAACGATTCCACGAAAGTATTCGCAAACCGGAAGACAAGCATATTGTTCACGGGTTTTTTTCCGAGGTAGTGATCGATACGAAATATCGACGATTCGTCGAATACTTGGTGGAGGATTCGGTTAAGATCTCGCGCGGACGCGAGATCACGGCCGAAAGGTTTTTCGATAATGATGCGGGCGCCCTTGGCACATCCCGATTTGGCAAGTTGCTCGATCGCAGGAGCAAAGAGCTGCGGTGGAACCGCCAGGTAAATCGCCGGGCGTTGCGCTTCTTTGAGCTCATTGTGAATGGCGCGGCAAGCGGAGGAATCCGTGTAGTCAACGGAAACGTACCGCAATAATCGGGAGAGCTTTTCGAAAGCTGCCGGATCAACACCGCCATGCTTTTCCAAACTCTCCCGCGCTCGTTGGCGCAGTTGATCGACCGTCCAATTAGATCTCGCAACACCGACAACGGGCACATCGAGCTGTCCACGCCGAACCATTGCCTGCAACGCGGGAAAGATTTTCTTAAACGCCAGGTCACCGGTGACTCCGTAGAAAACCAGCGCATCAGAACGGTTCTCACTCATTGGCATGCTCCTCCCGCAGTTTCCGATAACGTCGGATTAGGTTATTTGTTGAAGTATCGTGGTCGAGGGCGGGTTCCGACTTGCTTTCGAGTTCTGGAATGATGCGCTGCGCCAGGACCTTACCGAGCTCGACTCCCCACTGGTCGAAGGAATCAATATTCCAGATGACGCCCTGTGTGAATACGGAGTGCTCGTAAAGCGCAACCAGTTTGCCCAATGTTTCGGGTGTGAGCCGCTCACCAACGATCATGTTGGACGGCCGGTTGCCCTCGAAGACGCGATGCGGCACGAGCGAAGCCGCAGTCCCTTCAGCCTCAACCTCAGCAGCCGTCTTACCAAAAGCGAGCGCTTCGGCCTGAGCGAAAACATTTGCGATCAGCAAATCATGGTGACGGCCGAGCGGGTGCAATGCTTGCGCAAACGCGATGAAGTCACAAGGAATGAGCTTCGTCCCTTGATGTATCAGCTGATAGAAGGAATGTTGTCCATTGGTTCCAGGCTCACCCCAATAGATGGGCCCTGTTTGGCCCTTGATCTCAGCGCCCTCCAGCGTCACGTGCTTGCCGTTACTCTCCATGGTTAACTGTTGCAGATATGCCGGAAACCGCTTCAGGTACTGCTCATAGGGCAAAACAGCTACGGTTTGAACACCAAAAAAATCGTTGTACCAAACAGTCAGCAGTCCCATAAGGACAGGCAAATTCCGTTCGAACGGGGCCGTGCGGAAATGTTCATCCATCTGGTGGAAACCTTGGAGCATCGCCCGAAACTTTTCGGGGCCAATGGCGATCATGGTTGAAAGGCCGATTGCGGAATCCATCGAGTAGCGCCCTCCGACCCAGTCCCAAAACCCGAACATGTTGGCGGGATCGATCCCGAACTTCTTCACTTCGTCAGCGTTTGTTGAGACAGCAACAAAATGCTTCGCGACTGACGTCGCATCACCTCCGAATCCCGACATCAACCACGAGCGGGCGGTTTGCGCATTCGTCATCGTCTCCAAGGTCGTGAATGTTTTCGACGAAACGATGAAGAGGGTTTCCGATGGATCCAGGTCACGCACCGCTTCCGCAAAATCAGTACCATCAATATTGGATATGAACCGGAATGTCATGGCTCGCTCGCTGTAAAACTTGAGCGCCTCGTATGCCATCACAGGGCCCAGATCGGAGCCTCCAATGCCGATATTGATAACATTGCGAATGCGCTTCCCTGTATGGCCCTTCCAGACGCCTGTACGGACGCGGTTCGAGAAATCCGCCATCTTATCGAGGACGATGTGAACATCGGGCACCACATTCCTTCCGTCCACAATAATGGAAGTATTTTTCGGAGCGCGTAATGCCACATGCAGCACGGCACGACCCTCTGTGGCGTTGATCTTTTCTCCGCGAAACATGGCATCGATTCTCGATCGGAGCGAGCGTTCCTTTGCAAGCTCGAAAAGTAGACTGAGGGTCTTCTCCTTGATGCGATTTTTGGAATAATCCAGGAAGACGCCGGCCGCTTCTGTCGTCATTCGCTCGCCGCGCCGCGGATCCTCCGCGAAAAGTTGCCGCAGGTGTACCTTTGACAGATTGTTGTAGTGTTCTTGAAGGGCGGCTCGAGCCGGCTCTGTTTTTCTGTCGGACATCAGTAGTGCCTTTCGTCCGCTACAGCACTAGGTGGCGAGTGTCGTTCCATAACAGGATAGCAGGCTCGTTCCGATTGTGTTCATAACCGAGCGTGCTCACGCTCGCTGTGCTTAGCATAAAAAATTTCGCGTAAATGATTTCGATCTGTAACCAACGTGCAGCCAACGCGCGCAAAAAATGTCCGCTGGAAAATAGCAATACATTTCCGGATATTCCATAGATGCGTTTTACGACTCGAGCGGCCCGCTCCGTTACTTGTTCCGGCGACTCGCCTCCAGGGCAACCGTCCCGAAAGAGCAGCCAGCCCGGACGTTCAGCAATGATGTCGTCTGTGAGGCGGCCCTCATACTTTCCATAGTTCCACTCGACAAGGTCGGCATCGATAGCTGCGGCGGGGCCAAAGCCGGCCAGTTCGCAGGTCCGCATCGCGCGGCGTAACGGGCTCGTATATACCTTTTGAAATGTTATTCCGCGCAAGCGGTCGCCGAGCCGGCCGGCGTTGCGTTCCCCGCGATCTGTGAGGGGTAAGTCCGTCAGTCCGGTATGCTGGCCGGTGATGCTCCATGCCGTTTCACCGTGCCGGGCGAGGTAAATCCTGGGAACTGTGTTCTCCATAGGTTCAGTCTCGATAGTCGACGAAATGCTCGAGGGCGTAAGCTGCAGCTCCAATCAATGCAGCGTTCGTCACGATGACGTGAACCGGAATACGCTTCATCAGGTCCGAAAAACGGCCTTTATTGGTGAAGGCTCTCATGAAGCCGGGCTCCTGCAGCACTTTGAGGGTATGTACCGCGATGCCCCCCGCCAGATAGACACCTCCGGTCGCAAGAACCTTCAGTGCAAGATTGCCGGCTTCGCCGGCGAGGATCGCTGCAAACATCTCGATTGTGGCGCGGCATGACGGGCTTTCCTTTTGAGGGTGAGTCGCAGACTCGATGATTGCTTTCGTACGATCGGTTGCCAACGCAATCTGTTGGGCGGTTTCCGGAGGCTCGTAGACGTGCTGCACGTCGCGAAGGTACTCATAAATGTTGGGGATGCCGATGCCGGAACATACACGTTCGACACTGACGTGGTCGACACGAGTCAGCATGTGTTCGAGCAGACGGATCTGTTCATCATTTGTGGGAGCGAAATCCGCGTGGCCGCCCTCGGAACTTTGCGGCATGTAACGTGATCCATTCCAGACGAGAAACGATTCACCCAACCCCGTACCGGGCGCGATGACTGCAATGGGCGCTCCGACGATCGGGTTGCCGATATTCAAAGTGACGACATCGGTTTCGCACAAAATAGGGATCGCTTCCGCGACTGCCTCCAAATCGTTCAGGAGGTGCACGGATTTCAGATTCAAGCCGCTCGCAAGGGAAACCTCATCCATTACCCAAGGCAAGTTCGTCGTAACAACTCGTTTATCGATAACCGGGCCGGCGACGTCAAAGGTGGCTTGGTCGACGGGCATTTGTACGTCTCTTAAAAATTCGGCCACCATGGCCTGCAGGGTGGCGTAGTCGGCACTGTGGAATTGCTTTCGAACGAGCGGCGAATTTACGTCCGATTTGATCGAATAGATTGCCAAATCGGTTTTCGTCCCGCCTATATCACCGACAAGTATCATGGCCCTTCCACTGCACCCATCGTGTTAGCCGAAGACAGTTCTACCGCGGGATGTTCGGCCCGTTTTACCATCATAGTCTGATCTGAGCCGGCCGGAAGCTGTTATTGCAGTTCCCGTATGTCACGCAAAAGGAGGTCGAGGTGAGTGGTCCCAACGTGCCACGTTTCGCACCGGGTGGGCCGGGCATGGAACCTCGTTGGACCCGAGGCGCAAAAGCGGCGGTTGGGACTGCGTACTCCACTTCCAGTCGCGTCTGGTACACCCTCGATTATGGTTGTGTGACGGAGGTGTATTACCCCACCATCGATTCACCACAAATTCGCGACCTGCAATTCCTGATCACCGATGGAGAGAAGTTTTTTCACGACGAACGTAGAAACTTCATCGGACACATCGATTGCATTTCTGAAGCGGCACTCGGCTTCAACGTGACGAACCGGGAAAAGGAAGGCCGCTACACGATCCATAAAACCGTACTTGGTGATCCACATCAGAACTGCGTCGTGGTGCAAACCCGTCTGGAAGCTCCTCCGGAGTTGCTGTCCAAGTTACGAATGTACGTGCTTTGCGCGCCTCACCTCGAGATCGGAGGATGGCATAACAATGGAGAAGTGCTGCGGCTGGAAAGAGGAACAGTTCTAGTTGCCCACAAAGGAGACACGTGGCTGGTGATCGGCGCCACAGTTCCATTTGCAGAGTGTTCCTGTGGATATGTCGGTGTGAATGACGGCTGGACCGACCTTGCGGACAATTACCGTCTCGATTGGCAATATGACGCCGTCCTCGACGGTAATATCGCGTTGACAGGCAGACTGGATCTTTCGAAGGGATCGACATTTACTTTAGGTTTGGCATTCGGAACTACAAAACATAACGCGCTCAGTACGCTGGCGCAATCGCTGAGCATTCCGTTCGAGCAGACGCGTGAGGCTTTCATCCGGCAATGGGACCGGACGTCGAAACGGTTCTTATTCGCTGCGGGATCGGATAATTCGAAGCTGTTTGACCGCAGCGTCAATCTCTTGCTGTCGCATGAAGATAAGACTTATCCGGGAGCGATGATTGCCTCGCTCAGTATTCCGTGGGGGGACGAGAAAAGCGACGAGGAGCTAGGCGGCTATCATCTGGTGTGGACAAGAGACCTGGTGAAGTGCGTCAGCGCGCTGCTTGCCGTGGGTGACGTGAGCACTCCGTTACGCGCGCTGATTTACCTCGCCGTGTCACAACGTGGAGACGGAGGTTTTTATCAGAATTTCTGGATTGACGGGCGGCCTCACTGGCTCGGCATCCAGTTGGACGAAGTTGCATTTCCGGTGATTCTGGCGTGGCGGCTGTGGAAACTCGGCGCGTTGGGAAACTTCGATCCGTACCCGATGGTCCGGCGCGCCTGCGGTTTCTTAATTCGTGAAGGTCCGGTTACCGCGCAGGAACGTTGGGAGGAAGCCAGCGGTTACTCGCCATCGACACTCGCGGTGCATATCGCAGCCCTCATCTGCGCAGCCGAATTCTTCTCGGACGGGGGTGACCACGGCACGGCCGAATTCGTCCGCGACTATGCCGATTTCCTCGAGTCGCATGTCGAACACTGGACGGTCACGACGCAAGGGACGCTTGTCCCGGAAATAACCCGGCACTACATTCGCATCAACCCCGGGGATATTCGCCAATGCGCAGACGAAGATCCCAACTGTGGAAGATTGGTGTTAGCAAATCAGCGTCCCGGTGGTCCTTTCGAATATCCGGCTAAAGACATTGTCGATGCCGGCTTCCTCGAGTTGGTCCGTTACGGAGTCCGTGGAGCAAATGACCCAATCGTTGAAGACTCGCTGCGCGTGGTTGACGCTGTACTGAAGGTAGACACTCCGTTCGGCCCCTGCTGGCGACGCTACAATCACGACGGATTCGGCCAACGTGCCGACGGCACGTCATATCGCGATTGGGGGGTCGGGCGAGCCTGGCCTCTGCTGACAGGCGAACGCGGTCATTACGAGCTTATTGCCGGCCGGGATCCGGCGCCGTATATCCACGCGCTCGAGAAGTTTTCCGGAGGTATTGGTCTAATACCCGAGCAAATCTGGGACGCCCCCGATCTGCCCGCGCGCCATTTGTCGTTTGGCAGAAAGACCGGCGCGGCAGTACCGCTGTTGTGGGCTCATGCGGAATACGTCAAACTTCGCCGCTCTGCCGCGGACGGGAAAAGCTGTGACTTGATTGAGGCGGTATACGATCGTTACGTGCGGGGGCATCGAGAACAACGTCCGATTGAGGTGTGGAAGTTCAATCGACAGGTGCCGGCAATTCCCATCGGCCCTCGCTTGCGGATACAAGCCGACCTTCCGTTTTTGCTGCATTGGACAAGCGATGAATGGCTGCATTCTAGGGATACAGAATCGACCCCCACGGCTGTTGGCATCGAATTCGTCGATCTCACAGTGCCCGACCAGGCAAAAACGATTCAGTTCACCTTTTTGTGGGTAGACGAGAATCGATGGGAAGGCAAGGACTACAAAATCGAAATACACGCTCGGAACTCTGACTCAGTACTTCACGTTTCGGAGGAGAAATCCCTATGCAACTAGGAATGATCGGACTCGGCAGGATGGGCGCAAACATGGTCCGCCGTCTGATCCAGAAAGGCCACGAGTGTGTGGTCTTCGACATGTCACAAAAAGCGGTAAACGAGTTGGTGAAGGAAAACGCAGCCGGAGCAGCGTCACTTCAGGATTTCGTAGCCAAGCTGGAGAAGCCGCGAATCGTGTGGCTCATGGTTCCCGCCGCAGCCGTTGACAAGACCATCGCCGGCCTTGTGACTTATCTCGAGACGGGCGACATCCTCATCGATGGCGGGAACTCGTACTACGTCGATGACATCCGCCGCGCCGAAGAACTCGCGGCGAAAGGCATGCATTATGTAGACGTCGGAACAAGTGGCGGTGTAAAGGGTCTTGAACGCGGCTATTGCTTGATGATCGGCGGCGAGGCACCGGTAACCAAGCACCTTGACCCGATATTTTCTGCGCTGGCGCCCGGCTCCGGCGAGATCTCGCGCACGCCTGGACGAGAAAAGCTCGGCGGCACCGCAGATCAAGGTTATCTGCATTGCGGTCCAAATGGCGCGGGTCACTTTGTGAAGATGGTGCATAACGGAATCGAGTACGGAATCATGGCTGCTTATGCAGAGGGATTGGGAATTCTTCGCTCGTCAAATATCGGCAAGCAGGAAGGTGGAATCGACGCGGAAACGACGCCGTTGCGCAATCCGGAGTATTACCAATACGACTTGAACCTTACAGACATTACGGAGCTCTGGCGCCGCGGTAGCGTCATCGCCTCCTGGCTGCTGGACCTCACCGCCGCCGCCCTGGTGAAAGACCCAGGTCTTTCGTCGTTCCAGGGACGCGTGTCCGACTCGGGTGAAGGTCGATGGACGATAAAAGCCGCCATCGACGAGGCCGTGCCGGCGCAAGTGCTTACGGCGGCCTTATATGAGCGTTTCAGTTCGCGAGGCCATGCAGAGTTTGCCAACAAGGTACTCTCTGCGATGCGCTACGAATTCGGCGGACATGAAGAGAAGCCGAAGTCCTAGGGATTTCAGGGACGCACCCCGAATTCTAGTTACAAGAATTCGGAGGTGCGTCCCTGAAATCCCTAGAACATCAGCTTCAACCCGAGTTGCATCGTGCGGTTGCTTCCCGAACCGATGAGCGGATTGCCGGCCTGGACGTCGGGCGTGCCGGCGCCGCCACCGAAGGCGCCTGGGATTGAAGGATCCCAGCCACCCTGAGTTTGAGTCGATGCGCCGTACGGATTCGCGATCATCGGGTGATTGAATAAGTTGAAGACTTCGGCGCGGAACTGGGCGCTGTATCGCTCCTTGAACTTGAAGATCTTGAAGATGGAGAAATCCACGTTCTTGAAGCCCGTGTCGCGGAAGATGTTCCGGCCCATCGTGCCAAAGGTTCCGCGCTTGGGGGGAACCATCGCCGACGTGCCGGATACGTAGCAGCCACCGTCAGCTAGCGTGCTGAGGTCGGGTGCAACTGTCACGCACTGCTGAGCCAGTGACGGGGACAGAGGCGTCACGATGCCGGCGCCAATCTGGGATTGCTGCCAGCAGCTGACACCGGCGATGCCCTTCCTGATGTCGGCGACGCCACTGAAGTCGCAGTAGGGAAAACCGCCTGCGCCAGAATGGAAGTCGTTGGGATTTCCGTAGAAATTCCAGCGATCGGTACCTTCTCCGGTCTGGCTGAAATCATTGCCAGTGTCGTTCACAAGCCAAGGCTGGGCAGTCTGAATGTTCACGATGGTGTTGAGCTTCCAGCCATCCAGTAATTGTCCGAATCCTTTGATACCCGGGATGTCGTAACTGCCGGTGATCGTTAAACGGTGCCGGATGTCAAAGTCGCTACTGGCATACTCCAACTCGGGGTGTAGGCTGTCCCGCGGGATATTCGCAAAACGATTCAGGGAACCGTTGTCCAGGCCATGGCCGTAGGTATATCCGGTCTTGAAAGAAACCCCGTGGGAAAACCGCTGGGTCAATGTCGCTTGCAAGCTGTGGTAATTGGACCGCGCAAAATTCTGGGTCACATTGATGAAACTCAAATAGGGGAATTTGGAGGCGTAGGGAGCCACGCCCGTCGCAGGATCGACCTGATTGATGTCACGCAGACCAGTCAATCTGTCGCCGTGATTGCCGACATAGCCGAGGTCCAACGAAAGGTTGTTGGTGAAGGCGTGCTGGATGCCGACGTTCCAGTTCACGACGTAAGGGTACTTAATATTCGGGTCCACGACCTGGATGGGGCAGGGTGCGCCCACGGTGCAACTGTTTACGGCGCCTTTCGGAAAGACAACGCCATTCCAGTCGAGGAAACGACCTTGGATAAGAGCGGCGCCGGTCGTGATGGTGCCGCCAAAATTTGAGGTACAGGACGCTCCGGGAGCTACATCAGCTGTGCAATACCCGGTGGGAACCAGGGAGAAAGAGCCACCAGTGAAGTTCTGGGGGGTTGACGCCATGAATTGGGCGGGGGTGAACATCGAGTAAATGACGCTGGAACCACCCCGGAGTACCGTCGTTCCCTTGCCCGAGATGTCCCAGTTAAAGCCGACGCGCGGCGAAAAGTTTTTGCGATCGGGATGATAGACACTATCGTAGCCCGACTGACCCTGCTGAACGAGGCCCTGTATCGGGTCGAAGGTACCGAGCAAGCCGTTTTCCTCTTTCATCGGCGCTACGTAGGAATAGCGCAAGCCCAGATTGAGCATGAATTTCGGGCCGACGCGCCAGTCATCCTGAAAGAAACCTGCAGTTGATGTCCAGTTCAGCAGGCGTTCCGGTTGACCCACGAGTTGAAATGCTCTGGCTGGTTTTCCGGCGAAGAAGTCTTCCAATGGTGTTGAGTTAGACTTACCTGCCGCATCGGAAATTTGAGGAATTTGTTTGCCGCGGAATTGGATTCAGCCACGCGTGTCGTGGTTGTTCACGTCGGCATGGATGTGCGCGAACTCGCCGCCGAACTTGAGACTATGCTTGCCGAGCAAGTACGAGAAATTGTCCTGAAAATTGAAGGTCGGTTGGTTGAATTCCGAGGGACGGTTATGCCAACTGCCCAAGATACCATTACCAAAATTGGTGATGTCGACGCTCGGAAAGCCGCCTGTACTCGTGATGCCTGTGTTGAGAGGATAGTCTTTGCCATTGGCGAAGAGGTTGCCATCGAGGGCGCCCAGGCCAAAGTGGACTTTGTTGAAGCCAAACCGGAAGTCGTTCAGGAGGCGGGAACTGGCAGTCCAAATCCAATTCGACGTCACTGTGTATGTGCGTATCGGATTGCTATTCTGCCAGTACGCGGCCGTCGCGGCGTGATCTGCTCCAAGGGCGTAATAGTCGCCAATGAACACCATGCCATTGAGGCTATGCTGGCTGTTGATCCTGTAGTCGATTTTCCCCACTCCGTTGTTGCTGCTGTTGCTGTTGGGGAAAGCACCCAAACTGTACGTCGTCGAGTTCGGGTGGGCCCCCTGGATATAGCCCCCCGTGCAAGTGAACGGCGCCGCCAACGTGCAGCCCATCAATTTCAGGCTGACAGGGCTTGGCGTCACGCCTCGAGCCACAAGCGCATTGATGGCATCCACCATGCTATGCGTCGTATCCGGCTTGGGTTGCGCGGCTGTCTCAGGAGCGAGGATGACAATAGGGTTGCCGATCAAGGAACGCAGGCCTTCGTAGCCGCCGAAGAAAAAGAGTTTGTCTGTCTTGATCGGCCCGCCCATCACGCCACCAAACTGTTTCAATTGCGCTTCCAGGTCCAGTTGGGGAGTGAAGAAGTTGCGGGCGTTCCAGGCGGGGTGGCGGCCAAACGCGTAACCCGTGCCGTGAAACGTGTTGGTTCCCGATCGGACTCCGACGTTCACGACAGCACCAGGCTTCCAACCGTATTCCGCTTTCGGATTTTCTTCGAGGTGGAATTCCTGGATGGCGTCGATGGGCAGGATCGTAGCGCCATCCGTGAACGGACTCCCCATGTTGGCAATGGGACGGTAGTCATAGAAATTGGCGTTGATGACTCCGTCCACCATCCAGACGTTGTCGTCGGGACGAATGTTGTTGGTGCTCTGAGTCCAGGACGTGCCGCCCGGCTGGATCATCACGCCTGGAATTAGATTCAAGAGATTTTGGTAGTTGCGTCCGTTCAACGGCATATCGTTGATGGCCGAGTTTCCGAGCACACCGCCGAGGGTTCCGCTCGTGGTATCCACCAGCGGGACTGCTTCGCTGACCGTGACCGTCTCGGCTGCTGCGCCGGGTTGGATGGCCACGTCAATTCGGATCTCCTGACCGACCTCAACCACAACATTCTCCCGCGCCAGCGTTCTGAACCCCGGCAGTTCGACGCGGACCGTATACGTGCCGGGAATGAGTGTGGGAGCGTTGTACAGCCCCACTTCGTCTGTAACTAGACTTCGTGCGAGACCTCTGTCCTTGTCAATGATGCTTATTTGGGCACCCGGTAGAACCGCTCCCGTTGGATCTGTGACGGTTCCGAAAATACGGCCGAAATTGCCTTGCCCGAACAGAACGGAAGCAGAAAGCAAGACGACCAGCGCTGTGCTGAAAACACACGTCATCATTCTGAATCGCAATCTAAGGGGACTCATGTGTTCCTCCTCCTATAGGTTTCGCCGCTCACGAACGAGCAGCAGCAACACCCATCCTTCGGTTCTCAAAAACCGATCGTGTTCTTCTGAAAGTCTAAAAACGAAATTTGAGGGAATTAGAGACCCATGCAGGACGAAAGTCAAGGAAATGTGGAACTAAGGTACTAATACTTGAACCAGGTTTCCCGCCGGGAGCGTCGCGACGGTTTGAATGCCAGGGAGAACACTATGAACAATCACCTCAAGGCAATGCCCAACAATTCTTGGCTAGCGAGCTTAGTTATGACCGTACACCGGCAACGCTGCTCCGTGAATGAGTCGAGCCTCCTCGCTACAAAGAAAAAGGATGATGCAAGCAATCTCCTCGGGCTTCGACCATTTAGCGAAATCCGCGTTGGGCATTGCCCGGCGATTAGCTTCGGTGTCGATGATGCTCGGAAGTACTGAATTCACGCGTATGGCCGTGCCCTTGAGATCCGCGGCTAAAGAATCGATCATGGCTACGGCCGCAGCCTTCGAGGCCGCATAGGCGGCCGCTCCGGCGGGGGGATCTACTGCCGCTCGCGCCGACACATTGACGATCGCCCCACTCCCTTGCTTTAGCATTACAGGTACGATGACGCGGCACAACACGTAGCCGGAGCGGAGATTGAGCGCCAACATCTGATCGAAAACTTTCGAATCTGTATCCCAAAGAGGCGTACCACCAGTGTAGCCACCGACAGTATTGACGAGGACATCGACATGTCCGCTGCTCGCAACAATATCTTCAGTGAGTCGGCGAACCGCGGATTCATTCGTGACGTCCACCTGATGACCTTTGAGCGACGAGCCACTCGAAGCATTCGCCGCAGCAGCCTTGTTCAAGGCAATACATTCTTGTTCCGTGCGATACGTCACAATCACTTTAGCGGACTCCTCCAGAAACGCCAGGCTCACCGCTCGGCCTAACGCGCCCGTGCCACCCGTGACCAATACAACCCTTTCGGTAAATCGACCACTCATATGATTTTTCCCTTAGGCAGAACGTTTCGGAAAAGAAGCCTCCATTTCCGCTTCCACTTGCAGGTTCTGTCGATCTCGCGAGATGGTGGCGACGGCGCGCCTGCGCCCATTCAGTTTGTACGTGACGGCACAGTTCTTCGCTTCAAGGCTTCCGTCAACCTCGATGGCATCCCATTTTTCGGCGTGACCGACGTACTTGACCGAGACACCATACTGGCGGGTCCAAAAAAACGGCACGACGTCGAACCTCTCTCGACGTCCGAGTATGTTCCTTGCCGCGACTTGCCCTTGTCGTTCGGCAACTACCCAGTGCTCGATGCGAACAAGCTCACCGGAAAAGGGATCGGGCCAGCGTGCGGCATCCCCGGCTGCAAATATTCCCGGCACACTCGTTTCGAGGTACTCATTAACAACAATGCCGCGATCCACTTTCAATCCGGCTTGTTCGGCCAGCGCGACCGACGGCCGCACTCCGACCCCGAGGACGAGGAAATCCGCATCGAGCGTCGAGCCACCGCTGAGCACCGCCCTCTGACCATCAACGCGAGCAACGGTCTCACCCAAGTGGAAGACAACCCCGTGCGCTTCGTGGAGTCCGCGTATGAATGCTCCGATCTCCGAACCCAGGACACGCTCGGGCGGTTGCCTTTCCGGCGCCACGATGTGAACAGCAATTCCTCGCTCACGTAACGACGCGGCAACTTCAAGGCCGATGAAACTTGCGCCAACGATCACCACACGCTTTGCCGGAATCGCCCTCTCGATGAGCACTTTGGCGTCCGCGAAAGTGCGCAGGTAATAAAGCTGTGAGCCGGATGCCCCGGGGACAGGTATCCTGACGGGGTCGGCGCCCGTGGCCAGCAGAAGTGCCCCGAAATTGTATGTTTTTCCGTTTTCGACCTGGACCATCTTCTGACTGATATTTATCGAAGAGACTCGCGATTTGAGAACAAGATCAATCTTCCCGTCGGCGTAATAATCGGGCGATCGCAGCGGCATCCATTCCTCGGGCGCCTTGCCGGCCAGATACTCCTTTGAAAGATTCGGACGATCGTATGGACCGAAATCATCTACGCTGATCATCGTCACCGATCCTTCATAACCTTCACGCCGTAATGTATCGGCGGCCGCCAGCCCTGCGCCACCTCCTCCGACGATGACGACCGATGCGGGGACGTCATGCGCACTCGTGGAAACTGCCGGCTCTCGAGTGGGAAAATTCAGCTTCTCTCGCACGAACAAGTTGCCCTTAACCTGCTCAGTGCGCCAACACGGAATGGAATCGAATGCCGGCGCACGCAGCACCTCTCCGGTGCGGAGACTAAAGCTGGCATGATGCAATGGACATCGGAGCTCATCGCCTACCATGAGCCCCTTCGCGAGCGGCCCGCCGTAGTGGGGACAATGCGCACCCACGGCGAAGAATTCATCGCCGCGGCGAGCAACGATGACATCTTCGTCACCGACCTTCCCCTGAATCATTGCACCATCGGGGATCTGTCCGATCGGAATTCCATTCTCGAAATCTGGACTCGTGGGATTCTCCATATTCGTGACCTTCTTTTTTATGAAATTCGTACCGAGCTATATCTGTAAATTATCCTCGGAGGTTCCAGAATTGGCCGGACAGGCCGATTTCCGCCAGGAGCGCCTCTGATTCTTCAAGGGTATGTCGTCGCCAGTCCGGCCGCAGTTTATCTTTGTACCAGGCGCGAGCAAGGCGCCATGCCTGTTCGAGGCTCAGGACTCCACCCCGATGCATCTCACGAGCCGTGCACCATCGGTCGACATGCTCTTCGGACCTGAAGAGGAGCATCGTACTTCATGTAAAAGCGATGTTGTCCCACCAATGATGAGCGGGCACAGCGAAATGAACGATCCCTTCGGCGCGAGCGAGCTTACCTTCTGCGATTCCCACTTGCATCGGATCGCCACAATCACCGCACGCTGCCTCGATGACGGCATCTTTTTGAAGCGCGGCAGCGATGCCCAATGCGTCCCAGATGCAGATTGCCCAGTAAGCTTTTTCCGAAGCCCGGACACGGAACCCATAAGGTACTGCACAAAACGGGTTGGCCGCCCAAATACTGCCGTCGTTCGGGGCAAGGATGAGAACTTTGTTCAGAGCCAGCTGCTTCAGAGCTGCACGGAACCCTTCAAACCCACGCCCGTAGGCTTGCGAAATCCACCACACCTTTTGCCCGCCGCACGTTTCCGCCCATTGTCT
>JACXTT010005739.1_pt1 | contig 17937 bp, 6 predicted proteins | sample 9270951 | NCBI WGS metagenome assembly JACXTT01 (sample SAMN15532306, study PRJNA645909) | rock metagenome | isolation source: weathered quartz diorite | place: Puerto Rico | collected 2017-06-21 | reverse complement strand
TAAACAGGCGTGTAGTTGTTACTGTCGGCAGCGGGGATATAGAAAATGGAATAGAGATCGCCGAGCTTGCTGGTATCGGCATATTGACCAAAAGGCGGGGTCATATCCTGCAGCATGGCGTTCCTGATGTCTTCGGCATCGGTAAGGCTGTCGCCGCAAAGCGCGTTGCAGGCCTCCTGCGCGCTGAGGTACGATTGGTATACCTGGTCGTGGTACGCCGCGGTATCGGCAGGTGTAAGACCTGTCTTTGCAATATACTTAGTCCAATACTGGTCCCAGGTACCCAGGCTGTCGCGGCAGGCGGTACAGGTGGCGGCACACTGGTTGGTGGACTGGGCCAGAATAGACTTCTGCTCGTTTACAAAATCCTGGAAGGAACGGCAGGTGTTATTGGGCAGGTATACGCTGTCGCGGTACCATACATAGGCATCTTTATTTGCTGTCAGCCTTTTGGTGACCACATAGCTGCCTTCGTCCAGCGGGAGCGTAAAGTTGAGGCTCATGGGCGTAGGGCCGGTGCAGGAGGGCGTGATGGCGCCAAAGGAGAAGTTATGTAATACTGTATCGAAAGGATGTCCGCCGAGCAGCTGGTTATTGCAGTTGTCGGTGATGGTTACTTCAAGGTCATACAGGCAGGTATAGCAGATATTTTGCTGGTTGCAGTTGGCTACTGTGATTGAATCAGGGGTCATGCCGTAATGGAACTGGTAATTGCCGGCTGATGATACCAGCAGGCTTTTCTGGCTGAGAATGCTGTTGCCATCGAAGAATACGGTACCAGGAGTAGAAAGGTTTTCTGTAACCGTAGTGCCTCCTGTGTTGAAAGGCAGGGACGCCAGTTTTGCCGGCGTATTGCCTGCCATCGAAGTGGCAATTTTACGGCCGTGCATATCGACATAGCTGATGGTATACTGGCCGTTGGCATCGCGGACCATGTTCTTGAGATAATGACTATGGTCGCCTACGTCGGTACCAAACAGGGCATCGATCTCGTCCTGGTCAGGGGTGCCGTAATAATATTTGGTTTCATGGCCGCTGCCCAACTGATGGTCGGGCCCTACTCCACCCTGCCGGCTGATGCGGCCGGTGTTGTCCTGTGTATATTCTGTTTCAGTAAACGGATAATTGTGCGCATCGGGAATGAACTGGTTCATCCCGATATTTTTCGCCGTATTGTAAGGAGAATAATACCTGCTGGCGCCGGAACTGTCGCCCATGGGATCGGCATGGATGCTGCAGAAAGTACCGGGGTTGGGCAGCGTATCGTAATTAGATTGTGTGTATTCGGCATTGTTGATGGTAACATTGAACGAAGCGGCATATTGAATCACATTGTTCAATGTTGGCGAGGGCATGACCTGTATGGCGGGCCTGCCCTGGTAATCGTAATAGGTCTCTCCGACGATGGTGGTGTTGGTACTATTGTCTTTGGTAACGGTTTGCCGGCTACGGAGGCTGCCATCGTAATATTGGAGGACGACCTTTCGCTTGCCTTCTTCGGCAAAGGTGATATGGGATTGCCAGTTGAGCGGACGTTCGTGGCCTATGAAGGAAAACTGTCCCATGACGGGCGTGGCGGCATCAGAGCTCCATTCGGCTGCAAGCACTGCGTTTTTCTCTTTTATTTGTGTTGGGCGGACGCGGATGAACAAGGTACCCGAGTCGTCGTAAATGAGCGGAATACTATAGGACGTGGCCGTAGTGCTGATGCGGGTGGCATTGTTGCGGAAAATGAGTTGTTTATTTATTGGATTGCCATAGCGGTTGCTGTCGAGCGCGCTTTTGTCGATGTAGGTCCATTCCAGGTCGTACTGATCTGCACCGGTGATGGCGGTCCAGCTTACCGGAAGTTCATCGGCTCCTGCGGCAGGCGTGGAAACGGAGATATTGGTAACGGCGCCGGTGCAGGAAAAAGCAAAATCGGGTTTGGCTACCAGCTGATTTTCGATGAGCAGCACGGAAAGCGGGTCCCAGGAGGATACGCTGCTGGTGACGGACAAGACCTTTACGGTAACGCGATGCGCCCCGCTGAATACAAAATTGCTGCGGCTGTTGTATGGGTGCGCGGAATCGTAGCTGACGGTGAAATTCCGGTCGATGGAATCGACGGCATTGGCCCCGTTGCTGTATACCAGGCGCAGGTGAACGGTTACAGTAAAAGACGTACGGAGATATACAAAGGAAGCTTCGTTTATCTTCAGCGTTACCAGGTTCTGCACGCGATAGGACGTATCGATACTGCCGGCATAGGCAGGATTGAAAAAGGCTGAGTCCTGGACCGTAACGGAGGAGTCGGCCTTTATCTGGTGCAGGCTTCCATCGAGCACTGCCCTGGCAATGATGCCACCGTTGCCTGCACGCACTGTATTTACCAGCAATACTGCACCCAGCAGTAACAATATCCCAAAACAATTTGATTTCCGCAGCAGTTGCATAATTCAGGATTATAGGTTTGATGATGCGAGAAAAATCTGATACTCTTTATAGCGGCCAGCCGCCTCGTAACGGCTGCCCACCTTATTGAAATAATTTTCTTCGTTGAAAAGTCCCTCGTTGAACCCATCTTGCCGGTACTGGCTGAATACGATATCGATATGGCCGTTTGGCTGGTAGAGCGCCGGATGGCCGGGCCTGCTGATCATATCTTCCGCGACCCAGGCCGCGGTTTGCAGCGCATAGGTAATGCGGCGCAGGAGACCGGTACGCGCATCGACGACAATACGCACATGGGTAAATTGGCCACCAGGAGGAAACGTAACCGCCAGGATATCTTCGCCGGGCTGATGGATGAGCCGCGGCTGCGCCCCCCCGGTATGCGCCAGCGCGCTGTCTATTACCCCAAGCGGGTCCATATTGCCGGTGACGTGCGTACCGGAAAGGATGATTATCTTTTCTTCGGGCCGTACCTGTATGGTATACTTATCCGTTACAATGGTTTCCGTATTGTCCAGCAGCATCCGGCAATTGTTGCCGTGCATTTCCATTTCGCCCATAGCAGAGTCTACAGGGGCGGCTACCCTGCCATCGTTGGCATACAGGTATTTGATATGGAAGCCCAGGTAACCGGCGCTCCGGTACTTTGCCTGCAACTGATGCATAAAGGACCTGATAAGCCCTGTGCTGTCCTGCGCCTGCAGCAACCCGCCGCCTGCCAGCAACAGCAGCGGCAGGTAACATACGAGGCGATGGATTTGTTTCCCAGTCATGGCTTGTAGGTTTTATTGATCTTTCAGCAATGCGCTTCTTGTTTCTTTAATGGTTTGTATGCCCCTTTCGGTTTCTTTCTTGACCCGGATAAGGGTGCCATCGTCGTCGTATTCAAAGAAAGTGGCGTAATTGTTTTCGTCCAGCTCGGCCATCATTCGCAGGTTAACCGCGTTGTACACATATGATTTCATTTCGGCATTGTAAGGCTGTATCCGGATGTCGTCAAAATATGTAGTAGCAGAATCAGACGCCTGCAATATGAGCGAGAGCGAAGTGGCATTGGCCGGGATATCGACCATGGCCTCGTATCGTTGCCATCCTTCCAGCAGGTTGCCTGATGGACTGAGGGTTAGTAATGACGTATCGCCACCTTGTGCAAAGCGCAACAGGATATGGTTGCGTGTGTAACTGCGACAGGCACAACTGTTATCTTCTTTTACCCAGGCACCGACCAGCATGCGCTTGCCGGCAAAAGGCGATAGCGGCGGCAGGATGGTATTGGGGGTGGCATGGATGCCATTCAACCGCTGACCAGAGGTGCAGGGATCGTTGTTTGTTGAATCCAACAGCCTGGGCAAAGTGGAATCGGGCGCAGCCGATATGGGTATGGTCATGCTGATGGCCGAACTCTGCGGCACCAGCAGGCTATACAGGCCGGTATGTGCCTGGGCAGTGGTCATGCTAGTGATATAGGGCGAGAAGTCGAAGGGCCTGGTCTCTGCACAAAGGGTATCGCAGGAGTTGGGCGTATACCCGTAATCCTCGAATCCTTCGAAGGCGGCTTCCTGGTAGCGACCGTTTTGTATAACGGCCGTGGGCAGGGTCAATCCATAGCCATACAGACCTGCATTGTAGCGGCCCAGCGGATCGGTGTTTTCCAGCTCGAAGCCCTTGCGGTTGAAGAGCGTGGTACGCGTGTTCCATACCCAGCGGGTAGTATCGTAAGACGGATGCCAGCGGCCGGACTGCAAGGTCCAGAACGGCATGAAACCTTTGATGGTACCGCCGGTGCGCAGGTTGACAGGCTGGGCCGTATTAGATTCGGTACGGCGGCCGTAGTATACGTACGCGCGGTCGTTTCTATAGTTGCCCAATATGCCATATTGGTATGGATTGACCAGGGTATCGGTGACGGCGCTGTAACAGCTGCGACCGACGATGGTGGTACAATTGATGGTTGAATTGAATTCCAGTAACGCGCCGAGCGTATCGACCGGAGGCGCCGGCACGATGTAGGTAACACGGATGGCGGGCCATTTGGACGGATCGGCATACCGCTGTGAATAGAACGTAGCATAGGCATTACCGTAACCGCCCGAGAAGAACGGTGGGATGGGGCCTGTTTTAACGTTGGTGGAATCGGGATTGACGTGCAGCGGCCCGGCGCCCTGCGCCACTACAAACGTATTGGAGTAATATACGCTGTTGAGGTAACCAGACACGTAGGACAGCACATCTACAGAATCGTTCTGGAACGGCACACTGTTTTTTACCCCGGCATACCAGGGGCTGAAGTAGGCCTGGTAGAGGATGGTGTCCAGGAACTGGTAGGGGAACCAGCCCGCAAAGCCAGACAGGGAGTATCCCATTGAATCGATTGGGTTAACCGAGTTGGCATTCGGCCACTGGCCCGGCACGTGGCCTCGCTGATCGGCCTGCAGGATAAGCTGCGCCGACAGCAGCTGTGCCCCCTGGGGCAGGCTACGCAGCGAACCAAAACGCAGTACGGATACTGCATTGCGCGCATAGCCGTTGATGTTGAAATTGTTTTCGGTAATAAGCCGGTCTGACGACGAATCGACCGTGAGCAGCGTGTCCGCCACACCCGGGCAGTAGCCATTGGACGAGATGAGGCTGGTGGAGAAATCAGGATATAAGCTAACCGTCACCGTATCGGGCTTCGGTACCACCAGCCCGGGGTTTTTGTACAATATGCTACCGTCTGGCTGGCAGCTGCTGCTGGTCATATTGTAAATGGACATGGGGAAGCCTGATACCGATCGGAAATCGATCACTTCGCTGCCCAGCCTTGCCATATAAAGCGAGCTGAATGGTGAAGCGCTCAGGGTATAGTATGGCAGGGAGGCATTGGCCGACAGGATGGGGCAACCTCCGAGCGTGACGGGGTAGCCATGCGCGTTGGCTTCATCCACGAGCTGCCCAACGGTTTTGGGGAATATCCGGGTCCGGAACAACTGGTGACTTGCCAGCAGGTAATCGAACAACGGTTTTATGCAGGAGCAACCTTCGGTGGCTGCCAGCGCACTGTCCTGCTGCGTATATACACAGGAAGCCTGGATATCCGTTCGCCGCTTATCGCCCACCTGCCAGTATTGCCGCAGCTCGTTGGCCGCTGCCGTCAGCACCCGCGTAGTGGAATCGAATACGAGGTGATAGTTGCCAAGATTATCTTTCACCAACGGGCTGCCGAGCGATGAGATGCTGCCCACGGTACTGTTCATGTTACGATGACCTGAACGAATCACCTTGATAGTAACATCATAGCCGGAGAACGGCGTACCGTTTTTATCCACCATGAACAGGGTTTGGGGGCCGTTGTGCAGCAGGTTGGTATCGACCACCCAAAGCTTGAAATCGTTGGCAAAAGTGGCATGGCTGCCGGTACAATTGGAGTCGTTGACAGATGCTTTGCTGTATACCAGCAATTCATCGCCGGCGGCCAGGTACACGGAATCCGGCTGCCGCAACCCAGCAACAATTTTACCGGCGCGTAACGTAAGGTGTGGCAGCAGGGCGTCTATGTTAGTATACGCGGGCGCCATACCATTGTATACCCAATGCGAGGGATAGGAGAACTCATAGAGCGAATCGTTGTATTCGTTCTGCGTACGTACGAGTAAGGGATCGCCCGTTTCGGCATTGTACAGCAGGTTTTTGGAAATGATCTTGCTCCCCTTCTCTACATGTACCACGCTGTCGAGGATGCCAAAGCGATAGATTACCTTGGTCATGCCCACCGAACGGAAGCGGGTGGTTTCCTTCTGGTAGAGGTTCAGCAGCGAAGGGACGATGATTGGGAAGATACCGGCAGCGAACAGGTCAATGTTTACATTGATGTTGCCGCCTATGGACGTAGAGGTCTCATCACGCATATCGGCCATCAGCTCCACATCTTTCCCGATGGTGGCGGCGGTATCGATATTGCCTTTTGTATCGACGGCAGCAACTACATTGTTGAGGTGTTTTACCTGTAACTGCTGGTTATCGACACGGTAAAAGTTTTCTGTAAGCGAAATGGGATTGTTGGGGTCCGTTTCGCTATAGGTGGCTTCGCTGCGCATTTTGCCGTTCATATCGTTCAGCTCCACCTTAAAGCCCTGCGAGAGGCTCATGAAGTTTCTTGCATTGATGCGCAGGAAGCTGCTAAGAATCGGTTTGAAACGTTTCTTGGTATCGTTGTCGAGCATCGACCAATCCCAGGACACGGGAAAATCGTAGCTGGTATAGAATTTTGTTTCCGCATAGCCATTGGCAGATCGTGCCTGGCTACTGTGCAGCGACCGAACGCGCACCTTGCTGTAACCTACTGAAGGGCCGGGATAGAAGCTTTCTCCCAGGGGCTCTTCCGTGTACAAGGTTGCTGCGGGCGCAAGCATAGAAGCCCGGTCTACGTACTCTATCGGCAGGTGGAACGGATTTTCCTCCCCTCCTATGGATGGTTCCCAGACGGCCACCCCGCTGCTCACATTGGTGGACACGCCATTGACGGTTTGCGTGGTGGTGTAATCGTACGTTTGCCCGTATACCGTTTCCCGCTTTTGGGTCATGGCATTCCAGTTGTCATAAATCATGACGCTTTTTACCCGCGACCCGCCTCCCAGCTTTTTGAGGTTGGGGCAATCCAGCCGCACGAGCGAACGGCCAAGGTCATTCGCGTCACGCGCCCAGCCCAGTATCCTGGCCTTGTTGTCGAAGCCCAGCAGGAGGTCCACCATATTGCTGATTTGTGATACCATTATCATCACCGCATCCCGCACATTGAGGTTGTCATTTACTTCGGAGCCCGGGTAGGCTTTGGAAGGCAGGTTGAGGCGAAGGAAGTTGATGGAGGTCTGCGCCAGGGGGCTTAACGAGCCGTCGCCATCGCCTGTCTTGTTGACAGATTTTATTTTAATCCATATAGTAGAGTCGTTCATGATGCCATACCAGTTGCCTGCGCCGATGTCGGGGCTGGCGTAGCAGGGCACGTATTCGGAGCCGCTGCCGAAATCGTCGGACGGCATGTGCACAAAGAGGCGGAAATAGATTTTGGTCATCCCGTCGAGGTAGCGGGCATAAAGATCCTGGGGGGATGAGGGTTTAACGGGGACTCTTACAAACACATAGGTCTGATCGCCGCCATCATACAACTTGCTGTTGTAGCTGCCGGGATTTTGCCCGAACCCGACAATCCTGCACATTTCGGTGGCGCGGCGATTTTGCACATAGGCATAATCGTCACTTTCGTAGTTTACCTTGATACGCCCGCCGGAAGGCAGCCCAATGGAGTCCAGCATCCAGGCGCCTGCATTGTAGGCGGCCAGGGTGCTGTCCTGCAGGGAATACGGATATTCGGCATTGTTAACGATGTTGCCCGTGGTGGATGCAGGGTTTTGCGCCGGGTCCTTATAGGTGCCCCATTTATCGCTCATATTGGTTGCATACCGCGGGTTATTATTACTGTAATGAAATATGTAGGGGTTCTTTTGGCCCTTGTTGTTCCCATTGTAGGTGAACCATATTTTTTTGAGGGTGAGCTTTCCCGAATCGTTTACGGGACTGTTGATACCCCTGCATAGTTCGTAGCTGTATTCGAAGTGGACCGTTTTGACCGGCGTAGCGGAGGTGCCGCGCTGCATGAAGTCGGCCTTGGAATAGAGATCGATTTGCTTCAGGCACATGGCTTTGCCACTGTTTGTTTTATTGCCGGCTTCATCAATCTCCAGCAGGTCCTGGCGGGATTGCAGTGTAAAGGTGGCGATCATCGTTTTGGATTCAATGGTATGCAGGTACCAGAGCTCCTTGGTGCCGTAGATGTAATTGGCTTTGTCATCACGGTTATAGGTTTTCAGGCCTTCGTTGTAATTGGCGAGGCCGGTGACGTAGGGTGCACGCCAGCCGAAGGGATTGCCAATGCCGCTGGCCTTGGAGTAATTAAACCGTACGGCGTCACCGATGTCGTCATCGCTGATGCCGTCGCCGGTCACATCCACATAGTCAGGCGAGAGGATGCCGGTGAGCAGGAAGGAATGGGCGTAGGCAGGAATTTCCTCGCGGCTGTAGTAGCCATCCTTGCCATCGGTATTATGGGTAGAATTTTCCTGGGCAGTATAAGAGGTCAGGCCGGTTTGCAGGTTGCTACCGCTGCCGGTAACGTTGAAGCTCACTTCTTTCTGAATGAGGTTGTAGACAGGTATGCCGTATACATAGCGGCGGCCGTCGGCATTCAATACATCCATTTCAGAAATATGGCTGGCCTTGCGGAAATTATTTACCCGGTCTTCCCTGGTTACGATGGGGTTGACGGCCGCCGTATCGGTAAAGACAGGTGGGTACAGGAATTGTTTGGGTATGTGGTCGGGGCCCTGTAAACGGCCCGGCTTATCGCTGGGTTTTTTCCAGGCAAGGAAGCTCCATGTGTCGCCGCCATTTTCAAAATACTCCATCCGGACGTTGTAGAGCTCGCCTTTTTCAAGGGTGACGTGGCAGGTATCCAATGTGTTTCCGTGGATGGTCCAGTTGTTGATGACCAGGGAGTCGTTTATCCATAGGCGTACGCCGTCGTCGCTGAACGTGCCAATAGTATAGGTGCCGGACTCGGGTGCTTTGATCCTGCCCAGCCACCGGATGGAAAAATGATCGCTGGGGAAATAGGCCATGGGGCTGCCTTTGCCCCAGTTGAAGGCAATGATGGTGTCGAGCCGTGTGGTATAGGGTGTACCGGCCAGGGATTGGTTTTTGAAATAATAACCCAGGAGGCCCGAACCGGCGCCTGCGGCATCTTCGGGAGCGGCATTATCGCAATACCGGAGCCCGAACTGGTTGATGCCGTAACGATAAATGTATTTATCGAGCCCTACTTCAGAAGCTTCTTTTGCTGTGAGGTAGGAAATAACCTGTGAACGTTTGTCGCGGGTATTGCGAAGCGAGGCAGCGGGGTCGAGGTTGACGCTACCCACCAGCTGTTTATTGCTATACCGGTTAAGGGTATTCGTGGCTGTGATGGTAGGGCTGCTGTTGCCGTTTTGCGAGAGCGTGGCCGCTACAACGTCATCGCCGCCGATGGCGTTGTAAAAGTCGTTGGTATTGATGGCTTTTTCGCCGGGGTTCCGGAAATAGGCCGCCTGGAAGAGCCCGTTGTCGTGCTGGAAGCCAATGGTGCGCTGCAGGGTGTTTTCGGATATCCATGGGCCGGCCTGGGTAACGGAGTAGTTAGCATTGAGGTCTACGCCGCCATGCACCAGGTTGCCGCCGCCGAAATCGATGCTGAGTGCGCCGGAAATGGTTTTGCTCCTGGACAGGTGGTCATAGATATAACCGATATCGCCGCGATACGCACGGAACATACCGCCGGTGCCTTCGCCTGAAACGGAGAATGCATCGTAAGTATAGGAGGGCACGGCAATGTGTGGAATGGCGGGCTTTTCGCGGTAGGGCATTTCTTTTTCGCGGTTGAAGTCGAGCAGGGAGGCATAATTGCCCCCGGCGTTTTGGTAATTGAGGTACCCGAATGCCGGGAGGGCAATAGATGTATCTGCCGCCGCTACATATTCTTTGCCGCCATAACCGCTGATGTAAAGATCCGGGTGCAGAGTAAAGGCTTCAAAGCCGGCTTTGGCGGTAAAGGAAAAATTATAATTGGTGAGCGGCATGGAAATGGATGGTGAGTACGTAGGCCAGGAAAAGGAAATGTTCACCTTGCTGGTAGCGTCTATGGCGCTCTGTAATGTTTTGTTTTTAACGAGGGGGTTCGCGTTCAGCCCCATCGATATGGATTTAAGACCGGTTCTTGAATTGTACGGGGCAGCGATACTCATGCCAAAGGCTGCGCCGCCATTGTTCGTGGCATTGTGCACTTTGAAGCCAGCCGAGACGCTGGGGTTTATGGTAACGCCGGACTGTGAATTATTGGTCAGGCTCAGTCCGCCGGTCAATGATCCGCCGGATTTGGAAGCCCCGTTTATGGAAGCATTGATGGATGTTTCAAATCCCCAGCCGGTATAGGTGGTATGGAAAAGCCCGAGACCGGCCCCTACCGTAAGGGGAAGCCCTGTGAGCTCTACATCGGCTCCTACGTTTACGCCCCATGAAACATTGGGTTTTACGCTGGCTACTTTCCGGATGGTATCGGCACCGCCGTTGAAATCATCGGGCAAGCCGCGCATATTGCGGGTGATGGAGCCGGGGTTGATGTTCCAGCCCAGCCCTACCCAGCTGGCCTCTTCGTCCATGGAGACGCCACTGTGATAGGCGATGTTGACAGGATAGCCCCCTACATCGAGCAGGGGTATATTATAGGAGAAGTCGCCACTGAAGAGATCGACCATGTTATTGGCATTGACGGGCGAGAATGCCGACATTTCGGGCTGCGTGGGACCGCCGGAGGCGGCGGAATCCGGTTGCAGCGGGGGCGTGAAACGTGAAACGGGAGACGTTAAACGGGAGACACGCAGCGCCGGCGATGGCCGGGATGCCGCTATGGGAGCGGTTTCCGGCATTTCGGCGGAAGCGGCAACAGACCAGTGCGCACCAGCGTACCGGTTGTTTTGTTCCCACTCACTGTAGCGGGCATGGGCAGAGGCATAGAGCTCCAGGTAGAAAACGCTGAACAGCAAAGCGGCAATATGTTTTCTGTACCGAACAGATAAGGCGACTATCATTGTACTAAATCATTTAATGGTAAACTTTACACTCCATGTTTCGTTGCGGCTGTTGACGAGGCGGAACAGGTATACCCTGCCTGCCGTGTAGCCGGCATTCCGCTGCAACAACAGCTGTAGCAAATTGGGACCGTACCGCAGGGTGATGCCTCCCTGCTGCACTACGGGGTTGCCGGGCATGTCGATACCGGTAATGGTATATTGGGCCACGCTATCGGCAGCAGCATTGTCGTAACTGATACTGAGGTTTTCCTTTGCCGTGGCTACGGCAGGTTCCAGCCCGCGTTTGAGGGTCACCCAGTTATCGTCCGGCCGGGAGGGATGAACGGGTTTGGGTGGAACGATGCGGAAGGTCCATATATCGCTCATGGCTACGGGCTGGCGGCTGTTGAGCGCCGTTATTCTCCAGGCGTACAGTTTGGCCGTATCGAGTGGATGAAAGGAAGACGGGTAATTTACATACAGGTCTTTTACCAGCCCGGGACTGTATACGGGAATGTTTTGCTGAATGGCATCGGCTTTTCCCTGCCCGGGCAGTACTTCCACCAGGGTAAACACATAACTGAGATCATTGAAGATACCGGGCGGCGTGGGCGGCAGCCAGGTAAACTGCAGGTAAGGCAGGGGCAGCACCGCTTCGTTGGCCGGCGTATTGAGCAGGGGCGGGCTGAGCGGCTCCACGCTGATGCGGATACAGTTCTCCACCATCGGCAGGTTTTTTTCGGTGTTAATGACGGTGTAGCAGGCCTGGTAATTGCCGGCGGGCAACATGCCATTGGGATCGCCATCTACATGAAAGGCAGGGTCGCCATAGGCGTATTGTACCGGCCCCAGGTCGCGGGCCTGCAATTGTTTGGCTCCTTTGCCCAATAGTACGGGCGCCGAATTGGCCGTTAGTACGGGCTGGTTGGTTTTTTCATCCAGCAGCACCAGGTTGACCCTGATGAGCAGGTTGTAATTGCCCGCATTGACCACCAGCATATTCCAAAGCTGGTTTTTAACCAGCACGCCCACCGGGGGCACCTGCAGGGTCATGCTCACCTGTGCGTGCAGGCTGAATGCCGCGAGTAACAGAACGACTGCAATCCACCTCTTTTTGTTCATACAGTTTATATTCAAAAGGTTTTAAAATAACTGAGGCGCCCGGTATTGTTGGGTACCAGTTGTTTATTCATTCCCGGTATAAATCCTTTATCGGCCGAGAACTGCACCTGGCCCAGTTTGGGCAGGCGCAGCATGACTTCTGCCGAATAGCCCAGCTGCTCTATATTAAACACCGTTTGTTTATTGTATTTAATGCCCGCGCCGGCCGACAGGTATTTATTGATGGTGTACTGCCCCTTCCCTTCCATAGTATACAGGCGATAATCCTGGTTGGAGGCTGCAGACGCATTGGCCTGCAGGGTGCAGCGCGACAGGAACAGCGACTGGCTGAACAGCAGGTTGGTGGTATTGAAATACACAAAGCCCGAGTCGGCCGACCGGTTGTAAAAGCGGGTGTACATCATTGTTGAATTCATTAATATATGGCGCCAGTTGTATGAATGCGTGAGATTGCCGGTAAGGGTATAAAACAGGTTTTCGATGTACTGGCCGTTGCCCAGTTTCGTGAGCTGGCTGCTGGGGAAATACCCGAGCGACACCACGGGCCATTTGGGTTTGCGCAGGGTGGCCTGGATGCTTTTGAACACCGTAGTGCTTTTGTATTGCTGGCTGATAAGCGGGTTGCTGAAATCGTTGGTATTGGCGGATAGCATGATGTCCAGCCAGCGGTGAAGGAACAGCTGGTCGATGCTGCCGCTCCAGGCGGTTTGCGATGACCCGTCGGTAAAGATGCTGAACGACTGGTAATTAATACCGAGGCGTTTATACGAGCCTTTGATACGGGTTTGGGTGGCCGGGAAAAAGGCGGTTGCCTTAACCGACCAGGCTTCGTTGCTGCGGTCATTCATCCGGAACATCTGTCCTACCAGGCCATTACCCTTGGAGGAATCGGCGGTATAGAACGGTACGGAAGATTTTGCCACTTCGCCGGTAAGCAGGATATGTTCCGTTACCTTATAATTGCCCTCGATGGTGAGTCCCATTAATGCCGAAGAAGGTGACTGTGTATGCGGGGAATCGGAGGTAGCGGCATTGTACAATTGGCGGCGACCGGTAAAATAGGTTAGTATAATACTGTTGCCGTCTTTCAATCCTTTGCCATAGCGCAGCACGTTGAGGTATTGGCGGGGCTGGCCGGGGGTTTGAACAATAAAATCACGGAAGCGGTAATCTACTTTGCCCGAGGCCGCCGCGTAATAGTTGGACGGATTGTATTCTGCCTGTACGCCGTTGATGGATATATTTTTAACCGACAGTTCAGAGTAATTGACGACGCTGCGGCCAACGCTGAATGATTTAATGGCCATCAGTGTGCGGTATCCTTTTGGCAGGCTTGAGTCGGGAATATGGTGTTCCTGCATTTTCTTTTTCAGCTGATCGGGATTGTCGGCCTGCTGTATTTCGGCGCAAACCCGGTTTACGTCGGTATGGGCGTCCTGTCGGGCCGACTGTAATTTGGATTCCACTGAGTCTATCCTTTTGCGAAGTGAATCGGCCTGTTCTTTCTTTTGCGCCAGCAGCTTTTCCAGGTGCGTGGTGTCCTGTTTCAGCAGGGCACTATCCACCTGGGTGGGTATACGCCAGGCGGAGCTATGGCTACCGGAGCTGCTTACGGGCCATTTGCGTGAGAGCGTATCCGACGAGGCGTTTTGTTCGGGCGCTTTGGCATGAAAGTATTCCCTTTCTTTTGCTTCCACCATTTTTTGCAGGAGGGCAGGGTTGTTGATCCATCCTTCCAGTCCCTTTAATTTGAGGCGGTCGGCATCGAGCGTTTTCTGAAGGCTGTCGATGTTTTTATACGAGGGCATGGAGGCCAGGAATTGCCGCCTTACCTGGTCTTTTACCAGCTGATTGAATTGTGTATTGCTGTATGAAAAATTAAAATCGGAGAAATTGCGAAACAGCGCGGAATTGCTGAACCGGTTGGTGAGGTAGATGCGCATGGGGTATTTGCCCTTTACGAGTATGTCGAGATAGGTTTGCACGGTGTGCTGGTAAATATTTTTTTCATTGTACGGTGTATCGATATTGGAATAATAATTCACATTGTATAAGATGTTGCCGTGCACCGTCAAAAAGGGCGTGCCGGGTTTGGGCTGATTGCTGACCTGGATGCGTTGTACGGGTACGGTATCCGTTATCCAATACGATTTACCTCCTACGTTTTTACAGGATATATGATCGAGGGAGAAGCCATCGTCATTATCGGGATTTTCTTCCTCCCGGGGGCGAGTGGTATCGGGCCGGGGGGTGCTGGTTGGTGGTTGCTGGTTGGTGGTTATAGGTACCTGGTTATTGGTCGCCGGCAGGGTTTTATGTTCGGCCGCCAGCAAAGAATCCTTGCGGGCATTCACCTTGTGGCGGTAGGATGACAGCAGGGCGCCGGCCGACTGGCCGGTCGTAGTATGACCGGTAGTCTGGCTAAAAACCACAGAAACGTTGCAGTAAAGGAATAATATGATAAGAAGCTGTTTCAACTGTTAATAATGTTTCGTTTCATCGTTGCCGGATGTTGTTACCGGGTTACTCTTACTTTATAGGTATCGGAGGCAAGGGTAATCGAACTATTGCTGGCGTTATAGGCCTGCAGGGTAACAGTATTCGCTGATGTTATATAAGCTGTTATTATTATTGACGGCGGGTTGACCGCGCTGGAATTGGCACTGACAGAAACCACATCGCCAGGTTGCGCACCGGTGACGGTTAAACTTGTCGTCACGCTATTGAAGGCTGTGAGGGAGGGGCCACCAAAATTGGTGGTGAGCTGACCTGTCAAGGTTTTTGACAATTTATAGCGTACCATACTTTGTGTAACATACAGGTCGGCGCCATCATATTCAATGGCGCCATCTTCGGGCGTGGTAAGCACGGTGCCGGGGGTAAGTTTTAACGGAGCGTTATTTGCATTTCCATCGCTGGCGCCAATATGCAAATAAGCAGTCGGAGATGTAATTCCCTGAATGCCGGTTCTTCCTCCCCCGGCAGCTATGGTATTACTGTTTAAATAGACATCACCGGTAACATTCTCAAAAGCAATATTCTTTCCCCCCAGCACTGAAATGGACGGGTTGTGATAAAACCCCCGTAAATTACCCGAAGGTCCGCTTGTACTGACATGGCTGGCAGACATGAACGCAATACAATCGCCAGTACCGCCGGTTGTGATAAATGCCGGTGAAGCCAAATAACTAATGTTGCTTACCGAGCCGGCACCTGGCGAAAAGCGCGAAGCGGCAGTAAAATCTGTGACAAGACCTGAAGAATTGGGGTTGGAGTAATTGTAGTAGCCGCTAATAGAGAAATTAGTTATGTTTTGAGCAGAATCTCCGTCCGTTATAAAATTCGTAGTTGGTGTGAAATTAGCTACTGTATTCCCGTTAACATCATCCCAATAAGTACCGTTCAGTGTTCGAAAATGAATTTGACCTCCATCTCCAACTGTATCAATACCTTCAGTAAAAAATATACCGGCCCCGTTTAAAGGTATTTCCGTGTAATTAATTAATCCTGCAGGACTGCCGGGCGTACCAAAATCCTGGCCGAGCCGAATAGTATTGCCCACTTTGCTTAATCCATTTGCAGCAGTTACGGCTGGTTGTATTGTTAATGTATCGGCTCCTATGAGATAAGTACTGTCGTCTATTTTCTGTAAGGCCTTTCTGAACTCTGTTCTGCCCCGTCCTTTATTGAAGAGGAATCCGGGTACATTCTGGGTATGGTTTTCAATAATCAGCTCAGCCGTGTCACAATGATTGGTGATTTTAACACTGTCGGCATTGATGGTATAGACATATTGAGCAAAAAGGTTTTTTTGCATACCCCAAAAAAGCATTAAGATAAAAACGCGTTTCATATTATTGGGCTAATTTTCTAGTTTGCCGTTTTCGCCTTAGTATCCAGCGCAACCTCCAGGATTTTGATTTTTTCCAACAACAGAGCCAGCTGAGCCTGTTGATCGGATATCTGTGCCTGTTGTTGCTGCAGCTGGGATTCCAACGCGCTTATTTTCGTTTGTTGCTCTTCCACTTTCTGTGTAGCTTCCTGCCATTTATAATATAAGCCTTGTATACCAGCCAGGGCGATACCTGAAGGATCTATCGTGGAAATTGTTTTGTCGTCGGCACCTACCTGGAACAACCGGTAGAAGTCCTGCGCTACCGGTCCGATATGCTGCTCCTGCAGTCCTTTGTAATTCCAGCGGGTAATGGGTAATGCGGCAATTTTCTCCAACATGTCGAAGGTGTTCACCGTTTTAAAATGTTCTTTCTTATTGCGGTCGGAGGCATTGGTCCATACGCCGCCGGTAGTAAGGTAAGCACCGTTGCCATTGGAAGCACCTGACCCCACTACCAGGGCTGCTCCCGAAGGGACACTGGCATTTGTATTGAAAATCCAGGTATTAACATAAGGGTCTCCAAATACCATTGTATTAGAGACAGCAACGGAAGCTCCTGACCCTATGGCTGTGGCATTAGCGACACCCGCTGCGCTTGTATTACTTCCAATTAAAGTAATGTTATTGGAGCCAGTAGTTCTAAATCCTGACGAAGCCCCGATACAGATATTTTCATTTCCGGCATTAAACTTTCCGGCTTCCGTTCCGATGAATACATTCCGGTTGCCCGAGTTATTTTCTCCACAGTAGCTGCCTATAAATTGATTATCGCTTCCACCGGAGAAATTACCACATGATCCTCCTATGTATATATTGTAACTTCCTGTAGCTTCCGAACCGGCAAAATACCCGACAAACTCATTCCAATCGCCGGTACTATTCGCGCCTGAATAAGCACCCAAATAAGAGTTACCCCCTAAAAAGTCCTGGCCGGGATCAGGAGTACAGTTCTCACCACTTCTAAAACCAATAAACGTTTCGTAGCTGCCGTAATTATCGTGACCTGTCGCCATTCCCAGTGCTGTGCAAAAAGCCCCGTTGTTATTATATCCCGATGCATCACCAACAAACGTATTACCCGCTGAACCTAACCACAGTGTTCCATCGTTTGTTCCCGCAGAATCGCCTACATACAAACTGGAATATGACTGGACACCGGGAGTGGAACAATTGGGCTCGTTATCTATATCACAATAGTTCAGCCGGGTGCCCACCCTGAATACCGGGTGATAATTGATGCGCAGGGAAGATGTATCGTCTATATTAACAGACCCGGGTAAATCGAGCATTACCCGGGGGGATTGCCTGTGAATACCAACATATCCCGGATTGATGTTGTAAATATCATTCCCATTTTTTGCCCAGAATGTGAAAGCATCCGTATGAAGCGTATCGCCTCCAACCAGGAATGCAGTATCTCCCAGTTTTGTCAACGCCCTTCTGAATTCGGTACGGCCCCTGCCCTTGTTGAACAGGAAACCTGGTATATTCTGGGTATGGTTTTCGAGGATGAGTTCAGCCGTATCACAATGATTGGTAATTTTTACACTATCGGCATTGATGGTGTATACGTACTGTGCCATGAGCATATTGCCCAGGAGCAGCAGTGAAATCATTGACAGCAGGTGTTTCATACGAAGGTTTTTATTGATTATACACTCAGGGTTTCTTCGTTATTAGTTTTTTCATGTCTTCCATCTCCTGTTTTAACTCCTGCAGTTGCTGGTTTTGTTGCTTCAATTCCTTGTCCTGCGCCTGCCATTTTTGTTCATGTTCGATGAGGTACAGTGTCAGTTCTTCTATCTTCTTTAAGAGGGCTGCCTGGTTATTACCTACATCAATGCCTTTTTT
>JACXTT010005738.1_pt1 | contig 17938 bp, 19 predicted proteins | sample 9270951 | NCBI WGS metagenome assembly JACXTT01 (sample SAMN15532306, study PRJNA645909) | rock metagenome | isolation source: weathered quartz diorite | place: Puerto Rico | collected 2017-06-21 | reverse complement strand
GGCAATGGGGCGAGCGCGCCCATGCTGAAAACCACGCCGCCACGTACGTTGCCTTTGCGACTTGTGTGTCGGTTCGATCGGACGTCGCGCTTTTCGAGATCGGCGGCGAGTTCAGAAATCGTTTCAACTTCGAGATAGCGTTGAAAGATGAAGCGTACCGTTTCCGCTTCTTGCTCGTTTACAACAAGGCAGCGATCGCCAACGTCATAGCCAAGCGGCGGCGTGCCGCCCATGAAAATGCCTTTGGCTTTGGAAGCGGCAAATTTGTCGCGAATGCGCTCGCCGGTGACCTCGCGTTCAAACTGCGCAAACGACAGCAGCACATTAAGCGTAAGACGCCCCATGCTGGTGGTGGTGTTGAAGGATTGCGTAACAGACACAAACGACGCTTCTTCGGCATCCATGATCTCGACGATCTTGGCGAAGTCCGCGAGCGATCTGGTCAGTCGATCGACTTTGTAGACGACCACAATGTCGACGCGGCCTGCTTCGATGTCGTCCAGCAATTCGCGGAGGGCAGGGCGATCCATCGAGCCGCCAGAATAGCCGCCATCTTCGTAGACGCGTTTTGCAGCGACCCATCCCTCGCTTTGCTGCGAGCGGATGAACGCGGCGCAGGCCTCCGATTGCGCGTGAAGAGAGTTGAAGTCCTGGCTCAAGCCTTCTTCGGTCGAGGTTCGCGTGTAGATCGCGCATTGTCGTTTCTGCGGCTTCACGGCGATTTAGCTTCGTCGGTTTCAGTCAGGCGGAAAAAGCGCGGGCCATTCCAGTGCGTGCCGGTGATGGCTTTGGCGATCGCGGTCAGCGACGCGAACGGCTTGCCCGCATAGATAAAGCCCGTGTCCGTGACGGTGACGGCGTGTTGCTCACCGTTCCATTCGCGGATCAAAACGCTGCCGGTCTTCGGTCGCTCTGCTGCGATAGGAATGAAGTTTCGATCTTCTGCAAAACGATCGGCCAAATCATCGAGCCGCCGGCGCTGGGTTTGGCTGAGGCCGCCCTGAGCGCGGCACTGCAGATGATAAGCGACAGCTCGCGCCAGCAGGCTTGGCGATTTGTGCTGCGGGAGCGGCTGCTTCATGTGCTTCAGCCATAGCTCGCGCGCTTGATCGAGTGTGCGCGACTCCAAATCGAGGGGCTCGATCATAGTTGGCAGAGCCTCGCGAGGACTTGCGCGGCACGCGCGAGGGCCACGAGATCTGAAGCCGATTCAGCGATATTGTTAGCGGCTGTGGCTGCAGCGTTGAGCTGTTCATTGACAACGCTGTCGTTGTTCTCTTCGGCTAGCACGACCATTGTTTGCCAAATCAATGGTAACGCGGCTTTTGCTTCGAGCGCCGCGCTCATTGGGTGGCGCCGATCTTATAGACGCGCTCCGCGCCCGTTTTGGTCGAAGAGATTGATAACCCGCGTTGCTTCTTGATCGCGCCTGACATGGCGCCGCGAACCGAATGCGCCTGCCAACTGGTCAGGGCCATCAACTGCGTGAGTGTCGCGCCCTTCGGCGCGCGCAGCGCAGCGATCACTGCATCAATCTTGAATTTTGGCGCCACGGCTGTTTGAGGTTTGCGGGTCTTCGCGCGCCCGGGAGTTCGCCGCAGCTTTTTAGCGGCGGCCTTCTTAGTCGGATTTGCCATCGTTCTTCTCCGTCAACGCCGGCAAAGCGCCGGCACGACGGGAAGCCCCGGAAACCTCGGGGAGAAGGGAACGTGTGGTGAACTGCTTTATCGTCGCTCTTGTCGACGTGCATGGATGCGTGGAATGCGCGCGAAGTCCAGTCGGAAGTTCGCGATTGTCGGCTTCGGGGCAAGGCACTAACCCGCTCTCGCGGGACGCTGTGCCTGTAAGACTTGCGTGCTCCCTGGATCCTCCTGTCTGAGGGCTGCGCCTGGATCGGCCAGGTCGAGCCCGAGACGGGAGTCCCCAATGTCCGAGCCGACGCCGATCCATCCGATCCGCCAGCGTTTGATCGACGACATGGACGCTGCGCGGCTTTAGCGCTCCGACGCAGAAGAGCTATGTCCGCATCGTGCGCAATTGTCTGGCGCATGCGCAGAGGCCGCCGAAGGACCTGAGCGTCGATGACGCGCGCATGTTCCTGCTCAATCTGCAGCAAAATGGCGCGAGCGTCTCGACGATCAACAGCGCGTCGGTGGCGCTGCGCTTCTTTCTGCGCGTGACGTTGGGACGGAGCGAGCACATTGAGCGGATCCCGGTGCTGCGAGAGCCGAAGCGGCTGCCGGCCGTGCTTACGCCTGATGAAGTTGCGCGCGTGTTGTTGTGCGCTCCGAGCTTGAAGTGGCGCGCCGCCCTGGGCGTCGCTTACGGCGCCGGATTGAGGGCGGCGGAGGTCTGCAGCCTGAAGGCCGCAGACGTCGACGCCGCCGAGATGCGCATACGCGTCGAGCAGGGTAAGCGCCGCAAAGACCGCTATGCCAAGCTGTCGCCCAATCTGCTTGAGCTGTTGCGGGAGTGGTGGATGGAGGGGCGGCCAAGCTATTGGCTGTTTCCAAGCCCGTGGGACGCGCATGCGCCGGTGACCACGCGCTCGCTCAATCGCAATTTTCACGCGGCTAAAGCGGCCGCGGGCATCGCTAAGCCAGCATCGCTTCACACGCTGCGTCATTCATTTGCGACCCATTTGTTCGACTGTCGAGCTGGCAAGGCGCTTGCTCGAGGCGCCAGCACCTGCCGCGCGGGAGCCGGTCGAGCCGACCCAGGAAATCGCTTGCCCGTGCTGTGGCGGTCGTATGGCGCTGATTGAGCGGTTTGAGCGCCGCCGCGCGCCTCTGGCATGGGCGGCGCTGGAGATCGATTCCTCATGACGGCGCCGGCCTCACTTTGCATCGGACAACCATCTCGTGCGCTGGCCTCGGCGGTGCAGCGTGCATCAACGCGCCGTCGGCAGTGGGCGAAACCAGCGCAGCGCGCATATCCAGGTCCAATATCACCTCTCGGCGCCAAGACCGCCTGCTCGCGCGTCTATTCATCCTTGCGCGCATCGGTCAATGCCGGTCGGCGCGACTGCGACGGCGACGCCCAAATCCCCATAAGACCCGTCACGTCACCGCGGGTCAGGCATTGAGCTTTCTGAGACGCCCGCCTCTGAGTAGCGGCGGCCAGGTGCGCGCGGCGAGCGTCTCAGAAACCTAAACAAGAAAGAGACGCTTCCCTGATCCGCGGCGGTGTCGGGAGCGGCCGCTCTCCAGCGGTCCTGTAGCGGGCAGGGGGTCTCCAACAAGTTTTAGGCTGAAGGCTGCTTTGGGTCTGACGGTTGCAAATAGCTCCCGAGCAGCACGCGCTCTTCGTCGCGCGCCACGATGAGCGACACGGCGGGCCGGTCATCGATCCGAAGCGTCAGAGCCAAACCTGCTAGCTGCAGGACATCCATGCCACTGGGCGCCGCGCTCGCGCCTTCAGGATGGGAATGCCATTCGCCGACATAAGCGAGCGCGCCGCGCGTGGCGGTGGCGACGGTTTTGAGCTTGTCTGGCAGACCAGCGATCCCGCGGTCAAACGAGATGGGCGTGCCGACGCTGTCGGTGAAGTCGGAAATGTGCGCGGCCACGTGCACGATTTTATTCCAGGCGTCGGTGGCGCCGATCAGTACGCCGCCGGTTTCGCTGGGCAGCGCCTTGATGCGGCGTTTGCGAAGGTCGGCGAGAAGGGCGCCGGAGATGCGCACGCTCCAATCGCCGAGCTTCTGTTCGACATAAGTCGACGTGGCGACTGCAATTGCGTCGATGCCTTCGTTGGCGCGCCAGCGAAAGACCTGGATCGCGGCCTCGGGGGACTCGAGCGCGGTGCGCACATACTCTGCGGCCATGGCCGTCAGCGCCACGATGCGGCTCCAGGGCGCGCGTGAAGTTGGCGCCCGGCACGAGGCCGGCGTGGCGATCTGCGTCGGCAGTGCGGCGAATTGCTCGGCGATGCGTGCATCGTCGATCGCATGCGCGACTAAGCTGCTTTCAAGATCGTCCAGCCTGGCTTTGCGTTCCGCGTCCTCGATCAAGATCACAATGGCGTTGGCGTCGCCCAGCAGAAAGATTGAGGTGCGGCGGGCTTTGGCGGGATCGGCCGCCAGCACGCGCGCCGCGGCCGCGGACGCTGTGGCGTCAATGATGAGGTCAGCCTCGTCGAGGGTCTTGCGGAGCTCTTCGGTCTTGTCGTCCGGATCGGCGATGTCGGCTTCCAGATGTGCCGCCTTGTGCTTTTCGCCCAGCACCGCGCCCGACAGCGACGCAAGCCCGCGCGCCTTCGCGGCGCCTAGAAGGCCGCGCTGCAACGCGTGGCGCGCCAGATTGTGCGTTAGCAAATGGTCCTTATCGATCGTGGTCCACTGGCCAAAGCCTTGACGCGTGTAGATTTCGAACAGTGCCGAGCCCAAAGCGCCCGCGCCAGCGAGCGCGATCTTGCGTTCGTCGTTCACTTTGCCCGAGAGAGTCGCCGCCTCGCGCGGATCAAGCGCAATGGCGACATTGGCGGGAGTCAGGTCGATGCCTTCACCGAGTTTGGAGTGGTCGGGGTCGAGGACATAGCCAGGCGGCAAGCCGTCTTTCGCTTCGACGAACTCGCCAAGCGCTACGGCCACCTCCGCTATCGTGCACGTGCTTAGAAAGCAAATGAGCTGGTTGCGCGGTTCGCCTTCAGAAGCCATGCGTGCCGCGATCAGCAGGCCAAATTTGCTGTCGCGAAGCTCGGGTCGGTCCATAAACTTCTTGATCTGCGCGCGCAGCTGCGTCGCCAGATCCAGGCCGATCACGCTCATGAAGGCGATGAGCCGGGGCAGGTCATAGGGCGGCACGCGCACTCGGCCGTCGGTGATGACGGGCGTCACAGCCTCAGCAAAGCTGATCTTCAGCGGCGCCGCTTGATGGAAGCGATCGTGATCGCTGGCGCGCTGCAGCAAGCAAACTTCGCCGGCGGAATCGCCCACGGGGCGCAACACGAGTTGACCTGGCTCAGCACCGGGCGTGAAGCGTTCCTCGAACACGTCGCGCGCGACCGTGACGTTCATCGGCGCGGCAAAGAACAGCGGTTCGACCGGATTGCCTTCGCCGTAAAGTCCGCCCAAGGCGGTTTCTTCGAGCCACCAGCGCAGTTTCTGCACGAACTTACCCGGCGTCCAATCGAGCCTGATCTCGACCCAGCCCTCGCGATAAAGGCAGAGGGCAATAGGGGTGCCTGTCGGCATATCATTGGTGTGCGGCGCTTGCGGGAAGTCTTCCCGGAGCGCCAACACCATCGGCAGATCGTCATCGCTTGTGAAGATGACAGCCAAGCGCTCGACGTCACGGATCGGAAATGCAGGCCGTTGCGGGATGTCGGCGGCCACGTCCAAGATGAGCGTGTCGTGGCCGCGCTGATTGCGCCGGACTTCAATCAGCGTAACGCCCAGCTCGGGTTGAGCTTTGACAAATACTGCGACGCGTCGCGCGTTCGCCGTGGCGAGCGCGCTCTCGGCGATCACCTCGCCTAAGAACTCAGCGTACGGTTCGCTCATCAGTGTTAGCCCGCGCGCCCCACCGGCGCTGAGCCCACCGAAGAAGCGACTGAAGCCAGCGTCACTTGCTTCACGCCCGAGCGGGTGATCTCGAACACCAAGGGCTTGGGGTTTGCCACCGTCGGTTCTTCCATCGTCACCAGAAACTTGCCGCCGATGTTGGAGGCGATGCGTTTGTAATAATTCGCCGCTTCGCGGTGCGGCGGCTGATCGTCTTTATCGGCTTCGGTGCCCTTGTCGGGGATCGGCTCCGAGCTTGAGACGATGTAGCCGCGATTGTTGGCCTGATCGAAGAGCCAGCTCACATCGGCCGTGGGCGTGGTTTCGTCCTTGCCCTTCTCGGGGCCGACGCTCTTATACGAGCAATGGTGGGCGATGAGGTGCAGGTCCCACGCTAGGCGGGCTTGGTTGTCGTGCTCCTTGGTCGCGGCGACGATTTCGGCCCAACCATCGGCGGTCATGTCGCCGGTGAACAGCACGTCCGTGATGTCGCTTGAGACCTGGAAGCGCGCCTGGAATACCAGGCAATTGGGATTGCGATCAACCACATAGCTCACGCCGTTCTCGTTCAAGCGGCGCGCGAGCGGGGAATGGATGAAGCATTCCATCTCGTCGTTCGCCAGCGAAAATTCGGGCGCGGTGCGCCCGGCGTCGGTCATCAGATTGCGGGCCGACTCAAAGTTGACGCCGTTATCCTCGCACCATTTCTTCAGCGCGTCGGGGCGCGAGAAGACGCGGATGCCGGAGCCCCGCTTCAACCGGTAGCGCGCTTCGGCTTGGAGGATCTTAGCTTCCTCCTTGAGTTCGCTTTCGAAGAGGACACCGGCGGGCACCCATAGCGTCTTGATCTTGATGCGACCTTCGCCTTGGAATTCCTTCTTGTGTTCGAGATGGAAGAAGGCGCTGGCACCGCAGATGTGATCGCGGTCGAGGTGGGTGATGGCGAGCACGTCGAAATAGTCGCGTCTCTTTGCGGCCAGGATTTCTTTCAGCCGTTTACTTAGATGGATCCTGGGGTCGTCGTCGCTTTCGCAAGCGACGGTGTCGCAAAAATCCACCATCATCATCCGCCCGTTCTCGAGCGTGACGAGGGCGCTGTCGCCATTGCCGACATTAAAGACTTCCAGTTTGTGCATCACGGTTCTCCGCAGCTTCGCGATTCAGGAGGGGGATGAGATAAAGGCGCGCCAGGCGCCGGGTTTGCGCTTCGCCGCGCGCGATGAGCGCGGCGATCACGTCTTCAGGCATGGCGGCGAAATCGATCGGGTAATCGCGGTAATCGCCAAGCGGCGGGGGGTCAGCATCGCCTTCGAGCGGCGGCAGCTTCGCGTCGTCCTGGCCGAAATAGGGCATGATGAACGCCTTGATGCGGCCCGAGGTGCGCCATTCGTGCAGGATGCCCATGCCCATGCGGTGCAATTGGCGATGCGCGGTCGAGAAGGCTGCACGCGCCCGTGCGCCTAGGAAGAGCGGAAAGTCCTCGCCCGTCGGCACGCCGGATTCAGCGATGCAGGCGATGATGATGTCGACGCGTGCGACGCCGAACGCGTAGGGCGCCGGGCGGTTCGGATCGAACGCTTGCAGGCCCAGATTGTCGTAGATGCCGCCGTCGGTTAGCAGCACCCGGCGGCGAACTTCTGCGTCGCCGGATTTGAACACGTAGTCGCGGTCGATCGCCGGCAGCAGCAGCGGGAAGGCGGCCGAAGCGGTGACAGCTTCGCTCAAGCGGAAATCAACGCCGATCGCAGGACCGCTCCGCCACGAGCCCGAACCTTCGGCAGTGAAGCGGAACGCGGTTTGCGTCGAGAGCTCGGCGGCGTTGACGATCAGCTGTGGGCGGTCGGCGGGCAAAGCCGACATGGTGACGTCGCCAATCAGATCATCGCTTCGGAGCACCTGCTCCATGAGGTCGGTGCGGGTCACGGGGCGCCGGCGCTTCTGTTGAGCACGGCGGCGGCGCTTGGCTTTGCTGCGCCAGTCTCCGACGAGCGAGCCGACTCCGTCCGTGATCGCGGTAGGCGGACCGACAACCATGTTGATCAAGAACGAGCCGATCACGTTGACGCCCAATGACGAGAAGAGCGCGGCCACTATCTGGCCCTGCAGGCCGGTTCTCAGCATTGCGCGCGCTCGCTGCTCGAAAACGTCGAAGGGCTCGGAGCGGGCGCAGTAGAGGCCGGCCAAGACGCTGCCGCCCGACACCGACGAAATGACGTCGATGCGGTTCAAGAGCCCGATCTCGTTCAAAGCGCGCAGGCAGCCGAGGTGAAAGGCGATCGCCCGAGAGCCGCCGCCGGAGAGAGCGAGACCGAGCCGTACCGGGCGCGAATCGTCGATCACACGATATTCTCCCAAATGTTTGCCCAAGCTGGAATGATGCTGGATCGCCACCGATCGCGGTTGCCTAGACGATCGCCCTCGACGGTCTGTAGTTCGCGCTACGCGGCCACCTTCTCGGCGTTGAACTTGGTGCGCGCGCGGAACGTCCACGTCTTCACCGAGCCCACCGGCGCCGACATGGCGCGCGCGATACCTTCGGGGCCATGGCCCATGCCGGCAGCAATCAAGATCAGGCGCTCTTTTGGCGAGCAGCGAGAAAGACGTTGCAGTATTTCGACGCGATCTTCCGCGGCTGGCGGCGGTGCGGGCTTCGGTACGATGCTGGCTGCTTCGAGGCGTGACCGCTTGCGAAATTTGGCTCGAGCGTTGCCGAAACGGTACTCGATCCGCTGCGGCGTGCATTCGGCGCCGGTGCCGGCTTCGATGTGGTTCAGGATGTAGTTGAGGGTGTCGTCCAATGCCCATGCGCGATGCGTTGCGGGCATGAAACGGGAAAGCTGGCTGAGGCGGTCAAACTCCGCCCAAAGTTGGTCTTCGGTCATCATTTTTCTCCTCTGCGTGCTCGGCCGCTATGGCCTTGCCGACTGGGGGTTCTTGCCGATGACCGCGCCGTGATCGGCGAGGGACGCTATGCCCTCGCCGATCACCAAGGTGGCGGTGTCGCCTACAAGTAACCCTGCTCTATCATAGGTGCTTAACCGTGACCTCTGGTTTCAGAGTGGCGCCTTCACCGGCGCGTCATCTGCAACTGTGTCTTCAGGCTGTCAGACCATTCCTTCCGCAGGTTCTCGAACAGTTGCCGATACTCGGCCGATCCTTCGGAGGAGAGCATTTGGCTCTGCGTGCGCGCCAAGCTCAGCAGCAGCATTTGCAGGCCAGTGAGCAAGTCAGAGCCTTCCGCCGAAGCGCCTCGCGGCGTCCCGCCGTCTCCATCAGACTCGTCTTCTTGCACAGCGACGCGGCTCAAGGGCTCGTACAACTGGGTGAAGAACGGGTGCGCGGTGTTGACGGTCAAGATCACCTTACCGAGCTGAAAATCGACGTGATAGAACGGCCAATAAGGATCGTGCTTGAACATGGTGAGGTAGCGCGACTTCTTGATGCGCTCGAACGCATCATCGTCAGACTCATCGTGGCGTTTCAGCGTAAGCGCCAGTGTACGCAGGTTCTGGTCCAGCGCGCGCTGTTCTTCTTCGGTCGTAGCCGCGTACGATGGCAACGGCTTAGCCTGCAAAGCGTCGGCTTCCTGCGCGACCTGCTCCGCTTCCGTGAGATGCGATTTCTGCCCTGTCCGGGTGTGCGCGGCTCGAAACTCCTTCGTCTTCTCTCGGACGCGCGTGACATCATCCTTGATATGCTCGCGGATGATGTCGAGCGCGTACTTCTTCGGCCGCACACCTTGCTTGTTCATCGCGACGCCGAAGGCTTCGTCTAGGTCGCCCGCGAAGTCGACTTGCAAGCGCAACCAGACCGCATCGGCGTGCCGTCGCCCCGACAATTCCGGAACGACGCCGATATGCACCTCGCGCCCGTTGCGCATGAACGAAACGAGCTGATCGGAGAAAAGCTGAAGATCGTTCGCCAGCGTCTTGCGCGGCAGATCGTACCAGCTCTCGATAGGGAGCATGTATAATCGCACGGACGCCGTGCCAACCTGCTTGCTGTTCTCTTCAACCGGAATGTGAATTTCCGGCCAAGAGTTGATCAGCTTGCTGCGTGTGTCCTGCAAACCCTCGATCTGCACATGACGCGCGGTCTGCATCCAAAAGGTCGGATCGAATGCTTCGATGCGCCGATTGTTGATGAACAAGCGCAGACCGTCGCCGAGTTGGCGACGATAGATGCGCGACATCTCCCTCGTGGCATGCTCCGCGAGCGTCCGCGCGGTCTTATAGCTCAAGCGATCGCAGTTCGGGATGAAGATCAGTGTGCCTGACTTGCTGATGCGCTCGCTGAGGTCGTCTTCGTTAAACGCCAACAGGTCCTGTGCTTCCTCTTTCGGGTAGGCCATAGGCTTCGTGAAGATGGTCGCCGCTTGTGAAGGCAGCGCATCCATCAATCGAGGCTCGGGGAGTTCAATGAGATTGGTGCGGCTGGAGCTGATTTCCTCAACGTCGAGCGTCATTGAGTAAATCGTGTTGCGTTCCTGCCAAGAATAGACTTCCAACACTGGGCCCATCGCGAGCGCAGCCGTCTTCATGCCGACGCCGAAGCGGCCGATCCCGCTGCGGTTCTCATAGTACATCGAACCGCCGAACGACATTGCGACTTGAAGGACATGCGGCGGCATGCCCGGACCATTGTCGAGAATCGCGACATCGACTTCGTGGGCGCCTTTCGGACCTGCTTGGTTGAAATAGACGCGGATTTCGGTTGCGCCGGCCTGAATGGAATTGTCGACGTGCTCGCAGATCGCCGAGGTCGTGTTGTTGTAACCAACGTCGCGGAGCGACTGGACGAACGTCTGGCCAAGAAATAGTGGGACTTTGTTGCCCTCGCGAAGGATGCGGTTCAGGACGGCCCGCCCACCCTTGGGGGCGGCCGAACCCCATTGGGGGACGAACTCTTCAGATTCATCAGGGTTTTGCTGTTGATCACTCATTGGCAGTTCCTTTCGCTGTGGCGCCAGCTTTAGGCGCTGAGGAAGTAGCCTTGCTTCCATAGCATAAGGTGCCCGAGCGAGCGGTTCGGTTTCAGAAGCTGCGTAGAGCGCAGTTTCGTGCTGTCTCAGCTTACATTGCGGACCAGGGCGTCTGGCGCAACGTCGACGCTAGTGCTTGACGGCCTCGAATGTCCGCTGCGCAGCATGGTCCCAGGCGCGCAGACGGCGCACGCCCAATAACACTCGTTAAATTCACTCCTTGCTCCGAGAATCGAGGGAGATTCTGATTGCGAGCACGGATTGGCCGCGCCGGACAATCTTGAGAGGCAACAATGGACGACGAGACACTTCACGACGCAGCACTTGCTGATCTTCGGGACCATGATGCCCGGGTGCGGGACATGATCGATCAACACAAATCTGGCGCTGGATACATCGCAGCATCGAGTAATGGAGGGCCGGCTGGACGTAGTGACGAGGATTTGAAGCGGCTGGAGGATACGGCCCGCTCCTCCGGCGCAGCTATCGAGGATATGGATAACAACAGCTAGTTTGGGCCGAACTCATTCATCAGGTCTGCTTTGCGGCGCATGCCTCGGAGCGACTGCTTATGGGATCGAACGACGGAAGCGCCCTTCATCCCTGTCCTGCGTAGGGAGGGAGGCGGGAATCCAGCCGTCCCGTGAAATCGGCGCGAATGCGGCCGCCGATCCTTGACGAGGCCGGGACCAAGAGCGCCAAATTCCCAACCGCCAATATGGGCGATGGAGTTAGTCATGGCCGTCTACCGCGTCACCGAGATCATTGGAACGAGCAAAAAATCGTGGGAGGATGCAGCGAAGGCTGCATTGACGACTGCCGCTGGCAGTCTTCGTGAGCTGCGCGTCGCAGAGGTCGTGGAGCAAGACATCACGCTCAGTGATGAAGGCGAAATCGACGAGTTCCGTACGAAACTTCGCGTCAGTTTCAAATACAAGAAGTCCAAAGGCTGATTGACGCCGATTCCTACCGCTTCCTACCGCGAATTCCCGCGGCGGATGACCGACGTCGCCGACCAGCTGATTGGGGGCGTCCGCTTTCCGGCATTCGAACGGGAAGGGCCGCTTCTGGGGATTCAGCAGAATTGTAGCGGCTATGTCGCGAGCATGGCGCGGCCGTGCGCGAGTGCGGCGGCGCGAACGGCTTCGGCGAGTTTAGAGTCTGGGAAGAGTGCGCGCTAAGCCGCCTCCGGCGAGAGCGTTTTGCGCGCGGGATGATTGACAAGCTTTGCGTAGATCGTGGCCCCTGTGAACGCCGCGGCGACCAAGAGCGCCAGCAAGAGAAGCAAATGCGGCATCGGGAACTCGCCCAGTGCACGGACCCGGTGTAAGAAAATGCTTTGTCCGCGCGATTGCGGCGGGCAGCAAGTGAAGGAGTGTTCGTCCCGCCGTTGTCCTAAGGTCGTTCGCTACTTTCGCGCGACCCAAAGCCCAGCGCCCGCGCCAACCCCACTTGCCAGCGCGCCCCAGCTCATATCGGCCAAGGTAATGCGGATGTCCCAGACCCTGAGCGTCGCCTGGTTGGTTAGATCGTAGGCGCCGTAGGCGACCAGCCCTAGCATTGCGCCCAGCCGCAACGCCGTCTGCAAACGTCCCTTCGCGAGCGCGGGGCGCACCGCTAGGATCACCAAGCCGGTGACGTAGAGAATATAGAACACGATCGCGGGCGCAACGGCGACCCGCGCGCTCAGGACCGGATCGAGGAGCGGGCGATAAAGATGCGGCGCGACTTGCGTCAGCCAGAACGCATCGAGTACCGTGAACACCAGGGCCGTTGCGGCCCAGCCGCGAAGCAACCGGTTCATGCGCTTCGTACCGGCGACAGGCGATGATGCGCGACGCCCCAGGCCTGCCCGTGCGCGTGACCGAAGAGCCCTGCGGTCGCTAAAAAGAAGAGCCGCCAGCGATGCTCCCAGAGAGATGCGGCGGGTCCATAGGTTTCGGCCAACACCGGGCGAACGCGATCGATATTGGCGTCGAAATTGCGGAGCCAATCGCGGGCCGTGCGCGCGTAGTGCTCGCCGCTCCACCACCATTCAGCCTCCACGGCAAAGAGGTCGGTGAAGTTGGCGATCAGATCGCGGCTTGGCATGACCCCGCCGGAAAAGAAATTGTGGGCGATCCAATCGTCGTTGTCATTGACGTCAAACCGATACGGTGCACTCTGATGCGCGAACACATGTGTGAAGAGCGAACCGTCTGGAGCCAGCCAACTTCGGCAACGCGCTAAGAGGGCCCGCCAGTTCGACATATGCTCGAACATCTCGACCGAGACGACGCGGTCGAAACGCTGGGCGATGACGAAATCGTTCATGTCAGCGGTGATGACAGCGAGATTGGCCAAGCCGCGCAATCGCGCTAGCGCCTCGATGTGTGCGCGCTGGCTCCGTGAATTGGAGACCGAGACGATGGTTGCATTGGGATAGTGTTCGGCCATCCAGAGTGACAGCGAGCCCCAGCCGCAGCCCAATTCTAAGATGCGTTGGCCGTCGCGAATGTCGGCGTGCACGCAGGTTTCCGCGAGCGCAAGATCCTCAGCCTGCGCAAGCGTCGCATCACCTTCGTCATAAAGACAGCAGGAATATTTGAGCCGCGGCCCCAAGCAGGCTTCGAACAATGCCGCCGGCACTTCATAGTGCTGAGCGTTGGCGGCCTCGGTGTGTTCGGCGATTGGAAAGGCGTCCATGCCTTGGGCAAATCGTGCGGTCGCGTCCGGCGCCATCGAGCGCAAGCGGCGCGCCGTTCGTGAGACCAGCATTGAAACGGCGCCGCGCCGCACGCTGTCCGGCAAAGGGGCGACTTCAAACGCATGGATGGCGCGTGCAACAAGGCTCATGCAATTCTCTTCGGCGGCAGAGGAAAGAACGGACTGACGCGGGCCTGATAGCGGCGAAACGCATCACCGCGGCTGGCAAGCATTGTCGCTTCAAGCGCCGGCACGCCGGTGCCGAAACGCAAGATCACAAACATCAGAAGTGGTGCAAGCCAGGCGAAATAGGAAAGACCCGAACTCGGATCGAAGCCGATCATCGGATAGGCGAGCCAGCCAAACCATTCAAAGAAATAATTGGGATGCCGCGACCAGGCCCAAAGACCCGCATCGATGACGGCGCCCTTGGGCGCGCCCTTCTTGAAGCGGCGCATCTGTTCGTCGGCCAGCGCTTCGCCGGCAATTGCGATGACCAGAACGAGCGCGCCCAAGCCATCGCGTAGCCCGAGAGCGCCACTATGATGAGCGGCGACGAACACCGAAAGCGTCAGAAGCGCGGTTGCCGGCGCTTGCACGATCACCAGCGCGAACATCCTGCTTTGAAAGTTCGCACCCCAATCCTTGCGCAGGCGCGCGTAACGGGCGTCTTCCTCCCCGCCTGCAACGCGAAGCGCCACATAGAGCCCAAGCCGCAGCGCCCAGCTTGCACCCAATGCCGCCACCAAAAGCTGGCGATGGAGGTTGGCGTCAGCTGACGCCCACAATGCCGCCGCTACGCAGGCGCCGCCCGTGCCGAACGTCCAGAACACATCGACCCAACCAGCATTGACGATCCGGCGCTGAAAAAACCAGGCGGCGCTCATCACCAGCCCCATGCCGAAGAGAACTAGGAGAAACGCGCCAAGCATCTCAGACGTCGGCCAAGGCAAAGCCGATGCGGCCAAAGAGGCCGGTCGCCTTCAAGCGTCCGCGCGTGGCGAACAGGCAAAGGCACGGTTCATTGCCGACGATCTCGGGCCGATGCGCGTGCGTTTGATCGCGCTCGCAGAAATCGCCGGCCGCATAGACAACGCCCTCATCGTTGAGCGCGCCTTTCATGACTTGGGTGAATTCAAGCCCGGCATGGGTGTGATGGGCGGTTGCCGCGCCCGGATTGACGTTCAGTAGATAAACGCGGTCTTGCCGATCGTGCGGTGTGTCGAGCGGCGCGACCCAGACGCCGGGCGCCACCCAGCGCCGCTTGGCGGACGCCATGATGTCATCGAGCGTGCGCGCAGGCGTTGCGGCGGGCGCCGTCGCATCGAGCCGCGCCAGCGTTGCGGCAAGTGCTTCATCACCCAAGGCAAGGGGTTCGCTCGCCGCCAGGCTCATGCCGCCAAACTCTTCGATCGCGGCGATCTGGCGCTGACACTGGCGGCAGCCGCGCACATGCACAGCCGTCACCACATCAAAGCCAAGACGCTGGGTGCCGGCCCCGAAGGCGGCTAGCGTCTCAAAGGAAGGGTGATGCGAAGGCGACGGCATCAGGTCTTATTCTCCAGCAACAGTTTCAGTTTCTCCGCGCCCAGACGAATGCGCGACTTCACCGTTCCGAGCGGCACCCCCAATGCGGCGGCGATCTCCGGATGGGGCTGCTCCCAGAAATACGAACGGACCAGCGCTTCGGATTGCTCGGCGGGCAATTGCTTCATCGCCTCTTCCAGTTGGCTCTTTTGCTGGCGAAGCGCCACGGCTTCATCGGCCGGAAGCGCTTCTTCATCAGCGACATCGGGCGGCCGTGCGCCATACAAAGTCGTCGACCTTTCCCGGCGCATGATATCGATGCGCCGGTTGCGAGCGATGACGAAGATCCAGCTGAAGGCGTTTCCGCGCGCGGGGTCGAATTGGTCCGCCTTGCGCCACACCGTCACCATCACGTCTTGGGTCAGTTCTTCGGCCAAACTCTCGTGGCAGCCCAAACGATAAAGGTAGCTCTTCACGCGCGGTCCGATTGTGCGGAACAAAACCGCAAACGCCTGCCGGTCGCGCCCGCCCACGTCCGCCAGCAGACGATTGGCGTCCGCTTCGTCTAAAGCATCTTGGCCGTGGCTTTTCATTCGCGCCCCTTGCGCGCCAGGCGGCGGCAGCCATCCGGGAGCGGTTCCGTGGGCGGTCTGCATGGAGGATTACGCGCCCGCACCTCGGTCAGATCAACGCTCTCAAGAAAATTCTGATCCAACTGCCTTCCTCAAACGTACTGCCAAGAGGGGCGTGGAGTGAGAGGAGGGGCAACCAGCCCAATGACCATCCCGACGCCTATGCGCGCTTTCTTCCTGGCCGTCTCCCTTTCGCTCGCTTGTCCGGCAGCGCAAGCCGAGGCTTCACCTCGAACGCCCGGGTCCGTCAGTTTTGAGGTTCTCCGTGGCGGTCATCCGTTTGGGCGCCAAAATGTGACGGTCACCCGTTCTGGCGATCAACTCATCGCCTCAACTAGCGCCGATCTCCGCGCTAGTCTCGGACCCATCAATTTCTTCCATTACACGCAAGCTTGCCGAGAGACGTGGGTCGACGGCGCACTGCAGCATCTCTCCTGCAACACCACCCGCGGGGGACGCCCCAGTCCGGTCGAAGGCGTGGTCCAAGGCGGATCCTTTCAGACGCGGGGACCGCTCGGCCCCGTCGAAATGCCACTCGGCGTCCTACCGACGAGCTGGTGGAGCCGGCCGCCGCTCACCACGCGCGAAATGCTCAACACCGAAACTGGCGCGCGCTTGCCGGTGCGCATCACACTCATTGGACGCGAAACCATCAACGCCGGTGGGCGTCACATCCAGGCCGATCATATCCGCGTCGCTGGCACGCTCAGCGTTGATCTTTGGTATGACGAAGCGGGCCATTGGGTAAGCTGCGCCTTCAGCGCGAGCGGCCAGCACATGACCTATCGTTTGCTCTCGAACCCGGCATCTGCGCCGGCGTGATGATCTAGAGCGGTTTCTCAAGCGCGACTTGAACGACGTCGGTGCGCTTCGAGCGGAATCCCGCTTCGCAATAGGCGAGATAGAAGAGCCATAAGCGATGGAAGCGTTCATCGAACCCAAGCCCGCGGATGGTCTGCCAGCGCGCCTCAAAGCGATCGGTCCATGCCGCCAAGGTTCGCGCATAGGATTGGCCGAACGCCGCGCATTCTAGCCAATTCAGTCCAGCGGCAGCAGTCTCTGCGTGCAGCCGCGCCAGACTTGGCAGCATGCCGCCCGGAAAAATATGACTTTGGATGAAATCGGCGCGCTGGCGATAGCCGTCGAACAGATCGTCGCGAATGGTGATGGCCTGAATGCCGCAGCGGCCACCCGGTTTCAACAGCGCGGCGATTTTGTCAAAATAGACTAGCCAATAGGCTTCGCCGACCGCTTCAATCATCTCGATCGAGGCCACTGCATCGAACTGACCTTCGACGTCGCGATAGTCCTGAAGACGAACCTCCACCTGTCCCGCCAAACCGGCCCGCGCGATGCGGTCCGTCGCGTAGCTATATTGTTCGTCGCTGATGGTGATGGCGAGGACGCGCGCGCCATGGCAGCGTGCAACATGCTCGGCAAAGCCACCCCAACCGCAGCCGATTTCCAGCATGCGGTCGCCGGGTTTGAGCCTTAGCATTTGCGCCAACGCCTCGTATTTGGCGCCCTGAGCATCGTCTAATGCTTCAGCCAGATCGAAGCGGGCCGACGAATACGTCATCGAGGCATCGAGCCATTCGGCAAAGAAGGCGTTGCCCAGATCATAGTGGGCCAGGATGTTGCGCCGCGATCCCGCATAGGTATTGGCGCGGCGCGCTTGACCAATCCTGGCGATGAGCTGGCCCGACCAACCGCCCTTGAAATAGGCCATGAAGCGCTCGGCGTTTGCCGACAGGAGGGTAAGCAACGCGGCGAGATTGCCGCTCGTCCACTCGCCTGCAATCCAGCTTTCGGCAAAGCCGATGTCGCCGCCGCCGGCGACGCGAGCGACAAACCGCCAATCGCGGATGGTGAGATCGACGTCTGCTCCTTTGTCGTCGCCGAAACGCAAGGCCTGACCATGGGGCGTGCGCACGATAAGGGCGCCTCCTTCAATGCCCAGCAGCGCCGAGAGCATGAACTTGGCGCGCGTGGGCGTTCGGTCGAGCCCAAAAATGCGCGCCGCCGTCGCTTGGACGTCATGGGCGAGTGTGAGCGCGGTCATGGCGCAGCCGGCCTTCGCGCTTCCGGTGCGCCGCTACGGCCCAGATAGCGCACGCCCTTGGCCAGCATTTGCAGCGCTTCCCAATGAATGCCGGCAATGACATTGAGCGTCATCAGCGGATGCGCTGCCCACGCCTTCAAGAGGTTGGCGTCAGTCAACTCCTGCCCTTGGCCGAAGAAGGACGCTGTCAACGCAATCTCATCGCCGCGTTTGACAACAATCGCCACCGATGCCTGATCACCCGGCGGCACAACGCTGAACTCGTAGTGCAGATCGTCTTCGAGGAAGGGCGAAACGAAGAAATTCTTGCGCGCTCCCTGGACGACGCGCCCGTCTTGCAGCCGCGCAGGCAACACATAGAAGTGGCGCTCGCCGAACGTGTTGGAGACTTCGTGCACGAGAGCAGCAAGCACGCCATCTGGCCGATAGCAGAAATAGACGCTCAGCGGGTTGAAAACATAATTGAAGAGCCGCGGCATCGGCAGCAGCAAAATGGAACCGCCGGGCCCGGCTCTGCCGGCCTCACGCCGTTTGGCCTAGATCCGCGG
>JACXTT010005737.1_pt1 | contig 17939 bp, 14 predicted proteins | sample 9270951 | NCBI WGS metagenome assembly JACXTT01 (sample SAMN15532306, study PRJNA645909) | rock metagenome | isolation source: weathered quartz diorite | place: Puerto Rico | collected 2017-06-21 | reverse complement strand
TCAGGCATTGATCGCGAGCCCGTATACGCTGTTGAACGCTTCGCCCACCGCCTCGTAGAGCGTCGGATGCGCGTGGATCGTGCTCATCAAAGTCTCGACTGTGGCTTCTGCCTCCATCGCCGTTACGCCTTCAGAAATCAACTCGTACGCTTGCGGCCCAATAATATGGACGCCCAGAATCTCGCCGAATTTCTCATCCGCCACAACTTTCACGAAGCCCTCGTGGGCGCCGAGAATGGTCGCCTTACTGTTGGCTGCGAACGGAAACTTGCCGACCTTTACCGCATAACCTTGCGCCCGCGCCTGCGCTTCCGTCATGCCAACACTGCCGATGCCAGGTTCGGTATACGTGCACCCTGGAATTCGATTGCGGTTCACCGGCTTGGCGGGCTTGCCGGCCATGTGCGCCACTGCGACCATGCCTTCCATCGTGGCAACGTGCGCGAGTTGCGGCGTCCCGGCCACCACATCGCCGATCGCATACAAGCCCGGTTCGCCGGTGCGCTGAAATTCGTCCACTTTGATGGATTCGCGGTCGAGTTCCACCTTGAGTTTTTCGAGACCGATGTTCTGCGTATTCGGCTTCCGTCCGACGGCGACCAGCAGCGTCTCCGCTTCCATGTCTTCACGCTTGCCGTTGGCCAGGCCGACGCACATGCGGACGCCGTCGTCAGTCTTGGTGATATTTTCCGCTTTGGCGCCTGTCTCGCAGTGGATGCCGGTCTTCTTGAAGTAACGTTCCAGTTCCTTCGAAATCTCCTCGTCTTCCACGGGAACCAGGCGCGGCAACATCTCGAGAATCGTGACCTTGGTCCCGAACCGGTTAAAAATCGACGCGAACTCGACTCCAACCGCGCCGGCGCCGATAATCAACATCGTCTTCGGAATCGCCGGAAGATCGAGAATCTCGATGTTGGTCAGGATGGTCTTTGGATCCGGCTTCAACCCAGGCAGCATTCGAGCTTCCGAACCCGTCGCGATGATCACGTTCTTGGTTTCGAGCGTCTGCGTGCCGCCGTCGGCCTCTACTTCCACTTGCAGAAGACCGCTGGCTGCGCGCGGCTTCAGCGTCGCGTAACCCTTGATCCAATCAACCCTATTCTTCTTCATCAGGAACTCGACGCCCTTGGCGTGCCTGGCGACGATCTTGTTCTTGCGTTCGAGTACTTTCGCGTATTCGATTTTCGGATTCTCGCAGTGGATGCCTTGCTCGGCTGAGTGAACGAAATATTCCCAAACATCGGCCGTGTGCAGCAGCGACTTGGTGGGAATGCAGCCCACATGCAGGCAAGCGCCACCAAGCTTGGGATCCTTCTCGATGATGGCGGTTTTCAGACCGAATTGCGCGGCGCGAACGGCCGCGGAGTAGCCGCCCGGGCCACTTCCAATGACGATGAGATCATGTGCCATTTCGTTTTCAGGATAGCATTCGAGCTCTCGAATGCCAGATTATTTCGATGCCGCGATGTCGCGCGAGGATGCACAGTGCTGCGTGCTATGCCGAAGCTACAGACAGAGAATAAACTGCTGGCAGATTGTCGGCCAGGATCTGCCACTTCTCTCCGCTGTCGCGCGTGTAGAAGACTTGACCCGAAGTCGTTCCGACGTACACTCCCGCCGGCTCGAGATCGTCAGAAGTCATCGCCTCGCGCAGCACCAGAAGGTGTGCGTTCTTTTGAGGCAAACCGCGCGTCAGCAGCTTCCAGTTTTTTCCGCCATCGCGGCTGCGCGCTACACGAAATTTTCCATCTGGATTGCAGCGATACTCGGATGAGTCGATAGGAACCGTAAACAGCGTGTTCGATTCCGACGCCGGCACGGCAAGTCCAAAACCAAAGCGCGATGGTACACCCTTTGAGACATCGGTCCAGCGGTCTGCCGTCAGTTTGGCTCGATAAATCCCGCAGTGATTCTGCTGGTAGAGCGACTCTGGGTCGCTCGGATGCGCTAGCAGCTTGTGCACGCACTGCCCGACCTCGGGAAATTTGTCCGGCCGAAAATCCGCTCGTACGTTGCCGTTGAACGGCGTCCAGGTTTTCAATCCGTCCAGAGTCCGAAATGCGCCCGCTGCCGAGATCGCCACTACCATGCGGCCCTTGCCCAGGCACTGGATGGAGTGCAGACACATGCCCCCTGCGCCCGGCGTCCATCGGTCACGCGTCGGGTGATTCGTGAGCGACGGCACCTCTTCCCAGCTCTCGCCCCAGTCGCCACTGCGGAACAAAGCTCCAGGATCGCCTCCCGCGTACACAATGCCCGGCTCATCGTCTGCTCCAGCACAAACATTCCACACCCGCTTGAGTGATTCGTTCGGGATAGTTTTCAATTCCAGTCCCTTGTCCGAGAGCTTCCAGCTCTTGCCGTTGTTTGTGCTGGCATGAATATGCGGTCCAAACCAGGCGCTGTTGACTGCCGCATACATGCGCTTCGGCTCTCGAGGATCCTGCGAAACGTGATTCACCTCCCAGCCACGGAAATGCGGCCCATCGATGCTCCACGACTTTCGGTTGCGGGTGGAAAACGCGAACGCACCTTTGCGGGTGCCGATCCAGACAGTCAGCTTAGGCGTGGGCATTCGCTCATTTTAACGGAAAGAAGACGGAGCGATTCGTGCGGATCGAAACTCGCGAAGCTACTTCGCTTTGCGCTGCTTCTGTTGTCCGACGCGGATCTTGAAGTGCTGCAGCTTGGCTTCCTGGAACGCCTTGTGGTCGTGGCGCGCCACCGCATCGCTCAAATACTTATCCACATCGGTGCCTTTGGGCAGGACCACCATGACCGTGAAGGGTTCCTTGCATTCGGGGCAGAATGGCCGGAACCGTTTGACGTTGGGAATTGCCATAACAATCTCAGGATATCACGGAGCCCGCCAGCGCGACCGCCTGCTGACTAAGCTACCCAATCAAGCCGCGGAACCTCGGTTCCGCGTATCCGGGGAACACTGCTTTCAGATTCGAGTTCCCCAGATGCTTCGACACTAGTTCTCCGAGCACGTCGCGAAAATCGGTAGTGAGCGCCAAGTCGCGGCTCTCATAGAGCTGTTCCTCGGCAAGACCCGGCCAGTCACCGTAAACCTTGCCGCCTTGAATCGCGCCCCCCATGACGAACATGACATTCGCGTGCCCGTGATCGGTTCCACGGTTTCCGTTCTCTTTGGCCGTGCGGCCGAACTCGGACATCGTCACCACTACGACGTCTTCCATCCGATCGCCGAGGTCTTGATGAAACGCCGCCAGTGACTGGCCGAAATCCGAAAGATTGTTGGCCAACTGCCCCAACGCAGGTTGCGCGCCGACTTCGTTGACGTGCGTGTCCCATCCGCCGATATCGGCGAAGGCGACTTCCAGGCCGACATCGGCCTTGATCATGCGCGCGATGTGCAGCAGACTCTGACCGAATCTGCCGTTCGGATACTTCGCCTGATTGGCAGGCGTGTAGCTCTGCTTCTGAATCGACTGCATGATTCTGACCGCGTCAAAGGTCTCTTTGCCCGTTCCGTGCAACAGCACGTCGCGTGTGTTGTTGTACATGGTTTCGAACGCCGCTGCGCCGTTTGGATCGCGCACCTGAAAATCGTTGAGACTGTTCATGGCGACCGCATCGTTCCGGCCCCGCAGACTGCGCGGCAAATTGGAGCCGAGGCTGACCGCGCGCACCGGCGAACCCCGCCCTGTAACTTTGGGCAACGCGCGATTCATCCAGCCGTCGCTGGTTGCTTTGTATCCCGGTGTTCCAGACTCCATGTAGTCCTGCGCGTCGAAATGTGAGCGTGTCGGATCCGGCGAGCCGACGGCGTCAACGATTGCGAGCTGCCGGGCGTCGAACATCGGCTTGAGCGGAGCGAGTGAGGGATGCAGTCCGAAAAATCCGTCGAGATCGACGGCGGAATTGGACGTTCCATCCGGCTTCGGGATTCCGATCGACGGCCGCAGATCGTAGTAGCGTGATTCTCCGAACGGAACGACTACGTTAAGTCCATCCACCGCGCCGCGCTGAAAGATGGCCACCAGAATCTTCTTGCGGCGGCTTGAGGCGTCGTCCGCGTACACGGACCTGGATAGCCACGCCGGCAGGGAACCTACGCCGAACATGGCCACTGCGGAGCCTTTGAGAAAAGCACGTCTTGACGTCATTGAAGAATCTACCGCCTTTGAAAATCCGGCGAGCCGATCATCAAGCCCGACGCCGGCGTCGCGACCCTAACGCCTGGAACGCGATTCTGTGTGAGCTGGATCGCAAAGTTCATTCGGCCCAACAATGCGGCCGAGTTCACCCAGTCCGCATTCAGATTCGAATAACCGGTCGGCTCCTGTTTGCGGTACAGGGGCTCGCCCAAATTTCCTACTTGATTTGCCAGCGCCCAGGCGTCGCTCACCGCGGCGTCGAGCGCGCGCACCGAACTCACCACCATTTCGAACGGAGTCTTGACCTTGGCTCGATACGCTCCCCGCGACCAGAATTCTCTCGAGTCCAGCATCGCTTTCATGACTTCACGAATGTCACCGTCGGTGGCGAGGAACGTTTTCGTCATTTTTTCGATCAGCGGCTGTGGCGGATTGTCAGCCACGAACCGCTCGGCCAGCTTGGTCGAAATAAATTTCGCCGTGGCTGGATGTGTAGCCAGAATATCGAGCACCGTTTCGCCGTCTTCCATGCCTCCACCCGCCGGGATCACGTGGCCCAGCACGACCTTCTCACCCTTGTCATGCAGGTTGTCGTTGTAATAGAAGCCGCCGCCCCGCCGCGGCTCCTGGATCGTCCAGCCAGTGAAGCAGCGGGCCACTTCCGTTACATCGTGCTGCGCATAGCCGCCATTCACGCCCAGAGTATGCAGCTCCATCAACTCGCGGCCATAGTTCTCATTGAGCCCGCGTTTTACTTTCCGGTTTTTGGTCTTGGCATCGATGTCTGGGCGCACTGACTGGAAATTATCCAGATAGAAAAGCATGGCCGGGCTTTTTGCAGTCGCTTCGAGAAGCTCGCGGAACTTGCCCAGCACGTGCGGGCGGATCGCTTCGCGCTCGTACTCGGGAATGAGGAAGCGGTCCGAACCTTTGTCGTAATAGACGTTGAAGTGGTTGAACCAGAAATCGTCCAGTTCTTCGGCCAATTGCCGCTTGCTTTCGATCGCGCGCAAAAGCTTGCCTTCGAGCAGATCGTACGCCACCACCTGCTGCGGAGCGTTCAGCAACATGATCTTGCGCTGGACGTCGGTAGGAGCGTTGGCGAACAGTTGCTGCCTCTGGCCACGCGGCAGCGCGATCAGCATCTCTTCCAATTTGTCCGCCGGCAGCGATGCCAGCAGCTCGCGTTTCTGATCCGAAGCGCCAGTGCGCAAAATCCGCCGCTCGGAAGGCTCCAGAACTTCGTCGAGTGATTTGACTGGCTCCAGCTCGGCGTTTAGGTCCACTTTCGTCGCGTCCTCGCCCTTCTTGGATTTGTAGCGCACGATCATTCGCTCGATGCTGGCACGCAGCACCGGATCATCAGGCATCGGCTGCCGTCCGGCCGCGATCGCCCGGATCATTTGCGGCGGCGGATAATGCTGCACCGTCTCCATCGGAGTCATCCGCAACGATTCGAGCGGCTGGAGCTTCGCCTCCAGTTCGGCGCTCTCCTTGATTCGCTCGGGATGGAGTTGCAGGTCGATCCACTTCTTCAATCCGAGCTTTTTAACGCGCGCCGCATCGCCCGGCCGCGGTCCAAAAGTCAGGCGGTCAAGGGCATGGGTAATCTGCTGGTCTTTGGAGAGCTTCTTCTGATATAACCTAGCCTGCTGTTTTGCTTCAACGACCTCTTTCGATGGCTTCGGCGCTGACGATACTGGAAAAATGCAAAACGAAGCCAAACCCGCGAGTAAAGCTCTTGTCTTCATAACATTCGCTACATTTGATTAAACGTCGCTTCGGCTTAGAAGTTTACTGACATTTTCTTCTTGACAATGTTCTAGTATATGAGTACACTAGAAGTATAGATGACTGGATCGAGCCAATCCAATAGCCGGTTCGAGTTCAAACTGGACCAGCAAAGCGGTGTTCCGGTTTACCGCCAGATCATCGATCAGGTGCTCGGCGGGATCTCTGCCGGGAACTTGAAATCAGGCGATCAATTGCCGACGGTGCGGCAGCTAGCGGTCGATCTGGCGATCAATCCGAACACCGTGGTTCGCGCTTACCGGGAATTGGAAATCCGCGAAGTACTCGCGACCCAGCAGGGGACCGGCACCTTCATTACGGACAAGAAACCAAAGCCGGATGAATTGGAGCGTGGCCGGCGCGTATCACAATTGGCGGGCGAGTTGTTGGCGCGAGCGGGTGCGCAAGGCATCACGTTGCAGGAACTGCTCGATTATCTCAGCGAATTACAAAAAGAACAGAACAGGAGAACATAAGCCATGCTGCTACGACAAGTAATGAAGCGTTCGGCCAGCGAGGATACAATGGGCGGTGCGAGGCCGCAGATCAGCCGTCCTGGTGTGGCCATATTTGTAATCTCCCTCGCGCTGGGCCTTGTTCCAACTGCTGTGTACAATCATCCGGCGCCAGCGATCGCAGGCGCTCTGGTAGGACTTTACTTCCTTTTCTCGATCCGGGTGGCGGAACAATGGCAGAAGGCTGCAGTGCTGCGGCTGGGCCGCTACATCGGACTGCGCGGCCCGGGCATGTTCATGATCGTGCCCGTGATCGACGAGATCAGCAAGTATGTAGACCAGCGGGTGCGCGTAACCGATGTCAAAGCCGAGTCGGCGTTAACGCGGGACACAGTGCCCGTCAACGTGGATGCGATTATCTTTTGGCTGGTGTGGAACGCCGAAAAGTCGATTCTCGAAGTTGTCGATTTCGATCAGGCCATCACACTGAGCGCGCAAACGGCGCTGCGGGAATCGATCGGGCGGCACGATTTGTCGCAGATGATCACCGAGCGCGAAATGCTCGGCCGCGAGCTGCAGCGCATTCTGGATGAGAAGACGAATCCGTGGGGCATCACGGTGCAGTCGGTCGAAATTCGCGACGTTCACATTCCGCAGGCGCTTGAAGACGCGATGTCGCGCCAGGCCCAGGCCGAGCGAGAGCGGCAGGCGCGCATAATTCTCGGTACGGCCGAAACCGAGATCTCATCGAAGTTCGCGGAGGCGTCGAAGGTTTACATAAACAACCCGGTGGCGCTGCATCTTCGCGCAATGAACATGCTTTACGAAGCGATCAAGGAGAAGGGCTCGATGGTGATCGTGCCATCAACTGCTGTAGAAACAATGGGTTTGGGCGGAATGCTCGGCACGGCGGCAATCGCAGGCCCGAAGCAAGCCCCAATGTAATACCGGGCGGGTTTTTCCGTCCTTAAAGATGGAAGCCGGGAGAAAGATGACAAATGGCCAGACTACTGGAAGGCATATTCGTTCTAGGCTGCTCGGTTGTGGGATTGGGCCTGAACGCGCTGGAGGGAAGCGCGGTTCCGGACACGATCCAATCGTCCGTCCAGCTTGTTAACAGAGAAATGACGACCACTCTGAAGAGAGCCGACCGGCTCCGCATCCGGCCCGGCAAGTGCATCGAGCTTCTTATAATGAAGCATGTCCTCTAGCACGGCCGCACTCGCGTCGTCGCAAGAAATCGGAAAGTACGAGGCGGTAATCGGGCTGGAAGTACATGTCCAGCTAAACACGCGCACCAAGATTTTCTGCGGCTGCCCGACCGGATTCGGCGCGCCCGCCAACTCCAACGTTTGCCCGGTTTGCCTGGGACTTCCGGGCGCCTTGCCGGCGCTGAATGAACGTGCCGTCGAGATGGCCATTCAAGCAGCGCTCGCTACGCACTGCCATGTGAATTCATTCTCCCGGTTCGCGCGTAAGAATTATTTCTATCCGGATCTCCCGAAGGGGTACCAGATCTCGCAATACGACCAGCCGCTGGCCGAGCACGGCTGGGTGGAAGTGGCCGTGGAAGGCGTGAAGAAGCGTATCGGCGTGACGCGGATTCATCTGGAAGACGACGCCGGGAAAAGCATTCACGACGGTTTCAAGGATTCCGACCGCTATACATACGTCGATCTGAATCGGAGCGGGACGCCGCTGATCGAGATCGTCAGCGACCCGGACATGCGATCGTCGGATGAAGCCTATGAGTACCTTTCGGAATTGAAGCTGATCATGCAGTACGTCGGGGTCTCGGAGTGCGACATGGAAAAGGGGCAACTGCGCTGCGACGCCAACGTGTCGGTGCGGTTGAAGGGCGCCGAAAAATTTGGGACGAAAGCGGAGGTGAAGAATCTGAATTCCTTCCGCTTTGCTAAACTCGCGCTCGATTATGAGATCGCGCGCCAGGTTGCACTCATCGAAAACGGTGGCAAGGTGGAGCAGGAGACGCGGCTCTACAACGTGTCGACGGGCGAGACAGTCGGGATGCGGAGCAAAGAACACGCGCATGATTACCGGTATTTTCCCGAGCCGGATCTGGTGCCGCTGCGCGTGAGTGAATCATGGCTTGACCGAATTCGCGCTGGCATGCCGGAGTTGCCTGCCGAGAAGCGCGACAAGTTTTTGAAGCTGGGCCTCAGCGATTATCAGGTGCGGGTGATCACTGCCTCGCGGAGGGTCAGTGAATATTTTGAGGAGGCGGCTTCCGTTTCTGGCGATCCGGCCAGCACTGCGAATTGGGTGACAGGCGATTTGATGGCCGCGCCGGTGGCGTTCGACAAGATCACGCGGCAGGCAACGGGCAAGCTGGTTGGAAAGATCAACGACGGCGAAATTAGCGGCAAAATGGCAAAAGACATTTTTGCCAAGATGCTGGAGACCGGACAATCTCCGGAAGATATTATCGAGCGCGAAGGACTGCGCCAGATTAGCGACACGGGCGCGCTCGCAAAAATTGTCGACGAGATCATCGCGGCGAATCCGAAGCAGGTGGAGCAGTACAAATCGGGCAAGACTACGGTGATCGGCTATTTTGTCGGCCAGGTGATGAAGGCGAGCAAGGGGCAGGCGAATCCAGCGGCGGTGAATGACCTGTTAAGGGCGCAGCTCGCCTAACGTTGGCACGCAGCGCATCGACCGTACTACGGCGTGACCTGCGATTACAGCACCGAGGTGCTATCGCTGATTCGCCTTGAGGATTTTCTTTCGTAGCCGGATGGATTGCGGGGTCACTTCCACGAACTCGTCGTCCCGGATGAACTCGATGGCTTGCTCGAGGTTCAGAATGCGGGGAGGCACAAGTCGAATGGCCTCGTCGGCGGTTGAGGCGCGCATGTTGGTCAACTTCTTTTCCTTAACGATGTTGACGTTGAGATCGGCGTCGCGGGCGTTTTCGCCGATGATCATGCCTTCGTAGACTTCGATCCCGGGTGTGACGAACATCTCGCCGCGTTCCTGGAGATTGAAAATCGCGTGCCCGGTTGTTTTACCGGGACGATCGGCGACGAGTGCGCCCGTAGGCCGCGTCGGAATTTCACCTTGCCAGTCGATGTAGCCGTGGAACAGCGAATTCATGATGGCGGTGCCCTTGGTGTCGGTCAGCATCTCACTGCGTAGCCCGATCAGGCCGCGCGACGGCACGTGGAATTCGAGGCGCACGCGTCCGGAACCATGGTTGACCATCTTGGTCATCTTGCCTTTTCGTCCGCCCAGCTTCTCGATGACGACGCCCACAAATGTTTCCGGGCAATCAATCACCAGTAGCTCGACCGGCTCGAGCAATTTGCCGCCGACGGTGCGAGTGAGGATCTCCGGCTTTCCGACCATCAACTCGAAACCTTCGCGGCGCATCATCTCGATGAGAATGGCAAGCTGCAACTCGCCGCGGCCCATGACCTTGAAGGCGTCCGGACCGCCGGCTTCCTCGACGCGGATGGAGACGTTGGTGAGAAGCTCTTTATCCAGACGGTCGCGCAGATTGCGGGAGGTGACGTACTGACCCTCGCGGCCGGCGAACGGAGAAGTATTGATGGTGAAAACCATCGAGATGGTGGGTTCGTCAATCTGGATATTGGGCAGCGGCTTGGGATCATCGGCACTGGTGATGGTCTCGCCGATGGTGATGCCCTCGACTCCGGCGATGGCGAGAATATCGCCCGGTTGGCCAATCGTTTCGTCGACGCGCTTCAGGCCTTGGAAGGAGTAGAGCTTGGTGATGCGGGTCGTCTGAAACGAGCCGTCGAGCTTCGCGATGGCAACTTCGTCGCCGAACTTGAGCACGCCGGAGAAGACGCGGCCGATCGCGAGGCGGCCGAGATAATCGCTGTAATCGAGATTCGCAACCAGAAGCTGAAGGACGGAATCGGCGTTCCCGGCGGGTGGCGGAATATGTTTCAGGATCGCGTCGAACAGAGGCCGAAGATCGGTGGCGTCACCTTCAGTCGATGTCTTCGCTAGGCCGGCTTTGGCATTCGTGTAAATGACGGGGAAGTCAAGCTGGTCCTCGGTCGCATCGAGATCGATGAAGAGATCGTAGACTTCGTTCAAGACTTCCTGGATGCGAGCGTCGGCGCGGTCGATCTTGTTGATCACCAGAATGGGCGGGAGCTTGGCTTCGAGCGCTTTCATCAAGACGTATCGAGTCTGGGGAAGCGGGCCTTCGCTGGCATCGACCAGCAGCATGACGCCGTCGACGATCTTCAACGCTCGCTCCACTTCGCCGCCGAAATCGCTGTGGCCGGGTGTGTCGACGATGTTGATCTTGACGCCCCCATAACGCACGCCGGTGGTTTTGGCGAGAATGGTGATGCCGCGCTCACGTTCGAGCTCGTTGGAGTCCATGACGCGGTCGGCAACCTGTTCGTTGTCGCGGAAAATGCCGCTCTGTTTGAGCATGGCGTCGACGAGCGTGGTCTTGCCGTGATCGACGTGCGCGATGATGGCAATGTTGCGAATCGCCTGGTTGCGAGCAGTCGCTTCGCTATGATCGATAGTGTGGTTCAGTACTTCCTGTTGCATCCGTAACTTCCATGGTCGCACGCCCAGAGTCCAAGCCCGCAATTACGGCCCTGCCGGTGGTGGTCATCGTCGGACGGCCGAACGTGGGCAAGTCGACTTTGTTCAACGCGATTCTGGGCAAACGGCGCGCCATCGTTGGCGATGAACCGGGGATCACGCGCGACCGGATTCAGGGCCAGGCTTACTATGGCGGGCGACTCTTTGCGCTGATCGATACCGGCGGCATCATTCCGAACGATGCCGAGCTGATCCCGAGCGAGATCCTGAAACAGGCGCGTGTAGCGTTAGACCGTGCCGCGCATATCATCTTTCTGATCGATGGCCGCACCGAGATCACGGGCGCCGATCGCGAGTTGGCAAAGATGCTGCGGCGGCTGGGCAAGCCTGTGACCCTGGCGGTGAATAAGATCGATACTGCGGCGCGCGAAGATCTGACGCATGAGTTTCACGCGCTGGGGTTTCGCGATCTTTTTCCGGTTTCGGCCGAACATCATCTTGGGATCGGCGATCTGCTCGACCATGTGACGGCTGGATTCGGCAAGAGCGAGGAGCCCGAGGAGGCGCGCACGGTTGAGGGGGCGTCGATCAAGGTCGCGATCGTCGGGCGGCCGAACGTCGGCAAGTCGACGCTGTTGAACGCGCTGGTTGGCGAGGAACGTTCGATCGTTTCACCAGTAGCCGGCACGACTCGCGATGCGGTGGATGAGAGCGTGGTTCAGGACGGCGTCGAGTTTGTCTTCGTTGATACCGCGGGCATCCGGCGCAAGGGCAAGACCAAGCTGATGGCCGAGAAGCTGAGCGTGGTGATGGCGCGGCGGCATATCCGGATGTCGAACGTCGTGGTCGTGGTGCTGGATGCAAGCGAGGGCGCGGTCGGGCTGGATGCGACCATCGCGGGATATGCGCACGAAGAAGGTCGCGCGCTGATTCTGTGTGTCAACAAGTGGGACATCGCGTCGGAGAAAAGCAAGCGGGCGTTTACTGAGAGCATTCGAGAGGAGCTGAAGTTTTTGGAGTACGCTCAGGTCGCGTTTGTTTCGGCGAAAACGGGAGCGGGCGTGAAGCATCTTTTCGGCATGATACGCGATGCTTATCAATCCGCTTCGAAGCGCGTGACGACCGGCGAGTTGAACCGGTTTGTCGAGATGCTGGATTTCGATCGCGACATCAAGGTTTACTACATGACGCAAGCATCGGTGCGGCCGCCGGCATTTGTGGTGTTCACCGACAAAGCCAAGGAACTGCATTTTTCGACGGAGCGGTTTTTGATAAATCAGCTTCGGAAGCGATTTGGGTTTGCGGGGACGCCGATTGTGATCAAGACCAAGCGGAGATAGAACACAGGCGGGAAAGCCTGTGCTACTTTACAACGACTTTGTCGACGGTCTGGTTGTCGAATTCGTCGGTGACGCGCACTGCAATCACCTGCTCGCCGGCCCCTGCGCGATCGATCGCCAGGTGGTACTCTTCTTCTGGCGCATCGGAAAGCCTGCTGACCGGTTGCACCAGCAGCCACTCGCCACCGTTCACCGAATATTCGGCGCGATCGATATCACTCCGCGCATCGCGGGCCCTCCAGCGCACGTCAACCTTATTGCCGGAGGCTGCGGCCGTCAGGTTCAAGATCTGGGGCGGCGTGTTATCGATGACAAAAGGCTCGCTCTCGCGGACGGCATCGAGAGCTTGCGCGGGTGGATTACTGGGCGCATCTGATGCGCACACCCTGACTACGTATTCACCATCCGGGAAAGCAGTGCTGTCCCAGCTCAAGTATTTTTCCTTCACGTTGTCCTTGAGAAGCCGCCACGTAGACTCCTTGACGCCCCGGATCTCTACTTTGTAAATCAGCGTGTCGCCATTCTCATCGGTCGCGGCCCAGCGCGCGCCGATGAAGCCCTTGGTGTAGTTCAAAGTCTGAGAACTTCCGGTGTCCGCGCCGGTTGTGGAGGAACTGCGCCGGTGTTGACCGATGGGCGGCAGCGTGAGATTTGTGGAGGGCGTAATCGAAAGAACCGGCGTCGGAAATTTGTAGTTCGAAGGGGTAATTTCGATTTCGTCGACGACCGGTGCGACGTTCTTGCACAGATACGCGATCTCGACGTAGGAGATTTCGGGATCCGCCTTGCCCGCGGCGGCGTTGAGCTCGACCTTGTACTGAAAGAACCTGGCGGAAGGTGATGCCGCGCGGCCGCCTCCGCAGGACTCGCAGAGTGCGGGTGACGTGGAATCCGGTTGCAAAGCCGCCCAGGGGCTCCAATTGCTTTCGGGGCGATTAAGATTTCCGCTGCGCGTGAGCACAGCAACGCTACCCGATCCTCGATAGCTGATGCGGCCCCAATAAGTAAACGATGAGGCATCGAGAACTTCGCTCTCAAACGCGCCCTGTTTCTCCGTCGCGGGACCGATGCGATAGACTCTGCCGATATTTCCGGTGACGACGTACAACTCGCCCTTCCGGCCTTTTCCGAAGCCGTTGACTTGGGTAGGCGACGCGTCGAGCAGCAGGGTGCTGATCGCATCCGAATCGAGCCGATAGATTTTCCCACGGTTTCCGGTTCCAAGAATCGGCTTGCCTGAACTGTCGAAGGCCAGCGCATACACGATGTCCTGCGAGTTCGACCAGGCCTTCTTGGGCGCGCCGTCAGAATCGATGCGGTACACTTCGGAACCGCCCGAGATGGCAGGCGCACCGAGGTTCAACGTCGGCGGAGGATTGACGCGCAACGGACTGCTTGCGCCAACAGTCTGCACGGCCGACCCAGCCGTGATTTGCACCTGTTGAGGAGCGGGCGTCGTGGGCGGCGGCGCGGAGAGCGGTGTCTTATTACCGACCGCTGCCGCGTAAATCGCACCATTCTTGGCAATCGCGACCGCGGTGACCTCGCGCTTGGGCGTTTGGTAAAGAACGAAGCCCTGGCCGGCTGGAGAGACGCGCAGAACGAGCCCGCCCGGCTCGGTGCCGACGATCAGGTTGTCGTGCGTATCGATCGCAAGCGATCGGGCGTGCGTCTCTTCGGTTTTGAAGAATACAGATCCTACACCCGCGGGCGTGACGCGATGAATCTCGCCCTGATCACCGGTAGCGACGAAGAGGTCGCCGTTGCTGTTAAACGCCATGGACCAGACGTATTTCTGCTTGGGATCGTAAAACAGCCGCGGTTTGCCGTCGGAGCCGATCTTATAAATCTTCGAATCCGGATCGGTGGCGGCGTAGACCTGGTCTTTCGAGTCGACCGCGAGGGCGTGAATCTCGAGGCCCTCGAGCTCGGTGAAAGTGCGGCTCTTGCCAGAGGAATCGATGACGAAGAGCTTGGCGGACCCGCTGCCGGAGCCGCCCCCGGCGGTGTAGAGGTTGCCCTTCGAATCGGCTGCGATGGCCCAAAGATAGGGCGTGGAGGAATCGAAGATCTCCGGAAATTCAGGCGCCAGAAAGATGCGGCCATCGCTACGCAAAGACAGATGCGAGAGCGTGCCTTTTTCAAAATCGCTACGATCACCCTGCTGCCAGAATTTGGTTTCGACCGCAAGGCAGGTGGCCAGGGTGGCGATTGCCGCCAGAGAGAATTTGGGTGTCTTCATTTATCGAGTACTGCTTCTATCGAATTACTTTACCGTTATGCGGAGCGAATAGCTGCCGTCGACCATCAGGTCGAAGGGGATGCTGCCTTGCTCTACGGCGCTCTCGGATGAGCTGACCAGATGGCGGCTGGCGGTGCGTCCGGTTTGCATCACGTTCATGACGGAAGCAGGCAAGCTGGGCAGCGTCTTGTCTTCGTAGAATACGGTCGGGCGAGGCTCAATCAGCGAGACATAGAGCTTGTTGTTGGTGAGCTCCTGGTTAATGAGCGAAACGGTTTGAGGAATATCCATGAATCGGTCGGACGCGCTGGCGACGCTCTGCATGCGATTCAACGTATCGGCGTCGCTAAGCAGGATTCTATGTTCGCCCTTGGGCAGCCCGGCTGGAATCTTCAACATGAAATCGCGCTCCAGGCGCTCGCCACGATAGGGGCGCAAGAAAACTTTAACCGGAACTTGTGATCCGGCATCCACTTCGCTCGACGGAATCCAAGCATTCTCGATGCTGGCGATCCGGCGCTCGGGAAGAATGTCGATGGTGGCATCGACGCTCTTGAGCTTTGGCATATGGACGGGATTGAGGAACAGGCGATTGAATTTGTCGCCCCACCAGCCGGCAAGCTGGATAGGCGCGGGCGCCGGGGCTTCGTTGGCGGCCAGCATGGTCGAGATCGAGAAGCCAGGCTGTCCGTCGAGCTCCACTTTGCCGCTCAGGCGATAGGTGGTTTCTTCGGCAAAATCGTTCAGGCCCGAGATCGAGTTGAACAACGTCAGCATCATCAAGTACGGCGTCCACTTCTGCTGTACGAAGACGCTGAAGCGCAGGTCTTTCTCTTTGCGGACGGCATTGCTATCGTCGAAGGAGCGGACTTTCACCGTTACCGGAACCATGGGAGCCGTTGCACCGAGTTCGCCCATGATGGCGCTATGGCGATCCTGATGCAGCGCGCCGACGATCTCCGTCGCGTTACCGAATTTGTTCGGCTGGAACTGCGAGGCGAGCGTCATGAGTACGTCCGACTTGGCCATCGGCATGTTCACCGGGCCGAGATTGAAGAACGAATGTCCGCACGCAAGTACCCGTTTTCCGTCGTTGTAGCTGACCGTGCACATGCCGGTGACGCTCATGTCGCCGGTGACCAGGACGCCACTGACGGCGTCGCCCGGCTGCAGCGATTTCTGCCAGCCCGGCGCGGGTTTAGAATCGGGAATCGTGCTGCTTGCGCCGCCGGCGGCGACGGTCATGCCCATTTGCTGGAACAGCGGTCCGAATTCGCGCAGTACATTGGGGTTGAAGCCCGCAAAGCTCAGCGGCGTTTCGATCGGCACCATGGTGTACGTGGCTGGAAGCGACGGGGCGGCCGCGGCCGAGAGCACTTGCGCCAGCATTCCGGAAGGAACGGTGAGCGATTCGCGCGCTATCGTTTTGTCGGGCGTACGAGCGTCGGCGGGCCGCGATTCATCGAAGTCGTTTACTTCAAGCATCAACTCGATGGGCGTGATCCCGCAGATTGCGTCGGGCGAAAATACGCTGAAGCGAAGCGCGACGGCACCTACCAGCTTGCCGTCGATGTAAACCGGGCTTCCGCTCATCCCGCCGGCGACGTTGGTCCGGATCGCCTTGCCGCCCATCTTGCCAAGGATGATGTCCTGCTTAGGTCCCCACTGGTTCTTGAGCACGCCCATGATCTCGACCGGAATGGGTTCCGGCTCCGAGCCCGCGAGCACGGTCCAGGCATAGCCTTTCATGCCGGGCTTGAGGTCGGCCTCCTTGAAAATCTGGACTTTCCCGGCCTTAGGACGAACGGGGGCAGGCTCCTGGCCCAAGACGATAAACGAGCACGCTAGAGCCACAGCGAGTGCGGCAAACTTCTGCTGCATGGGACCTTCCTTGTACAACTGATGCGAAGCACCGGAGTGCTGTTCCCATTATCGTCCAGATTTTCAACGGGCGCGAGAGGGTACTATCTGAAAACAGTGCTAGGGCTGTGGAATCGTGTGGCTGGGATCGTAGCCACCTCCCGGGTCCTGATCCTGCTCCGCGGGCTTGGGCGGAGTGAGTGGACCGGGCCGCGGCGCCGTGGTCGATGTGTCCCCCTCCTTCGGTTTCTGTGATTCACGCAGCTCATCGATCATGGGCTGAACGATCGGGGCCTGCGCTGCGGCTGGTTGGGTAGCTGGCGGTTGTTCGGTCGGCTTTTTGTTCAAAACGCAACTCCTTTTCTACACGGATTCTAGGAGCAGCCCAGACTCGCAGAATGAGCGCATACCGCCAACTTGAAGAAAAAGAGTCGACAAAAAGAGCGAAGCGGTGGTTACTCTTCGCGCAGGGCGATCAATGGGTCGATGCGGGTGGCGCGCCAGGCTGGAACCCCGGCTGCTAGAATCACAACCGGCGTAAACGCCAGGATTACAGCGAGATAAGTGATCGCGTCGGCGGGTTTCAACCCGAAGAGCATACTGGTCATTACGCGGCCGGCTGCCAGCGACATGATCATTCCAAAAGCTAGTCCGATGCCTCCGAGGCGAAGAGCCCGGTTCAGGACCAGTCCGACGAGATCGCGAGGCTCGGCCCCGAGTGCGGTCCGTAGCCCGAATTCCGAAGTCCGCTGCGTGATGACATAGCTCACTACTCCGTACACGCCGACCATAGCGAGCAGCAACGCCAGCACTGCGAAGGCGCCGATCAGCAGCAAACGGAATCGCGGGCGGGCAATGGAATCAGAAACCATAGCATTCATTGTGGTGAACTTAGTCGCGATCTCGGGATTGGCGCCGCGCACCTTTTGCCGGACGGCGCCGATGAGAGATTCCGGCTCGATCGCGGTTCGCATCGCCACTTGGATCTCGTTTGCGCGATAGGGATGCTGCTTCAGGGGCATGTAGAGCGTGGGCGCGGGTGGCGAGGCTGGCGAATCCTGGCGGACATCGCCGACGACGCCGACGATGGTCATCCATTCGAGGCTATCCAAGCCGCATTGGATGCGCCGGCCGATTGGGTCCTCGTAGGGAAACGTCTCGCGCGCCAGAGCATCGCTGATGATGGCGACGAAGGGCGCCTTGTAGTTGTCGCGCGACATGAAGTCACGGCCACGCAGCAAGGGAATCCCGAGCGTCACGAAGTAATCGGGACTCGAGAGGCTGAAGTCCGCATGCGGAAGGCGCTGGCCCGGGGCGAAGATGTGTTTGCCTTCGACGGCGTAGGAACCGTTCGAGCCGTATTGTCCGGCGGGCAGGCCCATGGTTCCGGCGACCGCAGTCACGCCGGGAAGTTCTTTGAGCTGGACGAAGATGTTTTCAAAGAGTCGAGCTACGCCGAGGTGTTAGTCTAACGTGCCGGCGGGAGCATGAGCGTACATAACTAGCAGGACGTCGGGGCGATAGCCCAAATGCCAGCTAGTGAACGAGGCGAAGAGTACCAACAGCAAAG
>JACXTT010005736.1_pt1 | contig 17940 bp, 11 predicted proteins | sample 9270951 | NCBI WGS metagenome assembly JACXTT01 (sample SAMN15532306, study PRJNA645909) | rock metagenome | isolation source: weathered quartz diorite | place: Puerto Rico | collected 2017-06-21 | reverse complement strand
CCTGCGACCCGACTCCGGCGAGATCCTGTGGGAGGGGCGGCCGGCGCGCGAGCGCGGCACCCAACACGTGGCCTATCTTCCCGAGGAGCGCGGGCTGTACCGCCGCACGCGCGTGATCGACTCGATCGCGTACTACGGCGAGCTGAAGGGCATGCGCTCGGCCGAGGCGCGCGCCGAGGCGGCGGCTCTGCTGCGTCGTGTCGAGCTGAGCGAGTGGGGCAACAAGCAGGTGCAGGCGCTGTCGAAAGGCATGCAGCAGAAGGTGCAGATCTGCACGGTGCTCATCGGTGGGCCGAAGCTGCTCATCCTGGACGAGCCGTTCACGGGGCTCGATCCGCTGAACGTGCTGCTGCTTGAGGGAATCCTACAGGAGGTGCGCTCGGCGGGCGCCACGGTGCTGTTGTCGACCCACCAGATGAACAAGGTCGAGGAGCTGTGCGACCGGGCGCTGATGATCAACCACGGCCACATGGTGCTGTACGGTCCGGTGCGCGACCTTCGCAAGCAGCACGCCGACCATGCCGTGCTCGTGCGCTCGCAGGCCCGGCCACCGACGGTCGCGGGCGTCCGGTCGATTGACAGCGTCGACGGGGATTACAAGCTGGTGCTCGATGCCGACGCGACGCCCACCGGGGTGCTGCACGCGCTGCTCCACGCCGGCGTCGAGCTCGAGTCGTTCAGCGTGGCGACGCTGCCGCTCGAGGACGTGTTCGTGAAGGTCGTGCGTGAAGGGCTGGGGCTCGACCAGGGTCGGAGTGAAGCCGAGGCGATGCCGGCGGTCGTGACGGGAGGCAGCCGATGAGCCTGTCGTGGAGACGAATCCGGACGGTCGCGCGGCGCGACTACCTGTACACAGTGCGCCGGCGCGCCTTCGTGTTCACGCTGGTCGGGCTGCCGCTGCTCTACGCGGTGCTGTTCACCTGGGTGTTCAAGCGCCAGATGACCGAGAGGACCGCGGACCTCAAGGCGTTCACGGCCTTGGGCGTGGTCGACTCGTCGGGGCTGTTCGTCGGCGCGTCGCGGGCGGTATGGACCGATTTGTCCGGCGAAAACCCTTTCGCATCCGCCCGGACGAACGTCCGGCGCGACCAGGTCCGCACCGAGGTCAAGACCTATCCCGACCAGCCTGCGGGGGAGTCGGCGCTGCGGGCGGGGACCATTCGCCAGCTGGTCGTCCTGCCGCGGGACTACTCGCGCACGGGATCCCTGCGGCGATACGCCACGGACGACAACGTATTCACCTCGGGCGATCAAATCGTGAGTCGGTGGATCACGCGTGGACTCCTGAACTCGCTGGACTCGACGCGCGTCGAGATGGTCACTCAGCCGCTGCGGCACGAGGCGCTCTACACGCTCAACCGCGAGGGACGCTTCGAGCTCAAGGACGAAGCCCGTCAGACGCTCGACTTCCTGTTGCCGTTTGCTCTCGGCCTGCTCCTGGGCCTGGCGATCGTGATCGGGGGCCAATACATGCTGCAGGGGATGGGCGAGGAGAAGGAGTCGCGCATCCTGGAATCGATGCTGTCCAACGTGGGTCCCGAGGAGCTGCTCGCCGGCAAGCTGTTGGGCCTCGGAGGCGCGGGACTGACGCTCGTCGCGGGCTGGATCCTGCTGATGGTCGCCGCCACCGGATCGGCTGCGACCGCCTCGGGATTGCTGAAAGTGTCGCTGTCGCCGTTCGTGATCGTGATCATGCTCGTCTACTTCCTGCTCGGATACTTGTTCTACGGCAGCCTGATGATGGGGATCGGCGCGATCGCGAGCACGATGCGCGAGGCGCAGCAGTTCTCGATCGCGTTCACGTTCATGACGTTCGTCCCGTTCTACAACCTATCGACCCTGATCGGGCATCCCGACTCGAGCCTGGCGGTCGGGCTGTCGCTGTTCCCCCCGACGGCCCCGGTCTCCTCGATGCTGCGGTTGGCAGCGCCGGGGTCCCACGTCCCGGCGTGGCAAATCACGCTGTCGCTGTTGCTGCTCGGCGGCTCGGCGTGGCTGATCGTGCTGCTGTCCGCACGCTTGTTCAGGATCGGCATGCTGCTGTACGGGAAGACGCCGAACTTGCCGGAGATCCTGCGCGGGATCAGGCAGGCAGTCTAGCGGCGACGCCGCACGACGCAACCCGTGCGCCTGACGGCGCACGGTGCCCGGCGACCGCGCAACCGTGCCGGCTTGCACCCAACACTCATCACTTCAGCGAGTTACACGTGCCGTCCGCGACCGGCGCGACCGTTCGTCGACCACATCGCACGAAAACCCAGCCACGGTGTCGCAAAATGCGGACGCTTTTGCGCCGGTCGTGACAGGGTTGAAAAACGCCAGAATTCGCTTGGCTTGTGAGACCCGCGTTGGGACAATTAGTTAGCCGTTCGGGGTCCCGAAGCGTCCGCAAGGTATGGGACTTGCGAGCCCTGGACGTTTGGCGGCGGTTCTGGGTAATCGCCGCCCGGAAGCTTTTCAAGAGCCCGCAGATCGTTCCGGTAAAGAACCGGGTCCAACTAGACCCCCGGATCCTGCGGGACGGAGGGAGCGCCAAACGGCACCAAGCGCCGAAGGCCTCTCCTCCCTCTTGAAAGTGTCGGCTTCCGCACGTAGCGACGGAGTCGCCCGGTCCATGGCCGGGCGCTTTCGTTTGGGTGCGGCTCGTGATCCTGACGCGCGCGGTGGTCACGCCGTTTGCCACCCCCCCGGCAAGCCTCCACAATCCCCCGTCGCATGCGTCAGCTTCGGATCGGTCTCGCCCAGATCAACGCCACGGTCGGCGACGTCGCCGGCAACGCCGAGCGCGTCGCCCAGTGCATCGAGGCCGCTCGCCGCCAGGGCGTGGAGGTGCTGGCCTTCCCGGAGATGTGCATCACCGGCTATCCGCCCGAGGACCTGCTCCTCAAGCCGTCGTTCATCGACCGCGCGATTCAGGCCACACGCGATCTGGCCCCACGGACCACCGGGATGACGGTCGTCGTGGGCACGGTGGATCGCGACTTCGACCTCTACGACGCCGCGGCCGTGCTGCACGACGGCCAATGGGCCGGCACCTACCGCAAACGCTTCCTGCCAAACTACGGCGTGTTCGACGAGAACCGCTACTTCATGCCGGGGGCGCGCAACCCGGTGTTCGTGCGCGGCGGGACGGTGATCGGAGTGAACGTGTGCGAGGACATCTGGTATCCCGGCGGCCCTGTCGAGGAGCAGGTGCTGCGCGGCGGCGCCGAGGTGATCCTGAACGTCTCGGCCTCGCCGTATCACGCCGGCAAGGCCCAGGCCCGCAAGCGCATGCTGTGCACGCGCGCCGCCGACAACGTCGCGATCGTGTGCTACGTGAACCTGGTTGGCGGGCAGGACGAGATCGTCTATGACGGCTGCAGCGTGATCATCGACGAGCAGGGCCACGTGCTGGCCGAGGGACGCATGTTCGAGGAGGACCTCGTCATCGCCGACGTCGATCTCGAGGCCGTCTTCAGCGCGCGGCTTCACGACCCGCGGCTCCGGAAAGGGCGCGCGCTCGAGGGGGGCGAGGCTTCGCCGCGCACGGAGCTACTCGTCGCCGGCGAAGCGACGCCCGCGGCGAAGCCCGCGCTGGCGCCGCGCGTCGCGCTCGAGCCGCCCGCATTCGAGGCCGAAATCTATCAAGCGCTCGTCGTCGGCACGCGAGACTACGTGACGAAGAACGGGTTCACGACCGTGGTCCTGGGTCTCTCGGGCGGGGTCGACTCGGCGCTCACGGCGTGCATCGCCGCCGACGCCGTCGGGCCCGCGAACGTCGTCGCGGTGATGATGCCCACCCGCTACACCTCGCGTGCCTCGCTCGAGGATGCCGCAGCGGTCGCGAAAGCCCTCGGAATCCGGTATCAGACGCTTCCCATCGACGGCGTGTTCGACGCTCAGCTCGAAGCGTTGCGCGGCGCGTTTGCGGGGTCGAAGCCCGGGATCGCCGAGGAGAACCTCCAGGCGCGGATCCGCGGGAACACGCTGATGGCGCTGTCGAACAAGTTCGGCTGGCTGGTGCTGACAACCGGCAACAAGAGCGAGACCTCGGTCGGCTACAACACGCTGTACGGCGACACCGCCGGCGGGTTCGCGGTGCTGAAGGACGTGTACAAAACGCTCGTCTACCCGCTGGCGCGGCTGCGCAACGAGCGCGGTGCCGTGATCCCCGAGCGCATCCTCACCCGCCCGCCAACGGCCGAGCTGCGGCCCGATCAGACCGACCAGGACACGCTGCCGCCCTACGAAGTGCTCGATCCGATCCTTCGGTTCTACGTCGAGGAGGACCGTTCAGCCCGGGAGATCACCGAGTTGGGATTCGACCCCGAGGTCGTGCGCCGAGTGCTGCATATGGTCGACCAAGCCGAATACAAACGCCGCCAGACGCCGCCGGGCGTCAAGATCTCCCCGCGGGCGTTCGGCAAGGACCGGCGTTTACCCATCACAAACCGCTGGTCGGGGTGACGTTTCTCCTTTGACACTGCGGGGGAGTGGTCATTACGCTCCGCCGATCTGCCCTCGGACGCGATCCGCGTTCGACCCGCTTGTCCCCACACTGGAGGAGAAGCTCATGCTCTCGCGTATCTCTCGAGCCGCATGTGTCGCGGGTGCGTTGACCGCGGCTCTCGCGTCGCCGGGGATGGCCCAGCTCAACGCGAATCTCGGCGCGCTGACCCCGGAGAACGTCAAAGGCTATCTGACCCCACTTCCCAAGGCGCTTTCCGCGACGTTGAACATGGCCGTTTTCCAGTCGGCCGACATTCCCGGCACCGGCCTCAACTTCACGATCGGCGTGCACGCCATGGGGGTCACGTTCAACGACGAAGACAAGACCTACGTGCCGACCGATCCGCCGGGGTTCACGCACACGGGCAACCAGCTGCCGGCCCCCACGGTCGTCGGCAGCACGGCATCGGTGGCGCAGCCGGGAGCCGGCGGCACCACGCTCTACAATCCCGGTGGCTTCGATATTTCCCAATTCACCATCGCCGTGCCGCAGATCACCATCGGCTCGATCGAGGGGACGCGCGCGATCCTGCGCTGGATCAAGTTCGACGCCGGTGACAACGAGCTCGGCCACGTGTCGCTGTTCGGCATCGGCCTGCAGCACTCGCTGTCGCGCTATATCAAGCGAGAGCTGCCGTTCGATCTCGCCGTGGGCGGGATGTACCAGACCTTCAAGCTCGGCGACAACAAGCTCGTTGACACGAAGGCGTTTCATGGCGAGGTCACCGCGAGCAAGAAGCTCGCCGCCTGGGTTCGGCCCTACGTCGGGGTCGGCTTCGACACGTTCTCGATGGAGGTCAACTACGAGCAGGACCTGCCGGGTGGCGGGACGACCAAGACCAACGTGAAGTTCGACAACGAGAACTCCTTCCACGGAACGGCGGGCGTGCTGCTCGGGTTCTGGATGGTCAAGCTCCACGCGCAGGTCGACACCGGCGCCGAGACCGGCGCGGCGCTCGGGCTCGGCTTCGGGCTCGGAAACTGAGGGGACCGCCAATGAAAATGAATCGACTGCTTCCGCTCGCGGTGATCGCCCTCGCCGGGCTGTCGCTCGGCTCCGGCTGCCCCACGTTTCCGAGTCTCAAGGACCGCCTCGTCGACCTCGCGGTCGGCGGCTCCACGACGCTGACGTTCCAGGCCTCGGGGATCATCAACACCTACGACGACGTCGGGAGCGAGGACCTCGTCGGCGATGTCGACCTTCAGAAGCTACTGGACGACGCAGGCATCAAGGCCGATGACGTCGTGGACGTCAAGCTCGCGGGCGTCTCGTATCGCGTGTCGGTCCCGGATCCCAATGCGGGTCGTACGATCGCGAACGCCACCGTGCAGGCGGGGCGCGGTCCCGGTCCCGGTCCCGGCCCCACGCCGACGGCGCTGATCACGAACTTCACGCAGAATGTCGACGCCGCCACGAATTGGACCCAGGCGCCGCTGGATCCGGCGGGTGTGGCGCTCATCAACGGCCTGCTCACCGACATTCTGACGGCGACCAAGAGTCACAGCTCGGTCGTGCCGAACCCGGTCGTGACCTATCACGTTCATGGCGAGAGCCAGCCGGCGAACGTGAGCACGAGCTTCACGTGGCAGCTCAAGCTCGACCTGACGATCGTGGGCAAGATCAAGGTGACCATTGTGTCGTAGACGGCGGCATGCGGCGGCTCCGTCATGGGGCCGCCGCTGCTATTGCGCCAGGCGGACCGTCGTGATGGACGCGCCGCAGTAGCGCGTGAGCAGGTCGGACACGCGTTCGAGCGCGGTGCTCAGGTTCTGCGTGGCGCGGTTCGCGGGGCAGAACAGCACGACCGCGACGTTGCGCGTGGCGGGCGTCACCGAGGTTCGAAGCGAATCGGACGTCGGCGCGCCGAACGGCCCGATCTCGTCGGCGAGCAGCAGCCGGCGGTGCAGGTTCACGCGCTGCTTGCGGATGCCCTCATAGCCGTCGGCGTCACGGCCGACGCGCACCACGACGCTGCCGCGGATTCGGTCCCGATCGTAGAGCCCGAGTGGCATCTGGTGTTCCAGCGAGGCGAGGTTGCAGGCGTCGACCACGGGGCTAACCTCCGGCAGGCCGCGGCCCTGCAGCACGCGGCGGAGCAGCGCCTCGCTGCTCGGACGATGCTTGGTGGGATCGATGTCCAACGCGTGAAACAGCGCCCGAGTCTCCGCCACGCCCGGGACGTCCGCGGGCTGGCGTCCGCCGTGCGTCGAGAGCCACCGCGCCACGACCCGATCGCGTTCCGCGAGGAACGAGGGCGACAGCGCCGTCGCGGTGAGGCCGCCGGCTTCGAGCAAGCCCAGGGCGAGTACGCCGCGCAGGGTCTCGTCGGCCACCAGCTGCAGGGTTTGAGCGCGTGCCTCGATGCTCATGCGACCGAACCTTCGTCGCCCGGTCCGAGCCAATGAGTCCGGTGGGCGGCGGGAAATCCCTTTCCAGCCGATGACGCTGGTTGACGCGAAGGCCATCCCGACGTCGCGGCCAACTTCATGTATTCGCCGCCCACTCGGACGATGTCTGCTGACGGTTCGGAACTCGCCTGCGGCGCGCGGATCGCTTGTGAGTGCTCGCCGCTTCGACCGTCAGGCCGCATTGTCGAGAGCCGCGCGGCCAAGCGGGCGTGAATCTCTTACCTTCGTCGGCACCATAGCGTGAAGGTGGTCGAGAGCAAAGGGATTTCAGTCAACTCGTCGTCAGAAAGACTCGCGCATGCGTCGTGAGAATTTGCGCTCGCGTTGCACGCGGTCCGAACGGGAGGAATGCCACCGTGTCGCATCCAGGTGAACACGCGACGAGGTGACGCTCACGGCGCGACGATTAAAATGGAAAGAAACTGCGGCGGGAAATCACGCTCGCTGCGGCACTTCGCTTGTGGAAAACTCCCGCTCGCCAATTCCTGCGAGTGCGCGCGGGCCGGGGTTGCTTGCGTACATCGCGGCCGACCGGCTCGCGCGGCCGAGTGGCACGGCGCTCGCAAAGGCCGCCGCCGGAAACCGGCGTTGCGGAGCGTCAGCTCGCCGGCCCTTCCTCGGTCGGCGGCAGGCGTCGATCGACGGACACGACGTGGTAGCGGCGCCGCTCGGCGCCCTCGCCGATCTCGATCTCGTCGCCGATGGCTCGCCCCATGAGCGCGCGACCAACGGGCGCCTGAAACGAGATCACGTGATTGCCGTGATGGTGCTCCTCCTCGCCCAGGATCCAGTAGCGCACGACCTCCTGCTGCTCGCTCTCGAGCACGACCTCGGTGCCGAGCCCCACGACGCCGTCCTTCACCTCCGCGTCGTCGACGAACCGCGCCCGCGTCAGCCTCAACTGCAGCGAGCGCACGAGCTTGCTGACGTTTGCCTGCTTGTGCTTCGCGGAGTGGTACTCGGCGTTCTCCCGCAGGTCGCCGAGCTCGCGGGCCTTTTGGATCGCTCGCGGAATCGTGGTGCGCAGCTCGCGCTCCAGTCGATCCAGCTCGCTCTTCAGACGCTGCCACGTGGCGCGCGTCATCACGACCAGCAGCGTGTCCTCGGCTTGCTGGCCCACGTTCGCGAACAAGCGCTCGGAGCTCTTCTGGCGCGCCTCGCGCACGCTCTCGGCTTCGTCCGTGAGCCCCAGCCTCTCGGCCGCGTCGACGGCCGGGAACAGGTAACGATCGCTCGACCGCCACTGCCTCATCAGCACGCGGATCTGCCGCCTCGTCGATTCCGGGCATTCGGTGCCGTCCAGCAGCGCGTCGAACAGGTCGCCCGGCTCGAGCCAGCGCAGCACCTTGTCGGCGGTCGACGGCTTGGGCGATTGCTCGATCAACGCCAACGCGGCGCGAAACAGCCGCCACCGCTCCTCGCTCGGCAGCTCGCGATCGAGGTCCTCCTCGATCAGCCGCAGCGCCGCTCCGGGGTAGCGCTGCGCGTGCTGGAGCAGGGTCGCGCGCAGCGCGACGCGCCCGGCGTCGTCGAGGTGGTCGCGCAGATCGCTCGCCCGCTCGCGCACCGAGGCGAACCGCGAGTCGAGTCCGGAGAGGATCGCATCCGCCTCGACGCCCGCGGCGTGCGAGCCCTCGAGCAGGGCGAACTGATCGTCCTCGCCCGACAGGTCCGACACGGAGAGCCCCTGCTCCCACAGCCCCTTGAGCACCTCGGTCCATTCGGCGGCTCGCTCGGGAAACCAGCGGGCGAAGTACAAACCGGCCCGGGCCCGATCGACGGGGTCGCCGTCCGAGTCGAGCACGGCGCGTGACACGTACCTGCCGAATCGCTGGGCCAGCGCCGGCTCGGCGCCCGGGTGCTGCGTCAGGAACTTGCGCAGGGTGGCGATGTTCGTCTTGATCGGCTTGCGCATCTCGAGCGACGGCAGCGGGACGTCCACCCTGCCCGGCTCTCGCGGCTCGGCGACGCGATAGTACTGCTCGAAGGCGCGGGCGCTGTCGATGCGCGGGTCCTTGTCGGCTGCGGCGCGCGCCTTGCGCCAGAACGTCGTCCACTCGGACGCCGGCATCAGCCCCGAGCCCACGACGAACACCTTGAGCTTCTGTGCGTCCGCCGCGCCTCCGAGGGCCCTGAGTGCACGCCACAGGACCTCCGCGTGTCGCTCGGAGATCAGCGTCGCGAGCCCGGCCGGATCGGTGACGCGCAACAAGCGGAGGTCGTCGTCGGCGATCAGCGTCAGCGTCCGTCGCGCCGCGGCGTACGGCATCTTGTGCCCCTTGGATCCCGCAAAGTCGATGACCACGGTGTCGCCGTCGTCACGGGTGATGCGCCCCGCGCCGAAGCTCGTGTGGTGCACCGCGCGACCGGGCGGGAGCGCGGAAATAGCGTCGAAGCGATCGAGCGCCGCGCTCAATGACTTCGCGGGATCGGCGATCCCCGAGCCGGCGACCACGACCTCGGCGTCCGGAAGCTGCCGCGCAGGCCCCTGGCGGATCGCCTCGACGATCGCCGCCCGGAACCCTTGGGCGGCGGTCGAGCCCAAGGTCTCGAGCGCGCGCTGCGCCACCTGACGCAGCGCCGCCAAGCCTTCGCCGGCGCGTCCCGCGCGCACGGCGAGCGGGAACACGATGTCGAGCAGCTGCCGCGCCTCGCGAATGGCGTCATCGCCCTGCATCAAGGGCAGCGTCTGCACGACTCGGATCGCGCCCTCCACGTCGTCGTGCTCCGCGAACTCGAGCGCCACCTCTTCGAGGCCGTTGTTGCGCCCTTCGGCCGCGAATCGTGGCAGCAGCTCGGCCAACATCAGACGGCGCTCCTCCGCGAGCCCGGCCTCGCCCAGCCGCACGGCCAGCAGCAGCCCGAGGTCGAGGTCCGACGGCGTGATGGCGAACGCCCGCTGCAGCGCGTCGATTCGGGCGGGATCCTGGCCCAGACCCTCGTGGGCCTTCACCAAGAGCCGCGCCGCCGCCTGACTGTGCTCGATGTCGAGCGCACGCTCGGCCACCGCGGCGAGCGGCTCCCACTGCGCTTCCGCCGCGAGCCGGTCGCCCAGCGCGAGCAGCGTCTGATGGGCGCGCTCGGACTCCCCGTTCAAGCGGCACACGGCCGCGAGCAGGTACACGACCGCTAGGCTGGCTCCGGGTTGTCGGAGCCGGGCGGCGCACTCGTCGCGGACCCACACCGCGTCGCGTGCCGCCTGGGCGTCGGTGGCGAGTTGCTCGAGGCGGTTGCGGGAAGCAGGCGAGAGATCGGTGACCTCTTCACCCCGAAGGATCGGCGGAAGAGCATCGCGGACGGACATGTTGGACCTGGTGGATGAGGATCGAGTTGTGCGCAGGGCCGGGGATTCTGGACGAAGCGAGCCGGTGAGGCAAGGCGGGCAGTTCGTGTGGCCGCCACGCGAAATGCTCGGCCGCGTCCGCGCGCCGCCGGGCGCTCGTTTGTTGGCGTCCGGCGCGCCGCATAGACTGCGGCGCGTGAAGATCTACACCCGCGCTGGCGACGACGGCACCACGGGCACCCTGGGCCCCGGGCGCGTCTCCAAGTCCGACCCCCGTATCGAAGCCTACGGTTCGGTCGACGAGCTGAACGCGGCGCTCGGCGTGGTGCGGGCAGCGGACGCGGCGAACTGGTTGATGCCGGACCTCGAAACCATTCAACGCCAGCTGTTCCAGCTCGGGGCCGAGCTGGCGACGACCGACGTCGCGATGCTCGGGTCGCTGGCGCGCGTGAGCGATGCCGACATCACGGCGCTGGAAGTCACGATCGACCGACTCGAGTCCGAGCTGCCCCCGCTCAAGCGGTTCGTGCTGCCGTCGGGCGCGCCGCTCGCCGCGCAGCTGCACGTGGCGCGCACGGTCTGCCGGCGCGCGGAGCGGCGCGTCGTGGCCCTCGCCGCGCACGCGGCGGTGGAGTCGCGGCTCGCGCGCTACCTCAATCGCCTCGGAGACCTGTTGTTCGTGATGGCGCGCTGGTGCAATCACCGAGCGGGGGCGGGCGACGTCGAGTGGCACCCCCGATAGGCGTATCGCGGCCCGCATCGTGGCGCGGCCGTTCCGCGGTTCCGCCGCACGCGCTCCAGAGCGCGCTCGGCGGCGCGGGGCACGAGCCGCGGTGCGTCCCCGCATCCCGTGCGGCTGTCAAGGGCGTTTCGAGAGGGGTCGATTCGATGCTGGACACGGAGGCGGAGCGTGACGATAATGCACGTACGCGTCCCATGGGTTGCCGCGCGGACAGCGATGGATCGTCGTTGCGTGCGTACCGGTGGTGCCCGTGTCGTAGCGGATCGCCGCCCCGGGATGCGAACGCCGTGAACCCTCGGGGGACTGGCCTGTGCGCATCTGACCCAGGCCGCCCATGACCACTCTCGACCGCCCACCGTGGCACGCACGCGTGCCCGCTGGGCTGAGTCACGACGAGTCGCTCGCACGAATCGCGCGCGACTCCTGAACCGCCCGGGACCTACGACGGTCCGGAGCGCCACCCTGCTTGCTGCGACGGCCGTGAACGCCTGACGCAGCACGCACACCGCAGTCTCGGAGCCATGAGAACCCGATGAGCATGAGACCACGACGCCGTCGTTCTCGCGGTCCGCGGCCCCAGCAGACCATGCTGGGTCCCGTCGGCGAGGCGGGAGCCGCCGCGCAGCAGCCCAACAGCTACGCCGCCCCTCAGCAGCAAAACCGACCCGGGCAAGGCCAGCAACGTCGCCGCCGCCGCCGTCGCGGAGGGGGCCGTCCCGTGAGCAACAACGGATCGCAGCCATACGGAGGGGGAGGGCAGCAGATTCAAGGGGGAGGAGGGCCGCGGTTGCAGGGCCAGCAACAGCGCCGCAGGCGGCGCACCCGCGGCGGCGGCGGCGAACGCGGCCGCGGCCTCGAGGGCCTGAAGGACATGCAGCAGATGGGCGCGGCACTCGATCCGACGGAACGGCTGATCCTCGAGCTCCCGCCGGGCAAGGGCGAGCCGCCCTACGGCGATCGCATCACCGGGCGCGCCATCGACCTCATCGCCCCGATCGGGCGCGGGCAGCGCTGCCTGATCGTCTCTCCGCCCAAGGCGGGCAAGACCCGAATCCTCCAATGCATCGCCGCCTCGGTCGCCTTCAACCATCCCGACGTGCTGATCTACGCGCTGCTCGTCGACGAGCGTCCCGAGGAAGTCACGGACTTCAAGCGCAACACGCCCGCCAACGTGATCGCCGCCTCGAGCGACATGACCATCGAGGAGCACATCGAGACCTCCGAATACGCGATGCAGGTCGTGGCGCAGCAGGTGCTCGAGGGCAAGGACGTCGTGCTGCTCCTCGATTCGATCACCCGCCTGGCGCGCGCCTACAACAACAACGCGGACGGCAGCGGCCGCACCATGTCCGGGGGACTCGACACCAACGCGATGCAGTCTCCGCGGCAGATCTTCGGCGCCGCGCGCAAGATCGAGGGAAGCGGCTCGCTGACGATCATCGGCACCGCCCTGATCGACACCGGTTCGCGCATGGATCAGGTGATCTTCGAGGAGTTCAAAGGCACCGGGAACAGCGAAATCTACTTGTCACGCGAGCTGGCCGAGCGGCGAATCTACCCGGCGATCGATATCGCCAAGAGCGGCACCCGCAAGGAGGAGAAGCTGTATCCCGCCGAGATCGTGCCGCGACTCCACATCCTGCGCCGCGGGCTTGCCGGCCTGCACCCGCAGGAGGCGATGCAGAAACTGCTCGAGCTGCTGACGCGCTGGAAGACGAACGAAGAGATCTTCAATCTTTTGCGCGTGAACGAATAGCCGCTCGAGACGCATCCCCTGCGTAGTTTCACGTAGGGTGGGAGCACGCCGTGTGCACGTTGCGCTTCCGATCCGCTCGACAGCGCAACGTGCGATTGCCTCCGCAAATCGCCCGCGATGCTCCGACCGAGCTCGCACGCGCATCGACGCAACACGCGCTGCGGTGAGCGGGGAATTTCGCCCCACCCAGTCAAGCGCGTGAAAATTCCCCCGCGCACGCGAGCCTCGCTATGAATCAGCTGAATCGTCGAACGTACGTAGGCATCTACACACCCGAGGTCGGGAGTCGGAATCCGAGAACCCTTGAGTGCGGCCCTCAAGCTCTTGGCGCTGGCTCCCACTCACTTTTTGGGCCCCGCAGGCGACGCCTGCGGGGCCCGTTCCGTTTCCCGGGGCCGCCCGCCCCGGAGCGCGTCAGCTCACGCGCTCGACGAAGTCTCCAGTGCGGGTGTCGATCTTCACGCGGTTGCCCGGCTCGATGTAGGGCGGGACCTTGATCTCGATTCCCGTCTCGAGAACCGCGGGCTTCGAAGTGTTCTGCACCGCGGCGCCTTTGATGTTCGGCGTGGTCTCGGTGACGGTCAGCTCCACGAACATCGGCACCTCGACGCCCACGATGCGGCCGGAGAAATACTGCGCCTCGATGACCATCCCCTCGACGAGGTAACCGGCCGCGTCCCCGAGCACGTCTGCGTGGAGGGACATCATTTCGTAGTTCTCGGTATTCATGAAATGAAAGTCGTCCCCCGCGCGGTAACTGAACTGCAGCGAGTGCTGCTCGAGGTTCGCCTTCTCGACCTTGTCTTCCGAACGAAACCGGTGTTCGGTGTTCGAACCCGTCTCGATGTTCACGAGGCGCGTCTGCACCATGCCGCGCCAGTTGCCGGGCGTGACGTGGATGACGTTGGTCACGCGGTGCGGCTTGCCGTTGTGCATGATGACGTTTCCGACTTTGATCTGCGTGGCGGCGATCACGGCGCGACTCCTCGGGAGCGGGGTGGTCGGTGAGGGGTGAAACGGCCCCTCGAAGGGCCTACCCTGCGGCAACTGCGGCGGGGGATTGTGCCGGAGTCGCGGCCCGAGGCGCAAGGCGCCTCGAGCCGCCCCCGGCCCGGCGGCTTAGTCGACCTTTCGCTGCATTGACGCGGTCAGCGCCTGACTGATCCGAGCCACCGATTCCTGCAAGTGGGCGCGCGTCGTCGGATCGAGCACGGCCTTGCCCAGCAGCTTGGCCCGCATCTTGGCCTGCAGCCGCGTGAGCGACGCGCGCGCCAGCGTCGTCGCGTCCTCGGGCAGCAGGACGGGCACCGGGCCGAGCCCCATGTCCACGGTCGTGGTGCCGTCGCGCAGCGTCATGCGGATGAGTTGCCGCAGGTGCTCGCGCTGCAGGTTGCGCCTCAGGCTTGTGATCGTCGTCGCCGTCGGCCGGTCGAGCTCCGACCAGATCGCGAGATTGAGTCCCTCGAACTCGTCCGCCATACGGAACGGTTTCTCACCGGGCGCGAAGCGCAGCTCGTTGTCGAGCACGCGGTTCAGGGTCACCGGGTGGAACATCCGATCCAGGATCGTCTTCTGGATGCGCAGCACCTGATCGTGCCAGGGGAAGTCGAGGCGCACGGCGGCGAAGTACGCGGGGTCGAGGCTCTGGAAGCGCTCGACCGCGAGCTTGTTGAGCAGGGACGCCGGGACGACGAAGGCCTTTTCGCCGAACGCGTCCTTGGACAGCAGGTCGAGCGCCTCGCGCTGCTTCGTCGCAGGCACCGGCTCGAACGGCGTCCTCCCGCCCGGATCGCCGACGTGGTCGCGGTGCACGTACACGCCGCCGACGAACTTCGACGACGTCACGAGCGAGCGGTACAGGTCGCCGAAGCTCCGCGCGGCCGCGCGCCGCATGATCTGATACCCCTCGCCCGTCCTGGCCAGCTTGGTCTCCATGTTGGTCCACAGCTCGTTCACGAGGTCGACGCGCTTCCGGAAGTACGCCAGCGGATCGCTGGAAGCGTCGAACTGGTTGACGAGCGGGTCCATCGCCAGCGGCGAGTACGTGCCGATCGCGTCTTCGTCAGTCGAGTATTGGAGCTCGGGATCCGCGCAACGCGAAGCGATCTTCGACAGCTCGCCCGCTTCGTCGCCGGCGATCGGCTCGTAGGCGTATTCGATCGCCCAGTAGTCGTACGGTCCCAGAGTCACCGGCACGAAGTGCCCCTGCGGCTCGCCCTTCGCGGCCACCACGAGCGGGTTGTAGTCCATCACCGACGCCGACTGGCCCAGGGTCTCGACCTTCTGATCGTTCATCAGCTCGTCGGGAGCGAGCAGCGTACTGGCGTGAAAGTTGTGGCGCAGACCGAGCGTGTGCCCGACCTCATGCGCCACCAGCTCGACGATGTACTCGTGCATCAAGCGCTGCTCGAGCGCGGGGTTCAGCTCGCCGCGGGCCTCCAGCATCGCGAACCCGAGCGCGGCCTGGTCCGCGAGCCCTTCGGCGTACGAGCACTGCTGCCGCGCGTCCTTGGCCCACGCGAACGGCGCGCGCCGCGCCGCCGCGTCGCCCCACTCGTCCTCGCTGTCTGCCGCGTTCGTTCCGGCGGTGGCGCGCGCCACCGGCGCCAGATACTCCTCGCCAAACCGGCGCGCGCTGCGGACGATGCCTTCGCTCACGCCGATGTCGGCGTCCAGCGTTTCGCCGGTGAACGGGTTCACGCGGTGCGGCCCGATGGCGAACGTCGCGTCGACTCCGTCGAACCAGCGGATCGTGTTGTAACGGACGTCCGACGGGTCCCAGTCCGCCGAGTCCGGCATCTGCTTCACGACGATCGCGTCCTTGTAGCCGATGCGCTCGAACGCCCTGTTCCACAGCAGGGCCCCCTCGCGCACGGCGTCGCGATACTCGATTGGGATCGTGTTCTCGAGCCAGTACACGATCGGCTGCTTGGGCGGCGACAATGCGGCGTTGGGATCCTGCTTTTCCAGATTCCACCGCTCGACGTAGCGAACGTACGGCGTCGACGGGCGGTCGGAGGTGAAGTCCTGCTTGATGGTGAGGAAGTGTCCGACGCGGTCGTCCGCCAGGCGCGGCTTGTACCCCGTCTCGCGCAACGACGACAGCTGGTACTTCACCACGATCGGTACGCTGCGTGGGTCGACGAGCGTGGTGGTGAACGACTTGAAGTTGTCGGTCTGGAAGTTCATCGCCACGTCGACGATGACGTTCTCGGGAAACGCCTTGACGCCGCCGACGACCGTCTTGTCCTTGTCGAAGCTGAAGTTCGTCGGCGCATAGGCGGTGCTCAGCCCGTTCGCGATTCCCGGATAATCGCGTGACGCGAACAGCTCGGCGGCGTCGATGAGCAGGCTCTTGCGGTCCGTGTGCGGCTTCGATTGCAGTTTCGCGGAGGCGAGCACGGCGTTCGGAAACGAGCGCGCAACCGTACGCGCCTGCGGCGTGCCCGGAGCGGCCGTAAAGCTGGTGTTGATCGCCACCCATTGGATCGCCTTGCCCACGCGATGGAATTCGAACGGGAAATCCGTTCCCATCATCGAGGCGTAGAAACCACGCTCCCCGGCCGCGCGGTCGATGCTCGCCGAGAACAGAAACACGTGGTCGAGCTGGTCGGGCTTGATCTCGAGGTAGACCGTGTTGTCCTCGGCTCGACGGTAGAACGTGAACAGGCCTTTGATCTCGTCCATGTCCTTGACGACCTGGTCGAACGGTTTGAGGTCGCCGGCCTTCCCCTCGTCCGTCTTGGCTCCGGCCTTCGCGGCCGCCGGCTTGCCGCCACCGATGCCGGGGGCGCTGGGGACGTCGGCGCGTGCCGTCCCCACGAGGGCCAGCGCGGCCGCCAGCGCGAGGGCGATGCTTCGTGGGCTTTGTTTCATGATGGACTCCCGCGAGTGAGAGGATGGGAACTGCCGTCGATGACGCAGAAGAATAACAATCGCTCGAGGGTCCGAGACACCCCACGCGCCCACGCCGCGACGGACGCGGCAATCACCGCCACGGGCGGGCCGTCCGCGGGCCGGTTCCAACCCTGCGCCCACCGACGCGGTCCAAACAAGGCGAACGCCATCGACCCACCCCTGCCGGCTCGGCGCCGACCGGGCCGGAGCCAATGGAGGTGTCCCATGAGAACTCGGTCACCCTACCCGGGCGCACACGGCAACGGCGCAGTCCCGTCCCGAGGGAGTTCCCTCCACCCGGTCGTCGCTGCGATCGCAGTCGCGTTCGTTGGCGCCGTAGCCGCGCCGATCTCGCTGTCCCACGCCGCCGCGACGGATTCCCATCACGACTCGGGCTACTCGTATCGCCACGCCGCCGACGGCACCGACGGCTTCTCGTACGCCGTCATCGATCCCGGGGCGCACTCGAACTTGATTTCGAGTGGTGACCGCCAGCTCGATTCGATCGAGCGCCTGGCGCGAGCCGCATCACGCCCGCTGTTTTGGTTCTCCCTCGAGGACCGAGAATACGTCGTTCGCGATCCCGAATGGATTGCGAAAGCGAAGCGGATCGTCGCACCGATGCAGGAGCTGGGCGAGCGGCAAGGGGAGGTCGGGGCGCAGCAGTCGGCGCTCGGCGAACGCCAGTCCGAGTTGGGCCACGAGCAGGGGCGCATCGGGGCGCGGATGGGCGAGCTCGGCGGGCGGCTCGCCGCCTTGAGCGTTCGCGACGCGGACGTGGGCGATGACCGCGACGCCGAGCACCAGCGGAGCGAGATCCGCCAGGAGATGGAGTCGCTCAGGGCCCGCATGGAAGAGCTGCGCCAGAAGCAACAGCCCCTCGCGGCGCAGCAACGCGAGTTGGGCAAGCGGCAACAGGCCATGGGCCACGAGCAACAGCGCGTCGCGGCGACCGCGTCCGAGGCGCTCGAGAAGCTGGCGCGCGAGGCCGTGCGGGTTGGAAAGGCCGAGCGCGTCCAGGACTGACGAGGCGCACGGTTCGCGTGGGGTCAGCCGGTGACCCCCGCCGCGCGATACGCGGCAAGTGCCTCGGCGCTGAAGCACGCGAAGAGGGTGCGCTCGATCGTGGGGGCGATGGCGGAAGACTCGCGCACCACGCGCACCGCAATGTCGGTGGCTGGCTGCAGCGGGTAGCCGTAGATCCCGGTGCTGATCGCGGGGAACGCGATCGAACGCAAGCCGTGCTCCGCGGCGAGCCGCAAGCAGGCGCGGTAGGCCGCCGCGAGCGCTTCGGCCTCGCCCGCCGCGCCGCCGTGCCAGACGGGGCCGACGGCGTGGATGACGTGCCGAGCGCGCAGGCGG
>JACXTT010005735.1_pt1 | contig 17943 bp, 15 predicted proteins | sample 9270951 | NCBI WGS metagenome assembly JACXTT01 (sample SAMN15532306, study PRJNA645909) | rock metagenome | isolation source: weathered quartz diorite | place: Puerto Rico | collected 2017-06-21 | reverse complement strand
CGGGGTTTGTGGTACCCTGGGGCTGGGTTGTACTCGGCATTATTATCTGTACCATTGTGGGGTTGCTGGCGGGGCTGTACCCTGCTTTCAAGGCCGGGCGGCTTAACCCCATTGAGGCGTTGCGGTATGAGTAATGGCGCCTTCGGCGCTTTTTCAATAAGAAGAAAGTAGGCTAAGAGCTCAAAAAAGAAAAAGAGTTAAAAGAGGTTTGCCCGGCCTCCTTTAACTCTTTTTCTTTTTTGAGCTCTTAGCTTTTATTTCGGGTCGAGTATCTTCCCAATTCTGTCTACGATATCTTGCAAATGATAACGGGTCATCTTATCCGAAATGCCGGGCAGTGCCGTGCTGATATCGGATTTTAAGCTGCGCAGGGTGCCTTTGGCAATGGAAACGATATCTGTTTTCTTAGGATCTATAGAAGGCCCGAAGGAAATAATAATACCGCCGCCAAAAGAAGGCATGCCGCCGCCTGAAGAGGGATTGATAATAGTACCCAACCGCTCGATATATGCTTTCTGAAGATTGCGGCGGTATACGGTAATGGGCTTTTTTTCGTATACCTCGGTCCAGATGCTTTTTTGCAGGTCGCCCATAAATTCGGCCAGCGTATAGGCATCCTTGCCCAGGGTGGCTTCGGCGCTGATAAGCTTGGACATACGGGGGGTGCTCAGCAGGCTGTTGAGGGTGGATTCCATCCTGCCGCCGATAAGACTAACGGGTTCGATGCCTGTTTTGGAAGCAATATCGTTGTTAATAAGCCAGGTGGGGGTGGTAAAGACATTCTTAGCCAGGAACTGCATGGCTTCCTGCTGGGTAGCTTTGGGCACATAAGCGTATATGCCGCCCGGTTCTTCTACTGTTTTTGGGGTTTCGTATATGCCACCGATGTTTTTTGCCACATGTCCCAGGTAGCGGCCAAACTGCGTTACCAGCTCGTTGTACAGGGTGCTGAGGTCATCATAGCTTTCATTGGGCACTTTCGCCCAGGTAGTAAGATTGGGCACAATCCGCTGCAGGTTCTTTATACCGTAAAAACCGGCTTTCATGGCATTGTCGCCCAGGTCTTCGTTCTGGGAGCGGGGGTCGTCGGGGTTGCTCTCCGTGCCAAACCAGAGACGGTGGTTTTTAGCCAGTGCGTCGGTCGTGATTTTATTGAGAATGGGTAATTCTTCTTCGGGGGTTTTTGCTTCGTAATGCAGGCGGTAGCCCCATTCGATGGCCCATTTATCGTAGTCGCCTATGCGGGGGTAAAGGCCGGCGGGGCCTACATTGTCTTCGGGCTGGGCCACGTAGTTAAAACGGGCATAGTCCATTATAGAGGGGGTATGGCCATTGGCTTCCACCCAGGCTTTGTCGCGCAGCTTTTCTACCGGCACCGTAGAGCTGGAACCGAAATTATGCCGGAGGCCAAGCGTATGGCCTACTTCGTGGGAGGATACAAAACGGATAAGCTGCCCCATCAGGTCATCGTCAAACTGCATTTTGCGGGCGCGGGGGTCGATGGCGGCACATTGGATAAAATACCAGGTGTGGAGCAGGCTCATCACATTATGGTACCAGTTGATATGGCTTTCGAGAATTTCGCCGCTGCGGGGGTCGTGCACATTGGGACCGCTGGCATTGGCAATATCGGAAGGTTTGTATACGATGGCCGAAAACCGGGCGTCTTCCAGGCTCCAGGTGCTGTCTTCTTCGGGGGTGGGGGCCACTTTGGCAATGATGGCATTTTTAAAACCAGCCCTTTCAAAGGCTGCCTGCCAGTCGTTTACCCCCTGTATGAGGTAGGGCACCCATTTTTTGGGCGTGGCGGGGTCTATATAATATATAATAGGTTTTTTGGGCTCTACCAGTTCGCCGCGTTTATACTTTTCTATGTCTTCTTCTTTTGGTTCCAGCTTCCAGCGCACAATCATACTGATGTCTTTAACGCCCTGGGGGTTGGCGTCAAAATCGGTATAGCTGCGGGCAAAATAGCCTACACGGGGGTCAAAATACCGTTGCTGCATGGTGGCTTTGGGCAACAGCAGCAGGGAGCTGTTTAGTTCCATGGTCAGGAACTGGCCGCCCGGGGCGCCAAAGGGAGAGCCGGGAAGACCGCCGATGCCGCCACCCCCGCTTTTGGTATAGGTTTTTACCGTCTTGATTTCAACGTTCATGGGGTAGGTTTTTACCGACACCACGTACGACTTATCGGGCTGCTGGGCGCCTACCTGGAAGACCGTTTTGAGGTTGGCAGCAAAATTTAACACATCGTTATCAGTGTTAATATAGCTGGTAATTTCGATAACCGAGCCGGTGGAGTCTTTTGAAAAAGCGGCAATATCAAAAGAAGCTACGATGGGTTGAATATTGGAGTTCATGACCGCCCGGTACATAGGCTGAGTGCTGTCTTTCGATAGTTCATCGAAGGATATCTTTTTCAGGAACAGCTTGTTACCCGGGCCTTTTTCAAAGCTCACCACGTTGTTGCCAATCTGGTCGCCGGCATAACCGAAAAAGAAATTACGCATACCGGCGCCTGCTTTGGAGAGGCGGTTTACGATCAGTATATCCCTGCCGAGCAGTGAATCGGGGATTTCAAAATACCATTTGTCTTCTACTTTGTGTACGGTAAATAACCCTTTTTTACTGATGGCCTTATCGGTGATGATCTCTTTATAGGGCTTTGGCCCTGCTTTTGGAAAGGCGGGCGGGGTGGCCGCCGCGGGGGCGGCACCGTTTGCGGGGGCAGCCGGCACCGGGGGCTTTTTATCCTGCGCCGCTGCTTGCAGGGAGCCGGCCAGCAACAGCAATGCTACCAGGTTTTTGGGGTTGAAAAGTTGCTTATACATTTAAATGGTTTGTTTCGGGTGAAGTTAATTAAAAGATAATGGCAATTTATTGGCCTTGTAGTGCAAAGGACAAATTTTTGTTTAACCGGCCAGGGGCATTTCCAAATAAATTGCTTTACCTTAACAGCCCCATCCAATACCGGTTTCAGCGAAAATTTGTGTGAATAAATGCGGTTCGTTGAAATAGGAAATTACTTATCTTGTGAGCCCTTGAGAAATAATTAATCTTTTCGACTTGATTTTTGAAAAAGTTTTTTCAGTAGAATTGTGTGGCTGAAACACAATGAATACTAAAAATAAAAATTGTTAAAACACTAAAAACAAACGATCATGGCTGAAACAAAACCAACTGCAGCAAAAGCATCAACATCTGTTCAACCGAGGAAGAAGAGCAACGCGATTTCGTGGATGGCTCCTTTAGTATGTGTTATCCTGGGCTATATTATCTGGCGTTTTGTGCTGGGTGCTCCTTCACATTTTGGCGTTACCAAAGATGCAAACTGGTTCTGGCCAACATACGAAAAACCCCTGGCCGCTATTTACAAGATGTACCTGGGAGGTATTATAGTACCGCTGTTAATAGGCGCATTCCTGACAGTACTGACTTTCGTAATTGAGCGCTTTATGACCATTTCCAAGGCAAGCGGTACCGGCAACAATGCCGAATTTATCCGTAAAGTGCAATACCACCTGGCGAATAAGAATGTGGATGCTGCATTGGCTGAGTGCGACAAGCAAAAAGGTTCTGTAGGCAATGTAATGAAAGCAGGCCTGCGCAAGTACAAAGAAATGATGGGCAATACCGAACTCGACACCGAGCAGAAAGTATTGGCTATCCAGAAAGAAGTAGAAGAAGCTACTGCCCTGGAACTGCCCATGCTGGAAAAAAACCTGGTATTCCTTTCCACCATTGCCTCTGTAGCTACCCTGATGGGACTGCTTGGAACGGTATTGGGTATGATTCGCTCGTTCTCCAACCTTGGCGACGACACCGGTGGCGGTTCTGCTGCAACCCAGTTGTCTGTAGGTATCTCGGAAGCCTTGTACAATACCGCCCTTGGTATTGGTACATCCGCAGTAGCCATTATCATGTATAACGTGTTTACAACCAAGATAGATTCTATTACTTACGGCATCGATGAATCAGGCTTCACCCTGACCCAGAGCTTCGCATCCCTCTACAAATAATATTTGTGGAAATCCAGGGGTTTTGAATCTTAAGTAATAAGTAAAAATCGAATCGTAAATGCCAAAAGTTAAACTTCCGCGCAAGAGCACTAATATAGATATGACAGCCATGTGTGACGTGGCCTTCCTGCTGCTGTCGTTCTTTATTCTTGCTACCAAAACGAAGCCCCCCGAGGTGTTGACCGTTGAAACACCCAGTTCGGTTTCTACCAAGATAGCGCCAGAAAAAAATGTAGCCTTAATCAGCATCGATAAAGACGGCAGGGTCTTTTTCTCGATTTCCGATAAAAACAAGACTGAAAAAAGCGCCATTATTGATGCCGTTGACAAAGCCAGGAACCTTGGCCTGACGTCTGCTCAGAAAGCCGCTTTCAAAAAGGATAATTCCTTTGTAGGAGTTCCTTTTTCGCAGTTGGGCGCATTTCTCAGCACGCCGGCCGACAACCTGAAGAGCATTAAGATGGAAGGCATCCCGGTTACCGACAGCACCAACAACCAGTTGCTGGACTGGATGCTGGCCGCCAAGCAGGCGTTTGAAAACCAAAAGATGGAAATTCTTGTAAAAGGCGATAATAATGCCAAATACCCTGCTTTCCAGGGGGTGATCAATGCCTTTAAGAAGAATGACCTGATGAAGTTTGGAATGGTGACGAACCCCCAGGGCGTGCCCGCGGGTTCTGAACTGGCCAAACATCCGCCGGTACCAGGCCAGCAGTAGGAAACTCAATTGTTAACTCAAAAAATTACGCCAAATGGCAGAAATGGATACCTCCGGTGGAGGAGGACATAAGAAAGGACCTGGTGTAAAAAAGTCGAAGAAACTCTCTACGAGGGTTGACCTTACACCGATGGTGGACCTGGGGTTTCTCCTGATCACCTTCTTTATCTTCACTACCACTATGAGCCAGCCCACGTCATTGCACCTGGGTTTGCCCAAGGATACTGATAAGCCGGAAGAGCAAAACAAAGTAAAAGAATCAGGTGTACTGACGCTTTTGCTGGGTAAGGCCGACAGGGTATATTACTATGAAGGGACCCTTGCCCCGGACGCTTCCAATTTTAAAAGCACCAATTTCAAGGATGTAAGGGATATTATTCTCAATAAGAAGTTATCCACCAAACCCGATGATTTTGTGGTGATTATAAAACCTGATAAGGAGTCCACTTACAAAAATGTAGTTGACATGCTGGATGAAATGCTTATAAACCAGGTAAAACGCTATGCTACCGTAGATATTTCTGATGTTGAATTTATGCTGATTCAGAAAACACAGGAAGCAGCGGGGATAAAATAACCCTGCCCGTTTTATGGAATTTTTAACGCATGGCATCTCATTTTAAATAATCATATTATGTTGGACGTAAATAAAATAATGAGCGCAGACGTCCTCGACATCATCTTCGAGGGGCGTAATAAAGATTATGGGGCTTATGAGCTGCGCAAAACCTATAACAGGCGGCTTACCTCCGCCCTGCTGGTGATGGCGGCTATTTTAGCCCTTGTCTTCATAATAACGCTGGTGGCCCGCTTCATAGATGCCAACTCCACTGCCAAGCAAATGGTGGTGCAGGATGTGCAGCTGGAAGAGGTAAAGCAGGAAGACAAGAAGAATGATCCTCCTCCTCCTCCTCCTCCTCCAAAACAGGAGCCCCCGAAAGTAGAAATGGCAAAATTCACTCCTCCCAAAATTGTAAAGGATGAGGAAGTAAAAGAAGAAGAAAAGCCACCGGAACAGGAAAAGCTGGAAGATACTAAAATTGGTACCGTAAACCAGGAAGGTATTAAGGATGAAGGTCTTGTAGCTCCCGTGGACAATGGCAAAGGGGTAGTAGAACAGCCCAAGAAAGTGGAGGAAGACTGGGATAAAACGTTTACCAAGGTGGAAATTGAGTCGGATTATCCCGGCGGACAAGGTGCCTGGTTACGTTATCTCCAAAAGAACCTGCAATACCCGCAGGATGCCATTGACAATGAAATCCAGGGTACCGTAACGGTGCAGTTTATCGTGGATAAGGAAGGCGCCGTGAGCGACGTGGAAGCCATCAGCGGCCCCAACGAACTCCGTGCAGAAGCTATCCGTGTAATCAAGAAAAGCGGTAAATGGGAGCCTGCGGTACAAAATGGCCGTAAGGTGAAATCCTATAAGAAACAGCCGATTACGTTCCGTTTGGAAGCGAATTAGAAGCCGGAAGCCGGAGGTCAGAAGTCGGATGGTAACGCTAACGAATCAGGCCTCACACTTCAAATAGCATATTCTCAAAAAATCCCGCCGTAAGGCGGGATTTTTTATTGCCCTGTTTTATTTGGCCCGGTGGGGTTAATTTTGGGGTTTTAAACAGGCAAGGTAAATGACAGCAAAAACGGGCGGATGGGATGATACGATTGTGGCGCTGAGCACGCCCCCGGGCATTGGCGCTATCGGGGTAATCCGGCTCAGCGGCCCCCGGGCCATAGATATAGCAGGTGAGTTATTTCCCTCCAAAAAACTGGCCCTGCAGCCCTCTCATACCGTCCATGTGGGCCTGCTCCGGCACCAGGGCAAGGTGCTGGATGAGGTGGTGATAACCCTGTTCAGGGCGCCGGCTTCTTATACCGGCGAAAACGTAGCAGAGATTTCCGCGCATGGCTCCCCGTTTATTTTGCAGGAAATTATTCGCGCCTGCATCCACTGCGGCGCCCGCCCCGCCAAACCGGGCGAGTTTACCCAGCGGGCTTTCCTGCAGGGCAAGATGGATTTAACCCAGGCAGAGGCAGTGGCCGACCTCATAGCCAGCAATACCGAGGCCAGCAGGCAGTCGGCGCTTAAAAATATCCGCGGTGGATTTTCCGCTACGTTGCGCCGCCTTCGTGAACAGCTTATCACTTTTTCTGCACTTATTGAACTGGAGCTCGATTTTTCGCAGGAAGATGTGGCGTTTGCCGACCGCAGGCAATTGTTTGATCTTATCGGCGAGCTGCACCGTACCACGCAACTGCTCCTGCATTCGTTTACCCTGGGCAATGTGATCAAGAATGGTGTGCAGGTGGCCATTATTGGCAGGCCCAATGCCGGCAAATCTACCCTGCTCAATACCCTGCTGAATGAAAACCGGGCCATTGTAAGCGATATTGCCGGCACCACCCGCGATACCATAGAAGAGCTGCTGAATATTGACGGCATCCTGTTTCGCCTTATTGATACGGCAGGCATACGGTCGCATTCCACCGATATCATTGAAAGCATTGGCATAGAACGCAGCCGGGAAAAAATGCGGCAGGCAGATATTGTTATCTACCTGTTTGATGTAAACGAAACCACGGCAGAGGAACTGCATACCGTGGAGCAGGAGTTTGCGAAAGAACAGCTTAATGTGCTGCTGGTGGGCAATAAGGCAGACGGGCATGAAGCTGCCGCGGCACAGCGGTTTGCCGGTTTCAGTACGGTGCTTTTTATCTCCGCCAAAACACATCTTCATATCGATGCACTACGTAAAGCGCTGCTGGCAAAAGTACTGCACGGCGACCTGCACACCGAAGATACCATAGTAACCAATACCCGGCATTATGCCGCCCTGCAGCAGCTGGAAGGCGCGCTGGCAGATGTAATAAAAGGTTTGCACGAGCAACTGCCCGGCGATTTACTGGCGCTGGATATACGCCGGTGCCTGGTTTACCTGGGTGAGATAACGGGAGAGATTACGAATGAGGACCAGCTGGATTATATATTTAGTAAGTTTTGTATTGGGAAATAATAGAATGTAATAATGTATTAATTATTGTAATTACCTGATTTACAGGTTATTTTACTTTCTCTATGAATTTTTGTACCTCCGCTTCTCTAAAGAATTGCTTATCAGCAGTATGTAAATTCTATAGCTTTAATTGTTAATTGCTTGCATGTTTATAATATTAATTATCAATATTTTACAATTTATATATTTATTATGCTCCTGGGTTATTAGCGTGCTTTTTTACCGGTTTTGTACCTCTATTGTACCTTTTTTTATAAAATAGCGGAGGTACAATAAATCGGCGTTTTTAGATGAAATAATTGCAGTTTTATTCAGTTCGGTGCAGTTAATCACGCTAATATTCAGTTATGGGCATACGTTTTTTAATCTAACCTTTGTAAAGTATGTATGAGCAGTAATCTTGAATTAAAACGGATCTGCCAGCATTGTGGCGTAGCATTTATAGCGAGGAAAACGACGACAAAGTTTTGTTCATTACAATGTGGCCAACGCAATTACAAGATGCAGGAAAGAATGAATAAAATTTCTAACCGGAATGCCGAAGCTAGGGCAAGGGTCAATCAAGTTGATCATCAATCCCTCACATGTTACCCAGAACAGGAATCTATCGATATAAAGATGCTTGCTTTTGTTACCAGCATGTCAGAAAGAATGATATTTAATTTAATCAAGGATACTGGATTTCCAAAGCTGAAAATTGGGAAGAGGTTGTTGTTTAATAAGAAGGCGGTTATGGAATATTTGGTTAAAAAGTATGGAAATTGGTAAGACTATTTTAACAGCTATTTGACTAATCCGTTAAAGGAACCCATGCTTGAAAATTGCAAAAAAGAACGCTATATTTAAGCTACGACTGCTGCTTTTGCAGGGCAGTTTTTACCGTCCTTACAAAAGCTATTAGCCACCCCCTAAACTAACCCGATATGTTAGACCGTTTCCAGCAATCTGGCGGCGTTCACTGTTATAAAGTTATTAAGCCGATTCCCCGACAGGTCATCAAAGCCTGCCTTGAGCAGGCAGCCGAGGCTGCGGAACAAAAACCAACCACCACTATCCGCGACGCATACAGCTTGCAAAGCAGTAACCAATGGCTTTCCTGTACACTTTTTTTTGCAAAGATAAGACCGGGCTTTTTAACAAGCGGCCCGGAACGCAATATCACATACTGCTATGCGCTCATAGCCGAAATCGGTAACTACCTGTTTGTTTCCAAATCCGGGGCACGAGACTTCTCGGACCTGCTGGAGGGTTATGTACAACTGGTAGAATCCGATATCCTCATGAACGCATTCATCGATAAGGACAGTGATGTGGCGAATTTTTCCGCGCAAACGATCGGTACCAGAAGGGAGGGTGTGCACCGGCAATCTTTTAAAGGTAAACGATTGCAGAAATACGTGCTGATGATCGGGGCAGCCAATAAAACACTCAGTAATCTGCAACTGGAGGGGAAAAAAGGGGCTAAGACCGTCATGGGCAAGGCCGGCAGGATCAACGCGCGCGGCGAAAAATTTGACGCTACCGGTTTTATTGCTCAGGGACTTTCTTACATAAAGGATTTTAAAAAACCGGTCGTCCACAATGATTTTATCAACAGCTTTGCCATAGCGCTTAAGTTTCCCGATTATGTAAACAAAATTGCGCCCAGGGAAATTTTGATAAATACGGCGGTGCTTAGCGATTTCATCGTTTCCCAACCTAACCCCGCGCCACGACTATATTACCGTAAACGTAACAACAGACGGTATCTTACCATGACGGCTAATCAATTGGTCGAACACCTGAGTGGCCTTGACGAAGTGGTAAAGCGCGGCCGGGCTAGCCAGGCTTCTTACCAGCTAACCAGTAAGCTGGATAGGACACTTATAGTCCGTGCTAACTCCACGCATTATGTGCTCGACTCCGATAAATTTAAACACTTGTACCTGGAGTTCGACCAAACGCATAGCGAGAACTTCCAGCAGTTTATCAACTACAACCACTTATTCAACTTTACTTTCAATACTCCTTTGATACATTATACTGAAGGCAAACTTTGGCGCAATAATAACCTCCTTGGTAACATTAACGGCTTTTTGGAGCTATTTATAGCTGACAGTGCGCTTGCGACTATTACCAGTGAAAAGGGAAAGCCGACAGCCGCCGCTGTAAAATTCCCTCCCAAGACGCTGTTCGATTTCGTGGAGACTAGGTTCAAACCTCAGGTTGACCACCTTGCCTTAGACGATCTTGGCTATGAGGTCAGTGATCATGTTGGCATCGTCACCGGTAAAAAGGTGCAGCTTATCCACTGTAAAGCCAAGCAAAAGGGCGAGCTGTCGGCCTCGGCCTTCCAGGAGATTGTAGGCCAGGCACAGAAAAACCTGAATTTTTTCACGCAGTTTGACGCCATCACTGCCAAGGTGGCGAGTTGGAAAAGAGCCTATGCTGGCACAAAAATTACCCGGATGCGCAAAGGTGATAAGACAAAGATTGGGCGGAATTTGGCTGAAACGTTCGCAGCCACCAATGCCGACAGGGAAGTCTACTTGGTCGTAAATTTCCTGTCCCTTTCGCTACTGAAGCAGGAGCTTGGCAAGCTGAAAGCAGGGAAAAAAGCGCGCAGGTCCGTCCTGCCGCTACTGTGGCTGCTGAGCGGCCTTAAAACGCTTTGTGTGGAAATGCATGTCAAACTCTATATTTATTGCAAACCGTAACCATAGAAGATGGAGTTTGTTAAGGCGCTCATGCTGTACCGAAACGAGCTCAGCGACTACCTGTACTGATTGCAACAGCAGGACATCAATGATTATATTAATGACGCTGTTGACTATCTCCAGCAATGGGCTAAGGCGGGTTATTTAAGGCGCTGTTATGACACAGGCGACGAGTCGGTGTATGGAACTGACGCCAGCCGCGGAAAACGCGCTGAAATGGTTCGAGGAGCTCAATAAACAGCAGTTCGTGGGTACCCATAGCTAAGGATAGCGAGACAAAATGGTAAAATCCCCGGTACTTTCGAAATTGATTATTTCAAAGGTCCAGACTGAAATCAGAAGAAACGCACATTGTAATTGAATTACATTAATTTACGTTTATTATTTACGAAATAAATACGCTTTTCCGATTAACTTAAATATTTTCAAATGCCAACAAAAATTCCACAAGATATTGTAAATCAACTTATTGGCTTTTTGCAAGCTGACGAGATTGATTTCCGGGCATTTAAGGAAGTGGCGACTGATGTTTTAAAAAAAGATGAAAGTTTCCAGGGATTTACGGTAGATGCAAAAACGCTTATCCATTTAGGCAGAGACAGCATAAAAGATCATACTACTGCCTTGATTGAACTAGTAAAAAATAGCTATGATGCTGACGCCTATGATGTCGACGTTCAAATTTTTTCTTCAGGTATTCAGAATTTAATAAGGGTTGCAGATAATGGGTTTGGAATGACCAAAGAAGAACTTGTTAAATATTGGCTTCGGATAGGTTTCTCAAATAAACGACAATCAAAAACAAGTGAATTTGGAAGACGAAAAACTGGCGAAAAAGGAATAGGTAGAATATCAACAGACCGTTTAGGAGCACGGTTAGAATTAAAAACAAAGAGCAAAAATTCAGGACCGATTGGTTTGAGAGTAAACTGGGATGATTTTGATGTAGAGGGAAAAGATATTTCAGATATTCAAGTAGAACTGTTTATTCCAGAAAGCATAACCATTCCACAGCATAACGGATTAGATTGTGAGACAGGAACCGAAATTAATATTACTGAATTACGTCAGGTTTGGCTTCCCTCAAACATAGAAAATCTTTATTACGAGCTAGCATCTTTGACACCTCCATTTAAAAGCATTTCTGATTTCAAAATAAACCTTACAAATGATATTGCCCCCGAATTTTCCAAACCTGTTAACCCAGAATATTTGAAAACCTCTGAAATTGAAGTTACTGCCATTTTTGATGGAACAGATGAGGTTTTTTATAATATCAAGGATAAATATCATAAGCAAGAAAAGACTGACACAATAAAACTGAATCAATTCTATCAAAAAGTTTACAACAAAAGCGAACCTGACGACTTTCCGCCTATGAATTGTGGAAAATTAGAGGTTAGATTATTGTTTTTCCTCCGGGAAGCTTCTTCAGTGATTGGAACAAAATTCTCCCTATCAGATCTCAAGGAATTTTTGAATAATAACAATGGCGTTAAAATCTATAGGGATGACATTGCTGTTAAACCATATGGATTCCCCAAAGCTCAACTGGGATACGATTGGTTAGGTCTAGGTGACAGAAAATCAAAAAACCCCGCAGGAGCGGGACGGTCTGACGACTATATGGTTTCTCCATACCAATTGGTTGGTGCAGTTTTCATTGGCAGAGATAGCAATTTACAACTTCTGGATAGCGCAGCTAGGGAAGGCCTAGTAGAATCTGAAGAATTCTTTGACATGAAGAACTTTGTAATGGCAACATTAAGATTGTTAGAATCGCATAGGGCCGAAATCTTTCCCACCATCGAAAAGATTAAAGGCCAAAAAGAAATTGCCCCAGGTCATCGAGAGGCTGAAAGGATAAAAAATGAGCTTAATTTGGTGTATCAAGACCTTGACGGCATTATGGTTGCAATTGAAACAAAAGGCGACGAGGCAAAACCAAAATCGTTTTTAAACCCGTTATCAAAAGCCATTTCGAAGGTTCAATCAATTACAAAGGATGTGGATACTTCATTCTCCGAATTATTGACTTGGCAAAGGACATTAAGTGGGTTGGCAACAATGGGAATATCTTCGGCTGTTTTTGGTCATGAGACTGAAGGGTACATTACACAATTTCAAGGGTCAACTAGCACAGCTTTGAAACTCTTGGGGCTTGATCCTCCTGGCGTACAAAAGGCCATGATCGAATTAGAGAAAGCAGTTCAGCATTCAAAAAGAGTTGCTGCTTGGGGAGCTTACGCGCTAACTAGAGTTCAAAGGGAAAAGCGAATAAAAAAAACCATTCATATTTATAAAACTCTGGATAGTGTTATATGTGAGCTTCAGCCTGCTTTCGAGGCATCTAATATAGATATTAAACTAAAGGGTGCCAGTCTATACAGTAAGACTTACCAAATGGATGTCGAATCTATTCTTGTAAACTTATTAACCAATGCCTATACTGCATGTACCTTGACCAAAAGGGAAAGAAAAGTCTTAGTAGATGTAAATTTGGAAGATCGAAATGGGAATAGTGGTTTTTACTTTTCTGTTGCCGACACTGGTCCTGGCATTCCAAAGGAATTTAAAGATCGAATATTTGAACCCCTTTTTTCCACAAAGGCGATTGGCTCTAATGAAAGCAAAAGCGTTGGTACAGGACTAGGGTTAACAATAGTAAAATCAATTGTTGAGGAATTGAATGGCGAGATTGAAGTCGATTTTGATAAAGAGCTCAAAGGGGCTATTTTTAAAATTTGGTTACATAAAGCGTAAAAAATGTGGCAATTTCTAATAGTAGACGACAATCATGAACAAGCCGAGACAGTTCAAACAAATATTGAAATTGAACTGGCGAAAACGAAGTTGCCGTTTCATGTGAATATCATTTTTCCGTACGAAAATACAGAAGAATATTTTGCATATTTTTCTGCTAATGATGTTTGTGTCTTAATTATCGATGAAAAATTAAATGCGAAACCCAATAAAGAGGGCGTGTCGGTCGATTATATGGGTCATGATCTTGTTAGTGTTATTAGAGGCAGGCATAAAGACCTTCCTATTTATACAATAACGGGTTACTCAACTGACGCGGAAGTATTAAATAAATTCAGTGAGTATGAATATATAATTGGACGAAAGGAATTTTATGCCCATGCTGATAAGTATGTTCCACTCATGGTAAGAGCCGCAACTAAATTTGTGGATAGGTTCTCTTCTGCTTTGGGCGAGTTGACGCAAATTGCTCAAGAAATTGCTGCAGGGGAATCTTCTCCTGAAAAGTTAGAGAGATTACAAGCTTTGCAATTAAGCGTTGAGTTGCCAATTATAGGTTATGATGATAGAAAAAAATGGCTTGAAGAGTATGAGTCCCATATTGCTGAACTTGAAGAATTAAGAGAAGAACTGGCAAGGAAACTTATTTGAAATGAACTATAAGCTTATTGACCGAAGTGCAAGAACTCAACCAGATGGTGACGACTGGACAAAATGGAAAGAACAAATTGCAAAAGATTGTCATCATCAATGCGTTTATTGTTCTATCCATGAACATCCATGGGGAGGAATAGACCACTATCAAATTGATCACTACAGGCCGAAGAGCATACCAGAATTCAAGAAGTATATTCTTGATATACTCAATCTTTTCTATGCATGCCCAGTCTGTAACAGGTTTAAAAGTGATGATTGGCCTGAAGAACCTAAAGCAGATTTAAGTACACCGTCTTATCCTGACCCCAGCATAATTAATTACTCAGTGATTTTTGAAATAGATGGTACAAACTATAAATTGAAAGGGAGAAATGTTGCAGCATCATATATGATAGACAGGCTTTTTTTAAACCGGCCACAACTTATCTATGAAAGAAGGGAAGCTAGCTTGATTCAAAAGGAATCACAATTAAGGAAATCATTATTAGAAATGGTAAGAAAAGTTAACGATATAGAACTTACAAATAGGCTGCTTCTAGTGGTTGATAAACTTCTTGAACACAAAAACAATAGACATCAAATTAGGCCATATAAATTAAGCGAAATTCGGAAGTGAAAAGTAACAAACATACCGGGTCGTATTACACACCGGACTACTTGACGCAGTTCATTGTAAATCGGCTTACTAACCAATTATCTGGAAAAAAAATATTGTCAGTATTAGAACCTAGTGTAGGTGACGGGGCATTCATTCGTGCTCTCAATAATGCAAGATTCCCCAATCACTTTAACCATTTATTAGTTGAGGGAGTTGAAAAATCTAAGGGAGAATTAGATAAAGCAAAATTAGAATCCAACGTTAATAAGAGAAGAGGCTCTCGATATTCATTTATAAATGGAGATTTTCTTGATTACGAACCGAGTGTAAGTGAAAAATTCGACTTAATAATTGGAAACCCTCCTTATGTTAAGAAGTCATTACTGACAAAGAGACAAATCAAGAAATGTTCTTTAATTGAGACCAAAATTGGTATTCAAAATGCCGTTCATAACCTCTGGACTTCATTTGTGATTGCATGTACGGATTTCTTATCTAAGGACGGCGTTATGGGATTCGTATTGCCTTCTGAATTTCTCCAAGTTAAGTTTTGTGAACCATTAAGACAATATATACTTCAACAGTTCGATAGAATTGAAACTTTTACATTTGACGAATTAATGTTTGAGTCTATTGGACAGGATACAATTGTCCTCTTTTGTTATAAACGGGCAGAAAAAAAAGGTTCTTTTTATGCCCATATTTCTAACCGAGAACAGTTGGTAACTCAAGATTTTAATTTGGCATCAAATACTCAATTAATTATATCAGAACTGAAATGGACACATCATTTGCTATTATCCGAAGAGATTGAATTGTTAATGAAACTAAAGCAAAAACTATTAAATATTGAAAGTCTATGCGAATCAAAACCTGGTGTGGTAACTGCAGCAAATAAATACTTTATAGTTAATAAAGATACTGAACGCCTCTTTAAGCTTTCACAATATACCAGATTGATAATTGAAAAGGGTGCCCATGTCAACGGAGGCGTTGAATTAAATAACTCAGACATAAATGGTCTTATTGAGTCAGGGAAATCGACTAAATTGGTTTGCTTTCCAGAGCAGGCCGAACGATATTTTCGACCCGAAGTTAGGGCCTACTTAAAAGAAGGTATTGCGAAAGAAATTCATAAAGGTTATAAATGTTCCAATAGGAGGCAATGGTTTGTTGTTCCAAATGTCCAAGGGCCATCTGAAGGCTTTTTTTTTCGACGAGTTCACCATTATCCTAAAGTGCTGAGAAATAACGCGAATGTATTGGTAACCGATTCCGCGTACCAAATCGACATGCGGCCACCCTTTAATATCGAAAACCTGATTTTTTCCTTCTACAATTCATTGACCATGGCATTTGCTGAATTAGAAGGAAGGTACTATGGCTCCGGTCTTCTTGAACTGACGCCAAATGAATTTAAAAGTTTACCTATTCCCTACATGAAATGTCCAATACCGTTCAAGAAATATAATCAGCAATTTAAAAGCAAGTCGTCAATAGCTGATGTTTTAATGCAATATGATAATTACATTCTTCAGAAAAGTCTAGATCTGTCGGACGATGATATTTTGAAGATTCAAAATATCAAACAAAAATTGATTGCCAAGAGATTTAAGACATAAGGTAGGCATAAGGTGAAATGACTGTCTAAATTATGGCAAGGCCTGATGCACATAGCGGTTATACTTGCACGAATAAAACAGCAAAGAATTTGGAATCAAAAGCGGCTCTTAATTGTACCTCTGGCGTTGCAAGAATTTGATAATGAGAGAAATGTAAATTCTGTATTGGGAAGTAGGCAGGCCACTATCTATGTGCGTTACCAGCGGGTTATATTCAATATCAGCTAGTGCGGATGCTGGAGTGACCGCTGATCATGTCGACCAAGCAAGAATGGGGCTTGCGGCGCAAAGGAAGAAACTGCCTCATTCCTAATACATCGCATTTGTACCTCTTGGTACATGACCAAAGGTTTACTGAGAAAACTAAAGAATCTTATGAGTTCCGTTGATGTGGCAAAAGATGAAAATATGCGGTTATATCTGCACGAATGAAACAGCAAAGAATCTGGAATCAAAAATGGTCCTTAATTATACCTCCGAGGTTATAAGTTTCTGATTAATAATATTTAGTAAATTCTGTATCGAGAAGTAGGGCAGTACTTGTGACGTGGTAGTTTATAAGCCCCGATTTCCCAAATCCCGGGAGCGGATCAGCCTTCGTTTACTTTTTGACTACCTTATTTAGTGCAATTAGTTAATAATCAATCTATTTGAAATGTAAGCAATTTTGCTTACATTTGCCCTGTGTTTGAAAGATTTGAAAAATACAAAGGAATACACCCGGGTGCGGTGATTGACCGGGAGCTTAAGAAGCGAAGCTTAAGCCAGCGTTCTTTTGCTATTTCCCTTCCAGAACATCCCCAGAGCTTCAATGCAATGATTAAGGGAAAAAGGAAATTGAATACAGCATTAGCGCTTAAAATAGAACATGCACTTGGGTTAGAGGAAGGCGCATTACTGATGCTCCAAATGTTTTATGAGATTGATGCGGAAAAACGTAAAGAGGCTTCCCAATATCACCCGGATTTTTCCATATTGCGGAAAACCCTCTTTTGGGATACTGATATTCATTCCATTGACTGGAATAAACATGATAAAGCAGTCATTAGAAGAGTATTTGAACGAGGAAATGCATCTGAAAAAGAAGAGATAATCCGGTTCTACGGTCTTGAGAAGATAAAGGCTATTGCCGGGAAGGATATACACATTAACTAATCAATGTTATGCTGGAGTACTGTTGCGCCGTTACTGAAGGACAGCCTGTTGCTTTTTATGCAGAGCAACGTTTTTATTGACTTCCGGTTAGTTGGAGGAACAGCACTTAGCCTATATAAAGGCCATCGAATGTCTGTCGACATTGATCTCTTCACCGATGCGCAATATGGAAGTATTGATTTTGGTACGATAGATAAGTTTCTGCAAAAGCAATTTCGTTATGTAGACACTGGGTTTGGGGTATTGCCTGGAATGGGACGATCTTACCTGGTAGGAGCCGACCGGGAAAACAATATCAAGCTGGATGTATTTTATAGTATGGATAGTTTTCTTCACCCACCCCACGAAGAAGATGGCATACGACTGGCTACCGTAGATGATATTGTAGCTATGAAGATCGATGTTATTTCCAGGAACGGGCGGAAAAAGGATTTCTGGGACCTGCATGAACTATTGAATGAATATCCCCTGTGGAAGATGTTGGCCCTGCATAAAAGGAGGACTGAATACACGCACGATGAGGCTCAGATATGGAAGAATCTACCTGATTTCACAAGTGCGAACGAAGAATATGACCCAATATGCCTGCGGGGCAAGTACTGGGAGTTCATTAAAGAGGATATTGAAGAATTAGTGAAAAAGAGATAATGCTGACGGGCAATAATTCAATTCCCCACCCTGCTTTTTTCACTATCGGCACT
>JACXTT010005734.1_pt1 | contig 17945 bp, 17 predicted proteins | sample 9270951 | NCBI WGS metagenome assembly JACXTT01 (sample SAMN15532306, study PRJNA645909) | rock metagenome | isolation source: weathered quartz diorite | place: Puerto Rico | collected 2017-06-21 | reverse complement strand
TGTGGGTAAAGGGGTTTTGAACAGAGCTGCCGGGCAACCCGTTAGTCCGTTGGATGTTTGGATTACTCGTCGTGCTCGGATACTTCTTATTGATTCCGCCACTACTGGCCAAGAAATGGTTGAAGCCCTTCTACACGACGCTTGGACCCATTCGCTTCCATCTGATGACGTTCTTGCTCCTTTGCATGGCAGCGTTGCCGATCAAGATGGTTCTGCGTTGGTTGTTCAACTTGAAGTACATCATTGGTATTCCTGAATACTTCTTTAACATTTAGCAACTTTAGCGGAGACACACGTGAGCAGCGAAACTCCCAATGAAGGCGGACACAAAAAGCCTCCCATACCCACGCCGGCGAAAAAGATTCCTGCATTGAACATCGAGAAGCGTGGAGATCGCCTGTATCCGGGCGACTCTCTGCATAAATGGTTCGCCGTCTCGAGCTTGTTGTTGTTCCTGATTACGATCGCGATGGTGCTGGCGGATTACTCGCGCGAATGGAAGCGGTACCAGCGTGCATTCGTGCGCCTTCAGATCCAGAAGACACAAAACGATAGACAGCAAGTTTTGTCCTCGTTGGACCGAAATAAGCTGAAGCAGATCGACGAGCAACTGCAACAATCGCGTGCTCAGCAGCAGCAGAACGAAGCACAAATCGAAAAGCTCCAGAAACAGAAGAGCGATCTGGAGGCCAAGAACTATGGAGTGGATCAGAACTATCGGTTTGCGAAAGCCAGATACGATAGCGAGAAATATGTATACGAAGAGGCCTCAGCGCACAAAGCCTCCAATGCACAGAAGCTCGCTGACAGTCTGAAGAAGACCGAGAAGGAAATGAATGACTACAAGGCCGAGCTGGAAAGGGTGACTCTGGACCTGCGCGCGACAAACGACGAATTGAACAAGTACCTCGGTCAACGCGACACGCTTCAGAAAGAACGCGAGACGCTGGTGGCGGACTATCAGAGAATCAATACGCGGCTGAACACGCTCAATCCGGGCGCCATTGTCGTTTCGTTCCGCAATGCGCCGGTCTTCGATTTCATGAATCCGTCGGAGCGCATCAGTCAGATCATTCTTAGCAACCTTTATAACGACCAGCCCTTCAAAGCGATTCCGAGAGTAGACCGTTGCAACACATGCCATCAGGGTATCGATCAGAAGGCTTATCAAGATGATCCACAGCCGTTCAAGACGCACCCGAATCTCGACCTGTATCTCTCGTCGGCATCACCGCATCCCATGGAATCGTTCGGTTGTACGACGTTTCACGGCGGGCTTTATCGCGCGACCAGTTTTCTAAATGCGGCACACACTCCGAAGAACGAAGAACAAAGAAAAGAATGGCAGAAGAAATATGGCTGGGACACTTGGGCCGAGGAGGAACTCCCATTTACTCCACAGCCCATGCTTCCGATGCCGAATATCGAATCGGGCTGTTACAAGTGCCACAACGCGACTCCCGAAGTACCGCAAGCAGCAAAACTCAATAGTGGCCGTGACCTGATTCGTATCTATGGCTGCTTCGGTTGTCACAAGCTCCCGGGCTACGAAAATGTCCGCAAAGTCGGTCCGGATCTCTCGACCGTTTCTGGAAAGTTGACCAAAGAATGGGTACGTAAGTGGCTCGCGAATCCAAAGGAGTTTAAATCCCAGGCCCGCATGCCTCAATTCTGGTGGAACAGTAACAACAGCGGCAAGATCGGCGGAGTGGATTGGGACAAGCGCAATGCGGCCGAGATCAATGCCATCGTGGAGTTTCTCTGGGCCAACTCCAAGCCTAAGGAACTTCCTGCAGGCCGTACCGGCGGTGATATCGCAAAAGGTAAGCAACTAGTGGAAACGGCCGGCTGCTTTGGTTGTCACGCGATCGGTGCGATCAAAGAGGTGGCAAACCAAAGCCAGATTCGGCGTCGTCATGGCTTCAACCTGGAGAACCAAGGCAGCAAGGTCACGCAGTCCTGGATCTACAACTGGGTGAAAGACCCCGCGCAGGTGTGGCCTGAGACGAAAATGCCGAGTCTTCGTTTGACGGATGAAGAAGCGGCAGACGTGGCCGCTTTCCTAGCATCGCAGAAAAATCTGGAATGGGAGAAGAAGCCGCTTCCAGAGATCGATAAAGCCGCGCTTGATGATGTAGCTTTGGAACTTTTGCGGAACAACTCAACGGATATTGAAGCGCACGAAAATCTTAAGAAGATGTCGCCCGCTGAGGAAAACTTGTATGTGGTCGACCGGCTTACCCCCCGTTTTGGATGCTTTGGTTGTCACAACATTCCGAAGTTTGAAAAGGCACAGCCGATCGGTACGGAACTCACAGAAGCCGGAAGCAAGCTCATCTCGCAACTTGATTTCGGATTCCTGCCGATCGAACATTCGCGCCACGCCTGGTACTCACAGAAGTTGAAAGATCCGCGGATCTTCGATGTTGGGCGCGTCAAACGTCCTGAAGAAAATCTGAAAATGCCAAACTTCAAGTTCAGCGATCAGGATGTGGAATCCATTACCGGTGTTCTCGTCAGCATGGTGAAAGATCCGGTTCCGTTGGAAATGCGCGACAAGGCCACTCAAGCTGTTGCTGAAGGCCGGCAACTAGTCGCCGAAAAGAACTGTAGAGGTTGTCACCTCATCGAAGGAGCCGGTGGCGATATCCGTCCGACAAAGGAACAGGCGCAATGGCCGCCAAACCTGAATACCGAGGGTTTCAAAACGCAGCCGCTGTGGTTGCACCCGTTCTTGAAAGACCCTTCGATTGTGAAGCTGCGTCCGTGGCTATCGGCGCGCATGCCAACGTTCCACTTCTCGGAGCAGCAGGCCGCTACAATTGAACGGTATTTCTCCGCTTTGGATAAAGTCGATTATCCCTTCATTAATACGGACATCGACACCGATGCCGAAACGTTGAAAGCCGGTGCGCAGATTTTCGAGACTGCAAAATGCCAGAGCTGCCATCCGACGAGTAACGCGATTCCGCCCGGTAAGTCACCGGAAGATCTCGCACCGAACCTTCAGCTTGCTCACGAACGGCTGCGGCCGGATTGGGTCTTACAATGGATAGCCGATCCGCAAAAGATCTTCCCGGGCACGAGAATGCCGGCGTTCTTTGCCGCAGGACAACCGAACCCGTTCCCGGACATCTTGGGTGGTGATCCGAAGAAGCAAATCAAAGCTCTGCGCGATCATCTGTTCATCACAATCGGTGGTGGCAGACGTTCGACGCGCGGCAGCAGCGTCGCAAAGTAAATTCCGGGACGGTTGCGTCGTTTCCCTAATTCAAAAAGCGAATTAGGGAAACGACGCAACCGTCCCGGAATTTCCCCAACGTGCTATATTTAGGGGTTGTATTCTTTGTAGTTTTACCAACCTTAAACTTGGAGATCCTAACATGCATAAACGAAGTCTATTCTTCTGCGCGGTGCTGCTCGTCGCGGCATTGGGCGCGAGATGTGGCAAATCCGACAATGAGATACCGAATGCGCCGTCAGGGGGGGCGGCAACACCTGCGGCTGAGGGACCAAAAGCGACAGCTACCGTGAGCGGAAAGATCAGCTTCGAGGGAACCCCTCCCCCGAACGATAAAGTCCAAATGTCTTCCGATCCGTACTGCCAGATGCACGCGGCAGATTATCCAACCGTTGAAACCGTAAAAGTCAGCGACGGCGGTTTGGAAAATGTGATTGTCTTCGTCAGTTCCGGATTACCGGCCGCGAAATATCCAACTCCCACCGACGCAGTCGAAATCAACCAGGAGAGTTGCCACTACATTCCTCACGTCTTCACGATGATGACCAACCAGCCCCTAAAAGTGAAAAACAGCGACTCAACGCTGCACAACATTCATGCATGGGCTGAGAAGAATCCACAGTTCAATGTTGGACAACCCGTGAAGGGCATGATTAACGAAACGAAGTTCGCGAATCCCGAAGTCCCGCTTCCGGTCCGCTGCGACGTTCATAAGTGGATGGGCGCTTTCGTCGGCGTATTCAATCACCCGTTCCATACCGTTTCCAAGAAGGGCGGCGCTTTTGAGTTAATGCTGCCTCCGGGCAATTACGAAATCACCGCCTGGCATGAGAAGTACGGCAAGAAGACGATGATGGTTGAAGTGAAAGACAACGACAAGAAAGAGCTCAACTTCGGCTTCAGCGCCAACGACAAAGGCACCGCGGATTAGCCGCGTAGCGGCCGTGATCCTGTGACTCTGTGTCTCTGTGTCTCTGTGGATGATGATCCATTACCACACAGACACAAGAGTCACAGAGCCGGAAATTTCCATGCACGACGACAACATTGCTCTCCACCGGTTTGCCCTCTTTACTGCCTGCTGTACTGCATTTCTTATCTTCGTAGGCGGACTGGTCACCAGCACGGAATCCGGACTCAGCGTTCCCGATTGGCCAACCACGTACGGTTGGAACATGTTCGCGTTTCCCTATTCCAATTGGGTCGGCGGTATTTTCTTTGAGCATGGCCACCGGCTCACTGCCTCCTTCGTGGGTTTTCTCACCGTAATCCTGACGATTTGGATGTGGATCAAGGAACGCCGCGCTTGGGTGCGCTGGTTGGGCACGGCGGCGCTGGGCGCCATCATTCTTCAGGGGGTGCTCGGCGGCCTTACCGTTATTTTTCTCTTGCCCGCCTGGATCTCGACGCTTCACGCCTGCCTTGCCCAGACATTTTTCTGCACCGTGATCGCTATGGCGGTGGTCACATCGCCGGGATGGAAGCGCGGCTTGCCTGTCGTGAAATCCCACGCCGAAAGCGTTCCAGTCCAAACGTTGAGTCTCATGACGACCGCCGTCGTTTACATCCAGCTCATTCTCGGCGCGCTGATGAGGCCAACCAACTCGGGTCTTGCGCATCCCGATTTTCCGCTGGCACTGGGTCACATCATCCCGCCATTTACTTCGAGCAAAGTCATTATTCATTTTGCCCACCGGATCGGAGCTGTCATCGTGGCAGCCATGATTGTGTGGACGTTTTCGCGAATCGCGCGCTCGTATTCGGATCACGCCTTGTTGTTTCGACCGGCATTAACGATGGCAGTTCTTTTGACGGTGCAGTTATCGTTGGGCGCGATCACAATCTGGACGGCGAAGGCCGTGATTCCCACCACAGCCCATGTTTTGATTGGTGCGCTGGTCCTGGGAACTTCTTTCTTACTCACGTTGCGAACCCATGTGATGGTCGCAGACTGCAGGAGCGCTCTATGAGCGCCCAACAACCGGCGGTAGGCGAAGCGCAAGCGCGACAGCGCGCAGCCGTAATAATAGACCGCCGCTACAGTTATAGAGAGCGTATTGCAGATTTCACAGAACTCACCAAGCCTCGGATTACATTTCTTGTATTGATCACCACACTCGTTGGGTTCTACATGGGTTCACGAGACAGCCTAAATCTCTTCCTGCTTTTTCATACGATCCTAGGCACTGGCCTTGTTGCCGGCGGCGCGAGCGCCCTCAATCAATATTTCGAGCGGGACTTGGACTCACGCATGATGCGAACGAGAAATCGTCCATTGCCTGATGGCCGTCTATTTCCGAACGAAGCTTTGATTTTTTCTTCAATCATTTCGGTGACGGGCATTGTTTATCTCGCGTTGTTCGTGAATCCTCTGACCGGCGTTCTCGGTGCGGCAACATTGGGTGGCTATATCCTGGTGTATACGCCGCTGAAAACGCGGACCACACTATGCACGCTGATCGGCGCATTCCCCGGGGCTGCTCCACCCGTAATGGGATGGACCGCCGCACGCGGCGAAGTCGATGGCGCAGCGCTGGCGTTGTTCGCCATCTTGTTCCTATGGCAAATGCCACACTTCTTCGCCATCGCGTGGATTTTTACTGAAGACTATGCTCGAGCCGGCTTTTCGATCCATAAAAGCGGCGAAGGTACCGGACGGCAAATCATCTTGTACTGTTGCGCGCTCATTCCAGTCAGCGTGCTTCCGACATTTTTCGGTCTGACAGGAATGACCTATTTGGCCGGTGCCATTCTCCTAGGCTTCATCTATCTTGGCTATGGATTCGCAGTGGCGCTTTTCCGGTCCAACACGCACGCGCATCGGTTGCTGCGGGTTTCTGTTCTTTATCTGCCGGCCCTTTTAGTTCTCATGATGATCGACAAAATTTAGTATGAGGAATTGGATCTTTGTCTCGGTTTGGCTCTGTGTCTCTGTGGTTATCGCCGGATGTAAATCGCAACCGGAGCTTACAAGGTTCTATCCCCTTCCCGATTTTTCACTGACCGACCAAACCGACAAGACCGTCACTCTTGCGGATCTGAAGGGTCGAGTTTGGGTTGCCGACTTCATCTTCACGAATTGCGGCGGAACGTGCCCGATGATGACCGACAAAATGCGCAAGCTACAGACGGCACTGCCTCCCGACATTCGTATGGTCTCGATTACTGTCGATCCCGGCCGCGACACGCCGAAGGCTCTCGCTGCCTATGCCGCAGAGCAAGGGGCCACCCGTGATCGATGGTTATTCCTCACTGGAGATAAGCAGGCTTTGTTCGATCTTTGTATGCAAGGCTTCAAGCTTCCTCTGGATGAGTCCGGCGGAACTGCAGCCGAGCCGATCGCACACAGCACGCGGTTCGTACTCGTGGACAAGCAGGGAGAGATTCGCGGCTATTACAACGGAACGGAAGAGGAAGATTTGAAGCGGCTCGCGGCAGACGCCAAAACACTTTTATGATGGGCATCGCAGACCTCGCGACTGTGAATGCCGGCCTGAATGCCACTGCCGCAATTCTGATCGGTTCGGGGTTTTACTTCATCAAGCAGAAAAACATCCGTGCCCATCGAGTCTGCATGATTGCCGCGATGGCCGTGTCTACGCTCTTCCTGACGTCTTATTTGATTTATCACTACAATGTCGGCAGCGTTCGATTCACCAGGCAAGGGTGGATCCGAAATGTGTATTTCCCTTTGCTTCTCACGCATACCGTGCTTGCAGTCGTTGTCCTGCCCATGGTTCTGAGGACCGCGTTCCTTGCAGTGAAGGGCCGCTTTGGCCATCACCTCCGCATTGCGCGCTGGACATTTCCAATTTGGATGTATGTTTCGGTTACGGGCGTGATCGTGTATTGGATGTTGTATCGATGGTAGCCGCGTAGATTCCATTGAAGAGCAACTTGTAAGTGCCGTGCGGCTGCGAACGAAAGAGGATTTCCGGACCGTACAATACTAATCTTCCTTTTCCGACGTTCATTTGAACGACGGCAGCGGCGTTCTCGAGAGATTTTTGACCCAATGCCCAACCGCTACGCAGGGGTGCGGGAGAATCGTACCAAGCGATGACGTCAGCGCCAGGTTTCACGCGGAACGCAGGACTGTTATCGAAGAAGAAATCCGCGCGTTCGGGCATGCCGTATGCCAGAGGTTTGGTGTTGTCGACTCGAGCTTGAAGGAGCGAGCCAGGCACGTAGAAGTCACGCCGCGTCAGATTAGTGAGTGCGTCGGTAACCGGCAAATTGAGTTGGTACGCCAGCTTCGTGGAATCGCCGATTGCCAGAATATTTCCGCCTTGGTCCAAGAACCTTTTCATCTGCAACGCGGGAGCGGCGGTTGCGTCATCAACCAGGATGAGCACATCGAATTTTTGCGAAAGATTGGTTTGTTCGAGAACGTCGTCTGAAATGACCGTATAAGGAAACTCGAATTTTTCGAGGATGTATCGCGTCCAGCCCGATGACACGGAACCGCCCTTTCGATCCCACAATGCGGTCCGTGGTTGACGCAAAGCGAATATTTCTGACTGAGGCCGCGCGGCGGCCGCATCGAAGGACAACCCGATTTCTTCTGCCATTCTTTGCAGCTTGGCGAGCGTTCCGGGCTTGGCGGAAATAAACTGGGTCCCCGGAGGATAAGTTTTGCTGTTAGCGGAAAACGAATTCGCGATCCAATACACGTCTTCTCTACTTTGCAAGAGCCGGTTTACCGCAATGAACGAGTCATTCACTTGGTGGCTCAGAAGGTATCCGATTGGATTATGGACTTCCGTGATCTCGCCGGCAGGCGGCTTGACTTCCTGAGTCAGCGGTACGAACGGGCCGTCGAAGCCATCGAGGATCCGGTCAAACTTCACACCCATTTGGAACGCCACTGTCCAGCCGGCAATGTCGTACGGCGGAGTCGGAGACGCACCTGGATATGCAAAATCGTCCGGATGATCTTGCGGCTCGAACATGTCGAGCACCTGCGGCCGAAACGCTTGCGCTGTTTTGACGACGTAGGTTCCGGCCGGATACGTCTTTCCATGCACATCGAATGCCGCCGTTGAGCGATGCACCGTGACTCCGTTCTTGATCAGCGCATTAACAAATTTCGTCGCTGTCAGGAAATCCGGCTGATCGGCAGGGATAATGTAACCGCGAGCATCGCGCAATTCCGGACGCCGCATTTCATCGAATGCTTTCACTTCGCGCAATCGACGCGTCGTCGTCGTCCATGTGTCACGGCTGCCGCGTTCGATGGAGTTTGCACCCATTTTGTACATATCGAATAACAGCCGGTCCTTATTTCGAGACGCGTAATCGAGCACTGCGCGATTTGCAGTAATCGAATACTCGATCGATTGCCGGAAGTGCCACCTCTGTTGTGGCTGGATTGGAAGCGGTGTATCCGTGGCCGGTATCGCCTTACTTGGAATGAAAGGAACATCGACTGGCGTCGGGTTGCCGATCGTTTCAGTAAGCAATCCAATCTGATTGTGGAAGTACGGACTCGTTCGAAGCCCGCCGTTCCACCAAGTCGAGTAATTCGCGCCTGAACGCGAAGTCACACCCCCTTTGCCCTCCGATGCGAAACGGCTGTGCATAGCCGCGCCGACTTCGTCGAGCAATGTGATCGTCAGCGGATCCAGGAAGTAATTGAACGGATCGCGGAACGGCGGCGAAAACATAACGGCGCCTGCGGGTCCGGTCTGGTGATGGTCGTAGACGATTTGAGGAAACCAATCGCGAAAGAGCACTTTGTTTATGGCGTCCGTTTCCGCAAGCGCAGTCATGTAGAAATCGCGATTGTCATCGTGACCCGCATACTTGTTATAGAGACGCGGAATCCCGTTTAGAGTGCGCCGCGCCGGATCACGTTCCTTCATGTACCAGTCGGACACGAGTTCCATGCCATCGGGATTCACGAGGCAGTTCAGGATGATCACGTCGTTCAGAAAGCGCACTGTTTCGGCATCCGTGCGGCTGACGAGTTGATAAATGTTTTCGATGAGCTGCTGCGATCCCAACACTTCGTTTGCGTGAATACCACCGTCGATCCAGACGATGGCCTTGCCTTCTGCGGCGAGTGCATGCGCTTGATCTTCCGTCAAGCCTTCGGCGTGCGCGAGACGCTCCGAGATTTCTTTGTAAAGGGCAAGTCTCTTTTGATTCTCAGGCGACGTGATAACGGCGAGGTACATCGAGCGGCCTTCCGATGTTTTTCCAAGCTCCTGGACAGTCAGCCGATCCGATTCTCGATCGAGCTTCTTCAAGTAATCGACGTACCGCGTGTAGTTGACTAACTGATAATCATCACCGATGTTGAACCCGAACTGCTCTTTGGGCGAAGTGACCTTGGTCTGTGCTTCAAGCGTCAGCAGCCAAGCGAAAATGAAGACGAACAACAGAAGTAGCCGGAATTCATTGCCGGCTACTCTTCCTGCGGAGGTCATCTGGCAGGAGAACTAACACGCCATTCAAGTCGAAGTCAACTTTGGGTGTCGCGCAGGGGTAAAATTCGACGTATGAATCGCGCCCCTCATCGAATTGTGTGTTTGCTGGTGTGTTTACTTTCGAGCGCATGCGCTTCTAAGCAGGATTCCGTCGAGGCGGTCCGTGCAGTCATGCAGGCGCAGCAGGCTGCCTGGAATCGTGGTGATATCGAGGGCTTCATGGATGGCTATGAACGCTCCGAAACCACCACGTTTGTCTCTGGCGACGAACTCACGCAAGGATGGCAGACCGTACTCGATCGGTACAAGCGGCGCTACACCTCGGCCGAACAAATGGGTATGCTCACTTTCTCCGAGCTGGACATGCAGCCGCTCAGCCCTTCCCTCGTACTTGCCGAAGGTCGCTGGAAGCTTATCCGCGCGAACGATACCCCGCACGGCCGTTTCACTTTGTTATTTCGTCAGACAGCCAAGGGCTGGCGCATCATTCACGACACAAAGACGTCTGCTACGCCGTGAATCTGCCTGTGGTATGCTGCCGCACATTGGAGACAATCTGATGCAACTGAGATTCATTATTTCCGCGTTAACAGCGGCAGGGGCCCTTTCCGTGAGCCTCCTGGCGCAGGGAATCCAATACGACAAGATCGAAATCAAAACAGAAAAAGTTGCGCCGAACCTGTACATGCTGTCGGGTTCGGAGAATGTGGATCCCGGTCACCCGGACGGCGCCGGCGGCAGGATCGGCGTGCTCGCCGGACCAGACGGCATCTTCATGGTCGATGCGCAATATCTGCAGATCGGTGACAAGGTGCTGGCTGCCATTCGCCGCATCGACCCCGGTCCGATTCGTTTCCTCGTCAACACGCACGTTCATGGGGACCACACCGCAGGCAATGCAACGTTCGCCAAACTCGGTGCCGTGCTCCTCGCGCGCGAAGAGCTCCGTGAAGGGATGGCGCGTTTACCGGCAAATGCAAGGGGTAACGCAGACACGAGAGATCCTGCCAGACTCCCGATTCTCACGTATGGGATGGGTGATCCGGTTCGGTTGCGGATGAACGGCGAAACGATTGAACTGATTCCCGTACGAGCCGCTCACACCGGCGGCGATACGATGATTCGCTTCGTGAATGCCGACGTGATCATGGTCGGTGATTTCTATCGGAACTTCGGCTATCCATTTATCGACGTCGCCAACGGCGGTTCGCTGAAAGGCGCGCTGGAAGCCCTCGAACTCACGATGAAGATTGCTGGGCCCAATACGAAGTTGATTCCTGGGCACGGCACTTTCATCAACCGAACCGACATCATTCCCTATCGCGACATGATCCTTGCCGTGCAGGCAAGGGTTCAGCAATTGATTGCACAGGGCAAGTCTGTGGACGAAGTTCTAGCTGCGAAAGTCACCGCGCCCTTTGACGCGAAGGTTCCAGGCGGCCTGCTACCGGCGAACACCGGAGGCGGGACCAGCGCGGATCGATTCGTTCGCATGGTGTACGATCAACTGAAGGCCGGCAAATAAGTCCGTGGCGCAGGCATTGGGTGATTCGTCGCAAGTCCTGCGCTGGCGGCCCTCCACACGCATTGCGTTTCGCTTAGCCTTTGCATATTTCGGACTCTACGCCGTCGCGTCGCATCTTCTCGTTTACCTTTTCGTGCCGCCAAATACACTGCCTGGGCAAGGACTCGGCACGTTGTGGCCGCTTTCGGATATCACATCGTGGACAGCGGTACATGTGTTCGGGATCACGACACCGTTGATTTATGTCGGCAATAGCCGCGATACGAATTTCTTTTGGGTTCAGCTTTTCGTGGTGCTCGTCGGTGTAATCGTCGTAGCGGTTGTCTGGTCGGTTGTTGATCGCCGGCGCGAAAATTACGTCACCTTGTACAAGTGGTTTCGACTCTTCATCCGTTTTGCGCTGGCTGCGCAGATGATTTATTTCGGGATGGTCAAAGTCATTCCCACCCAGTTTCCGGCTCCGTCCCTCATAACGCTGGTCGCGCCGGTCGCTAATCTTTCGCTTCAAGGATTGCTGTGGACATCGATCGGAGCTTCCACGCCTTATCAGATCTTCACAGGTGTGGTGGAGGTCGTGGGTGGTTTGTTGCTGGTGATCCCGCGAACGACAACGCTTGGCGCGATCGTCTGCCTGATCAGCATGAGTCAGGTTTTTGTGCTGAACATGACGTACGACGTTGGCGTGAAAATTCTATCGTTCCAACTCGTCTTGATGTCGCTACTGCTGCTGGCGCCCGATTTGGCGCGTCTCACGAAGGTCTTGCTTTCCTCCGAACCTCAATTGTTCCAGACAACGCGGTCGAATCGTATCGCGCTCGCGGTGCAGATCATCTTTGGTCTTTATTTAGTGGCAGTATACGCGAGCGTGAGCCGGACTTTTTGGTTTGCCGACAGCGGCGGAGGAAGTGCGAAATCGCCGTTGTACGGCATCTGGAACGTAGAAGAGTTGACGATCGATGGCCAAGTTCGGCCGGCCGAGCTCAATGATTATGACCGCCGATGGCGGCGAGTGATTTTCGATGCGCCGCAATGGATATACTTTCAGCGTACGGACGATTCGTTTATCCGATACGGTGCCGCGGTGGACGTGCAAGCGAGAATGCTGGCGCTAACGAAAGGTCACAGCCGAAGCTGGCATTCGAATTTCAGATTCGAGCGACCGTCCGAGGATCAGCTGTTGCTCGAAGGCCAAATCGATGGTTATCAAATCAACGTGAAGCTTCAGCGCGTGGAATTCGATACCTTCCGCTTGCTAAAGAGCCCGTTCCGTTGGGTGCGACCACCAGATCCCGAGTAGGCGCTTCTCAACTGTTTCGCGTTCGGCAACACGCCCTTTACGCCCGCGTTCAATCACCAAAACAATTTTCTGTTTGAACTTGAACGCGGGCGGAAAGCCCGCGCCTACAGCTTTTCGTAGATCGCCGTGTTGCTAGAGCTGGTGACGGTCATGACTTTGCCGTCGGATGAAATGAAGATTCGTGTAGTTGTGGTCGGGCGGCCATCTAATTTCGTGACGATACTGAACGTACGGTCGTCAATCCGGCTATACGCATTCGTCACCACTTCTTCAACGCCTTCGAGTGCGTAATCCTTGCCGTCCATCCTTCCAGTCCACTCCCAGTGCGTGACACCGCCGCGCACGCCAACCATGTCGTAGACGACTCTTAAGCCGTCCCTCCACCGCTCGATCCGGCACGTTACGCGCGAATAAGCGGACGGACCTGAAGCAAATATCGAGCGCGCCACGTTGAGACGCCACGTTCCTACCAAGGGCGACACGTCGTCGGCCGAGGCAAGCAGCAGAAGGAGTACTATCGCGCGGAACACGCTTCCGGAGTGAACGTAGCGTTAGCAGGTAGTTTTCTGAAATGTGTGCTGGTCAAAAACGGTTGACTCAGATTGAGCGGATCGTAAACTTCCGTATCGATGACCATGTACGTCGTGTTGTTGTTCGGCGGCGCATTGGTGACGACGTCGAACCATTCGGTCACGACGGCATTTGCGCTGTAAGGCACGCCATTCCTTCGCAGATACCCACCGGACAGGTTTTTGGTCACCACTTTGAGATCGCCGGCCCGGGCTGCACCGCGACCTCCCACGAGTTCCCAGCCGGCGATCGACACTCCCTGCAGCGAAGGCGGCGCGGCCGGAGGTTGTTGCGTCGGAGGAATGAACTGCAGCCGGCGGGTTTGCGTCCCGGCCTCGGTCTCGATTTTCAGCGTGGTGTCGTTTTCCCAACTAATTCGGATACGGCCAGGTATGCGCATCAAACCGGCAGCGCCGTAGGCTTTGCATTGCTGTCCGGCCGCTTCGTCCTTGGTCGGGTCCCACGTATCCGCAACCTTTCGTCCTTCAGCAGAAATCGGAACGGACTCGTAATCGCCTTTTTTCGGCGTGACCATCCGGACGCGCCAATCTTCAGTGATCAACGGCACCCAGGTCCCGGTTAGATCAATGGGCGCTGCGGCTTTCGGACTTTGGGGGGGACCACCCTCGCCGCGACCGCCGCGTTGGGCATAGCCGGTGGACAGGGACATCAACATCACGGCCAGGATGCCGCCACAGATCATTGCGCGTCGCATTTCACGTCTCTCCAACAAGGAAAAGGGACAGAATTGGGGACAGTCCCCATTTTCTGAAGTACAAGAAAATGGGGACTGTCCCCAATTCTGTCCCCTTGAGTCTTAGTCGACGACTTCGCCCTTCTTGGTTCCCCAACCGAATCCGTCTTTCTGACGGAACAGCGTATTCATCTTCACGCGATGAACGCCATTGTCCACACCGCGGGCTGGGTTACCTGTAATCACAACTTCATCTCCGGCCTTCAGCGTGGTTCGGGTTACGCCCTGGCCGCCCAGAGAAGCGGCTCCGCCCCATTCGACTGCCCAACGTTGCATGACACCTTTGGCATCGGGAGCTTCGATGTGGACGAAGGCGTGCGGGTTTCGGAAATCGAATTCTACGATCTTGCCGGTGAGTTTGATTTCCTTGTTACCGTCGTAAGTGGCGGCAATGGAGTGATGCGCGTATGCAGTCATGCCAAATACCAGAATTGCGGCGACAGCGAACGAGAGCATGCAGCGTTTCATGTTGCTAGTCCTCCTACGGAATAATTTTAAGTGCGAATTACTTTACGGTCTTGTATACCGCCTCGATGAACATGTCGGTTGTCCATGGGCCGGTAGTAGCGCCCCATCGACCGTCATAGTCCAAAGTTGGCTTGGCCGCCTTGACCTGTGCCAGCGTGCGGCCCTTCATCTTTAAGTCCTTAATTCTGTCGCGAATAATGTAGACCATGTTCCTGTAGTTGGCAACGTCGGCAACATCGCTGATTCGGCCGCGGCCGGGAATGATGACAGTGCCGCCTTGGGCTCGAAATTCCGGGTAGGCTGTGTCGAGAATCTGAGCAAGCGCGTTGATCTCGCCGTCCACCGTACCGCCCTTTTCGACATCAATGAGGGGATATGTCACGGTGTTGTAAATTTCACCCGTTGCGATCACATCCGAATAGCGGAAAAAGATGTAGCTGTCGGCATCGCTGTGCGCCGTCGGCGGGTGAAAGAACTGAACGCCCTCGTCATTGAAGAACATGCCGCCCTGTAACTTGTAATCCCCTCCATTGTAGGTTTCGGTCGGAAGGGCTTCTTCGGGAGCGTTGGCCTGAGTCATACGATGCAGGACGCTTTCGTGCGCCGCAATCGCAGCACCATTGCCGATATCGGCGATCGTTCCCGTGATATTCCCCCCAACGAAGGTCGTACCCGCCTTGCGGATGATGACGTTCCCGCCGACATGCGCCGGATGCGTACTCGTATCGAGAATGTACCGTATAGGCTTGGTCGGAGCCACCGATGCGGTGATTCCATCAAACGAGGGACTGGCGTATCCAAATGCATACCGATACCCGGCGCAACTAGGTCCGACGCACGGCGTGAAAGGCGTCGGGCGCGCCAGGACATCATTGGCCAATTGCTTCACCGTTGCCAGCAGCTTGTTCGCGTTATCCGCAGTGCCGCAGTCCACCAGCATGATGCCGTCGCGGCCTAACGACACGACAACGTTGGACGCCGGTTCGGGAATAAGCCAGATATTGCCTTGCACCGGATACGCTTTGAACAGATTTCCTGCGGGCGCCTGCTGCTGAGCGCCGATCGTCATGCTCAAACCAACTGTTCCGATGAGGCCAATCAGGATCACCCATTGAATAAGTCTTCTTGTCATATCCTCACCCTGTCGTCAGTTGTTTGAACTTTTCTTAAACTTCGCTCGATATTCTGGGTACATCGTTTCCGCTCCGCCCTTCGCGGCTTCCGGCGGGATATTATTCGGCCCCGTGAACTCGAGCAGATACGGATTGGCTCCTGGCAGGAAGTGCGGTACTTGTCTGTTGGCTAATCCTTCATCGATGACGGTGCAGGGGAATATCTCCATCTGCGTGTTTGGCGCCCATCTGTAATTCGTCGTTTGGATCCAAGGCTCCGAGAGGTAGTACGGGTCCTCGAGCATCATCAGAATCGTCAGATAATCCCCTCGACGATAGATGTACTCGGTCATCTTGGCCTTGTCGGAGAACATCACGCCATTGCGTTTGAGGTAACTGTCCTTGAGATGCGTTGTAGTGACCTTCAAGATGTTGCCGATAAACTCGCCGGTTGAAAACCCCGACCACGAGTGCATGGCATAGTCATCCGGATGTGGACGTCCATCCATGTAGATGATGCGGTCCAAGGAGCGCTGCCAATTCAGGTGGAAAGCAGTCAATTCTCTCGTCACCGGGTCGATTTCCTTGCGGATCTGCACACCACCGGCGGCGCGCCATTGGTAAGGGCCCGGATGTGGTCTGCAGGAAAACTCCGGCAATCCCCAAATCGCTTCGTCGTTGGACTCGGCCCTCAATCGGCCTGCCTCGGTTAACGGGATTCCCAGATAATCGCCTAGCGGCGGCCCGCCTGCGCGCTCCATCGCATCTTCATGTCCGATGTTCGCGTACTCCCCGGCCAAATCCGCCGTCTGGCCGAAAGCCGGAACGCCGTAAAGGATTGCCACACCAACAAGCAAAACGCCCAGAAACTTCGCGCGACGAAAGATCATGTCGGCCTCCAAGATGAGACTCGTATTGAGAGCGCCCTGACTGATAACACAAGGCATGGATTCCGGTCAATTTAAGTGTCGGGCGTTGGTGGCACCCGGAGCTTACTTTGTGATATCAACGTGGCGCGAGGTCTCTCTGGTGCGAATCCAACTCTGCTGTGTCTTGATCATTGCGCTAACCGCCAACGCGCAGGACAGGCCGAAGCTTGACTTGCGTGGCGATCGGTTTCCTGGTCTCACCTACGAAGAACTGACGCCTGCGCAAAAGGTAATTGCGGACCGCGCTCTCGCCGGACGCGGCCCCATCGGGATCTTCAATATTACTTTGCGCAGTCCCGAGCTGAGCGATGCCATGCGTGGCATCACCGGTAGCCGGACAGAACCGGTGCTTTCCGCCAGGCAAAACGAACTTGCCATTTTGCTCACAGCTCGCTTCTGGACCACTCCGTTTGAATGGTCCGTTCACCACCGGGCAGCAACTCAGGCCGGCTTGAGTAGCGAGACTATCAGCGCCATTGTTGAGGCAAGGCGCCCGACGGCACTGCAACCCGATGAAGTCCCCGTTTATAACTTCCTCACTGAGTTGCTCAACACCAAACAGCTAAGCGACGGCGCCTTTCAGGCCGCTAAGGAGAAGCTCGGCGAGAAGGGCATCGTCGATCTCATCGGTCTCGTTGGGTTCTACCAAACGGTTTCGATGATGATGAATGTCGACCGATACCCGCTCAACAACAACCAGAAACCTGAACTGCAATTACTCGCGAAACCACTTCCGTTTGCTCCGGAAACCACAGTAAACATCCGCAATGCTCCCGCGCAGCCCAAGACCGTAGGTTCCCTCCGCGGCGATCGCTTCAAGCCGCTCAGTATCGGAGAGATGACCGCTCGCCAAAAAACCTTAATGGACTTGGTGGAATCCAGAAAACTCGAAGGCGGCGCTGCCGGACCTTTGAACGTCTTGCTGCGCAGCCCTGAGCTGGGCGAGTCGATTTTGCGCTACGGCGCCTACGAACGCTTTCACAGACCGCTCTCCGCCAAATTGACCGAACTGGCGGCGCTGATCACTCTCCGGAATTGGACCGCGCAATATTCCTGGTACGCACAGCACCGCGCTGCGACGCAGGCAGGCTTGAGCGAATCGGTGGTTGCGGCCATAGCGGAAGGGAAACGGCCTGCCGGATTGCGCCCGGACGAGGAGGCGCTCTACAACTTTTGCGCCGAATTGCTTCGCACCACGCAGATGAGCGACGCCACCTTCAACGCCGCCAAGCAGCAACTGGGAGAGCGCGGTACAGTCGAAATCATGGGCATCATGGGTTACTACCAAACTGAAGCGATGCTACTCAACGCGGATCGCTATCCTTTGTCGGACGGTGTGGCGCCCGAACTCAAGCCGCTCGCCGTTCCGATTCCGTGACGACTCGCTCCGTGCACGAAAATGCGAATCGTCACGTACAACTTTCTCCGCGCAGGAAGCCCGAAACGCTGCGGTCACTGGTCGCGAGTGATCCGCAATCTAAAGCCCGATCCGGTGCTGGCGCAGGAATGTCGTCCGCCATAGAGATCACCCCGTGATCGATCCGGGACTAACCTTCACTATTCATTTTCCTGGCTTGCCGTCCTGGGCGCTCGACTGGGAGGCGGTCACTTTTAACCG
>JACXTT010005733.1_pt1 | contig 17948 bp, 13 predicted proteins | sample 9270951 | NCBI WGS metagenome assembly JACXTT01 (sample SAMN15532306, study PRJNA645909) | rock metagenome | isolation source: weathered quartz diorite | place: Puerto Rico | collected 2017-06-21 | reverse complement strand
CACTCCCGCGGGGGGGGGCGCCGTCTGTGGTCCCGGGTGCCCCGGTTGGCGCTGACGGTCATCGCCTGCCTCGCCGAGGCAAGACCCCGGCGCTCGCATGCCGCGCCGACCGCGCCCGCCGGGTCGGGCGGGGCGGCGGTCCCCGCCGCCCCGCCGGACACCACGGCCGACCAGCGTATCGTCGTGCATCGCAACGTGGGTGACGGGGCGGAAGTGCGCGTGTCGGTGGGCATTCCCTTTGCACCCGGTGCGCTGCGCGACACGAGCCTGTTGCGCATCCTCGACGCCAAGGGGGAAGAGGTGCCCTCGCATGTGCAGGTGACCCTGCGCTGGTACGCGCGGGACCACAGCATCCGCGCGGTGCGTGTGCAGTTTCTCGCCCGGCTCCAGGGGAGCGAGGGAGCCTATTACTTTGCCGTCGGCAAGCCGCGTACGCGTGAAGCCGACGGTTGGCCGTACGCGCAGGAGCTGTTGGCGGACGCACAGGGCGTCAAGGTGGCGGCGGCATTGGCGACGCTGGAGCCGTCCTGGCTATGCGCGTCCCTGGTGGCCGGGCCCCAGTCGCCGGCGACGCGCGACGAGGCGTACGCCCACTATGTATCCACCCAGTTCGATTGGGCGCGCAAGCTGCCGGCGGACGATTTCTCGGCCTGGCTGTTCGATCGACCGTCCACGCTGTTCAAGGCCTATGTGCGCACCGGCCGCTTCGACTACCTGCAGGCCGCGGACCAGAGCTACCACTTCTACATGCGCTACATAAAGCGTGACGGCCTGCCGTTCAGTCCGTTCTGCGCGGGCGGATGGACCTACGACAAGAAGCCTTGCGACGTGAAGTACGTCTACACCGAGTCGATCCTGCTGGCGCTGGCCCTGACCGGCGACGACAGCGAGCACGACGCCGCCCTGGTCGACAAGATGGTGACGCTGTGGCAACACGGCGGCTGGGCCGGCACGCCGGGGCCCTATGCGAACCCGGGCGAGCACTTCACCGAGCGCCAGGCCGGCCTTGGCCTGCTGGCGACGGTGAACGCGTACGAACTGACCGGCGATCTCCGCTACCTGCGCTTCACGCGCGAACGGGTGGACTGGCTTTACGAGCACCAGCGCGCCAACCCGGACAAGCTGGGCGACGATGGCTCCTGGCGCAACAGCTGGAATCTCCACGAGAACGACGACTGGCACCCGGAGCGCGACGTCCGCGGATCGTCGCCATGGATGAGCGAGAACATCATCGATGGCCTGTGGCACAGCTGGCTGGTCACCGGCGACAAGCGCATCCCCGCGATGATCACGGCGTTCGGCCGTTACATGGAGCGCTACGGCTGGATCGACGTGAAGGCCATCAAGCAGAGCCGGGACTGGCGCAATCCGTGTTCGGGGCCGAACGGGCAGATCGCCTGGTACTGGTCGTCCTCGCAGGCTTCCTTCGACAAGCTGGCCGACATCGAGGATTCCGATGGCTGGTACAGCGATGCGCACAACGTCGAGCTCGCCATGCCGGTGGCGGCGGCCTACTACTTCGAGACCGACCCGGCGCAGAGCGCGGCGCTGAAGCGGCGCCTGGATGCACTGGAGTCGTCCTACAGCACGGAGTGCGCGCAGGTCACCGGCACCTTGCGCCGCTTCAACTGGAACAACCGGGGCGCGGGCGTGGCGATGTGGTTCCGCCAGCAGCCTGCGGGTAGCGGCGCGACGTCGTCGATGGCAGGGCACGCCATGCCGTGAGGCAGGGCACGAGCGAGGACAACGGGATGGTCAGGGGCAGGTTTGCATGAGTCGACGTCTGGCAGCATTGCGGAGCATGGCGCTGGTGTCGGCGTCCACCTATGTGGAGTACGCGCTGGGCCTGGTGATCAGCGTGTGGATCGCCCGCACGCTCGGGCCGGCCGACTTCGGCCGCTATGCATTCACCGTGTGGCTGTGTGGCTGGTTGATGACCTGCAGCAACCATGCGCTGACCACCTCGTCCACCAAGTTCATCGCCGAGGCATATGGCGCCGGGAGGCCCGACGTCGCCTCGCACCTGTCGGCCAGGCTGATGCGCTACCAGACGCTAAGTTCGGCCATCGTCATCGCGCTGTTCATCGTCGGCGTCGCCATCATCCAGCCGTCCGAATGGAAGGGGCTGGCCGTGCCCATCACCGTCCTGGTGTCGATCGCGGTGGTCGCCAAGGCGAACTACGGCCTGCTCGTGGCCATCTCCAAGGGGCAGGAGCATTTCGAGCCGGTATCGATCGCCACGGTGCTCTCGGGGGTGATCACGCTGGCGCTGGTGGCCATTGCCTCCTGGTTCCACCTCGGGCTGCTGGCGTTCATTGCGATCTTCGCCATCTCCTGCCTGACCCTGGGACTGATCAATCGCGTCGCCTATCGCCGCTATTGCCTGCCCTATGATGCCGGCACGATTCCCGGGGACATGGAAGCGCGGATGTCCCGGCACCTGCGACTCACGGCGGTGCTCATCCTGATCATCGGCCTGAAGACCAACACGGTGGAGGTCTTCCTGCTCAATACCTACGCCAACTCGACCGCCGTCGGCTTCTTCGCCATCGCGGGCACGCTTACCCGCGGTGCGGTGGAGCTGTTCTCCGTGGGCCTGACCTCCACACTGCTGCCGTACATGGCGCGCGCGTTCGGCCAGAACGGGCAATCGCAGGCCACGCGCGTGCTTTCCGAGGCCACGCGCTTCTACTGGGCCACGGGCCTGATGATCGCCGGGCTTGGCTTCGTCACCACGCCGGGGCTGGTCACGCTGATGTATGGCAACCGGTACGTCGACGCCATTCCCGCCATCGAGGTGACCCTGGTGCTGGCCGGACTGCTGCTGATCACCAACAGCATCGCCGCGTTCCAGGTGGTGACCGACCGGCAGGGCGACCGGCTGCGCATCTCCAGCAGCGCGCTGGTGATCAACGTGGTGCTCGGCTTCGCGCTGATCCCGCACTTTGGCCTGCTCGGCGCCGTGCTGTGCTACGCCGGCACGCGCCTGGCCGAGCTGCTGATCTGCACGTTCTATATCCGCCGCGTCGCGAGTGCGGGCCTGCCGGTGGCGCTGATGGCCCGGTTGCTGGTGGTCGGCCTGGTGGCCACGGGGACCGGCTGGCTGGTGGCTGACGTCACGCCCGGGCACTTCGCCTTCATCACCGGCGCGATCGCGTTCTCGGCGGTCTTCGTGCCGGCCAGTTTCCTGGTGCGTTACTGGAGCGACGAGGACTTCCGGCTGATGGGCATGATCACGGACAAGCTGGGCCCGCTGGGGCGCGTGCTGATGCGCGTGCTGGGCTACCTGCAGGGGCCGGAGCCGCGGGCAAGCCCGTAGGCGGACTAGACCACCCGCTTCATCACGGCCTGCCACGCGTAGTGGCACATGTGCTGCGACGACGACAGCCAGCCCAGCCGGGCCACGTCGCGGTAGATGCGCCACTGCCAGCGGGCGGCGCGCCACTTGTCCGCCGAGACCGAGCCATCGCGCACCAGGTAGTAGGCGAGTGCGTGGTCGCAGGGCACGCAGCTGGCGGCGCCGGCACGACGCACCATCTCCAGCCAGAACACGTAGTCTTCGTGGCCCACCCGGCGGAACGGCACGTCGCCCAGGCTGCGGTCATAAACGCCGGTAAGGTTGCCGATATGGTTGCTGCGCAGCATCTGCGGGTAGCTCACGGCGGCTGGCGGGCGCACCCGCGACAGCAGGCGGCCGTCCTCCGCGACGCGGTCATACGGGGCATAGCAGACACGCGCCCGGGTCTCTTCCATGTGCTGCATCTGGCGCTCCAGCTTGCCCGGATGCCAGCCGTCATCGCTGTCGAGGAATGCGATGTGGGAGCCACGCGCCGCCGCGATGGCCGCATTGCGCGCGGCGGCGACGCCGCCATTCGTCTCGGCGTGGATGACGCGGATGCGTTCGTCCGCGGCGGCCAGGGAGTCGATCAGGGCGGCGGTGCCGTCGGTGGAGCCGTCGTCCACGATGACCAGCTCCCACGAAGTGTAGCTCTGCGACAGCACCGACATCACCGCGCCGCGGATGGTCCGGCCGGCGTTGTAGGCCGGCATCACCACGCTGACGAGCGCGCTGCTCATGTCGCCCATCCGGCGAGCTTGCGCCCGATGAAGTCGATCGAAGTCACGCACAGGCGTTCCGGCGGGATATGCGCGAATTGCGGATGCACCGGCATCTGCGCCAGTTCGGCCAGCCGCTTCTCGCGTGCGCACTCGGTGTTGAGCACGATGTCGAAGCCCTGCGCTATGGCGCGTTCGACGAACTCGAAGGCGCGCATGCGGTTCTGGTACAGGAAGTCGTTGTCCCAGCGCCGCCATTCGCGGTCCGAGTAGCGGAGGTAGTTGAGCTGGTTGATGTTCCGGTCGACGTAGGCGTAGTGGTCGCCGCAGTTCACCGAATGGAACATCACGCCACCCGGCGCGAGGATGCGCAGCGCTTCGCGGTAGATGGCGTCCACCGCGTCGGGAAGCACGTGCTCCAGCACGCTGTTGGAGAACACGCAGTCCAGCTGTTGCGCGGGCAGCGAGGTGCGCGAGGCATCGGCCGGGGCGTCGTAGACCACCACGCCATCGGTGGCGGCGCCGACCTCGTCGCTCCCGCGAAGGCGCGCCGCCAGTTGCTGCTGCCGCTCCCTCACCTCGTCTTCGGGCACGCCGCAGGCATCCGCGATCAGGCTGACGTGGCGCGCCAGGTTGTCGGCACAGTCGCGCACGAGTTCGGGCTTGATGTGGCGATTGAGGTCGACCGTGATCACCTGTCGCGCGCCACCGAGGTAGCAGGCGAAGGGAAAGGTGGGATACCAGCCGCTGCCGATCTCGAACAACCGGGCACCCGCGATGGGCACGCCGGCATCGCGCAGGTGGCCGACCATCAGGCGCCAGTCGTCCATCTTGATGTCGAACTCGCGGGTGAAGCCGCGCAGACCCCCGAACCTGCGCTGCAGGAGATAATGCGCCCGTTCGCCCCCCGGCACGTGGCCGAGCAGCTTCTGCACCACGCCTTTGGCACGCCAATGCATCGCGGTCACTCCTGGTCGGGGCCGCCGGCCATGGCCGTGGCCAGGCGAGGGTCCGGCGTCGCCGTTGCGCTCCACTTCGCCACGCCCGGAGGCGGCGGCAGCTCGTAGTCGCGATAGCGGGCCGGATTGCCCTCGAGGCCGGCTTCGGCGGCCTTGATGATGTTGTACATCTCGCGGGCGGTGACGTAGTGCAGCACGTAGCGCTCGCCGTCGTTGTAGGCCTGCTCCAGGTGCGCATGCATGGCGTGGGCCGGTGCGCCCAGCAAGGTGTCCATGTCGCGCTCCTGCGTACCGTGCGTATGGATCTTCACGAAGACCCATTCCGGCCTGCCTTCGACATGGATGCCGGTGCGGATCCAGGCATCCACGCGTTCCGGCGTCGGCGGGCAGCTGTGTCGCACGTCGGCATTTTCGATGCGGGGCATGATGCCCTTGCGCCGGCGCTTCCAGTCCAGTCCCAGCGGACCCTGCACGATCATCAGGTCGCCACTGGGCTGGCCGCCTACCCGGACGGGCACGCCGGTGTCATGCGACTTGGGGCAGCACGGATCGTCGGTGGCGTAGTAGATCGCGTTGATCGTGCGCGTCTGCGTTTCGCTGGGTGCGGAGGGCAGGGTGAAGTCGGCATAGCAGCCCAGCTCGCGCAGCAGGATCAGCTCGTTGTTGAGTCCGCACCAGCGGCCGTCCGCGCGGGAGTTGTCCAGCGACCAGTTGCCGTGGATGAAACCGAAGCGAAGCTGTCCGGTGACGGGGTCGCGCGAAAGCGCGCCATGCCGTGCGTGCAGCAGTTCGTTGAAGCGCGAGATCGTGGCGCGGAAGTTGTCCGGGGTGTCGTCGTCGTGGTGCAGGTGGATCTCGATCTCGCCATAGCCGTTGGCGCAGAGGTCGGCGATCTTGTCCAGGTGCTCGGGCAGGTATTCCTCTTCCGGATAGAAGAAGCTGTGCTGAGGCGGGTGGCCGTCTGCGTCCTGGTGCTGCGAGGCCATGGCGGGATAGTCGCGATGCCAGCGATCGACGCGGCGCCGTTGCGTTTCCAGGTCGACGCGACCCCACGCCGGCTCGTAGTGATCGACGAAGCAGAACATCACGTGCACCGGGCCGCGGGCGGTCGGATGGCGGCGCCGCCGCAGGTAGCTTCCCAGCCACACCTGCATGTTGCGCGAGCGGATGGCCAGCCAGGCCACCACGCACAGCGCCGCCGCGAGGGTGGCAAGGACCAGCAGCGCGATGACGATGGGTTGACTCATGAAGGATCCCCTGTGGCCGCCGCGCCGTTCATGCGGGCAGCGCAGGAAAAGTGAAGCCGTGTTGCCTCCACTCGGGCAGCATTGCCTCGAGCAGGTGGCGCGAGCATTCGCTGTCGTCGTGCATCAGCATCACGTCACCGGCGCGCGGCGGCTCGGCGCGCAGGCGCGCGGCGAGTTCCTCCGGCTTGCGACCCTGGTAGTCGAGCGTGTCGTACGACCAGTAGGCGAGGTTGCGCCGGTTCAGCGCGAAGCGCAGGGCCAGCGCCGGCGAGAACACCCCGCGCGGCGGGCGGAAACGGTGATGGCGCCGGCCATCGAAGCCGCGCAGCACCTGGTCGGTGCGCTGCACCTCGTGCCATTGCTCGCGGTGCGAGAGCGCGTGGAACTGCGGGTGGGTGTAGGAGTGATTGCCCAGGCCGTGGCCGTCCTCGACGATGCGCCTGACCAGGGTGGGATGCCGCTCCGCCTCGCGCCCGATCAGGAAGAACGTGGCCTTCGCGCCGTGCTGCTTCAGCAGGTCGAGCAGGGCCGGCGTATGCGCGGGGTTCGGACCGTCGTCGAAGGTCAGATACAGCGCCTTGCCGGATCGCGGCCCACGGGTGGAGATCACCGCAGCGGGAAGCCATTCCAGCATTCGCATCTTCTTGGGTCGAAAAGTCATGATGACGGCTCGCGCGTAGGACCTTGGCGCGACGGATCCATTCCGATATTCCCCTGATCCGTCTTCGGACGGCACTGCTCCTCGGCGCCGTCCGTCACGTGCCCACTGTGTCCTGTTGCGTGCCCGATATCCATTGGCACATAGGCAGTGCGGGCATGCGACCGAAAGGCTATGACGAACGGCCGATGGGGCGGCGACGACACCCTCGCGGCCATGCGAATTGCCGGCTTGCCCTGGTAATCCAGGGCCGTCGCCTTGGCAATTCGACGGATGGGAGCGCCACATGCGTTCCGTTAGGCTCGTTTCGACTTGTTGCAGATCGAGACAACTTCCGGGGACGTGCCGAAAGGCGTGCTGCGCCAGATCCTGGCCATCGCTTCCCCGGATCAACCGGACAGGGGAAGGGACATGGCGGTTTCGCATCGACCCCTTGATCGGGAGGGGGCATGCTAGGGCAGTACGGCGTCGTCTATTTCGGCAACGACTGGTTTGCGGAGAACCGCACCAGCAGCCACCACGTGGCCGTGCGGCTGGCGGCGACCATGCCGGTGCTCTACGTGGATTCGCCGGGCATGCGCGCGCCGCGGGCCAGCGGGCGGGACCTGCGCCGTGCGTTGCGCAAGATTCGCGAGGCCCTGCGCGCGCCGCGCCGCGTCGACGCCAACCTGTGGCACTGCACCGTGCCGCAGCTGCCGTTCCGGCGGATTCCCGGTGTCGGCCTGTGCAACCGCCTGTTCGGACAATGGGCCTTGCGCCGTGCGATGCGCGTACTTGGCGCGCGACCGCGCATCTCGTGGTTCGTGACGCCGCATCCGGGGTTTCTCGCCAGGCGGCTGGGCGAAGCCTTCTGCGTCTATTACTGCATCGATGACTACGCGGCGCATCCCGGTGTCGACGTCGACGTCATCGCCGCCAGCGACCTGGCGCTGACCCGCAAGGCCGACCTGGTGTTCGTCGCGCCGCCGGCACTGCTGGCCGGCAAGCAGGCGCTGAACCCCAACACGCGTTTTTCGCCGCACGGCGTGGATGCCAAGCTGTTTGCGCAGGCGTCCGAGGCGGCGACCGTCGTCCCGGCCCAGGCACGCCACCTGTCGCATCCGGTGGTGGGCTACTTCGGCTCGATCCACGCGTGGATCGACGTGGAACTGATCGCCTGGCTGGCGCGTTCACGGCCCGAGTGGACCTTCCTGCTGGTGGGCTACGCGGCGATCGGTCTGCCCGAACTTGCCGGACTGCCGAACGTGGTGCTCGCGGGAGCGCAGCCCTACGCCTCGCTGCCCGCGTGGGCCAAGGCGTTCGACGCGGCAATCATTCCCTACCGGCGCAACCGCCAGGTGGAGAACGCCAATCCGCTCAAGTTGCGCGAGTACCTGGCCACCGGCAAACCGATCGTGGCCGTGGGCAATCCGGAGATCGCGCGGTTCGCGTCGGTCGTGCGCATTGCCGAGGGTCGCGAGGACTTCCTGGCCGGACTGGAGCAGGTCCTGGCCGATGGTCCGGAACGAGGCGCCGCCGAACGCATGGCGGCCGTTGCCGAGCAGACCTGGGACCGCCGCGTGGAGGAGGTGCTGCGCGAAGTCGCCGTGGCCATCGGCGTGGCGGAGATGACTTTCGTTGATCGTCGGGTATCGGGATGAATGCACCTGTCAGGGGCAAGCTGCGCATCGGCATCGTGGGTGCCGGTTACGTGGCGCGCTATCACATCGAGGCATTGCAACGGCTGGACTTCGTGGAGATCGTGGGCATCTGCGATCTCGACCTGGAAGCCGCGCGCAGGCTTGCGGCGGGCTTCGGTCTCGATCTTGCCACCGCCGACATGGCGGAACTGGGCGCGCGCGAGCCGCACGCCATCTATGTGCTCACGCCGCCGTCCAGCCATTGCGCGCTGAGCCTGCGCGCGCTGGACATGGGCTGCCATGTGTTCGTCGAGAAGCCGATGGCGGAATCGGTCGCCGAATGCGATGCCATGATCGCGAAGGCGCGTGAGCGCGACCTGGTGCTGTCGGTCGATCACTCGGACCTGTTCGATCCGGTGGTGATGCGTGCGCGCGAGCTGGTGCGATCGGGTGCCTGCGGCGAGGTGGTGGCCGTGGACATCGTGCGCAGTTCGGACTACCCGCCCTATGGCGGCGGCCCGTTGCCAGCCATGGTGGCGCAGGGTTCCTATCCGTTCCGCGACCTGGGCGTGCATGGCCTCTACACGCTGGAAGCGTTCCTCGGTGCATTGCAGGGCGTGGACATCCGCTACCGCGCCAGCGGTCGTTCCAGCACGTTGAAGTTCGACGAATGGCAGGCGACGGCCGACGGCGCGCGCGGCACGGGCCGCGTGATGCTGTCGTGGAACGCGCGGCCCATGATGAACCGGCTGGTGGTGCAGGGTACGCACGGGGTGATCGAGGTCGATCGCTTCCTGCAGGTCTGCCACGTGCGCCGCGTGCTGCCAGGACCGAAGTTCATCGGCATCGTGGCTGGCGCGTTCCTCGGTGCGTTGGGCGACGTGTTCCGCGTGCCGTGGAACGTGCTGCGCTTCGCGACCGGCATGCTGCGCCCCTCTCCGGGTATCCAGGCGGGTGCGGAGGCTTTCGCCCGTGCACTGCACGAGGGTACGCCGCCGCCGGTCAGCGCGGAGGAAGGACGTCGGCCGATCGCATGGATGGAAGAAGCCTGCCGGCGGGCAGACGCGGAGCGGACGCAGGAGCTGGCCGATCGTTTCAGCACGCTGGAACCGGTCGACGCACTGGTGACGGGCGCGTCGGGCTTCCTCGGACGCGCCTTGCTGGCGGCGTTGCGGCGCAGCGGCCAGCGCGTGCGCGTGCTGGTGCGTCGCGCCGACCCCCGGCTGGGCAGCCTGGCCGAACAGGTGGTGATCGGCGACCTCGGCGATCCGCGCATCGTGGAACACGCGGTGCAGGGCGCGCGCACGGTGTACCACGTGGGCGCCGCGATGGGCGGCAGCCCGCGCGAGTTCGAGGCGGGTACCGTATGGGGCACGCGCAACGTGGTCGATGCCTGCCTGCGCCATGGCACCCAGCGCCTGGTGTACGTGAGCTCGATGAGCGTGCTCGATCATGCGGGACGCGATCCCTTGATGGTGGTCCACGAAGGCTCGCCGCTGGAGCCGCATCCGGAACGGCGCGGCAGCTATACGCAGACCAAGCTGGTCGCGGAAACCCATGTGCGCGACGCCATTCGCGAGCGCGGACTGCCCGCGGTGGTGGTGCGCCCGGGGCAGATCGTGGGACCGGGCTCGGAGGCCACCACGCCCAATGGCACCCTGGCGATTGCCGGACGATGGATCGCCGTCGGTCCGGCGGCGCAGACCCTGCCGCTGGTGTACGTCGACGATGTGGTGGATGCCTTGCTGCTGGCCGGCTGTGCCCCGGCAGCGGCCGGCCGGCTGGTGCACGTGGTCGATCCGGCCATCGTCACCCAGGGCGAATACCTGGCACGCGTGGCGCGCAAGCGCGGCAGGGAGCTGCGCCTGGCACGCTGGCCCAAGGGCCTGCTGCTGGTCTTGGCGCTGGGGGTCGAAGCCCTGGGCAAGCTGCTTGGACGCAACGTCCCGTTGACCCGCTATCGCGTGAACTCGCTGCGTCCGCTGGCCAACTTCGACCAGAGCGTCGTGCGCGACGTGCTGGGCTGGGAGCCGCGCGTGGGCCTGAAGCGGGGGCTGGACATCATGTTCGCCGACGAGAACCTCGCGCCAGCCGTCATCGTGTCGCCCGCGCCGGAAAAATAGCCGCGAGGCTCAGGGGGAGGAGTAGTCCACCACGTCCGCGCGGGTCATCGCAGCGGACTGCAGGATGTCGCCCAGGCGCTGGATGTTCTCGTCCCAGCGGAAACGGCTGGCATGGGCGGCGATGCGCTGGGGGTCCCAGGACTCGGCGAGGGCCGCAATCAGCGCCTTGCGCAAAGCGACGCGATCGCGCGCCGGGACCAGCATGCCGGCATGGTTGGGCAGGACCTCGGGAATGCCTCCCACCCGCGTGGCGACCACCGGCGTCCCGCAGGCCATGGCTTCCAGCACCACGTTGGGCACGCCCTCGTTGTGGCTGGGCAGGCACAGCAGGTCCGCCGCGCGGAACCAGTCGCCCAGCGAGAAGTGCTCGATCGCGCCCAGCAGCTGCACGCGGTCGGCACAGCCGAGCGCGGCGGCGCGATGCAGCAGGGCGTCCCGGCAGGGCCCGGTGCCGATGAACAGCAGGCGCGTGTCGGGATGCGTGGTCAGCACATGGGGAAAGGTCTCGAGCAGGTCCAGGCAGCCCTTGCTGTCCTTGAGGTTGCCCACGTACAGCAGCAGGCGTTCGTCCTGCGCCAGCTTCAGCCGCTCGCGTGCGTCGCGCCGAGGTCCCGGCGAAAACAGGTTCTGCTCCACGCCGTTGTAGAGCACGTGCACGCGCGAAGGCTCCACGCCCAGCGCCACCGCCTTGTCGGCCAGGGCCTGGCTGACCGCGACCACGGCCTGCGCGCCCCGCAGCGCGTAGCGGATCTGGGGACGCAGCAGCGCCTGTTCCGCCTTCACGTTGAGATCGGTGCCGTGCACCTTCACCACATACGGGATGCCCAGGCGCCGCGCCAGCCAGCTCGCGGCCGCCGCGTCGGGGTAGGCCCAGCTCACCAGCATGCAGTCGGGGTTCGCCTGGCGCAGCCAGCGCCACTTCTGGGCCAGCAGCGACAGCAGCCAGCACATGCCGTGCAGGGAACGCCCGACCAGCGGCGGATAGAAGAACACGAAATGATCGGCACGCACGTCGGACAGCCGCACGTGCGAGCGCTTGCGCGTGTAGCGCTCGCGGAAGTCCACCGCGGTAAGCACGTCCACATCGTGATGCTTGCCCAGCCGCTCGAACTGCTGGCGGTTGAAGGCGCTGCGCAGCGGATCCCACGGCGAGGGAAACAGGTTGGTCAGCACGAGGATCTTCAGGCGCATGCGTGCTGCTCCACATCCTGGTAAAGGCGTTGATAGCGATCGGCCATGGCCTCGACCGAGCCATGCCGTTCCACCCAGTCGCGTGCGGCACGGCCGCAGGCACTGGCGCGTTGCGGATCGCGCAGCAGCGAAAGCATGCGATCGGCCAGCAGGTCCGGGTTGCCCGGCGCCACCAGCAAGCCGGTATGGCCGTCGCGGATGATCTCGCCATTGCCGCCCACGTCGGTGGCGATGATCGGCAGCGCCACGGCACAGGCTTCCAGCAACGCCATGGAATAGCCTTCGCTCACCGACGACAGCACGAAAAGGTCAAGCCCCCGCAGCAGTTCGCGCACGTCGTTGCGATCGCCCAGGAAATGCACGGCATCGCTCACTCCCTCGGCGAGCGCGCAGTGTTCGAGGTCGTCGCGCAGTTCACCGTCCCCGATCAGCACCAGCGCCGCCCCGGGGCGTTGCCGGTGGACCTGGCGAAACGCGCGGATCAGCCCGACCTGGTCCTTGGTCCAGTTCAGGCGACCGACGTTGCCGATCAGCAAGGCGTGGTGGTCCAGCCCCAGCAGGGCCAGCAGGCGTTCACGCATGTCCTTCGAGGCGGGCGTGAAGCGCTCGACCGCGATGCCGTTGGGCACCACGCGGGTGATGGAGGGCGGCAGCATGCCTTTCTCCACGCCGTTGCGGCGCGCCGCCTCGCAGACGGTGACCACCATGTCCGTGCGCGAGAGGGAGCGGCGATACAGCCATTCCTTGCGTCCCGTGCGTTGTCCCGCGCCCATGCCGTGGCGTGTGTTGAGTACGCGCAGCACGTCCAGGCCGCAGGCGGCGAGCACGCCCTGGTAGTGCGCCACCGCGTTGTGCGTGTGCAGGATGTCGGTGTCGTGCCGGTCGATGGCACGGCGCGCACGGGCCAGTGCGCGCAGGTCGAGCCCCGGCCCCTTGTGGCAGGCAACCACCGGGACGCCCACCGCATCGAGCTCGTGCGCCATCGTCCCGGCCTCGAACAGGCACACCACCTGGCAATGGTGGCCTTGGCGCTGTTGCAGCCGCACCAGGTCGAGCACCATGCGCTCCAGTCCGCCGCGATTGAGATTCTCGACGACGTGCGTGATGTTCATCAGGCCAGTTCCGAGAGCGTGACGCGGCGCTTGCCGCTCCGGGTGAGCGGGATGTCGTCGACGAAGCGGCACTCCAGCGCCACCTGGTGACCGAGCACCTTGGCCGTTTCGTGGCGGATGTAGGCCAGCGAGTCGTCGTCGAAGCCTTCGCCGCGGACGATCGACAGTTCCAGCTGGTCCAGCCGGCGCTGCACCAGCTGGAAGCGCGAGAGGCCGCGCACGTCCTTGAGCATGTGCGGGAAGAACTCGCCCGGCAGGATGCGACCGTCGGGCGTGCGGATGGCGTCGAGCACGCGCCCGTCGATGCGTCCCAGCAGCGGAAGGCCGCGACCGCAGGGGCAGCCGGGTTCCGCGTTGCTGCTGGCCAGGTCGCCGTTGAGGTAACGGATGAACGGCATGCCGTAGTTGGAGAGGTCGGTGATGGCGACATCCCCGGTGCCCTGCCTGACGGGAGAGCCCTGCGCGTCGAGCAGTTCGACCACGAGGTGATCCGCATTCACGTGCAGGCGATGATGGTGATCGCATTCGGAGGCGACCAGCATGAACTCGCGGCATCCATAGGTGTTGTAGACCGGGCAGCCGAATGCCTGGCTGATCACCTCGCGCTGGAACGGGTGCAACGCCTCGGCGGCGCTGATCACCGACTCCGGGCGATACACGCGGCGACCGGTCTCCACCATCCATTGCGCCAGCTGCGCCAGCGGCCCCACGTAGCCCACGATGACGTCCGGCCGATAGCGGTCGATCGCATCCGCGTAACTGGCCAGGTTGGACTCGGTCATCTCGAAGCTGTTGAGCACGCGGCGGGCGAACATCGCGTTGTAGAGACGGTCCTTGAACTGGTGCGCCGGCCCCGGGTTGCCCACGGCGCCGGCCCACAGGTAGAGCGTGCGCCGCCCGGGACGGGCGCCCGCCCAGCCATAGCCGCGCCACATCACCGCGATGCGCCGGTTGTAGCTTTCGCGGGTGTAGCCGAGTTCCAGCGGCTCCCCGGTGGATCCACCGGTGCGCTTGAACAGCAGGCGGCTGCGCCAGGACGCGGCCTGCAGGTCCTGGAAGTTCTCGCGGATGTCGGCCTTGGTCAGCGTCGGCAGGCGCGCATAGTCGTCGAGGTTGCGGATGTCATCCGGCGTGATGCCCAGCTCGCGCCAGCGCCGCTGGTAGTACGGGACCTCGCGATAGCAGTGTTCGAGCAGTGTCTTGAGCCGTCCGAACTGGAGCTCGGCGATCGCGCCCGGCGACATCCACTGGTCGCGCTCGTACTTCGCGAGCCAGGACAGCGTGTCCCGCCGCCGCAGGCCGCTTTCATAGGCGGGATACAGCACCTGGCGAAACGCCTGTTCGTACCAGCCACTCATGACAGCCACTCCCCGTGGCGAGCCCGGGGCAGGCCCTTCGCGATGGATCCACACTTCGTCATCCTGACGTCCTCAGTAACACGGCAACCAGCAAGAACAGGCCTGCAATGCTGCCGATGGCGGCAGGCACCCAGCGCCCGCCGCTTTCGGACACGGCAAGCGAGGGCAGGCCGTCGACCCGCTGGCGCGCGCCGACATAGAAGCCGGTGACGATGGCCAGCACGAAATACAGCACGATCATGTAGCTGCGGCTCAGGAAGAAAGCGCAGGCGAACATGCCGCACAGCGAGAGCAACAGGGTGAGCGCGAGTGGCCGCTCCTCCTGCCACTGCGCGTACCGTTCGGGGTCGGCGGCCGCATCGGGCTTGAAGCGCAGCACCGCGGCGACCATCCAGAAGCTGTAGCCGATCAGCGCGAGCCACAGCAGGTAGCCGACGAAGCCGGTTTCGGCCAGCACCAGCACGAACGAGTTGTGCGCGGTGAGCGGATTGTAGTCGGTGAAGTTGCCTGGCCCCACGCCCAGCAGGGGGTGGGAGGTGAACATGTGCAGGCCTTCGTACCAGGCATCGACACGGCCGTTCGCCGACTCCTCGCCCGCATCGAGCTCCTGCATGCGCGAGGACAGCATCTTCATCACGGTGAGGCCGGCCAGGCCAAGGAAGCCGGCCACCACCATGCCGCGGCGGTACCAGATATAGGCGCCGACCACCACCAGCACGCCGAGCATCGCGCCGCGCGAATTGGTGAGATACACGCCATACAGCAGCAGGCCGATGCAGCCGAGCCAGAACAGCCGGCCCAGTGCGCCCGCGCGATGGCAGAGCAGGCAGGCCATCGGGAACACCGAGACGAACAGCATGCCCAGGTCATTCGGATCGTTGAAGATGCCGACGTACTGGATGCGACCGTCCTCGCCGATCGGGATGCCGCTCCAGCCGATGCCGGTACGGGCCTGGCCGACGCCGTGCAGGGCAAGGATGGCCGCGCACGTCACCATCACCGCCATCAGCACGCGGATGCGCCGTTGCGTGGTGCAGGCGCTGGCGATGATGAAGAACGCCAGCACGATGGGCCCGAACTTGCCCAGCTGGTCCTTGATGCCGCCGAACCAGCCATTGGCGACCTCAGAGACCATCATCACCACGAAGAACGCGGGCAACAGCAGGAACTGGGGCGCGGACGGCACGCGTGCGCCCGAGGTGAGCCACGCCGCGAAGGCGAGCGCCAGCACGACCGGCAATACGGGCACGCCCACCAGGGCCGGGAAGTATTCCTGCGGCCTGACGATCGCCAGCACCACGTAGACAAGGATCAATGGGAACATGAAGGCGCTTCGTCCGGCGTGGCCAGGTGGGCCGGCGTCGGATGGTTGATCAGGCCGGGCATGGTCAGCATGGCGGCGAACCAGCGCTTGCCGATGTAGCGCTCCACCGCGAGCCGGTAGAGCGAATAGCGGTTCGCCGCGGGTTGCGGATTGGTGCCGCTGATGTAGCTGCAGGCCACGTCGAAGCCGGCGTCGCGGGTCACCTCGATCACCTTGTGGTCGAACGCCCGGTTGCTCCCGACCGGATAGGACATCAGCAGCGGCATCGGCCCCAGTTCGCGCAGCAGTGCGTACTTCGATTCGTTGACCTCGCGCTCCAGGTCCTCGAGCGGCAGCTTGGACAGCATCCAGTGGTTCACGCCGTGCGAGCCGATCTCCAGGCCCGCCGCGCGCATCTCGCGCAGCTGGTCCCAGGTCATGGGCCGGCAGTCGGCCGGCACCGCCGCGTCCGACGGCATGTTCCACTCCTTCTCCAGCCGGCGGATCATGCCGGCCTGGGCGAGCGCGCTGATCTCCTTCATGTGGTTGAGCACGCTGGTCGCCAGCGCGCGACGCGCGGCGCGGCCCACCGGCATGGGCAGGTCCATGCCCAGCTCCGGCAACTGCAGTCGCGCGGCGCCGGTCATCAGGACCATGTGCACCAGCCAGTCGTAGGCGTAGGGCCGCCCGCTGTCGATGTGGCCGGTGGAGACGAAGAACGTGGCCGGAATGCCCAGTTCCTGCAGGATCGGGAAGGCGATGTGGTAATTGTCGTCGTAGCCGTCGTCGAAGGTGATCACCACGGCGTCCGGCGGCAGCTCATGGCCCGCGTTGATCGCCGCGGCCACGTCGGTGAGCCGCATGGGCCGGTAGCGCTCCTTCACCAGCTGCATCTGTTCGCGGAAGCCTTCCGGCGTGGCGCTGATCAGCTCCAGGTCGAAGTCGTAGCTGTCCGGATCCGGCAGCGGCATCACGCGATGGTAGGCAAGGATGCGCAGGTCCTTCTGCCACCACGAACGTACGCGCTGCAGCGGGCTCAGCAGTCCCGTGCTGTAGCAGAACTCGCCCAGCCTCTCGCGGATGCCGGCTGGCTTCGCGTCGTGCGCCAACTCGCTCACCATGGATGCTCCCCTCGGCTGCGGGCGAAGGCGATCGACGCCTGCGCCGCGTATAGATTGAGATAGAAGAACGCCACCACCAGGCGCACCGGCAGCCAGCGTCCGGCGTGCGGGCGCAGCCGAGCCACCGGCACCAGCGCCATGGCCATCAGCAGCGCCGCCAGCACCGCCGCATAGGCCTGGTGGTAGCGCGCCAGGAAGGCGGACGACAACAACAACGACAGCAGCAGCCAGGGCGCCAGCAGGCGCAGCAGCTTGTGGCTGACGAACTGGAACCACAGCGGGTTGCGCGCGGGCGACAGCAGCCAGGGCGCCAGTTCCAGCAGCTGGAAGCAGCCGACGCTGGCGCGCAGGCGCCGCGGCTGCTCGGCCTCGGGATCCTGCGCGGGCTCGCCCCACACCACCGCACGCGGCTCGACCACGACGCGGTGGCCGGCGGCCACGACGCGCATCGGTACCAGTACGTCATCCAGCAGCGTGTCGGCGGGCAGGGGCTGAAACAGTGCGCGTCGCACGGCGTACAGCGCGCTGCTCGCGCCGACCGTGGATGCGCAGCGGCTTTCCTGTTCGCGGATGAACTTCTCGTAGCGCCAGTAGGCGCTGACGCCCTGTGCGAAGGCGCTGCGTACGTTTTCCAGCTCCAGCCCGCCGCTGGCGACGCCCACGCGCGGGTCCCCCAGGTTCGCCACCAGTTCGCGCAGGGCCAGCGGCGAAAGCTTGTGCTGCACGTCGGTCATCAACAGCACCTCGCCGCGCGCGGTGGCGATCGCATCATTGAGGCACAGCGCCTTGCCGCGCGCCACGGGGAACTCCATGACCCGCGCACGCGGGTCGTGGGAATGGCGCACGAGCGCGGCCGTGCGGTCCTTGCAGCCATCGCAGGCGACGATGATCTCGATGTACTCCGGCGGATAGTCCAGTGCGCGCAGGTTCTTCAGCTTGGAGCGGATATGCCGCACGCCGTCGCGGACCACGATGATCACGGAGACCGTGGGCAGGTAGGACTGCCTGCGCACGGGTTTCGGCAGCACGCGCGCCCACAGCCACATCAGCAGCGGATAGCCCACGAAAAGGTAGAACAGCGTCCAGAAGCTGCCCCAGCACACGAGGTACGCCAGTGCCGCCATGTCACCTCCGCCCGAACAGCTGGCGCAGTCGACCGCCCAGCGAAGACGTCTTGCCGGGTTCCGTGAGATCGCCCTCG
>JACXTT010005732.1_pt1 | contig 17952 bp, 19 predicted proteins | sample 9270951 | NCBI WGS metagenome assembly JACXTT01 (sample SAMN15532306, study PRJNA645909) | rock metagenome | isolation source: weathered quartz diorite | place: Puerto Rico | collected 2017-06-21 | reverse complement strand
GGTTTCTGTTCCGGTTGAATCCCCTTAAAGACGACCGTGGGCAGATAACACGTTGGTATGGGACAGCTACGGATATCGAAGATCGCAAACAGAGTGAAGACCGGCTTCAGCACGAAAATGCGGCTCTGCGGGAAGAAATCGACGAAACTTCCATGTTTGAAGAAATCGTCGGGACGTCTCCGGCTCTGCAGTCTGTGCTGTCGCGCATCTCCAAAGTTGCGCCTGGTGACTCTACAGTTCTCATCACAGGCGAAACGGGAACAGGCAAAGAGCTTGTTGCGCGAGCCATCCACCGACGATCGAATCGCGCGTCGCGCGCATTCGTTAGCGTGAACTGTGCAGCAATCCCGCGTGATCTGATCCTTTCGGAGTTGTTCGGCCATGAGAAGGGCGCCTTCACCGGAGCCACACAAAGACGGCTTGGCCGGTTCGAACTGGCCGACCGCGGAACGATTTTTCTGGACGAGGTGGGCGAACTCTCGCCTGACACTCAGGTCTCGTTACTGCGTGTGTTGCAGGAACGAGAGTTCGAGCGAGTCGGCGGAAAGCAACCGATCCACGTTGATGTTCGCGTCATTGCCGCCACAAATCGTGATCTGAAGGCTGCTGTAGCCAGTGGGTCCTTCCGACAGGACCTGTTTTATCGGCTCAATGTATTTCCCATCGATGTGCCGCCTCTTCGGGATCGGAAAGACGATATCTTGATGCTGGTTGAGTATTTCGTGCGACGGTACGCGAAGCGGGCAGTCAAGAACATCCGGTCAATAGACAAGAAAACGCTGGACGCGTTGCAGTCTTACAGCTGGCCCGGGAATATCCGTGAGTTACAAAACATCATCGAACGGTCCGTGATTCTTAGTTCCGGTAACGTTTTCTCAGTCGACGAATCGTGGCTTTCCAACGAAACCTTCGTGCCTGCGGCCCGGGTTGAGGCACCGGCACTCCTTCGGCGTGGGGATGAGCGGCGCACCGAGCGGGAGATTATCGAAGCAGTCCTGGCCGAGACGAGAGGGCGGGTTTCCGGTCCATCCGGCGCGGCAGCTAAGCTTGGAATTCCGCCATCAACGCTCGATCACAGGATCAAAGCGCTAAGAATCGATAAGACGAAGTTCAAGTTTCGCTGAAGTCTGATCAGCAAATCACCAGATTCACCAGAATCACCACATTCTCACCACCTCCATCTTTTTTCGCCAGTTCACGTCGACGTCCAACACATTTCTTTGATCGGGTTACGGCTGGAACAGAGTTTGCATAAGAGCCAATGACCAAAAGAGACGAGGTTCGATCATGAAATCCGGACAAACGGAAGTGAAAGAGTATGGCTTTTTCGCCCACAACGAGTGGCGCGAAGCGGCAGACAATCGGTTCTTCGATGTTCACGAGCCCTACAGCGGAAAAATTTTTGCGCGGGTCGCAGCAGGATCTCGCGCGGATGCCCGTGTTGCTGTGGATGCCGCGGCGAATGCATTTGCAGGATGGGCAGCAACGACGCCCGCGGAGAAAGCTCGACTGTTCCTAAAGGCTTCCGAGGTCGTCAAGCGTCGGCGGAGTGAGATCGCTGAAGTGCTGGCGCGTGAAACCGGATCGACCATTTCATTCGCCACGTTCCAGCAGGACCTAGTTGCGGCGACTCTGCAACAGGTTGCGGGTTGGGTGTATTTACCCAAAGGCGAGGTTCTGGAAACCAATGAACCTGGATCGCATTCGATCGGAGTACGGCGTCCACTGGGCGTGGTCGCCAGTTTTACGCCATGGAACGGCGCCAACGTCTTGTCCTGGCGAGCCGTCATATCGCCGGTGGCCGCTGGAAACACTGTTGTAGTCAAGCCCTCGGAGTTCGCACCGGTCTCAGCAGGAATTATGCTCGCCGAGGTCGCCGAGGAGGCCGGGTTTCCAGCGGGTGTAATTAACGTTGTGACTCATGCGCCGGGATCTGCGGGCGCTATTGCGGACGAGTTCTTTGATCGTCCCGAAGTCCGTGTCATCAATCTGATCGGCGGAGTCAAGACCGCACGTATGCTGGCGGAACGCGCCGGTCGGCTTTTGAAGCGTACGGTGATGGAACTGGGCGGTTTCAATCCGATGATTATCCTCGACGACGTCGATGTGGACTACGCGGTCCGCACGGCGACGTTCGGATCGTTCTTTCATCAGGGTCAGATCTGTCTCAACACGCGACGAATCATCGTTCAGCGCAAGATCTACGAAGAGTTCCTTGGCAAGTTTGTTACTCGGCCCAATACCTTATCGGTTGGCGATCCCCTGAATCCGAAAACCATCATCGGTCCCATCATTACGCGTGACGCCGTAAACCTGATTGATGACCGCGTGAAGGAAGCGATCGCGAGGGGAGCCAAGGCCCACACGGGCGCGAGGCACGATGGTCAGATTTATTACCCCACGATTCTGACCGATGTTCCTCTGGATGCCGCCATCGCCAACGAAGAGACCTTCGGTCCGGTCGTTGTGGTCGAAGTGGTGGACACGCCCGACGAGGCGATTGCCGCCGCAAATCGCACGATGTACGGTCTCACGTCTTCGATCCTAGCCGGGAATACGTACAAGGCATTCGAACTGGCGCCGAAAGTCCTCGCCGGCATCGTGAATGTGAATTCACCAACCGTTAATGACGAGATTCACGCGCCAATGGGCGGCGTTCGCGATAGCGGATGGGGCCGCACGGGACCCCGTAGTCTCGATGATTTCAGCGACTTGATCTGGATCAACGCACACAGCGGTCAGCGCCAATATCCCTTCTAGAAGCACAGTCGGGTTATTCAGGAAATCGATCCGATTGGGAGGAACCGAATGGGCAACGTATTCAATCAGACAAAGACTCATTACGACTTCATCGTGGTGGGAGCAGGCGCGGCGGGTTCGGTATTGGCCGCGGAGTTGTCTGCCTCCGGCGCACAAGTAATTGTGATCGAGTCCGGCGGGCTCGACGACGGGCCGACGATCATGAACCCAAGCATCTGGTTCTATAATGTCGGCGGTCCTCTCGACTACCACCTGCCCATCACTCCGTTACCTCAATTGAACTACCGCAAGTTTAATATGGCCCTCGGTCACGTACTCGGTGGCGGCACCAGTATTAATGCCATGGTATGGATGCGCGGAACGCAAGCGGACTACAACCGGTGGGCGGAAAGCGGGGCGAAGGGGTGGGCGTTTGCCGACGTGCTTCCCGTCTTCAAGAGTCAGGAGGATTGGGAGGGCGGTGCGAATGCTTGGCGCGGAGCGGGCGGCCCAATCCATATCCGCCGGCCGAAAGACCCACATCCGACAGCGCCCGCTTTCATCGATGCCGCCCGCCAGTTGGGCATACCTATTCTGGATGACGTGAACGGACCAATGCGCCAAGGCGCCGGCTACATCAACATGAACATCGCCGCGGATGGAACTCGTGTGAGCGCCGTTAGCGCCTTCCTGCGCCCGGCTCTCTCGAGGCCGAATCTCACTCTGTTGCTCAACGCCAAGGTCGTAAAAGTGAACTTCAAGGGCACGCGTTGTGTGGGCGTCACGGTCAACACTGACGGCGTTGAAAAGGATATCGTGGCCGACAACGAAGTGATCCTCGCCGCAGGCACCATCAATAGCCCGAAGCTTCTGATGCTCTCAGGCGTTGGGGAGGCAAAGGCTCTGATGAGCTTTGGAATCGATGTCGTCGAGAACCTGCCCGGCGTTGGCGAAAACCTGCAGGACCATGTGCTCGTGTCCGGCGTCGTATTCAAGTACAAAGGTAAGATGCCGGATCGGCCGGCCGACAGCAATGCCGTCGAGGCAGAGGCTTACTTGTCGAGCAGTCCTTCGGGTGATACAGACATTAGTCTTGTGCTTCATCAACTACCAGTCGTTACGCCCGAAGTCGCCTCGCGCTTTGGAAGTCCCCCACCGGACGCGTTCACAATCGCGCCGGCTCTGGTGCAACCGACCAGCAAGGGTTCCGTTCGTCTGGCCAGCAGCAACTTCGAGGATGCTGCAGTAATCGATGGCAACTATCTCGGAACAGATCACGACTTTGCGGCCGTCGTTCGCGCCATCGAAATCGCGCGGGAACTCGGGAGTCAACACGCCTTCGACAATTTGCGCGAGAGTGAACTCATTCCGGGGCCCAAGTCGAGCGCCGATGATATCCGAGAACTTGCCAGACTTGCCTCGGCGAGTTTTGGGCACGCCGTTGGTACGTGCAAGATGGGTGTGGATGGACTCGCTGTTGTCGACCCAGAGCTTCGCGTGCACGGAATTTTAGGTTTACGCGTGGCGGACGCCTCCGTGATGCCACACATCATCACAGGGCCGGGAACGAACGCGTCGACTCACATGATTGCTGGCCGTGCCGCCCAGCTGATTCTCGGCGGACAACAGTGATCGCATGACGGCCAATTCAAATAGGTCGTTAACGATCGACACTCACCATCACATATTGCCGGACTTCTTCTGGCGGGAGACAAATGATTCGCATGCTCCCGTCGGAGGACTGGTGCCGCTTCACTGGTCCAAAGAGGCGATGATCTCTTTCATGGACGACGCCGGCATTGACGTTGCCGTAACGTCGGTGAGCACGCCGGGAGTGCATCTTGGCGACAGTAACAGGGCTCGGTCTTTGGCGCGCCGGTGCAACGAATTTGCGGCCGAACTCGTTCATACAAGGCCGGACCGGTTTGCAAGCTTTGCTTGCCTTCCGCTACCGGATATCGATGCGTCGCTGGAGGAGTTGTCGTACGCAGTCGACGACCTCCGACTCGATGGTCTTGTTCTCTTCACGAACTCGAACGGCGTGTATTTAGGAGACGCTGCTCTGGAACCGGTCTTCAACGAGCTTGAACGCCGCGAGGCGGTTGTTTTTGTACATCCCAACCCATCGCCAGACACGGTGGCGCATTCATTAGGCCTGCCCGACAATCTGATTGACTTTCCGACGGATACAAATCGTGCAGTCGCTCAGATGCACTACACGAACAGGTTTGCACGCACACCAAACGTGAAATACATCTTCTCTCATGCTGGAGGCTCGATCCCATATCTTGCCGCGCGTTTTGCAATCATCGATGAGATGGGGTTCATTTCCGGCGGCGAGGAACGTGGTACCGCCGCTGACATGTTCCGTCGCATCTATTGGGATACGGCCCTTGCTGCAAGCGATCCCGTGCTGTGCATGTTGCGTGACATAGCGGGGATTGATCACGTTCTGTTTGGTACAGATTTTCCGTACCTGCGCCGAGACCTTGCCGTAAACGCCAAACAACGGATCTTCGCAAGCTCCGAATTGAACGATTTGGAAAAGCACGCCATTCTCGGCACCAATGCGACACGCCTCTTTCCGCGTCTGGATTCCGTCGTTTGCGAAATGTGATTTTGGAAGGAGAGCACAAAATGCAACCTAACATGCTCAAGGAAACCGAGGCCCTCGAGGTCTGTGAGGACGTGACCTGAACCATCCGCCGGTCGTGAATCATCGAGCCAAAACCGAAGTTTAGACAGATTGAACAGAAAGGGCTTTCTCATGAACAACGAGCAGATCATTCGCAGAGCGTACGAACTGGCCGAAAAAGTGGACGTCAAAGGTTGGGTTGAGTGCTTCACGGCCGACGGGACGTTTACCGACATGTCGATCGGCGTCACGTACCGCGGGCCCGACGGCCCCACCGGTGTGGGCAAGACGGTTGAGGTCTACGCGAAAGCGTTTCCGGACATGCATCGCGAGCTGTACCGGTTCTTCAGCGTCGGCGAAGTCGTCGTCGTGGAGCTCGCACTCCAGGGTACGCACAATGGACCCCTGCCGACGCCTATGGGGATCCTTCCGCCAACGGGTAAGCGGATGGACGCGCCGTGCTGTGACGTCTTCCGTCTTGTTAACGGCAAGATCCAGTCGTTCGACTGCTACCCCTCGGGAACGCTGATTTTCGCGCAGCTCGGCGTGCTCTCGAATATCGAAGCAGCCGTCGCTCGCTCGTAGGTGGCACCTTTGCGCTCGAGAAGCGACGAGGCACGGGGAAAGCCTACTGCCTGGCGCATCACGTCACAGTCGACAGTGGAAAGCGACACTTGATACTCGCTTCGCTTCGCTACCTCGACGCGTTCGTGAACATGGACGGCGCGTCGCCGATCGCGGAGCACCGACTCTATGTCGATTGGTTGGAGGAGCGCGCTCTGTCATGACAGCGACAACCTTGAATCTGGGGTGCACGATGACCTGCAGAATTGAACGAGTTGTTACTCCTGATGGCTTTGTGGTCTTGCGCGTGAGTGGACGCATCGACGGTATGTATGTCGGGACGCTACTGGAATCGATTGAAAGGGAGAAGACAACGAAACGTGGACTGGCGATTGATCTCACTGAGGTCACGCTGGTCAGTCAGGAAGCGGTCGACGCTCTTGCTGTTGCGGAGGCGACCGGAATCGAACTTAGAGACTGTCCCGCCTACATACGCGAATGGGTTTCTCGAACGAAGGAGAATCAATGATCAAAATCGGAATCATCATCGGAAGTACGCGGCCAGGCCGGAAGGCCCCGGCCGTGGCCAAGTGGGCTTACGATATCGCACAAAAACGCAACGACGCCGAATTCGGACTTGTGGATATCGCGGAGTTCGGTCTTCCGCTCCTTGACGAGCCCATGCCGGCGATGTTCGGCCAGTATAGCCATGATCACACACGGGCATGGTCGGCGAAGATTGCATCATTCGACGGCTACGTCTTCGTCACGCCTGAGTACAACCATGGCACTTCCGCCGCGCTCAAAAACGCCATCGATTTTCTGTACCTCGAGTGGAATAACAAAGCGGCTGGATTCATTGCTTATGGGGGGACCATGGGAGCACGAGCCGTCGAGAATTTGCGACTGGTTATGGCCGAACTGCAAGTCGCCACAGTACGCGCACAGGTTGGGCTTTCGCTGTTTACAGATTTCGAAAATTTCACTGTATTCAAACCGGCTGAGATGCAGGAGAAAAGTGTCAACGCCATGCTTGACCAGGTGATCGCGTGGAGCGGCGCTCTAAAATCTCTGAGAAACAAGTGATAACAAGATGAAAGACTGGCCGCCGAATTTCGTGTGTAGGCGAGCCGACGGAGAAGGTAATGTCACTCAGGCTCCCAGGCAAAGTTTGCATTATCACTGGCACAGGTGGAAGCGTGGGGCGTGAAGCGGCCCTGACTTTCGCTCGAGAGGGCGCTTCCATTGTTGGGTGCGACGTGAACGTCCCTGCTGCCGAAGCTACCGTTGAACTGGTTCAAGCTGCCAGTGGAACGATGGTTTCCCTGCAGCCCTGCCACCTCACCAAACCAACTGAGTGTCAAGCGCTGGTCGATTATGCGATGCGCAGCTTCGGTCGGATCGACGTTCTATTCAACAACGCCGCGATGGCGTACTTTAACTGGCTCGAGGACATCACGGACGAGGAGTGGAATCGCGATCTTCGGGAAGAGATCGACTTGGTTTTTTACCTCACCCGCGCGGCCTGGCCGCATCTGAAATCCAGCCGCGGCGTTGTGGTGAACACGGCGTCGCTGAACGCGATGCTGAGCTTCAAAACTCTTCCTTCGCTGGCCCACACCACTGCCAAGGCGGGAATCATCGGTATGACGCGGCAGCTCGCGATGGAAGGGCGGGAGCATGGAATTCGCGCGAACTCCATCTCTCCAGGCTTGATCGAAACCAATCAGACGCGAGAACAGCTGAAGGATCCCGAATGGGCAAGCGCGATGCTCGGCAAGACGCTGCTTGGACGTCTAGGTCGGCCTGAGGAAGTAGCAAACGTCGCGCTGTTCCTGGCATCGGACGAGAGTTCCTATGTGACCGGCGTCGACATTGTCGTCGATGGCGGAATGAAGGTCTGGTGATCGCCGCGACCTACGGCGAAACAGACTATCTCAACGACCACTTTAGCGGGAGAGAAGATCATGCAAGCGTTCACGAAAGTTAGCCTCGATGTGCGGTTGACGCCGGAGAATTGCGTTCTGGTTCTGATCGATCACCAACTGTCTCAACTCGCAAACATCAACAGCCATGATGCGAGCCAGTCCCAACGCGCCGCGGACAAAGGCGCATCCGGAAAACTTCTATTGCTTGCTTATTGATCACAGTGGAACCTTACACTCTGAATAACCCGTTTGCGGGAACTCCCTGGTTGGTGAGACATCCGATTAACGTAGAGGATTCGGTCGCTGTTGCTGCGTTGCGGTCGGCTGTCGCACCCATGAAGGGCAAGATCGAAGGAACTGCCGGCCGCGGCCCTTTCAACGGAATCATGGAACGAGTCACGAAGCCGGAAGGCGTGACCTTTGAGGCGGCGATCGTCGCAGGAATATCCGGCTGGTGGGCCAGGCCGGCGAAAGCTCGAAAGGCCGCTGCGATCCTTCATATCCACGGCGGCTGGTTCAATTGGGGAACCGCCGAAGCGTTTCGGAACTTCGTTGGCCACATCGCGATAGGCGCCAGCACCGATGCTTTTATACCGGACTATCGGCTTGCTCCCGAAGATCCGTTCCCTGCCGCCGTTCGGGATCTTCAAGCGTGTTATCAGGGAGTAGTCGATCAGGGAATCACGAGGATCGCCCTTACCGGCGACTCGGCTGGAGGCAATCTCGCTCTGGTGCTGCTGTTCATCGCATCTCAATCCGCGTGCCAGCGGCCCGGTTGCTGCGCGGCAGAAGCCCGGAAAGATGTCGTCGCCCCAGTGGGTGCCGTCGTATTCTCTCCCGTCACCGACCTCGCACTCACCGGCGAAAGCTTTGACACCCGAGCAGAGGCGGATCCGTTCTTCACCAGAACCCAGGCTGCTGGGCTCATTCGATCCTATTTGGCCGGTGCCGATCCGAAAAATCCCCTGGCTTCGCCTCTCTATGCCGATCTCAAAGGCCTTCCCCCGGTGCGGGTTCACGTTGGAGACGATGAAGTGCTGCTGGACGACTCACGTCGCTATGTAGAGCGGGCGGTCGCGGCAGGCGTCGATGCCAAACTGGACGTTTGGACAGGAATGCCGCATGGGTTCGTAACAAATGTCGGCGAACTCAACGCCGCTGCCGAAGCGCTCAACGCCAGCGGAGCGTTTCTAACCGAGCGACTGGCGACAATTGGGGATTGACGGCGAGTAGCGAACGGGATGAATTCAAACGACCAAGAAAAAATAAAAGTTGCTCGCGAATACTTCATGAGAGCTGACGAGGGACGCCCCGACCTTCTTGAACTTTTCCACCAAGATGCGGAGATCTATTTCCCGAAATTCGGATTTGGCTTCGGACGGGAATCGCTTCTCGAGTTGATTAAAGGATTCGAAGGGACCTTGGAATATATTCGGCACGACTATGACAACTTGATTTTCATTCCTTCTGGCGACTATCTGATTGTTGAAGGAACTTCAGCCGGCAAAATGTCTGGTCAATCTTGGGAAGGAGGAACGACTCCTGGCGGACGTTTCTGCAACATCTTCAAATTTCGAGACGGTCGAATATCCAGCCTACACATCTATCTCGATCCCGACTATACGGGCGAGGATGAGCCTCGCTTCCGATGGGGTAGGACTCGGCAATGGTGAAGGAACCATCGTCCTGGGGATTCGTTAGTCACGCAAATTCCTGCGGTTTAGGAGCAACTAACGTTTCTACCTGGGCCAAGAATTTCTGCAGCAACGGCGACTGATTGTCTTTACGGCAGATCAGATAAATTGGGATGGGAAAATTAAGGTCCACGACTGGTAGGAACGTCACTCCGCGAGGACACTGCCATCGTGCTTCGTCCGCCGCAAAGGTGACGCCTATCCGGCAGGCGACAAGGCTCAAAGTCATTGCCTGATCTACGCCCTCTTGCACAATACGCGGCGACCTCAAGCCCCCGCGAAAGCATTCGCGCATCAGTCCGTCGTAATATCTGGGATGGACCCATCGCGATATCCAGACAAATGGTACGTCTTGAAGATCACGAAGTCTCACGGTCGCCCGTTTGGTTATCGGATGACCCTTAGGAGCAGCGAGTATCGTTTTGTACCGCGCCACAAGTTTTTGGGCTAGATCGCCATCCACTCGGGTAGCGCTGAATACAAAACCGGCATCCAGACGTCCGGATTTCACTCCTTCGATTTGTGAGAGAGACCGCATTGCATGCAACTCAAGCTCAATATCCTTCTGTCGTTTTCGAAACCTACGTAAGGATTCGGGCACGACGCCGTGCCATGAGATGGTTTCCATGAAGCCAACGCGCAGAGTTCCCGCCTTGCCCTTAGCCACTCGCTCGGCGCGCGCCTTCGCCTCCTCGACTTCCTGCAGAATTCGTCGTGCGTCAGTCAGGAACAACTTTCCAGCAGCGCTCAACCTGACCCCGCGTGGTAAGCGTTCGAACAAGGGAAAGCCGATTTCCTGCTCCAAATCCAGTATCTGACGGGAGAGCGCTGGCTGCGCGATGTGAAGGCGCTCTGCTGCACGCCCATAGTGTTCTTCCTCCCCAACGCTTACGAAATAGCGCAAGTGGCGCAGTTCCATTTGATGCCTCCTAGTTATCGGATCGATCAAAACAAAATCTTAGACGTATTGGTCGTGATGTTTCCATACTCAGAACAAATATGAAAGCGCTTGTCTTAAACGCAGTGGGTCATGGTTTTGATTTCGAGGAGGTGGAAATCGCTGCTCCAATCGGTCGCGAAGTTCTTGTCGAAGTACAAGCATCAGGGCTGTGTCATACCGATCTCTTATTCGCGACTAACGATATCGTGCCAAAACCAGCGGTGCTCGGGCACGAGGTCGCGGGCGTCGTTGCAGCGATCGGTCCCGAAGTCTCGAATTTCGCCATCGGAGATCACGTCGTCGGATCGCTCGCGCAGGCGTGCGGAGGATGTGCTCGATGCCTGTCGGGCCGCCCCTTTCAATGCCGATATCCAGGAGCAACACTGCGCCCATCGGGCGAGACTCCGCGCTTAAGCCGGAACGGTGTTGGACTATTCCAAGGGTTCGGGCTCGGTGGATTTGCGGAACGCGCACTGATTCACGAGAACCAACTCGCCGGTGTGCCGAAGGACATGCCTTTCCCTCAGGCGGCTCTACTCGGCTGCGGCGTCGTCACGGGTGCTGGTTCGGTCTTGAATACTGCGAACGTCAGCGCTGGTGATTCGGTCGTGATCTTCGGCGCTGGAGGTGTCGGGCTCAATGCTGTGAGTGGCGCGCGCATTGCAGGCGCCTCGCGAATCGTTGTGATTGATATCCAAGAGAAACGACTCAATGTTGCTCGAAGTTTCGGCGCTACCGATGTCGTCGACTCCTCTAAAGCAAATCCAGTGGAAGCCGTGCTCGACCTCGTGCCAGGAGGCGCTGATCACGTTTTTGATTTCGTGGGACTGAAGTTAGTGGCCGAACAAGGACTCGCCATGCTTGCGGTCGGCGGGGGCCTCTACTTGGTCGGCGTGTCAAAACCCGAGGTCGACATTAGTCTCAACATCTTTGCTGCGATCGGCGGTCAGAAGCGCGTCGTGGGGGTGAATTTTGGATCCACTAACGCGAAGCGCGACATTCCGATGTACGCGCAACTGTACCTCCAAGGCCGGATGAACCTGGACGATCTGGTTTCGAAAACGATCGCGCTCCGCGACGTTAATGATGGTTACGCTGCTCTCAAAGACGGCTCGCTCAACCGCGTCGTCGTCACATCGTTCTGACAAGTAATTGCCTTCATAAGGAGGGACGCCATGAAAACGACCGCAAAGAAAGACGCGATCAAGACAATCACCAGCCACTACATCGATGGTGGATTCATTGAATCCCATGGACAGGAAGTCATGGACATCATCCGTCCAACCGACGGCCAGTTGATCGGCCAGGTCACGCTGGGCGACGAGGAAGATACGCGTCGTGCCATCGCCGCAGCCAAGCGGGCGTTCGCGACTTACGGCCTGTCAAAGAAGGAAGAACGAGCGAACATTTTGCGGCGGCTGCACAAGGCCGCATCGGCGCGCATCGATGATCTGACGGCCGCGATGGTCGAGGAGTACGGTGGCGTCGTCCAGTTCGCAAAGCCGATCGTGGAGTCAGGCGTCAATGCATTTCTGGCGTCCGAGAAGGCACTCCAGGACTTTCCCTTAACACGTAGTTGGGGCAGGACGACGGTCACCTTGGAACCGGTCGGCGTGGCCGGTCTCATAACGGCGTGGAATGCGAACGCGCTGTTCATTTGCCTGAAGCTGGCCTCGGCAGTCGCCGCCGGCTGTACTGTTGTTATCAAGCCTAGCGAGTTGAGTTCTTTGCAGACGCGCGTGATGATCGAGGCATTGCACGAAGCCAATCTTCCAAAAGGTCTCTTGAACGTTGTCACTGGCCTTGGCAATGTCGTCGGCGCGGAGCTCACACGCAATCCCGACGTCGCCAAGATCTCGTTCACAGGTTCCGTGACCGTAGGCCAGAAGATCATGCGCGACGGGGCGGAGACCATGAAACGTGTCACGCTTGAACTGGGCGGCAAATCGCCCACCATCCTGCTCGATGATGCTGCACTGGAGCAGGCGATCCCATCCGCCCTCGTCATGGCTTTTTTGAACAGCGGTCAAGCATGCGCCGCAGGTACACGCCTCTTGGTGCCGAAAAGTCGGCTCGACACGATAAAACGGAACATACGCGAGGCGATGCACGCTTTCATCGTCGGCGATCCGGCTGATCCCAAGACCACCATAGGCCCGATGGTGTCGCAGAAACAGTACGAACGCGTGCAGTCTTATATCCGCAAAGGCATCGAAGAAGGCGCGGAGGTTCTTGTCGGCGGGGAAGGTCATCCCGAGGGTCTCAATGGGGGTTACTTCGTAAAACCCACCGTCTTTATTAACGTGACAAACGATATGGCGATCGCCCAGGAAGAAATTTTCGGCCCCGTGCTTTGCGTCATCGCTTACGACTCGGAGGATGAGGCGATCCGGATTGCCAATGACTCCAAGTATGGCCTACACGCGGCCGTCCTTGGGACTGATCTTCAGCGCGCGCGGCGCGTGGCCGCACAAATACGATCCGGGCGCGTGGTCATCAACGGCATGACGGATGATCCGCAGGCGCCTTGGGGCGGATTCAAATACTCCGGGATTGGTCGTGAATATGGCCGATTTGGGATCGAAGCGTTTGTCGAAACTCGGGCGATCCTCGAAGCCTGAGAGGTTCGCGATTTGCTTGCGCACGGAACCGCGACGAACCGTTGGGTCGGGGCAGACCAATTCACGGTTCTAATCAAGATCTGAGAAGGAGACTGTTATGAGTACGAGCGTAACGATTGAGGAGACCAGGGTAGCCTTCCCCAACCAGCTTACGAGCATGGCCGGAATTCTGTTTACTCCGCCCAACATCGATAAAACAAAAAAATACCCGGCATTGGCTGTCGCGCACCCTTTCGGTGGAGTTAAGGAACAGACATCTGGAAATTACGCGAGAAAAATGGCCGAGAAGGGGTATGTAACACTCGCCTTCGATGCGAGCCATCAGGGCGAAAGCGGCGGATATCCGCGAGACACCGAGAACCCATCTGAGCGTCTGGAGGACATCCGCTGCGCTATCGACTACCTGACGACTCTCCCTATAGTGGATGTGGAACGTATCGGACTTCTCGGCGTTTGCGCTGGAGGATCATATGTAATGGGAGTCGCGCCCACCGAAATGCGGGCTAAAGCCATCGCCTCTGTCAGCCTTTGGGATATGGGCATGATGGCACGAGAGGGATGGCCGGTACCATACGACAGAGCCCAACTTTTAGTGGAGATTGGAAAGCAGCGCACGGCGGAGGCGCGTGGTCGTACGATCAGACGGGACGACGGCATCCCCGCGAAAGAGTCGCTGGAGGACGCACCCGAGATCATCAAGGAATCCTATGACTATTACAGGACTCCGAGGGCCCAGCACCATACGTCTCGCAGCGTGTTCGTCTTTACAGATTTCTCACGCCTTATGGACTTCAACTACTACGCGCGCATCGAAGAAATCGCGCCGCGCCCGGTCTTGTTCATAGTCGGAACTAAAGCCGCCACACTCTTCATGAGCAAGGCGGGATATGAAAAAGCGGCACAACCAAAGGAGTGGTTTGAAATTCCAGGAGCGACACATCACCGTCTGTATGACATTGATGCGGACAAGGCGATCCCAAAGCTTGAAGAATTCTTTGGACGGAACCTGTAGGAGTGTACTCATGAGCCAGCACGTGACCCTCTCTCCCACTGAAGCTGCAGATCGTCTCGCGATTCGTGAACTCGTCGAGGGATACGCACACTGCGCCGATCGCCGCGATGCGAAAGGCCAGATGTCTCTCTTTACCGAAGATACCCGCTTCGTCGTGTATATGGATGCCAAGAATCCGACGCCCACACAGGAACTGCATTCGCGCGAGGCGCTTGCTCCAGTTTTCGCAGAGTTGAACAAGTATGCGGCGACCACACACTTCGTCGGACAAAGCACGATCTTCACACTGACCGCCGACCGAGGTACAGGGGAGGCCTACTGTCTTGCGCATCATGTCACGATCGAGGGGGAAAAGCGGCGCTTGATGGTTGCCTCACTGCGTTACCTCGACACATTCGTAAAGATCGCCGGCTCGTGGCTTTTTGCAGAGCGCTTGCTCTACGTCGACTGGCTGGAAGAGCGCGCCCTATAATGACCTGCAAGTTTCGTGTCAGCGAATGAACCCGCTGCCGCCAAGTATCGACGCCCTGCACCATCACGCGCGAAGTATGCGCGGGCGCGATCCAAACCAGTTGCACCGCGTCGCGACTCCACTCGAACTTTTGTTCGACCTAACTTTCGTAATTGCCTTTGGGCTTGCCGCCTCTCAGTTTGCTCATGCGCTGGCGGAAGGCCATTACGCGACGGCATTGATCGGTTTCGGATTTGCCAGTTTCGCGATCTCGTGGGCTTGGATCAATTTCTCATGGTTCTCCTCGGCGTACGACACCGACGACTGGATGTTTCGCGTAGTTACTATGGTGCAAATGATCGGCGTACTGGTCCTGGCGATCGGTCTGCCGAGGATGTTTGCGTCTCTCGAACGCGGGAATCATCTCGACAATTCGGTCATGGTGCTTGGTTACGTGATCATGCGCATGGCCATGGTGTTCCAGTGGCTGCGTGCCGCCAGACAAAACCCCGATCGTCGCCGCGCGTGCTTTACCTATGCTGTGGCCATCTCGATCGCTCAGATTGGCTGGGTGGCACAGATCATTCTTCATCTCCCGGTCGGCTTGTTTCTGATGCTGACGTGCATTCTCTTAGTCATCGAATTGGTAGGACCCTACATCGCTGAGCGCAAAGATGGAGGTACGCCTTGGCACGCCGATCACATTGCCGAACGCTACAGTTTATTCGCCATCATTGCGCTTGGCGAGGGAGTCGTCGGTACGGTTGCAACTTTATCGGCTGTGGTTGAGGAACAGGGTTGGACCGTGGAAGCGGCGCTGGTCTGCATTGCCGGCACCGGGCTCACCTTCGGCATTTGGTGGGTCTACTACCTCCTGCCTTCTGCCCCGATACTCCACGCCCACCGCGGTCGGGCGTTCGTTTGGGGTTACGGCCAGATGGCAATCGTTGCTTCCATCGTCGCGACCGGTGCTGGGCTTCATGTCGCCGCCTATTTTATCGGGCACAAATCCCATATCAGCCCCTTTGCAACCGTGCTCAGCGTTGCGATACCGGTCGGCGTGTTTCTTGGATTGATCAACGCTCTCTATTACTACCTTACTCGGCAGTTCGACTTCCTCCATGTGTGGTTGTTAATCGGGACGATAACGGTGGTCGCGCTTGCAGTCATCGCGTCACTTGCGGAGGTCGATATGGCGGTTTGCCTCATTATCCTCACGCTTGCGCCCGCCGTTGCCGTCGTCGGCTATGAACTACGTGGATATCGCCATCACGCGGATGCGCTTGCGAAGGTAGAGGGAAAGTTCAGATAGAGGGGCCGTCATATCCCTTCTTCACAAAGGTCAAATTTGTCGTGCGGGCCTCCGTCCATCCGACAACGTCTTGTCCCGCTGTCGTCATCGTCCTTCGGCTCCGTCAACTTCGGGCATTGTTCGAAAGATGCCCGCGGATGACTTGCCTGACCAGTTCCTCACCGAATCGCTTCGTCAATGGGCCCGAGCGCAACAACAGGCGGTAGTAAATTGCACCAAAGATCGCGTCGTTTAGTAGTTCAGGTTCTGCTTCGGATCGCAATTCGCCAGCCTTCTTACCGCGTTGCAGCTCGTCGATCGTGGCAGTCCGTCGGGGACTAACCCATCGGTCAAAGAACTGCTGAAGAATAGCGGGCTCGCTCTGGCTTTCGGCGATCAGCCCGGCCACGATCTTGCCGAAGGGCCCGTTGAAAGCGTTGATCAGGCTCCGCACTCGAAACTGCAGAGACTCTTCCGCGGTCCGGTCCGACGGCTTTTCCAGGTTGGGGGCCATCCGCTCGCAGAGCATGGCCAAAACCAAACTAGACTTGGTCGGCCACCATTTATATAGAGTGGGTTTGCCGACCCCTGCCTGCTTGGCGACTTCCTCCATGGTCAAGTCGCGGACTGACTTTTCTTGAAGCAGGGCATATACGGTATTCATGATGGCGGCATGTGAGGCGGCCATTTCGCTCGGCGGCCTACCTTTGCGTCTCCGATGAGTTGAACTCTTCATACGATTTAGTTTAACAGAACGTATCGTAAAGACTATTGACGTGCGCGGGGTTGAGATCTAATATAAAACTGAACGTAACGTAAATATAAATTGTGTCAAATTCACTGCTGGATCCAGAGTTCCACCAATCGCGTAAAGGAGAACGTAATGAAGAATCAAATCCATACTTATGAGCCACTCACATCCGAAAATGCAGCACTCGTCCTCGTCGATCACCAGATCGGCCTCATGACGGGCGTCCGGGACATTTCCACGGGCGAACTCAAACACAACGTGGTCGGCCTCGCCAAGGCCGCGAAGTTACAAGACCTGCCGATCATCGTTACTACTACCGCACGCGACAGCATGTGGGGGCCGACCTTCCCTGAGTTGGTCGAAGCCCTTCCTGGAATCGAAATCATCGACCGCGCCACCGTGAATGCCTTCGATGACCCGCGCGTGTCTCGAGCAATCGAGGCGACCGGCCGGAAAAAGCTCATCTTCGCTGGCATCTCCCTGGAAATCTGCGCGGCCTTCCCGGCAATTACCGCGGTGGGCAAAGGCATGGACGCGTACGTCGCCGTCGACGCTTGCGGAACGTTCAGTCAAGCGAAGCGCGAAGTCGGCCTCCTTCGCATGCTGCAGGCCGGCGTGATCATTACCGACTATGCGAGCTTGATGGTGGAGATCCTGAAGGACAACTCGCGGCCGGACGCGGGCGCCGTTTATGGAGCAATCGACATGCCCTGGGCCAAGCTCGTGGGGCAGATCTCTCATGCGTACGGCAAGTAGTGCGCCGAGTGGGAGTATCAGGAAGTGGCAAGGCATCGACAGAAATATTTCGATGCGTTGATCGTAACGTGAATCGTGTGCACGAGCTCGTCAGAGGCAAGCTTCGGATCAACCCGCAAGAGCGATGCCGTTGCAACATCCTGCACGCCACCGGTCGGAGCTCGCTTCTGTCTTACAGGCCAAACAACAGCCGACAGAAGAAAATAAAGGCTAGGACGGCACGTTCAAATCGCGAGATGCCGCCTCTAACGGAGGCCCATCGACCGCACAGAAGGTGTGACGCGAGACTTGGCTCAGGTTACAGGCTGGCTTTCCCGTGGGGCTTTTGTCCCGAATGACAATCCACGCCAACGTACCTCCGACGACCATCAACGCGGCAGATAGAGTCATAGAAATCCCGAAGCCCCGATGGAACCGCATTGCATCGCCGAAGGCATCGCCGGTGAGCCCTGAAGCCACCGGCAAAACGGCGACGCCCAGCAGCGCTGCAGTGCGTGCGACGGCGTTGTTGACTCCGGAAGCGATGCCGGCGTTGCGAGGGTCGACAGCCGCCAGGACGGTTGCCGTAAG
>JACXTT010005731.1_pt1 | contig 17953 bp, 8 predicted proteins | sample 9270951 | NCBI WGS metagenome assembly JACXTT01 (sample SAMN15532306, study PRJNA645909) | rock metagenome | isolation source: weathered quartz diorite | place: Puerto Rico | collected 2017-06-21 | reverse complement strand
GAATCGCTGACGGGGCGCAGCCAGGCCGAGGCCTATGAGCGTTTCGGCGGTGTATCCGGTATTTACCGCAAACGCTATGGCTAAGTCCAGGCCCACCCGGATTGTTGTCATCGGCGTGTCGGCCGGTGGGGTGGCCGCGATGAAAAAGCTATTCGGCGCCTTGCCCAAGAACTTTCCGTTGCCGATCGTATTGGTGCACCATGTGATGGCCGCTTCACGCGATTCCATGGCCGCGCTGGTGGGCCGCTTCAGTGCCTTGCAGGTCAAGGAGGTCGAGGAAGGGGACGTGCTCACTGCCGGCACGGTCTATATTGCCCCGCCCAACTACCATGTGCTGGTGGAGGAGGATGCCACCTTGTCCCTGTCGACCGACGCCCTGGTCAGCTTTGCGCGGCCCTCGGTGGATGTATTGTTTGAGTCGGCAGCATTGGCTTTCCGTTCAGGCGTGATCGGCGTAATATTGACTGGAGCAAATTCGGATGGGGCCGCTGGCCTTCGGGCCATCAAACAACGTGGCGGTAAGGCGGTGGTCCAGGATCCGGATGACGCCGAAATCGACAGCATGCCGCGCGCCGCACTCGATGCCGTGACGGCAGACCATATCTGCCCGCTGGACGGCATGGCGGGCGTGTTGCAGGAACTGGCGCAGGCCAGCGCACCAAGGAGCTGAGCATGACGGGGACGGCAGCCATTCCCGTTTTGATGGTGGACGACCGGCCCGAGAACCTGACGGCGCTGGCGGCCCTGCTGTCCGGTCTCGGTCCTGAATTGGACCTGGTGGCGGCCAACTCGGCCGAGGAGGGCCTGCGGTATTGCCTGAAACGTGAATTCGCCCTGATCCTGCTCGACGTGCAAATGCCCGGCATGGACGGCATGGAAATGGCGACCCTGCTGCGCGCTGCGCCGAAAACGCGTCACATGCCCATCATCTTTGTCACGGCCGGCATGACCCTGCCCGCCCACCTGTTCAAAGGCTATGAACTGGGGGCCTGTGACTACCTGGTCAAGCCGATCGAACCGATGATCTTGCGCAGCAAGGTGCTGCTGTTCTGCGAGCTCTTCCAGCAGCGCAAGGAGATTGAACACGGCAAGCAGGTGCTGGAAGAGGCCGTGGCCGAGCGCACTGCCCAGCTCCAGTACGAAGTGGAGGCCCATCGGCTGACAGAAGCGGCGCTGGCCGACAGCGAACAGCGCCTGCGCTGCGTTATCGACAGCGCCAATGAAGCGTTTATCGGCATGGATATGCAGGGCTGCGTGTTTGACTGGAACCGCCAGGCCGAAGCCATGTTCGGTTGGGCGCGCGAAGAAGTGATCGGACGGCCCGTGTCCGAGCTGATCATCCCGGCCTGCTACCGCGATGCACACGACAGGGGCATGCAGCGTTTCCTCGAATCGGGGCACAGCACTGTGCTGAACCAGCGGGTCGAACTGTCGGCGCAGCGCCGCAATGGTGATGAATTTCCCGTCGAACTGTCGATCTGGCGCATCCCCAATGTCGAAAACAAAATCTTTGGCGCTTTCGTGCGTGATATTGCCGAGCGCAAACGTTCGGTCGAGGCCATGCGCCAGCTGAACGAGGAACTGGAATCGCGGGTGCAGCAGCGTTCGGAAGAATTGCGCCGTGCCATGGACCAGATTGTTGAATCGGAAAAGCTCGCTTCGCTGGGCGGCATCGTGGCCGGTGTCGCGCACGAACTTAATACACCCATTGGCAATACCGTCACCATGGCGTCGGCGCTGGAAGCGCGCATCGAAGAATTCGGCCGCCTGGCCGAAGGGGGCACGATGACGCGCCGCCAATTAAGCAGCCATGTGCAGGAATGCCGGAGCGCCAGCGCCATCCTGGTGCGCAGTGCACTGCGGGCCAGCGAACTGATCGAGAGCTTCAAGAAGGTGGCGGTCGACCAGACCAGTGCCAGGCGCCGCAAGTTCGATTTGCATGACACGGTGCGCGATATCGCCCACACCCTGGGGACGGTGATACGCCATGCCAAGGTGACGCTGCAAGTGGATATCCCGGACAAAATCAAGATGGATGGCTTTCCTGGCGACCTGGAACAGATCTTGTCCAACCTGATCATGAATTCGATCCACCATGGCTTTGATGGCAATGGTGGCCATATCCTGATCCGGGGCGCGCTACAGGGCGACCGGGCAGAACTGGTGTATTCCGACAACGGGGGTGGCATCGCTCCCGACTTGCACCGCAAGGTTTTCGAGCCTTTTTATACGACCAAGCTGGGGCAGGGCGGCTCCGGCCTGGGCATGTTCATTGTCCACAACCTGACCCACGGCGGGCTGAAGGGGGAAATCCACCTCGACAGCGAACCGGGGAAGGGCGTGCGTTTCACCCTGCACTTGCCCCTGGTGGTACCTGCCAGGCTTTCCGAAACGGATCTATAGTATATGTAGTTTTACTCCAAATACGGGCAAATTGCCCATATTTGCGCTTGCACTACGCAAAAATCGGATGTATCTTTACTACTTATCTCCATTTTATGCGAGCCGCCATGCGCCGTCCTGCCCAGCTTTTCCTGTCTTGCCTGTTGAGCCTAGCGAGCGGCCTGGCTGCCGCCCAGGCCACCAGCACCGTCAAGCATCCGGCCTGGAGCGTCAATGCCAGCATCTACGAAGCCAATATCCGCCAACACTCGCCACAAGGGTCGTTTGCCGCGTTTGAAAAATACTTGCCTGAGCTGAAAAAAATGGGTGTGGGCATCATTTGGATCATGCCGATCAACCCCATTGGCGAGAAAAACCGCAAGGGTTCGCTGGGCAGTTATTACGCCGTGCGCGACTACAAAGCCGTCAATCCTGAGTTTGGCACGGCGGAAGACTTCCGCCGCCTGGTGCGGCGTGCCCATGCGCTGGGCATGAAAGTCATCGTGGACTGGGTGGCCAACCACACCGCCTGGGACCACCCCTGGGCCAGCAACCATCCCGACTACTACGTCAGGGACGCCAAGGGGGCCTTCGTGCCGCCTGTCGCCGACTGGCAGGACGTCATCAAGCTTGACTACAGCAATAAGGCCCTGCGTGCCGAGATGACAGCGGCGATGGAATACTGGGTTAAGGAATTTGATATCGACGGTTACCGCTGCGATGTGGCGGGCATGGTGCCGGTCGATTATTGGAATGAGGCGCGTGCGGCGCTGGACAAGATCAAGCCGGTGTTCATGCTGGCCGAGGCGTTTGAGCCCGCGCTGCATGAAAAAGCCTTCGATATGACTTATGGCTGGCAGTACAAAGACCTGTGGGGTGATATTGCAAAGGGCAAGAAGACCGCCCGCGACCTCGATGCCTACTTGGCGGGCGAAGAGGCTGGCTACCATCCCGATGCCTACCGCATGCTGCACATCACCAACCACGACCTCAATTCCTGGGAAGGGACGGAGTTTGAACGGCTGGGCGATGGCGTCGACGCCTTCCTCGTCTTGTCGGCGGTGATGAAAGGCATGCCGCTGATGTATTCCGGCCAGGAGGCAGGCAACAACAAGGCCCTGCATTTCTTCGAGCGCCAGCCCATCCAGTGGCAGCCGCACCGCTTCAAGGCCATGTACAGTGCCTTGTTTAACTTAAAGAAGACCAATCACGCCCTGTGGAACGGCAATGCGGGTGGGCCGATGCAACGCCTGGGCAAGGACGCCAATGTGTTTGCCTTCGCGCGCAGCAAGGACAAGAATGTGGTCGTCGGGGTGTTTAACCTGTCCAATGCCAAACAAAGCTTTACGTTGACGGACGGCGCGCTGGCCGGCAGCTATAAGGACGGGATAACGGGCAAGCCTGCCACATTGCAGGCGGGCGAAACGATCGAGTTGAAACCGTGGGAATACCACGTGTTCGCGAAATAGAACAATCGCGTGGGCACAAAGTGCCCACCCTACAAACTCTCTCTGTGATTTGGGCACGCCGGGACGTGCCCTTTTTTTTATTTAATGCAGCGAACTAGCGTGGGCACAAAGTGCCCACCCTACAAAATAACAACAGGCGTAGGGAGGGCACTCTGTGCTCACGTGCCTATTTGATGCAGACCTGGCGGACCATTTTCAGGTCGGTGATGCCGGCCAGGACTTTTTCGATGCCGTCCATCTTCAGCGTCAGCATGCCGTCTTCCAGCGCCGCTGCCAGCAGCTGGGCCACGCGCGCGTGCTCCTGCAGCAGCTTCTTGACGCCGTCCGTTCCGATCATCAATTCGTGCAAGCCCACGCGGCCCCTGTAGCCGCCATTGCATTCCTTGCAGCCGACCGGTTTGTACAGGGTGAATTTGCCGTCTTTGTCCGCATAACGCTCCTTCCAGCCGGCCAGCACGGCGGCCCGGCCTGCCTTGGCGTCGGCCAGGAAGGTCTTGGTCGCTTCAAGCTCGCTACAGAACTCAGTCATGATCATGTCCAATTCCGCCTCGTCTGGATGGTAGGCCTGTTTGCATGAGGAGCACAGGCGCTTGGCCAGGCGCTGGGCCAGGATACCCAACAAGGCGTCGGCAAAGTTGAATGGATCCATGCCCATGTCGAGCAGGCGGACAATCGATTCCGGCGCGCTATTGGTGTGCAAGGTGGCAAACACCAGGTGGCCAGTCAGGGACGCTTCAATACCGGTGCTGACGGTTTCCTTGTCGCGCATCTCACCGACCATGATCACGTCCGGGTCGGCACGCAAGAAGGCGCGCATCACGGACGCAAAGTCGAGGCCGGCCTTGCGGTTGACCTGCACCTGGCGCAAGCCTTTCTGCGTGATCTCGACGGGGTCTTCGGCCGTCCAGATCTTGGTGTCGGGCGTGTTCAGGTAATTGAGCACCGAGTGCAGGGTCGTCGTCTTGCCGGAACCGGTTGGGCCGCACACGAAGAACAGGCCATAGGGTTTTTCGATCGTCTTGCGCAGGCGCTCCAAGTTGAAGGGCAGCACGCCCAGCTTGTCGAGCGGAATCGGTTCGCCCGCCGCCAGGATACGCATGACAATGTCTTCGACCCCGCCAGAAGACGGAATGGTGGCCACCCGCAGTTCGATGTCGAGGGGACCGAATTTCTTGAACTTGATCTTGCCGTCCTGCGGCTTGCGGCGCTCGGAAATATCGAGGTCGCACATGATCTTGACGCGCGCCACCAGGGCGCTGCGGTAGCTCGATGGGATTTCGATATACGGCACCAGGCTGCCGTCCTTGCGGAAGCGCACGCCCACCTTGCCCTTGCCGGGCAGGGGCTCGATATGGATGTCCGAGACGCCCTGGTTGTAAGCATCGGTGATGATCTTATTGATCAGGCGAACCAGTTCGTTTTCGACCGCTTCGGACACTTCGGACGGTGCATCGGGATCTTCGGGATCGTCCTCCATGCCCGACAGCATTTCACCGACGGAGCCGCCATCGCTGCTGATGCCAAAGAAATGTTCTGCGGTGCTCTTGAATTCAGCCCGCGTTGTGACGTGGAAGACGGGGTTGGATTTGGGGAAGATCTGGCCGACGATCTTGCTGGACGCCACTTGTTCCGGGTCAGTGGCCAGGATCAACAGCCCATCCTTGCTGTCCTCCAGGGGAATCCACTGGCTCTGCATGGCGTACTGCAGCTTGATGTTTTTCAGCAGCTCGACCGGTTTGATGCGGTCCACCTTGAAGGGCTCATACGGCACGCCAAAAAAGCGGGCCAGGCAGGCACCAATGGCCGAGGCCTTGACCTGGAAGTCCGACATCAGTACTTCTTCGATGTCGCGTTCGTCCTTGCGGGCCGTGCGCGAGGCCAGGTCGAATTCGTCGCTGGTGACCACCGCTTCGGTGACGAGGCCCGCGTACTTGCTGCGGATAACCTCGGGCGGCTTCATGCGCTGGCTGAAGGCCACCGACAGGGTTTCGCACAGCTCTTTGACGCCTTCGGCGGCAATGGCCGAGAAGGGGCCGCCGGCCCGGTTATTGATGAACTGGATCACGCCCAGCAGCTCGCCCGATTCCACTGTCACCAGCGGGGCCACCAGCATTTCTCGCGTGCGGTAGCCAGTGCGCTGGTCGACGCCGCGCTGGAAATTGAGTTCCGGGGAATAGCGCTTCAGTTCCGCGTCGTCATACACATCGGTGACATTCATGGTCTTGCGGCTGAGGGCGACGAAGCCGGCAATCGACGAGCTGCTGATCGACAGGCGCAGGTCCTTGAAGGAGGTCAGGCCCGTCTTGACCTTGGCGAAAATGTGGCTCTTTTCCGGCGTGACGGCGTACAGGGTGAAACGGTCGCAATTGAACAGGTCGCAAAACTCCATGCCCAGGTCGAGCATGATCTCGTCGAGATTGCTGGTGGCGTGGATTTTGGTGGTGACGGCCTGCAGTTTTTTGAAGAACTGCAGGCGCAGGTCGGTGTCGCTCGGCGCGTGGACGGCGTCATTCATGGGTGGTGCGCTCCGTGGTGAACTGTCCTGGCGATCAACTTACAAGTCGACGGACAATCCTTCGTAGGCCAGGTGGGCCTTGAACGGCATGCCGGGGTGGCGTTCCACCACGTCCTTGAACACGGCTTCGAGTTCGTCGTCGCTGCGGGTCGGTTCGTGGTGGGTGCAGTAGAGGGCCTTGGCGCCGACCCGTTTGGCCGTTTCGAATGCCGCGTCGAAGGTGCCGTGGCCCCAGCCTTGCTTGGCCGGATATTCGTCGCGGGTATAGGAACAGTCGACGATCAGGGCGTCAACGCCGCGCATGGTGTTGTCAATTGCCAACTGTCGCTCGGCCATGTGCTGGGCATAGGGCGCGTGGCGGGCATCGGCTTCCGGATACAGGTTGTAGAAGGGTTCATGGTCGCCCGTGAAGAACACCGACTTGCCATTGCACTCGATGCGGTAACCCATATTGGTGATCGGGTGGTTCATGATCACATTGGTGACAACGGAATCGCCCACTTCGATCGGCTGGTCAACGGCCAGGGTGCGGTATTCGATGGTGGCGTCCATCTGGGCTTCGCCGACGGGGAAGTAGCTGTTTTGCAACTGCACGCCCATCACATGCTCAATGCCATTGCCGGTGGTCTGGTCATAGGCGCCATGCAGGCGCACGCGGCTGCCGCGGATGAACAGGGGGGTAAAGAAGGGCAGGCCGTGGATATGGTCCCAGTGACTGTGGGTAATAAAGATGTTTGCGTGGACAGGCAGGCGGGTCAACAGGTTTTGCGCCAAGGCAAAAATACCCGTGCCGCCGTCGAGGATAAACAGGGTGCCGTTGTCGCTGAGAACCTCAATGCAAGTCGTATTGCCACCGTAACGGGTGGTTCGCGGCCCTGGAGACGGTATCGAACCGCGCACGCCCCAGAATTTGAATTTCATTCCCTGTCCCTTCAGCCGAACGCCGGCAACCTTGTTTCCTAGGGATGATATCCGGTTTGTGACGCGATGGCTCGAAAAATTATCGTTTTTGCCTTAATCCTGGCGACAGGCCTCCGTTATAGTGAACAAAATTTGCAGCCGGACGCCCGTGCTTATATACATGGACAGCCTAGAACGCTACACTGCGGAGAATTACAACTGAGCAATTCGCTAAATTCTTGAGGGAAGTCATTATGTCTGAGTTGAATCCTACGCAAATTGCGCAAAGGCTCGACCGCCTCACAGAGCTGAGCGTGGCGCTCGGGACCAGCCCGGACCTCGATTCCCTGCTGGACCGCATCCTGACCGTCGCCAAGAACATGACCCACGCCGACGGCGGTACCCTGTACCGACCGAACGAAGACCGCACCGCTCTTAATTTCCGCATTTCCATCAATGACACCCTGAAGATCTACCAGGGCGGCATCAGCGGCAACAAGATCGACATTCCGCCTGTGCCCCTGTTCGATGCCCAAGGCGAACAGAACCTGCAGTCGGTGGCAGCCTATGCGGCCAATGTGGGTGAGTCCGTCAATATTGAGGACGTCTACCAGGCCGATGTGTTCAATTTCTCGGGCATGCGCAAGTTTGACCAGACCTTTGGCTACCATTCGCAGTCCTTCCTGACGGTGCCGATGAATGACCATGAGGGCAAGCTGGCCGGCGTGTTGCAGCTCATCAACGCCAAAGACCCGGACTCGGGCGCCATCATCCCCTTTACGCCGACGGACCAGCGCTTTATTGAAGCATTGGCGGCCCAGGCCGCCGTCGCCATCACCAACCAGCAACTGATCGTCCAGCTGGAAGAACTGCTCGAAGCCCTGGTCAACCTGATCAATATCGGTATTGACGAAAAATCGCCGTATACGGGCCGCCACTGCCAGTTTGTGCCGGAACTGACCATGATGATTGCCGAGGCGGCCCACAAGAGCCAACTGGGCGACCTGGCCCAGTTCAGCATGACCGAGCGTGACCGCAAGGAACTGTGGCTCGCTGGCCTGCTGCACGACTGCGGCAAGATCACCACTCCTGTCCACGTGGTCGACAAGGCCACCAAGCTGGAAACCATTTTTGACCGGATTGCCCAGGTCGATACGCGCTTTGAAGTACTGATGCGCGACCGTGAGATCACCGCACTCAAACAAAAGCTGGTACCGGGTGCGGATGCAGCTGCCATCGATGCGGCCCTGGCCGAAGAGATCGCTAGCCTGCGCGCCGACCGCGACTTTATCCGCAAGTCCAATACGGGCGGGGAGGGCATGCGGCCGGAAGACCAGGACCGCGTGCGCGCTATCGCTAAATACCAGTGGACTGGCGTCGATGGCACGGTACAGGACTTCCTCAGCGAAAACGAGACGGCCAACCTGACCATCAAGTTCGGCACCTTGACGGACGAAGAGCGCAAGATCATCAATAACCACATTGTCGTGACCTTGCGCATGCTCGAATCCTTGCCGTGGCCCAAGCACTTGCAGAACGTGCCCGAGTACGCGGGCGGCCACCACGAACGCATGGACGGCAAGGGCTATCCGCGCGGCCTGACGCGCGACCAGATGAGCGTGCAGGCACGCATCATGGCCATTGCCGATATCTTCGAGGCGCTGACGGCGGCCGACCGCCCCTACAAGAAAGGCAAGACCCTGTCCGAATCGCTCAAGATCCTGGGCAATTTCCGTTTGAACGGGCATATCGATCCGGAGCTGTTCGATGTGTTCATCCGCGACAAGATTTACCTGGATTTCGCCAAGAAGAATATGGCGGCCAACCAGATCGACGAGATCGACGAGTCCAAGATCCCCGGCTATGTTCCCTGACGAGGAGGGCGCGTGCGCCTGCTGCCAGCAAACGCTCAGAAAAAGGTAAAAAGGTATGGCGCCCGCTGGCTCGTTGGCCTGGCGATGACGGTCATTGCCGTCATGCAGGTCAGCGGTGACCTGCCCCTGACGGCCATCGAGCGCATGGACGGCTATTTCACTGGCCTGTGGATGCGCATCACCAAGCCCGAGCATGACGGGCGCATCGTCATCGTCGATATCGATGACCGCAGCATCAACAAAGTGGGGCGCTTCCCCTGGAGCCGCGACATCGTGGCCCGCCTGACCCAGCGCCTGCTGGCCGATTACGAAGTGGCCGCCATTGGCTTCGACGTGACGTTCCCCGAAGCGGACACCAGTTCAGGTTACAAGGTGCTGGAAAGCCTGGCCAGGAAGCAGATGAAAGATGTCCCCGGCTTTAAGGAAAAGCTGGCCAGCATCAAGGATGAGCTGGACTACGACGGTTTGCTGGCCAAGGCCTTCGAAGGCAACCCTGTTGTGCTCGGCTATTCCATCACCGACGAAAAACCGACCGGCATGTTGCCGCCGCCTGCGTTTACGGTGGACCGTTTGAATGGTCGCACCGTGCCCGCGCGCAGTTCAGTCGGCTATGTCGGCAATCTTCCCCGCCTTCAGGAAGCCGCGGCCGGCGCAGGCATTTTTACGGCAACGGTCGACGTGGATGGCATCCTGCGTTCCAGCCCCTTGTTGATGCAAATTGGCGATGGTTACTACCCAACCTTGTCGCTGGCGACGGCGGCAGTGGTGCTGGACGCCTCGGCCATCAACCCCAAGTTTGTCAATACCGTCGACACCCTGAGCGAACGGCAAAAGGCCAATGGCGGGCTGGACGAGATCCAGTTGATGCAAAAAGGCATGAAGATCCTGCGTCGCATGTCCGTGGGCGAAAACCTCAAGGTGGTCATCGAATTCCGTGGCACGGGTGGCCCGCATGGGGGCGCCTTTACCTATGTGTCGGCTGTCGATGTGTTGAACGGCAAGGTCGACAAGAAAGTACTCGAAAACAATATCGTGCTGGTTGGCACAACGGCCGCGGGCCTGAACGATTTGCGTGCCACCCCCGTCAATAGTGAATACCCCGGTGTGGAAGTCCATGCTAACTTGATTAAGTCGATCCTTGACCAGAGTTTCAAACATCGTCCTGACTATGCCGACGCGGTCGACGCCTTCGGTGTTGCCCTGATTGGACTGTTCCTCAGCACCGTACTCATGCTGCTCACGCCACTGTGGTCGATCCTGCTGGCGATCACTTCGATTGCCGGCGTGCTGGGCTTTAACTATTACATGTACAGCGCCAACGACCTGGTGTTCAATGTGGCCGGCGCAGTGATCCTGGTGGCCAGCCTGTTCGTGTTCAACCTGGCCTGGGGCTATTTCTTCGAGTTCCGCAAAGGCAAACAGCTGGTGTCGAAGTTTGGCGAGTATGTGGCGCCGGAGCTGGTGGCTGAAATGGCCGAAGATCCCGACAAATACAATATGGATGGTGAAAGCCGTGAGCTGACCGTCCTGTTTGTCGACGTGCGCGGCTTTACCACCATTTCAGAAGGCCTGACCGCAACCCAGTTGCGCGAATACATCAATATCTACCTGACGGCGATGTCGGCCGATATCCGTAACCTGCACCGCGGCACCCTCGACAAGTACATCGGCGACGCCGTCATGGCTTTCTGGGGCGCGCCCGTGCACTTTGAGGACCACGCCAGTCGCGCAGTGGCAACCTCGCTTGCAATGCAAGTCTCGGCTCACCGCCTCAATGACGAATTCCTGGCCCGTGGCTGGCCTGCCCTGAAGATCGGTATTGGCCTCAATAGCGGCCAGATGCATGTGGGGGACATGGGATCGGATGTGCGCAAGGCCTATACGGTCATGGGTGACGCCGTTAACCTCGGTTCCCGCCTCGAAGGCATCACCAAAGTCTATGGGGTAGGCATCACGGTGGGCGAAGCGACCCGTGCCGCGGCCCCCGATTTTACCTACCGCGAGCTGGACTTGGTCCGGGTCAAGGGCAAGAACGAGCCGGTCGCTATTTTCGAGCCTGTTTGCAAGGCCAGCGAAGCCAGCGCCGCCGTGCTGGCGGAAATTGACCAGTGGAATGCCACGCTGGCGCTGCTGCGCAGCCAGCAATGGGACGCGGCCGAAGCGGCCCTGAATGCCTTGCACCAGGCCCAGCCGGAGCGTGGCCTGTACACCCTCTACCTTGAGCGGATTGCCTATTACCGTGAACACCCGCCGGGCGAGGCCTGGGACGGCGTCACGACCTTCGAAACGAAGTAAGTCGACGTTGCCGCACGGTAATTACCAAAGGGTTCTTTTAATAAAAAATTACCCTTCAGTAAATACGTGTTGAAGTACTATCTATACCTTGCGCACACTTCAAACAATTTTCTGACCAACAACTTCAATCAGCATTACACTCTCTGTCAGAGTGGGCGGTTAGCAAGAAAAATCATTATAAATTTCAACATGACCAATCGATTGGCGCGCCTGTTGGCAGGCGCAATGCTCGTTGCTGCGAGCAATGCCGGCATGGCACAGGAAGCCCCGGCAGACGGCGTCGTCCGGTTCGATATTGTCCGTTTCAATGTCACTGGCAATACCCTGTTGTCGACCAAGGAAGTGGATGCGGCCGTTGCGCCATTCCTTGGCAAGGGGCGCGATTTTGGCGACGTGCAGCGGGCGCTGGAAGCGCTCGAAGGGGTGTACCACGCGCTCGGTTACAGCGTCGTCCAGGTGGAGCTGCCCGAGCAGGAGCTGGACAAGGGCGTCGTGCTATTCAAGGTCGTGGAAACCAAGATCGGCCGCGTCAATGTGGTCGGCAATCAGTTTTTCGATGAGGCCAATATCCGTCGCAGCTTGCCGATGTTGGAACCGGGCAAGACACCGAACATCAAGAAAGTATCGGCCGGCATCAAACTGGCCAATGAAAATCCGGCCAAGAAGATCACCATGAAAATGCAAAGTGGTGAACAGGACGATGAAGTCAATGCCAAGCTGGAAGTGGTGGATGAAACGCCATGGAAAATTTCGTCCAACTTTGACAATACGGGCACGCCATCGACCGGCAGGACCCATGCGGGCGTCGTGCTGCAGCATGCCAACCTGTTTGGCCAGGACCATGTGGCCAGCATCCAATACACGACGACGTTGGAAAAGCCCAGCCAGATGGCGGTGTGGGGCGCCGGCTACCATATTCCTTTGTACAGCCTGGGTGATTCGATCGACCTGGTCGGCTCTTATTCCAACGTCGATTCGGGCACCGTGGCTGCCGGCCTGGTGAACCTGGCCATCAGCGGCAAGGGCACGACGATGGGGATCCGCTATAACCAGACTTTGCTCAAGCGCGACAACTATGAGCCAAAGCTGATCTACGGGTTTGACGACAAAGTCTTCAAGAACTATGTGCTGTATGAGAGCACCAATTTCGGCAACGACATTACGGTGCGGCCCGTCTCGGTCAATTACCTGGGGACCTGGGCGCTCGACAATGGCGACGCCAATGTGTCGCTGACGCTGGCGCACAATGTGCCTGGCGGTAGCAAAGGTAAGCAAGAAGACTTCAACAAGGGCCGGCTTGGCGCACCCGCCAACTTTACGGTACTGCGGTTTGCCGGCGCCTATAACCGCACGCTGGACAAGGACTGGCAGCTGCGCTCGATCCTGAACGGCCAATGGACCACCCAGGCCTTGATTCCCGGCGAACAGTTTGGCGCAGGCGGTGCCTCCTCGGTGCGCGGCTTTGGCGAGCGCGAAGTGTCGAACGACGTTGGCATGTCCGGCAATGTCGAGCTGTACACGCCGACCCTGTGCCCCACGCGCGAGACCTGGCAGTGCCGCCTGCTGGTCTTCTATGACGGCGCCTATGCCAAGCGCAACCATGCGCTGCCGGGCGAACTCCTGAATACCACCATCGGTAGCGTCGGCATTGGCTTGCGCTACCTGGCCGGCACTGGCGTCAATGTCCAGGTCGACTTTGGCCATGTCGTGCACGCCGGTGCAACGGCTGGCACGGACAAGAACAAGGTCCACGTGCGCGTGGGCTTGTCGCAATAATTGCTGTGGATGTGATCATGAAACATACTTTGCCATTCCGCCTCAAGTGCCTGCCGCTGCTGATCGCCGCAGGCCTGCATGTGGCCCATGCTGCGCCAGCGTCCCCGCAAGTGGTGGCGGGGCAGGCGACATTCCTGCAGCAGGGCAATGTCTTCTCGATCACCAATACGCCAGGCACGATCATCAACTGGCAAAGCTTCAATATCAATGAAGGTGAAATCACCAAGTTCATCCAACAGAGCAGCGACAGCGCCGTACTGAACCGCATCCTCGGGCAAGATCCCAGCCGCATCCTCGGCGCCTTGCAATCGAATGGGCGTGTGTTCCTGATCAATCCCAATGGCATCCTGTTTGGCAAGGATTCGCGGGTGGACGTGGGTGGCCTGGTGGCGTCCTCGCTCAATATGTCGAATGCGGATTTCCTGGCGGGTAAGAACAACTTCAGTGGCAGTGGCAGTGGTAACGTCAGCAACCAGGGCGCCATCACGACAACGACTGGCGGCCATGTATTCCTGGTTGCGTCCAATGTTGACAACACGGGCATCATCACTTCACCGAAGGGAGAAGTCGTTCTTGCGGCGGGGCACACCGTGCAGCTGGTCGATTCAAAAGATCCCAGTATGCATGTGGTGGTCAGTGCGCCAGATAATGCGGCGCTCAATCTGGGGCAGGTCATTGCGCAGGGCGGCCGAATCGGCATCTATGGCGCCTTGATCAACCAGCGCGGCAAGCTCAATGCCAACAGCGCCGTCGTCGGCGAGAATGGCAAGATCTACCTGAAGGCCAGCCGCGATACCATGCTGGAAGCAGGCAGCGAAACCACGGCGACCGGCGCGGGCAAGGGCGGCTCCATCGCCGTGCTGGGCGAGCGCGTGGGCCTGACTGGCAATGTCCTGGTCGACGCCAGCGGGGGGCAGGGCGGCGGTTCCGTATTGATTGGTGGTGACTATCAAGGCAAGAACGCGCAGGTCGCCAACGCCCAGCAAACTTATGTGGGTGCAGACGCCATCCTTAAAGCCGACGCGATTGACAGCGGCGATGGCGGCAAGGTGGTGGTGTGGGCCGACGACCGGACTCAGTTCCTCGGCAATATTTCGGCACGCGGCGGCGCATCCGGCGGCGATGGCGGCATGGCCGAAACCTCGGGCAAGCAATCGCTGGTGTTCAAAGGCAAGGCTGACCTGCAAGCGGCGAAGGGCAAGACGGGCACCCTGCTGCTTGACCCCAGTTCAGTATCGATCGGCAGCGGCAGCACCAACATTACGCTGACAGGGCTGATATTCGATGCCCTCAACACCGGCGGCACGTTGCTGACGGCCACCGACTTGCAAAACCAGCTTGGTAGCTCGAACGTCACCGTGACCAGTGGGGCCGCCATTACGGTTGACACTGCAGTCAACTGGGCCACCCCAAACAATTTGCTGCTCGCTGCCGGCTCAGGCATTACCCTCAATTACGGCATTACCGCCTCGAACAATTCCGCCTCACTGGGCCTGACCGCTGGAAACGGCAATATTACGCAGGGCAGCAGTGGCCTGGTTTCCGTGTCCAAGCTTGCCGCTGCGGCGCCCAATGGCAGCGTTACCCTGACCCAGGCGAACACGATTGGCACCGTGGCCGGTTCGGCCAGCGGCGCGTTTGCAGTGACCAGCAACAGTGCATTAACGGTTGGCTCCGTCACTGACGCCGCCAGCACCACCAGGAACGGCATCACGGCCGGTGGCAATGTCAGTGTCGTTTCCAGCAGTGCCCTGACAGTGGACCAGGCCGTCTCTGCCACCGGTGCGACCAGCACGGTGGCCTTGCAAGCGGACACCAGCATGGCTGTGAATGGCGCCGTGACGGGCGGTTCCAGCGGTGGCAGTGTCAGCTTGATTGCCGGTAATGCTACGGTCTCTGGCGGCATGTCGATCGGCAGCATCGTGTCGGCGCCGGGCGGTACGGTCAGCTTGCTCGATAAAGCTGGCAATATCACACAGTCGGCTGCCATCACCGGCAGCAGTGGCGTGTTCAACGCAACGGCCGGCTCGGTGACTTTGTCCAATAGCGGCAACAGCATCAGTACGATTGCCGGCACGGCCGGCCAGGCCAATGGATTCACTTTCAATAACAACAAGTCCTTGACTGTCGACGTCGTCAACGGCACCAATGGCATTTTTACCTCGGGCAATCCTGCCAGCCTGACCACCAGCAGCGGTAACCTGGTGGTGGCCGACACCGTCAACGGCGTTTTAGTTGGTAATGCTACGGCGAGTTTAGTGGCAACGACTGGCGATATCACAGTTGATAGCGGTTCCAAAGTAGATGCGACGACGATCAGGCTGAAAGCCGGTGGCGCCATTGCTGCAACCGGTACGCTGACCTCGGCCGCCAGCGGCGGCATCGACCTGACTGCCGGCGCAGGTCTGACTGTCGGACAGGCCATTACCACTGGTAACGTGCTGAGCATGTCGGCAGGCAGCGGCAACATCAACCTGACGACGGCAGTGCAGGTTCCATTTGTGTCCGCATCGGCACCTGCCGGGACCATCTCCCTGAATGCGGGAACGAATAATTTCGGGACAATTGCGGCAAGTGCCAGCGGCAATATTTCGGCAACCAGTGCCAATGCCAGCCTGGCGGTCGGTTCGGTCACCAGCGTTGCGGCATCACCGGTCAGCATGAATGGCATTGCCACTACAGGCAATGTGAGCCTGACAGCGACCAATATCACCGTCAATGCCGGCGTTGGCCTCGGCAGCTCTGGCGCCCGCGTCGGCACGGCAACGCTCAATGCCAGTAACAGCATTTCCATTCCTGCCACGGCGAATGTCTATGCCGCCAGTGCCAACCTGAACACGGATTCGCTGACGATTGGTGGTGTGCTCAACGCATCGAGCGCCGTCAACATCGCGCCAAGCACCTCGGGCAAGACCATTGAACTGGCCTCGGGAGCAAGTTCGCCCATCATGGTGCTGAGCGCCGCTTCGCTGGGCCAGATTAGCGCCGATGTGCTGAATATCTCCAGTGTGGACGGCACGGTCCGGGTCGGTGGCGCCGTTGCGCTGACCAACGTCAACAACCTGGGCCTGTACTCGGGCTCGGGTACGGCCGTCAACGGCCCGGTGTCCGTTCCCGGTACGCTTACCTTGAGCAACGCCAGCAGCGGCGATATTACGCAGACCGCCCTCATCACCGCTGGCGGCGTGAATGCCATGACACCTGCCGGCGTCAATCTAGGGGCCTTGAGCAACGTCGTGGGGACCGTCGCCGGATCGTCGGGTACCGCTGACTTCAATTTCAAGAGTGCCTCCAATCTCGCCATTGGTTTGCTGGGGACGTCAACCGGCGTCGCGACCAACAGCTCGGCGAACATCACGTCGGCCGGATCACTGACAGTCAGTTCGCCAATGGCGGTGGGCTCAAATCTGAATGCCGTGCTCGTTGCGGGTACCGGTATCAACGTCAACGCGGCGATCAACGCGCCCGGACTAGGGAACATCCACCTGAGCGCTGGCAACGGTGGCGTCAGTGGCGGCATCGCACTGGGTGCCGCGTTGAACACGGCCTCTGGCACCATCAATCTGCGCAACTATCAGGGCAATATCACGCAGACGTCGCCAATGACCGCCACCAGCGCGCTGATCATTTCCGATGCTGGTTCGGTGACCTTGAGCGATGTTGGCAATAGTGTCGGCACGCTGGCTGGCTACGCCAACCAGGCCGGTGGGTTTACCTACGTCAACGCCGGCGCATTGACGGTCGGATCTGTCCTGGGTTCGTATGGGGTACTCAATTTTGCTGGACCGACCAGTCTGACGGCAACGACCGGCAACCTGACCATCAGCGATACTGCCTACGGCGCTTCCGCCAGCACCACCCTGAACCTGGCTGCTCCTGCCGGCGAGATTTCGGGCGCCGGGATCGTCAAGGGTGCGCTGACGGCCAATGCCCAGAGCGGCATCAGCCTGACCACGGGCACCAACCTTGTCAGCAGCTTTACTGGTGGCCTGACAGGCACGACCGGCAATATCACGGTCTACACCAATTCGGACATGACCGTAGGCGCCGTCACCGGCGCAAGCACTACGGGCAATATCGACCTGCAGACCAACCTGGGCACCTACAGCATGACGGTGGCTGGCTTGGTGAAGGGCAGCTCGGGCGGATCCGTGACGCTCAATGCCGGCACAGGCGGCTACATTATCAGCAATGACTCCAGCGGCATCATTCAGTCCAATTCGATCAATTTGCAGCCGACCAGTTCCGGCCCGATTGGTTATACGATTGGTTCCACGACGTCGAAACCCCTGTACACCAAATCGCTGGGCGCCAGCACCACTAGCCTGGTGGTGGGCTCCTCCAGTCCAACCGTCGACAAGCTCAATGTGGAGCACACGGGCGACGTGGCGCTTGGCTCCTCTTACTTCTCGACCAATGCACCGATCAGGCTGACGGCGACGGGCAGCCTGACGGCGAATCAAAGCCTGGATGCCGGTAATTCGGCCTTGGTATTGTCAGCAGGGACCAGCCTTGCCGCCGGCACGCCAGCGTCGCAGACTTGGAAAGGGGCGACCGTCACCGGAACCGCCACTGCAGGCAGCCTGACTGCGCCGGACATTGCGGCGACCGGTGCCATCTCCTTGACGGCAGGGACCGACTTGCGCGTCTACGGTGCAGGTAACCTGGGCGGCGATACGATCACCTTGACGGCGACCAACGGTAACATGACTTTGGGCGGCACCAACGACATCAGCGCCAGC
>JACXTT010005730.1_pt1 | contig 17953 bp, 21 predicted proteins | sample 9270951 | NCBI WGS metagenome assembly JACXTT01 (sample SAMN15532306, study PRJNA645909) | rock metagenome | isolation source: weathered quartz diorite | place: Puerto Rico | collected 2017-06-21 | reverse complement strand
AAGGCATCGTCGCCGACTGGTCCTCGGACCAGCGGGCGTTCAAGAATGTCCCCTGGGGCAAGGCCATGATGTGGATCTTCCTCCTCAGCGATACCTTCATCTTCAGTTGCTTCCTGATCTCGTACATGACGGTGCGAATGTCCACCACCGAGCCCTGGCCCAATCCGAGCGAGGTCTTCGGCCTGACGCTGTTCGGCAAGAGCATCCCCCTGCTTCTGATCGCCATCATGACCTTCGTCCTGATCAGCAGCAGCGGGACCATGGCCATGGCGGTCAAGTTCGGTTATGAAAAGAACAGGAAGATGACCTTCATCCTGCTGCTGTGCACCGCGGCATTGGGCGCCACGTTCGTCGGCATGCAGGCCTTCGAGTGGACCAAGCTGATCGTCCATGAGGGAATACGTCCCTGGGGCAACCCTTTGGGTGCTGCCCAGTTCGGCGCGGCTTTTTTCATGATCACGGGTTTCCACGGCACGCACGTGTCGATCGGCGTGATTTTCCTACTGATCGTGGCGACGAAGGTCATTCGGGGAGATCTGGATCACGAGAGGCCGGGCTTCATGACCGGCAGGAAGGGTAAATACGAGATCGTCGAGATCATGGGCCTGTATTGGCACTTCGTCGATCTGGTTTGGGTATTCATCTTCGCAGTCTTCTATCTTTGGTGAGGGAAAATGGCCGCACACGTGGAGGGACAGCAGCATCCGATTGGCATCTATCTCAAGATCTGGGGATTGCTGTTCGTTCTCAGCACGGCGTCTTATCTGGTTGACTACTTCCACTTCCAGGGCTACCTCAGGTGGTTTCTGATCATCCTGTTCATGTTGTTGAAGGCGGGGCTGATCGTTGCCGTCTTCATGCACATGCTCTGGGAGCGGCTCGCCTTGATGTATGCCATTTTGGTCCCGACGGTGTTGCTGATGGTCCTTTTGGGCATCGGAGCACTTGAAGCGGATTACACCTTTCTCACGCGGGGCGTCTTTTTCGTGAAGGGATTGTTCTAGCGTAACTAGAATCGACCGCGGCGATCCTATCTGTCGTCGGACTCCCGTTCCTTACCAGAAGAAGAACCACCCATGGCTGAAAAGCGCTACGCGAAGAATGCTTGGATCATTATTATGGTCAGTGCCGTGCTGATGCTGTTTATTTTCCTTCTTGTGGGCCATCACCGCGACATCCCCGACCGTGTACGGCTGGATCGCGGCGCGCTCTTGGGCACCGGTTCGAGTGTGGCCGAGCGGATCAAACCCGTCGCCGAGGTCAATGTCGCTTCGGTGGAAACGCAGCGGGAGCCCGTAAAAAGCACTGCGGCCGCACCGCCACCCAGCCGCAACGGGCAGCAGGTCTACCAGACTACCTGCGTCGCATGCCACGATGCCGGTATCGCGGGCGCGCCGAAGCTGGGTGACAAGAGCCAGTGGGCCAAGCACGTCGCCAAGGGCCTAGACACTCTCTACGCCAGTGCTCTCAACGGGGTACAGGGGAGCACGGGAGCGATGCCGGCCAAAGGCGGGAACCCGGCGCTGAGCAACGCCGAGGTCAGGGCCGCCGTCGACTATATGGTGGCGCGGTCGAGATAGGCGGCGGAAACCGCAAAGGCACGGCGGCTTTCATTTGCGCACCTCGTAGACGACGGGCAAAACAAGGCCGCCGCGGAATTTCAGGTAGATGTTGACCCGGTTCCCGGCGCGCAGCGTGCGTTTCGGGTTCAACAGCATCAGGTGGTACCCCCCGGGCGCAAAAAGCAATCTCGCATTGGGTAAAAGCTCGATTTGCTGGGCGTGTTCCATGCCCGTCATGCCTTCCTTGGCAATGGTGCGGTGAATCGTCACGGTCTCGAAGGCCGAACTGCTCGCGGCCACGAGTGCTTGTGACCGTGACGTCTTGTTTTGCAGCACCATGTACCCCGCAGTCATGGCTACGCCGGGAGGCGTTTCCCGTACCCAGGCATTGCTTACGGAAACATCAGCCCCTTCGGTCGCAGCGGCGATAGCGATCAGCGCCGATATCAGGCCAGCAAAAACCGGATCTCGCCATCTCATGTCGCCTTGGGTCCTTCAAGTTCGCGCAGTACCTCGAAACGCCTGCTGATCCCCTCCGCATCGAGGGGCGGCGCGAGCACGGCGTGATACCGGGCGCGCGGATCCACCAGAAATACCGCCGCGGTGTGATAGACGGGATAGTTTTCGATACCCGGTGTGATCGCAAGCTGATACGCGGCACCGAGCTGACCAGCGAGGTTACCGAGCTGCGCGTCGTCTCCCGTCACGGCAAGAAAGCTTTCATCGAAATAGGTCACGTATTGCCTGAGCCTACCGGCGGTATCGCGATTGGGATCCACTGAGATAAAGACGAATTGGACGTCTTTGGCACCGGAAGTGCCCTTGGCGATGTTTTCATGCGCGCGGGCCAGTGTCGCCAGTGTCGTCGGACAGATGTCCGGGCAATGCGTGTAGCCGAAGAATAGGAAGGACCATTTGCCCTTTAAGCGCGAAAGATCAAATACCCGATTCTCGTGATCGGTGAACGCAAAGGCTGCCAGAGGCTTGGGAGTGGGGAACACGGTCATCACCTGATCCGGCAGCAATATGGCCCGGGAACCGTTTTCCCGATATACGGCGGCGAGCAACACTGCGCCGAGCATCGCGACCAGCACGACGCCCGCCATCATGATGCTAAATTTGAGAGATACTTTTTCCACTCTTGCTCAATGAGGAAATCACCCTGCCGGCTGCATCACTTCACGGTAGAAGTAAGGGCAGACACCGACCGACAACAAAAGTTCGTTGAGCGCGGGATGAGGCGCCGGCGAAACGGTAGGTGCCGCGAGATGAGCTATGGCCAGTTTCAGGCGGGGCGAAGCCCGAGCTTTTCCAGCAGGGCGCGGTCGCGCGCGGCCTCAGGGTTGCCGGTGGTGAGGAGCTTGTCGCCGTAAAAAATCGAATTCGCCCCAGCAAGAAAGCACAAGGCCTGCACGGCCTCGGGCATCTCGGCGCGCCCAGCGGAGAGCCGCACGGCGCTGCGTGGCATGGTGATGCGGGCGCAGGCGATGGTGCGCACGAACTCGCTCCAGTCGAGCTTCGGTGCGCTTTCGAGCGGAGTGCCTTTCACTCGAACGAGATCGTTGATCGGCACCGATTCCGGCTGCGGGGCAAGGCTCGCGAGCACGGCGATGAGGCCTGCGCGCTGCGCGCGCGACTCGCCCATGCCCACGATTCCCCCGCAGCACACCTTGATTCCGGCGCGGCGCACCCGCTCGAGCGTATCGAGCCGGTCGCCGTAAGTGCGCGTCGTGATGATCTCGCCGTAGAACTCGGGAGCCGTGTCGAGGTTGTGGTTGTAATAGTCGAGACCCGCCGCCTTGAGCTCCTCCGCCTGGCCTTCGCGCAGCAGCCCGAGTGTCGCACAGGTCTCAATTCCGAGCGCTTTGACCGCGCGCACCCTTTGCGCCACCTGCTCGAGGTCTTTCTGCTTGGGCCCGCGCCAGGCGGCCCCCATGCAAAATCGCGTCGCTCCATTATGCTTCGCCGCACGTGCCGCTGCCAGCACCGCCTCGAGGGGAAGCAGCGCCTCGTTCTCCACTCCTGTGCGGTAGCGCGCCGATTGCGGGCAGTACGCGCAATCCTCGGGGCATCCCCCGGTCTTGATCGAGAGCAGCGTGGAGAGTTGCACGGCGTTGGCGTCGAAGTGCAGGCGATGCACGGTCTGCGCGCGGTGGAGAAGGTCGTTGAAGGGCAGCTCGAAGAGCGCCTCCACGGCCGCGCGGGTCCAGCGTGGCGCGTCTTCGATTCGACTGCCGTGCACCGCTGCGCCGGCTTGCTCGTTATGGGGAGTCATCTGCACCGCACGATCATCGGGGCAAGCCGCAAGGTTGTCAAATGATACGGTCCAATCTATTCAATACCTGCGTAAGAAACGTCCATGGCTGGGCCGGCGAAGACTGCTTGCTCTGCGGGGCGGAAGGCGGCCGGGAACTGCTCTGCCCGGCTTGCATCGGCGAATTGCCTTCGCTCGCCGAATCCTGCCCCCGGTGCGCCCTTCCCAGTCCCGCCGCGGCGGTGTGCGGGAGCTGCCTCAACCGTCCTCCGCATTTCGACGCAACGCTCGCATTGTGGCGCTACGAATTTCCATGCGACAGGCTCGTGCAGGCGCTCAAGTATCGCGCGCAGCTCGCGCTCGCGGGATTCTTCGCCCGCAGCCTCGCGTCCCGGCCGCTGCCCGAGGTCGACGTGGTCCTGCCGATGCCGTTGCACCCCAAGCGCCTCGCCGAGCGCGGATTCAATCAGGCTCTCGAGATCGCCCGCGGTCTCGCGCGGAATCTTGGCAGACCGATTGAGCCGCGCGGCGTGCTGCGCGTGAAGGACACGCCGCCGCAGACGGAACTTCCCTACGACGAGCGCGCGAAAAACGTGCGCGGCGCGTTCCTGTGCAAGCTCGATCTCTCGGGAGCGAGCGTCGCCGTGTTGGACGATGTCATGACGACCGGCGCGACCTTGAACGAGCTCGCACGGTCGCTCAAGCGCGCAGGTGCGACGAGAGTCGAGAACTTCGTGATTGCGCGCACCGTCCCTCGCTGATCGAGCACTCGCGGAAGGTGTATCCTATTGACGCGTTACACCCGCGTCGGAAATCATGACTGTCAGTGGAAAACCCCGAAGTCAAGGCACGCAGATTTCACGCTGGGGCATAGCTGCCTTGCCGTTGAGCGTAATCGTCGGCATCGTGCTCGGCGCGGTTGTCGGTGCAGCGGTGGCCCACGTCGGCATTGGCGTTGCCGTGGGGGCAGGCTTTGGCGTTGGCATCGGGGTTGGCATAACGGTCGCGATTTTCGTATTTCGCTCTTCCGAACCGCCGGGTTCCCAGTGATGAGCTTAGCGCCTTAGGTTTCCTCCCTCGGGTCGCGCGCGAGCAGTTCCTGCACGGCGTCGCGAGGTGGGATACCGCGGAACAACACCGCGCAAACCGCGCGGGTGATCGGCATGTCGATCCGCTTTGCTGCGGCAAGCGCCTCGATCGAGGGCGCGGAGTGCACGCCTTCGGCAACGTGGCCGAGCTGTCCGAGAATCGCCTCGAGGGACTCGCCCCGCGCGAGGAGCAGCCCGACGCGCCGGTTGCGGGAGAGCTCACCGGTGCAGGTGAGGATGAGGTCCCCCGCCCCTGCGAGCCCCATGAAAGTTTCGGACCGCCCGCCCAGCGCCACGCCGAGCCGCGTGAGCTCGGCAAGGCCCCGGGTGATCAGCGCCGCCCGCGCGTTCATACCGAGGCCCAATCCGTCGCTGATGCCGGCGGCGATCGCCATGACGTTTTTGACCGCTCCGCTGATCTCGACGCCCGCGAGATCGGTACTGAAATAGACCCTGAGCGTCCGCTGGTGCAGTTCGCGCGCGAAGCTCCTCGCAAACTCCGCGTTGCGCGCCGCGAGCGTCAGCGCCGAGGGAAGTCCCTGCGCCACTTCCAGCGCGAAGCTCGGGCCCGACAAAGCCCCGCATGCGGCGGGTTTTCCGAGCACGTCGGCCGCGACTTGATGCGGCAGCTTGCCGCTCGCCTGCTCGAAACCCTTGCACGCCCAGATAACGGGCTGCTCGACCCGCGACGCGACGACGCGCCCGAGCACCTCGCGCAGCTCGGAGGTCGGCGTGGCGATCAGGGCCGCGTCGCATTCGGCCATTGCAGAAGAAAGATTCCCGGTCACCGCGACCGAACCAGGAATCGAAACTTCGGGGAGATAACGTGGATTGCGCCGGCTCGACCCGATGGCGGCCGCCATCGCCGCGTCGCGCGCCCAGAGGCTGACGCGGTGCCTTCCGGCGAGCGAGATTGCGAGCGCCGTACCCCACGCTCCTGCGCCGAGAATTGCGATGTTCAGCTAGATGCCCCAGACCTGATTGATTTTGACGTAACCGCTCTGACCTTCGGCGTGGCGCACCCTGATCCAGCCGCCCGCCGGCGGCTCCGCGACATCGAGAGCCACGCCCTGTTGCGCCTGGAACACGAGTGCCGCCTGGTCGTTCGCCGCTTGCCTGACGTCCGCGACCGCGGCGGTCACGATCACCGTGCGCTTGTCCGAGAGCGTTTTCTTTTCCACCCAGGCGAGGTCTCCCGCCTGATCGCGGACCTTGACCCAGCTGTCGATGTTGATCACGACTTCGACCGGGTAAAGGCGGCTTGCGACGAAAAGCCTTTTGGCGCGAACTGAGGGCGCGTCATACATCGGCGTTCCGTTTTCGGCGATCGAGCGAAACTCGCCGGCGGTGGCCGAGCACGCGAACGCGAGCAGAACGCAGATCGCGAAACTGCGCATCAGTGAGCGATTTCGATGCGCGGCCCGCTGGGCTCCACAGGGCTTTCGGCGGCGCGCTGCTGATAGAGCGCCTCGAAATTCACCGGTGCGAGCAGCACAGGAGGGAAACCCGCGCGGCTGACGATATCAGAAACGGTTTCTCGCGCGTAGGGAAACAGGACGTTCGGGCAAACTATCCCGAGCACCGGGGCGAGGTCTTTATCGGGAACGTTGCGGATCTGGAATACCCCCGCCTGCGAGGCCTCCACAAGAAACAGGGTTTTGTCGCCGCGTTTTGCGCTCACCGTGATGATCAAAGTCACCTCGAACAGGAGCTCGTTCACGCGCTGCGATTCCTGTGTGATCTGAACCTCGAGCTGCGGTTGCTCGGTCTGCATGAACGTCTGCGGCCCGCCTGGGACTTCGAGGGACAGATCTTTCACGTAGATTTTCTCAATGCCGAACGTCGCCTGCTGCGTTTCGCTCATCAGGGCTCCGATAGAATTGAAAAGGCGCGCGGGGCTACTCCGCGAGCAGGGAGTCGAGCTTTCCCGCGTGCTCCAGCGCCGCGAGTTCTTCGAATCCACCCACGTGCCTATCATCGATGTAAATCTGTGGCACTGTGCGCCGGCCGGTCTTGTTCATCATTTCCTCGCGTTGGCGCGGATCGAGATCGACTCGTATTTTCTCGATCTCTTTGACGCCCTTCGAATTCAGCAGCATCTCCGCGCGCATGCAGAACGGGCAAACGGCGGTCGAGTACATCCGAATCCTCGCCACCTACTTCTCCAGGGGCAGGCCCGCTTGACGCCAAGCCCCGAGCCCGCCGCTCAGCGTGAATACCCGCTCAAAGCCCTGCTTGCGCAGCGCCGTCGCCGCCCTGCCCGAGCGGTTTCCGTCGTCGCACACCACGATCACAGGCTTCGCCTTGTGCTTTTCGATTTCGGCGGCTCGCGATTCGAGCTCCCCGAGGGCGATGTTGCGCGCGTTCAGCATGTGCCCTTTTTCGTAATCGGCCGCTTCACGCACATCCAGCACGATTGCGTTCTGCTGGTTGATCAGCAACGTCGCCTGAAGAGTCGAAACCGACGCGCCGGACGCTCCGCGGCGCACCGCTGGCCAGACCAGCATCGCGCCGCTTACGAACGCCACCCCGACGAGAAGTATGTTGTCGGTGACGAATTTCAGTATGTTGACTTCCGCCATGTCACGATCTCGGCGGACTGCCGCACAACACTTCGCGCATGGTGGCGATAAGATGCAGCGTGCGCTGGTCGCTGACGGAGTAATACACGTGATTGGCGTTTTTTCTCGGGCTCAGGATGCGCTTTTCCCGAAGGATCGCTAGGTGTTGCGAGACGTTGCTCTGCGAAGTGCCGACCGCCTCGACGATGTCCTGTACGCTCAACTCATGCTCGCCGAGAACGCACAGAATCTTCAGCCGCAACGGATGGCCAATGGCCCGCATTGCGTGGGCCATTTTCTCGATCTGCTCCTTGCGGCCAATCAGTTCGAAAATGTCCCGGGGTTGGCGCTGCGCCCCCTGTCCTCGAATTTCCATAGGCGCTCATTATAAAATGCTTTCTTGCGGCGTGAGCGGGTGCCGCGCTGAGAATGCTCTATATGCATAAAGTCGTTCTGTTACGCCACGGTGAATCGGTCTGGAACATGGAAAACCGTTTCACCGGCTGGACCGACGTGGACCTCACGCAACGTGGCGTGGAGGAGGCGAAGCGAGCGGGCGAGATGCTCAAGGAGGCCGGTTGCGCCTTCGATTGCGCCTACACTTCGGTGCTGAAGCGCGCCATCAAGACCCTGTGGCTCGCGCTGGAGGCGATGGACCTGATGTGGATCCCGGTGAGTCATTCGTGGCGACTGAACGAACGTCACTATGGCGCGCTTCAGGGGCTGAACAAGGCCGAAATGGCCGCGAAGTTCGGCGAGGAACAGGTGCTCCTTTGGCGTCGCAGCTATGACCTGCCGCCTCCCGCGCTCACGCGCGACGACCCCCGCCATCCCCGGGGCGACCCGCGCTACGCCGGCCTCGCTGAATCCGAGCTGCCGCTCACCGAATGTCTGAAGGACACGGTGGAGCGTTTCCTTCCTTACTGGAACGACGCGATCGCGCCGGCGGTACGCCAGGGCAGGCGGGTTATTATCGTCGCGCACGGCAACAGCCTCCGTGCCCTCATCAAGTATCTCGACGGCGTCAGCGACCAGAAAATCGTCGGACTCAACGTGCCCACCGGCCGGCCGCTCATCTACGAGCTCGATGCAGGCCTGAAACCGGTGCGCAGATATTATCTCGGCGATCAGACTGAGATCGAGGAGGCGATGCGCGCGCTCGCCGATCAGGCCAAGGTGAAGCCTTGAATTCGTCGCGGAGGGCGCTTAAGGGAGTCCCGTTCCGTGCGCTGCTCCGCAGCATAGGCTGCTTGCTTTGCGTAATGCTGCCGCTCGTCCCGGTTCTGGCGTTCGCCCAGGGCGAAGCGGAAAGACTCGACGCCCTCCGAACGCGCATCGAAGGGCTGCGCGCTAAAATCGCGGAGGCCGAAGAAAGCCGCACCGAAGCGCGCGACCAGCTGAGGGACTCCGAGCGCGCGATGTCCGAAGCCAGCCGGGCGCTTCGCGCTTTGGCGGGCCGACGCGCAGCGGCGCAGCGCGACCTCGATGCGCTGCTGCGGCGTAGCCAGGCGCTCGAAGCGGAAATAGCGTCGCGCCGGGAAAGCCTGGGGAGGCTGCTCACCCTGCGTTATCTCAACGGAGAGCAGAGCGCGCTCAAACTTCTATTCTCGGGCGAGGAGCCCGGCCGTATCGCGCGCGAGCTGCACTACTACGGCTATGTTTCCCGCGCGCAAGCCCAATTCATCGGAGAGCTGCGCTCCGGCCTCGCGCGGCTGAGAGAACTCGAAATCGCCACCCGGGAAAGGAACGTGGAGATCGCCGCGATCGAATCGGCGCGGCGCACGGAGCGCGCCGCGCTGATGAGACAACAGGGCGAGCACCGCAAAGTGCTTGCGCGCGTCTCCAGCCAGCTGCGCGCCCAGCGCCGCGAAGTGCAGCACCTCGAGCGTGACGAGTCCCGGTTGTCACGGCTCGTCGAGGAGCTCGGCAGGGTGATCGCGGCAACGCCCCTCCTTCGCAACGAACGAGTTCCCGAGCCAGGCGGTGCGGAAGGGTCCTTATCGGGGCTCAAGCGCGGACTGCGGCTGCCGATCAGGGGTGTACTCGCAAACCGCTTCGGCGCCCAGCGTCCCAGCGGCGGGCCCTCGTGGAAGGGCCTGTTCATCCGCTCGCCTTCGGGGCAGGAGGTCCGGGCCGTCGCGTCGGGCCGGGTCGTGTTCGCCGACTGGCTGCGCGGCTTCGGTAACCTGCTCATAATCGACCACGGCAAGGGCTATCTCACCATCTACGGAAACAATGAATCGGTGCTCAAGCAGGTCGGCGAGCCGGTGCGCACGGGGGACGCGGTCGCGACCGTCGGAGCGAGCGGCGGCAACATGGAATCGGGTCTATACTTCGAGATTCGACATGAAGGGAAGGCCTTTGATCCCATGCGTTGGGTGTCCTTGAAGTGAGCGATAACGATGCCAAGCGGCCGGCGCAGAGCCCAGGACCGAATATGATCATGACCCAGATCAGACAGGCCGGCCTAGTGCTGGTTGGCGTGTTGGCAGGAGTCCTGCTCAGCCTGAACTTCTCCGCGGTGGCCCAGCGCGAAGCGGCGCGTTTCCCGCTTCCGGTGGACGAGCTGCGCGCCTTCGCCGAAGTGTTCGGCGCGATCAAGTCGAGCTACGTCGAGCCGGTGGAGGACAAGAAGCTCATCACGGAGGCGATCAGTGGGATGCTTACCGGGCTCGATCCGCACTCGGCTTATCTGGACCAGGACGCGTTTCGCGAGCTTCAAGTGGGCACCCAGGGCCAATTCGGCGGCCTCGGCATCGAGGTCGGCATGGAAGAAGGGTTCGTCAAAGTCGTGTCGCCCATCGAGGACACGCCGGCTTTTCGCGCCGGCTTGAAGCCCGGGGATTTCATCATCAAGATCGACGACACCTCGGTCAAGGGCATGACCCTGAACGAGGCGGTCAAGCGCATGCGCGGCAAGCCGAAAACGAACATCCGGCTCACCATCCTGCGCAAGGGCGATGCCAAGCCCTTCGAGGTCACCCTCACCCGCGACATCATCCGCGTGCAAAGCGTGAAGTCCAAGCTGATCGAACCCGGCTACGGCTGGGTTCGCGTGTCCCAGTTCCAGGAGCACACCGGGGAAAACCTCGTAAAACACGTCGAGGGGCTCTACAAGAACGGGCCGCTGAAGGGCCTGATTCTGGATTTGCGCAACGATCCGGGTGGACTCCTGAACGGCGCGGTGGGCATCTCCTCGGCGTTCCTGCAGCGAGGGGTGGTGGTGGTGTCGACCGACGGCCGTACCGAAGATGCCAAGCGCAAGTTCATCGCCGCGCCGGAGGATTATCTTCGGGGCAACCGCGAGGATTATCTGAAGAACCTGCCTGCGGCGGTGAAGACCGTGCCGATGGTGGTGCTGGTCAACGGCGGATCGGCCTCCGCGTCCGAAATCGTCGCCGGCGCGCTGCAGGACCACAAGCGCGCGACGGTGCTGGGCACGCCGACGTTCGGCAAGGGGTCGGTGCAGACGATCCTGCCGCTCGGCAACAATACCGCGATCAAACTGACTACCGCCCGCTACTACACGCCGAGCGGGCGCTCAATCCAGGCCAAAGGCATCGTGCCCGACATCCTTGTCGAGGACCCCACGACGCCCATCACGGGACGCCTGCGCGAGGCAGATCTGGAAAAGCATCTCCTCAACGACCAGGAGAGAGAAGCCCAGCCGGAGAAAGCGCAGCGTACCAGCGCAAAACCATCGATCGATGCGGAAGAGAAACCGCCGGCGCCGCTCGAGTTCGCCTCCGAAAAGGACTTCCAGTTCCAGCAGGCGCTCAAGCTCCTGAAGGGCATGCCGCTCACCACCGCGCAAAACACGCCGCCCGCAGCGACCAAGAATTGATAAGGCGGACGCGAGAAACGCGCCGCCCGATCTCCGCGGGATGGAACCGACGCGGAGCGCGGTTCATCCCGCGGCACAGGAACTCCCAGAATGAGAGACGATCAGCTCCTTCGCTATTCGAGGCATATCCTGCTCCCGGAGATCGGCGTCGAGGGGCAGGAGAAGCTGCTCGCGTCCTCGGCGCTGGTCATCGGCGCGGGAGGGCTCGGTTCACCGGCGGCGCTGTATCTCGCGGCGGCAGGGGTTGGAACGATCACTCTCGCCGACGGCGATGCGGTGGACCTCACCAACCTACAGCGCCAGATCCTTCACACCACCGAATCGATAGGAAGACCCAAGGCTGCGTCCGGGCGTGAGGCCCTCAGAAAAATAAACCCGGAAGTGAGGGTCGTTCCCCTCCAACAGCGCCTCCAAGGCGAGGCGCTCGGCCCGCTGGTCGCTTCGAGCAGCGTCGTCCTGGACTGCTCGGACAATTTCGCGACCCGCCACGCACTGAATCGCGCATGCGTGCGGCATCACAAGCCCCTCGTCTCAGGCGCGGCAGTGCGCTTCGACGGCCAGGTAAGCGTTTTTGACTTGAGGGACGATCTCAGTCCCTGCTATCACTGCCTGTTCCCGGAGAGTGCGGAACTCGAGGAAGTGCGCTGCGCGGTAATGGGCGTATTTGCTCCGCTCACCGGAATTATCGGCGCGGTGCAGGCGGCGGAGGCGCTGAAGCTGCTCGCGGGAGCCGGCGAGACCCTCAAGGGGCGCTTGCTGATTCTGGATGCGCTCGCGATGCAGTGGCGAACAGTCAAACTCGTCAAGGATACCGCCTGCACGGTGTGCTCGAAGGTAATGGCCTAACCTCATAGCAGCAGCGGCCATTGTTTCTCCCATAGCTCCGAAGGCATTCGTTTGAAACCGCTCTTGGCGAACAGCTGCCAGCGCCCTATCACGTAGCAAAGCATCAGATTGGCCTGAGGACCTGGATCGGCGGGAAGTCCGGATCCCTCCGGTGCGCCGTGACCTTGCGTCGCGGCCACGCGCAGGCACTGCTTGAGCGTCGCTTCGAGGCGGTCGTGCAGCTGGTTGATGCGGACCTGGAGCCGCTCGTCCTCGTTCACGAGCGCGTCGCCGATCAGCACGCGCGTCATGCCCGGATTCTTCTCGGCGAAGCTAAGCAGCGAGGAGAGGATCGCCTGGATCTGCTTCAGGCCGTTCTCCTCCTCCGCGGTGATCTTGTTCACCAGGCCGAACAGCGTTTGCTCGATGAACTCGATCAGGCCTTCGAACATCTGTGCCTTGCTCGCGAAGTGCCGGTACAGCGCGGCTTCCGACACGTCCAGCTCCTTTGCGAGAGCTGCGGTCGTCACTTTCTCTCCCTTCGGGTTCTCGAGCATCCGTGCCAGGACTTGCAGGATTTGCAGGCGGCGGGCACCGGGCTTGACAGCGGGCATGGCGTCCTCCCAGACGATCGGCGTATGCTTATTGTATGACTATGGGTAAGTGCTTGCTACCGGGTCCCGCGGCTACTTTCCGGGCCATCGCGGATTGGGTCCCGCATTCCCGGGGAGTGAGCCGGGTATTCCGATCTCGCCTTGTCACCTGGAGCGGATCAGCGTCCCGACACCTTCATCGGTGAGAATTTCCAGCAGCAAGGCATGCTCGACGCGGCCATCGATGACGTGCACGCTCTTGACGCCGTTCCTCGCGGCGTCGAGCGCCGAGCTGATCTTGGGAAGCATCCCGCCGGAAAGAGTTCCGTCCGCCACGAGAGAGTCGATCTTTTTCGGCGTAAGGCCGGTCAGGAGCTTGCCGTTCTTGTCGAGCACCCCCGGAGTGTTGGTAAGCACGACGAGCTTTTCCGCCTTCAGGACTTCCGCGAGTTTCCCGGCGACGAGATCGGCGTTGATGTTGTAAGACTGACCGTCGACCCCGACGCCGATCGGCGCAACGACCGGGATGAAACCGCCTTGCTCGAGCGCCCAGATCACTTTCGGGTCGATCGAGGCGATTTCGCCGACCTGGCCGATGTCGATCTTCTCGCCGCCGTTGTTCTTGTCGGAGAGCAGCAACTTCTTCGCGTGAACGAAGGCCCCGTCCTGCCCTGTCAGCCCGACCGCCTTGCCGCCCGCCTGGTTGATGAGCGTCACCACTTCCTTGTTGACCTGGCCGCCGAGCACCATCTCGACCACGTCCATCGTGTCGGCGTCCGTCACCCTCATGCCCTGGACGAATTCGCCCTTCTTGCCCATCCGCGCCAGCTGCTCGTCGATCTGCGGGCCGCCGCCGTGCACGATCACCGGGTTCATCCCCACGAGCTTCAGCAGCACCACGTCGTGGGCGAAGCTGCGCTTGAGCCGCTCGTCGGTCATTGCGTTGCCGCCGTACTTGACCACGATGGTCTTGCCGTGAAAACGCTTGATGTAGGGCAGCGCTTCGGCGAGGACATTGGCCTTGTGAGCCGGAGTCTGGGCGGCGTTGCTCATCGGCATGCGCATCTTGAGCGCCGATTGTACCTTTGAGCGCGGGAAAAAAGAAAAGAAAAGGCGGCCAACAGGCCGCCTTTTCTCTTGATGCTTCCTACGTATTACTGGATCGTGAGCTGCTTGGCGGCTGCCGTCGCCTTCTTGGGCAGCGTCAGTTCGAGCACGCCGTCCGAGTACTTGGCGCTGGCGCGGGCGTCGTCAATTTCCTGGCTCAACCGGAAAGCGCGCGACACCGTGCCGAAGTAGCGCTCGCTGTGCAGCACGCGTTCGCCGTCCTTTTCATCGCGCTCGGCGCGCGACTCGGCAGTGATCGACACCTGGTCGCCGTCGATGTTCACCTTGATGTCTTCCTTCTTGACTCCCGGCAGTTCGGCGACCACCTTGTATTCGCCGTTGTGCTCGGCCACATCGACCTTCATGCGGCGCACAGGACTCGCCGCTTCAAAACCGACCGGCCCGACGACAAAACCCCTGAAAATGTCGTCGAACAGATCGCCAAACGGATCGTAACGAGTAATGTTTGCCATGATTCTCTCCTTCTGTTCGTTCCGGGCAAGAGCCCGCGTACCGCAAATATGGGGACCGTGCCGGCCATTTCAAGCGCGCTTGCGACGCCTACGCGAAGCAGCTAAATTGGCCCGGATGAATCAAAAAACCCCTGGATCGGGCCCCCGCCCGACGGAAACGCCGCAAGCCAGCGGGTGCGTGCGTTGCGGAGAGGCGTTCGAATGCGGGGCTCGCGCAGGTCGCGAGCATTGCTGGTGCGAGGGATTCCCCGCCCTGTCCACTCCGATTCCCGGTTCAGGCTGCTACTGCCCCCGTTGTCTCAAAGAGTCGACCGAACCCGATCAGACCCGCCGGCGGAACCCCTGAGCCCCTAGGGACGACCTGTCGCGGCGAGTTCCCTGACTTCGGCCAGGACATGAATCGTCTTGACCGTCCTGTCGCCCAGCTCGACCTTGAGCCGGATGGGCACGAGGTCTCCCTTTTTCAGGTGCCGCTTCAGGTCCACCAGCATCATGTGATGGCCGCCCGGCCTCAACTCCACGGTCTTCCCGGGAGGGAGTTCCAGCCTCGGGACGGCGCGCATGCGCATCACGTTGCCTTCCATCTTCATTTCGTGGATTTCCGCGCTGCCGGCGGCCGGGCTTTCCGCACCGAGGAGGCTCGCGCGCCGATCGCTCGTGAGCTCCATATACGCCCCCGCCGTCGTCTGGCCGCGCACCGTCCCGCGCACCCAGGCGGCTCTAGCCTCGACCTGTGCGTACGCGGCCGCTGCAGCGGCAAGCAGTGCCACCCCGGGAAGCGCTCGTGTCATCGTTCGCATCTTCAAACCGTCACAGCACGTAGCGCGCGAGGTCCTCGCTCTGCGCAAGCTCCTTGAGTTTCGCATCGACGAAGGCGGCGTCGATCCTGAAGCTCTCCCCGCCACGGTTGCCCGCATCGAACGAAATCTCCTCCAGCAGCTTCTCCATGACCGTGTACAGGCGCCGCGCGCCGATGTTCTCGGTCTTTTCATTCACCGACCACGCGATCTCGGCCAGGCGCCGGATCCCGTCCGCTACGAAAGTGACCTCGACCTCCTCGGTGGCGAGCAGCGCCTGGTACTGGCGGGTGAGGCAAGCGTCGGTCGCCGTGAGGATTCTCTCGAAATCCTCCACCGAAAGCGAATCGAGCTCCACGCGAATGGGGAAGCGCCCCTGCAGCTCCGGAATCAGGTCCGAAGGCTTGGAAAGATGAAACGCTCCGCTCGCGATGAAGAGTATATGGTCGGTTTTCACCATTCCGTACTTGGTGGAAACCGTGGTGCCCTCCACGATGGGAAGCAAGTCGCGCTGCACGCCCTGTCGCGAAACGTCGGCGCCGACCGTCTCGCCGCGGCTTGCGATCTTGTCGATCTCGTCCAGAAACACGATGCCGTTCTGCTCGACGTTGGCGAGCGCCTTGGCACGCAGGTCCTCTTCGTTGACGAGACGGGCCGCCTCCTCGTCAGTGAGCATCCTCATCGCTTCGCGGATTTTCATCCGGCGCAGCTTTCTCCTGCCGCCACCCAGGTTCTGAAACATGCCCTGGATCTGCTGGGTGAGCTCCTCCATTCCGGGCGGGGCGAATATCTCCATGTGCGCCTGCGGCGCCGCCACTTCGATTTCGACTTCCCTGTCGTCGAGCTCGCCCTCGCGCAGTTTCTTGCGGAACTTCTGCCGCGTCGCCGACTCTTCCTCGCCGACGGCGTTCACCGGAAGCTCGGCACCGTCCGCTCCGAAGGCGCCCGTCCGGCGGGCCGAAGGGAGCAGTACTTCGAGCACCCGCTCCTCGGCCGAATCCTCGGCTCTGCGCCGCACTTTCTTCGTCGCCGCTTCGCGAGTGTCCTTGATCGAGATTTCAACGAGGTCGCGGACAATCGTATCGACGTCGCGGCCGACATAGCCGACCTCGGTAAACTTCGTCGCTTCGACCTTGATGAAAGGCGCATCAGCGAGACGTGCGAGACGGCGCGCGATCTCGGTCTTGCCGACACCCGTAGGTCCGATCATGAGGATGTTCTTGGGCGTGATCTCCTGCCGCAGGGGCTCGTCCACGCGCTGGCGTCGCCAGCGGTTTCTGAGGGCGATTGCCACGGCGCGTTTTGCGCGAGTCTGGCCGACGATGTGCTTGTCCAGCTCGTGGACGATTTCCTGGGGAGTCATGGAAGACATGGGGCGGGAGGCCGCGAGCGGGAGGTCCAGGGACCCTAGGAGACCTCGGATCGCTGACGCACTAGTCCAGCGTTTCAACGACGACTTGCTGATTGGTGTAGATGCACAGGTCGGCGGCGATCGAAAGGGCCTTGCGAACGACGGTCTCCGCGTCGAGCTGGGTATTTTCGAGAAGAGCGCGCGCGGCCGACTGCGCGTAAGGGCCTCCCGAGCCGATTGCGATCAATCCCAACTCCGGCTCGATGACGTCGCCCATCCCAGTGATGATCAGCGAGGATTCACGGTCGGCCACCGCGAGCATCGCCTCCAGGCGGCGCAGTATCCGGTCGGTACGCCAGTCCTTGGCGAGCTCCACGGCCGAGCGAAGGAGATTTCCCTGGTGCTTCTCGAGCTTCGCCTCGAAGCGCTCGAACAGCGTAAACGCGTCGGCCGTTCCTCCGGCGAAGCCGGCGAGGATCCGGTCGTGATAAAGGCGGCGCACTTTGCGCGCGCTCGCTTTCACCACGACTTGGCCGAGCGTAATCTGGCCGTCGCCGCCCAACGCGACTTTGCCGTCGCGACGGGCCGACATGATGGTGGTTCCGTGGAATTGTTCCATGTCAGATTCGGAAGATGGGGCCAGGGCGCCGTGGATCAAGCTATTTGCGCGGAACAACGCGGGCGACCTTGCTCAAGCCCGTGACCCCGAACAAGGTACGGATGAGCTCGTTTGCACCGCGAACTTGAATCGTGGTGCCGGTCTCCCGGAGCTTCGAGAACACGTTCAGCAGGACCTCGGCCGTGGCAGGATCAACGCGCGTCACTCGCGACAAGTCGACGACCAGCATCTTGTTCGCACCGGCCCAGTCTTGCAACTGTTTGGCGAGTGCTTCGCTCGCCCCGCTCAGCTCCCCCGAAAGCATCAAGGCCTGGTCCGCGGCTTCGAGCGGCCGGGGTACCGCGGGATCCTTTGCTACCGCTCCCGGCTGATGCTCCCAGGATGGCGGCGAAACCTCGAAGGTGACCGCATAGTTGACTGCAGCCTCCTCGAACGGATCCTTGAGGTCGAGGATTCGATAGACGTCCAGCAGCAACGCCCAGAGGGCGCCGTCGGTTTCCTTCTTCCCCGGCTGGCAGGCCTCCTGCAGAAACTGGAGGAGCCGCGCCTCTCCGGTGAGCAGCACCTCCTTTCCCGCCTCGCGAAGGGCAAGCAGCGTTGCGCTGAATAGCCGGCAGCCAGGGGCATCGACGCCTTCCAATCTGCTGCAATCCACGCGCAGCGTTGGGTGGGCGGAGGCTGCGGTCCGCAGTTTTTCCATCCCGGGCGCGCTCGTATCGGTCAGCTTGCCGCCGAGCGCGAAGTATGCGATGCCCCCCGTGTCGAGCGCGGGATCGTGACGCTCCTCGGACTCGATCCAAGCGGGGGGCGAGCGCTCGAATTTCACGACGAATTCCAGGGCAAGCGTCTCGAACTCGGGCTTCATACCCAGATGCTGGT
>JACXTT010005729.1_pt1 | contig 17954 bp, 14 predicted proteins | sample 9270951 | NCBI WGS metagenome assembly JACXTT01 (sample SAMN15532306, study PRJNA645909) | rock metagenome | isolation source: weathered quartz diorite | place: Puerto Rico | collected 2017-06-21 | reverse complement strand
TGGTTCATGGCGCAATCGAGTTTCGGCCGGTACCAGTTGGTCGTGTGATAATGCGCGCCCTGGAACAGGCCGATGACACTACTGTACTGGGCGATCGGCGGAGTGGGAAGAGGTGTCGTATTCGTATTAATCCACGCTTTCCATTTAATGAAGCCCGGCCGAGTTTCGCGCGTGGTATTTGGTTCTTCGGTATCGGGAAAGCCGGGATAGGCATTGGTATATTCGTCGCCCAGGTTGGCCAGGACGTGCCCGGTTTCGTGAGTCAGTATGTTAAACGTCGAGTCGTGGCTATAGCTGATGGCGGTCTGGTTGAAACCATCCGAGCCACCAGGAGTAGTGTCGTTCACCAACAGGATCGGCAGATGATACCTTGGCACGAGCTCCTGCAGAAGCGCATCCACTTTGCCCTGGCCATGGCTGTAATTGGTGTCGGCAAAATTCGGTGGAATGGTGATCAGAAAATCCGAGTTACTGTCGTAGGTGCTATTGAAATAAGTGTCATGGAAGTTCGAGATGTTGGTACCGTTGGCGGGATGATCCGAACCGGACTGATTGGAGGGAATTGAAATCGTGAAGGCATTGCAATAACTCCGATATTCCTGATAGGGCGCGTGAGACAATAAACCGTTGACGGCATTGGTTACATCCAGGGCAAACTGAGCAAGCTCGTTGGTCTTGTAGCCTTCCGAGAGGAAAACGATGTTCAGGCGATTTGAACTCGGGCCATTGGTCAAGATAGTTATCAACGAGGCCTGGGCGAGCGCGCGGAGTTGAGCTGAGCCGAGCAAAATCAGGACCAGCGCGCCAAGGATCGATTGGGGGGCAGTGTGCCGCCGTAGCCCGCAGGCTGGACACGCTGCGCGGCCGCCCCGCTGGGAGCCCTCTGCATGAGCCGCAACAGTTACGTTTCGTTTCATGGGAAGGCACCTCTATTCGCGGCACCTGTTTCCCCTCACCCCAGCCCTCTCCCTCGGGGAGAGGGCTGGGGTGAGGGGCAAGATGACGTCCAACAACCCGCTAGCCTTAGTGTAGCGAAGCTTCGCCGCCACTGTAATCGTATATTATTCAAAAATCAGAACGTAGAATCGCTTACTGACTGTGGTAGAGACAGAAACCTGGGACTGGCCGTTGCCCGAGACGACCATGTTGGTGACGCCGGTCCACTGGATGGGAGGCGAAAGGCTGTCCGTCTGCTTCAGGACGAACCCGGACACGTTGTTACTCCAGGTCAGGGTGAGCTGATGGTTGACACTGGCGCTAATGTACAAGCTGGGCGCGGTCGCCACGGTCACGCAGGCAGAAAATTCGGACGTGTTATTGGCCGGATCGGTTGCCGTGGCCGTTACCGCATATCCGGCGGGCAAAGAGCCCGCCAGTGCGGCGATGAAGTTGGCATTGCAGCCGGCGTCAGTCATCGCTGTTTTCTCCCCGAGAAAAATCTGACCTTCACCGTTTGTAGAGGGATCGCAAGCCGGATTAGCGAAGAACTGGAGCACAAAGGAGGTATTGGCCTTGCTATTGAGCGTGCCGCGGACGCCAATGCCGCTGCCCGACACCGCCTGGATCAAAACGGGAAAATTCTGGAGCATATTGGCGCCCGAATCGGTGTCGCAATTATCATTCGGCGTGGTTTGATAAACGCCGAGGTCAATTCCCAAGCCCCCGTTATTGAAGATCGAGTTGCCGCGGATCAAATTATTCGTGCTACCGTCGCGGATCCGCACGCCTGCATACACTGTCTGGCTGAATCCGATGCGATTGCCGGCTCCCGAAGAGCCGCCAATGGTGCTGTTGCTCGCGCCGGCTTCGCACTCGACGGCATGGTACCGGTTGCCAAGGTCGCTTACACCATCGGCTTTGGTGCCGATCAAATTACCCTGAACTAAATTCCAAGGAGCGTTCGTCAGCCAGATGCCCCGGCTGTTGTTAGCCGAGATTTGGTTACCGGCCCCAGAAACGGTTCCGCCGATCATGTTGGCCGGAGCGCGCTCGACATAAACTCCCTCCAAGCGGTTGCCGAGGGCGGATGAACCGGAGATATCCGCGCCCACAATATTTCCCTGGATTGAATTGCCGTTCGCCCCGTTGCCGATCATGTAGATTCCGGCATCTCCGTTGCCCGAAACCACATTCCCCGAGCCGGCCGCAGCTCCGCCAAGCAGATTGGCAGGCGCGTCGGAAAGTCCTATGCCGCCGCGTCCGTTGCCCAGAGCCGCCGTGCCCTCGGCCGCCGTGCCGATGAGGTTGGCCTGGACAGAGTTGCTCCTGGCATTCGCGCCCAGGAGGTAGATGCCGTCCTGCGCGTTCCCGGAAATCAAATTTCCCGCGCCTGGGTTTCCGATGATGTTCGAGGAAGAATCCGCGATCTCGACGCCGGATAGTTGATTCGGTACCGCGGCGTGCCCGTTCGCATCGGCGCCGATAAAATTGGCCAGGATTTGATTGACCGCGGCGCCTGCCAGGATTTGGATGCCGAAGCTCGAGTTGCCGGAAATGATGTTGCGCGAGGCAGCGAGCTGGCCGCCAACAATGTTCGAAATGGCACTGTTGATAGTCACGCCGTTATAGGCATTCGCCAGGGCGTTAGCGCCGGTTGCATCCACCCCGATGTAATTCCCGGCGACGATATTGGCGGGACTATTGGTGGTAATGAAAATGCCATCTTTGCGATTGCCCGAAATTACATTTCTCGCCCCAGTGCTTGAGCCTCCCACGAGATTGCTGCTCGAGCCGAACATCGTAATGCCGGCGAAGGAGTTGGCGAGCGCCAACCGCCCGGTCGTGTCGGTGCCGATAAAATTGCCCTGGATCTGGTTGTTGGCCGCCCCGCTGAGTGAAATGCCGCCCTGGCTGTTGCCCGAAATGACGTTGCCCGCGACAGGAGCGGTGCCGCCGATGAAATTGCCGCCTGCGCCATTAATCGTGATGCCATCCCCCACATTGCTCAGCAGCGCCGAGCCTTGGAGATCCGTGCCGATGTAGTTGCCCTGGACGACGTTGGCAGTGGCAGCAGCGCCATTGAGGTAAATGCCGCTAGCGCCGTTGCCGGATACGAGGTTGCCCGCCCCTGGAGTGGCGCCTCCGATTGTATTTCCCGGAGAGCTGGAAACTGTGATCCCATTATTGGCATTCGCCAGGGCGGCGGTGCCGGTCGCTCTGGTGCCGATGAAGTTTGCCTGAATGACGTTGCCTTCCGCGTTGAGCAAGTAGATGCCGGCGTCCCCGTTTCCCGAGATGACATTCCGGTCGGCTGCATTAATTCCACCAATCACGTTGCCGGACGAGCCATTAATCCAGATGCCCTGCAAGCCATTGGCGCGGGCGGCAGTGCCGGAGGGATCGACTCCGATAAAATTCCCAGCGATGATATTCGTGCCGGGACCCTGCACCAGGATCGCTTGTGCAGCGAAGCCATTTAGAACCAAACCGCGGACGGTCGTGTTCCCCGCCAGCAGACGCAGCCCGGCGTTGTTGCCGGCACTGCCGCCGCTGATTTCAATGAGCGGGCTGCCGGCGAAACCCTGCTGCGTCGTTCCATCAATGATGACCGGATCGGTTATGGCGGGCAGTGCCGAAAGCGGGGTTATCGTGTGCGTACCGCTGCCCGAGATTTGAAAACTAATCGTGTCGAGCCCGCCGTTGGCGTTGGCGTCCAAAATGGCTTGGCGCAAGGAACCGCTGCCGCTGTCGCCGGTGTTGGAGACGGAGAGGGTCAACGCCCGACCGCGCGGCAGCGCAAGGACCAGAACCAGGAAAATCACGCACCGGACTGGGAGTCGTGCCCCGGCTACCCAGCCGCGGTGGTGAAATCCGCCGTTCATCGATCCTGCTTGTATTCGCTCATTTTTGAACACCGCCGCCCTGGCGCTATCCGAGTGTATGAAACACTAACCTAATGGTTTCGAGCAAGGTTAAATGCGGCGCAATTGGGTTGCGATTGGCGCGTTGTTCGTAATAATACCGGCCAGAACGCCGCCAGCGTCCGGCTTCGCCTATGACCGACTGGAACATCCAATCACGCGCCCACGCCTGCGCGGGCTGCGGCAAAGCGTTTGCCGATCAGGAGGCGTATCATACGCTGCTTTTCGATGAGAAATCCGAGTTCCGGCGCTCGGATCTGTGCCAGGATTGCTGGCAGAAACAGTACAGCCAGGGCAGTCGCGATCGGAAAGGATTCGTCTCCTATTGGCAGGGAGTTTATGAAGCGCCGGCCCCGGCCGCCGACGCGATCCAGAAAGAGACTGCCGAATCGCTGTTGCGGAAACTCATCGAACAGCAGGATCCGCAGTTCATTCCCGCCAGCTACATCCTGGCGGTGATGCTCGAACGGAAGCGCGTACTCAAAGTGAAGGAACAACTGGTTCGGGACGGCCGCCGTGTGTTTATTTACGAAGAGCCGCGGACCGGTGATGTGTTCACGATCGTCGATCCCAATCTGCAGCTCAATCAGCTCGAACAGGTCCAGCACGACGTTGCGGCGTTGCTGGAACATGGCCTGGACCCAGTCCCCGAGGAAAGGCATACAGCGCCGGCACCTTCAGCCGAGGCACATGCCCCGGAAACAGCATCCGCGACGGCTATTAAGGAGGAAGGCGCAACGTGATAGGGCACTCAACACCAGCCGGCTCCCGGAGCGCGAATCGGCCTACAGGTGCGATTCAAACGCGGTGTGTGCTACGGGCGGTGGCTTCGCCCTCACCCCGGCCCTCTCCCTCGAGGAGAGGGAGTGTGCACTCCCAGCGCTCACATGTTCCCACGATCCTCGATTCTTCGCACGACTGGCGAAAATTCCCCCTCTCTCCGAGGGAGAGGGTTGGGGTGAGGGGAAATAGGGCACTGCCTGCCTCCCCGCGCCCGAGCGTTCGAGGAACTGTGGGGCTAGGGTCTGTTCACCGCAGCCGTGTCTGATTACGCAGAACTTCAGGAGCGCTTGGGCTACCGGTTTCATAATCGAGACCTGCTGCAGCTTGCGTTGACGCACCCGTCCGTCGCCCACGAACAAGGTCTGCGCGTCCAGACCAATCAACGGCTCGAATTCCTCGGCGACGCCGTGCTGCAGTTGGTCCTGACGCGCGAGCTGTACGAAAAATTTCCGGCTTTCGGCGAGGGGCCGCTCACCAAGGCGCGGGCGAAACTGGTGAATCGCCGGACGCTGGCGGAGCATGCCCGGCAGCTTGGACTGGGTGCGCATCTGATTTTGAGCCGGGGAGAGGAGCAGCATGGCGGGCGTGATCGGCAGTCTGCGCTGGCGGACACGTTTGAGGCGCTCCTTGGGGCTATTTTTCTGGACGGGGGCTTCGAGGCCGCACGGGAGTTTATCCTGAGCGAGTTCCTCGGCGCTTTTGGCGAGTTGTCCGCGCTGCCGATTCTCGAAAATCCGAAGGGCGAACTGCAGGAGCTCCTGCAAGCCGTTTCTTCCGAAGCGCCGCAATACTATGTCGCTTCAGCCACCGGGCCGGACCACGACCGCGTGTTCGAGTGCACGGTGCATCATGGCGGAGCCGAGCTGGCACGCGGCCAGGGCAAGAGTAAAAAGGACGCGGAAAGCCAGGCGGCGCTGGCGGCGCTGATGAAGCTGCGCAGCCAACTCAAAACGACAAGCGCGGTCGAGGAGTGAGCGATGAGGGATGATGGAATGATGGAATGATGGAATGGTGGATAGATGGAATGGTGGGGGGGTGGAGATGGAGTAATGGAATGATGGATTGATGGATTCATGAAATGCCTGGGGATTTGAGATCTTCTCCCTGTCATGCCACTTTCTAATATCAGGTCGAAAGTTCCGCAAAGGCCGCTCAATATTAGGATCGCAGGTTAGAGTCATCCTGTTAATCAATGTTTCGACAAGGTCCTATGAAGCTTATCGCTAGTTTCGCGTCCGCAGTTCTGTTTTCCGCGGTCGCGCGAGGCGGGGCGTGGCCCGGAGTGGAATATGCGGAGGTTCGCGGTTATGCGTTCAATTTTGGTGGCGGACCCGCCAGCATCATTGTCGACGGAAAGTTGAATGCGACAGTTCTTAACAAGGAAGGAGCGTTGCTAACGAAGGCGCAGCTGAAGCGCCTGATCGCGGCACTCACCGAGAAACATCCATCTCATCCTGTGGCCTTATGCTTTAATCCGCGGCACGCTTTCGTATTCTACGATCAGAGTGGGAAGCCCGTCGCGTCGGTTAATGTGTGCTTCGAGTGCCTTGCGGCCACGGCGAGCCCGGAGGGAACTGTGCAGCCTTACGACTTAGCCGCGTTGGCGGACCTGAGTGCAGAGTTGAAGTTGAAGCGAGCACCTGATTCGGGTTTTCGAAAAAGGCTCGCGGAAATGAGCAAGCGATGACGAACAAGCCGAACAAGGCGCCAGAGCCAACGCCGAGAGCCTGGCGTGGCTCATCTTTGACGCCGATATGAACACTATCCGATCCCGTCTGCCCGCAATTGCTTCATGACTGAGTTTTGCAGCACCCTTTGTCGCCGTGCTACTCTGGTTCGTAGCGCGTGGATGGCCGTACGGAATGCCGTACAGGAACGTCGTTTTGACCAAGCGCTACGCCTTCCTTGCGAGTGCTGTTCTCGGGGCTTGCATGCTCGTGATCGACGGGCGTAAGGAGCACAGGAGGCTGCTTTGGGGACCGATTGTCGGTCTTGCTCTGAGTTGCTGGCTATTCCTATGGACGGATCGGATGACGCATATTCTCTAGCCAACAAGCGGTCTCCGCTGGACCCCGGACTGGTGGGGCGCAAGGGTGAGGACGTGAGGACTTACCTATTTTTCCGGCCTTTGAGGCTTCTAATCCTTCCTATACTCTGAACGGAACATGATTGCGGCGGAACGCGAACAATTCCTCCAGCGCCTGGCTCTGTTCCGGGAGCTGGAGGCCGGCGAGCTCCGCGCGCTGGCCGAGGTCGCCCAGGTCGTCCAGTTTCCGGCCTCAGCGCTGATTTTCCGAGAAGGAGAAGCCGGGGACTGCGCCTACGTTGTCGTCCAGGGATCGGTGCAGGTCTTCGCCATCGACCGGAACGGCGACGAAGTGGTCCTGGCGCAGCTCAAGGAGCTCGACCACGTCGGCGAGCAGTCGTTCTTGCCCGGCCGCTCCGGTCGTCGAAACGCGAGCCTTCGCGCGTGTGAGGACAGTACGCTGCTCCGAATCCCCAAGGGGGAGTTCCAGAAGGTCCTGGCGCAACGACAGACACTGAAGGACCTGTTGTCCCAGACGGGACAGCAGCAGCTCCGAGCGAACGTGCTGCGAACTGCGAGGTTGGCGCGGATGTGGGCGCTGTTTATGTTCATTAACGGCTTCATCAGTATCGGCATCCTGTGCGGGCTGGCCATGGTCTTCCAGACGCCGTTTATTTTTCCCTCGCTGGGGGCCACCGCGTTCCTGGTGTTCTTCACGCCCACGACTCCGGCGGCGAGTCCACGGAACGCGCTGTGCAGTCACGCCATCGGTATCGTCTGCGGATACGGAGCGCTGTGGGTGACAGGGTTGGAGCATGCGGGGCCGGCCATCGTCACGGAACTTGGTTGGAGCAGGATCCTGGCGGTGGCCCTGTCCCTGGCCACGACCGGAGCGCTGATGATTCTCCTGAACGTTCCGCATCCTCCAGCGGCAGCGACGACGTTGATCGTGTCCCTTGGCGTGGTCAGCAGGCCCGCGTACCTCGTCGTCCTCGAGGCCGCAGTCGGTCTGCTGGTGGTACAGGCAATCATAATCAATCGGCTGACGGGGGTGAGGTACCCGTTCTGGGCCGGCGTCCCGGCGCCGAAGATCGGCGTGCTGGCCGGCCGAGGCGCATTGCAGCGGTTTACGCGGTTTCTCGGAGGATGATGGATGATGTCGGGAGGGATGGAATGATGGAGTGATGGAGCGGTGGAATGGTGGGGTGGTGGATAAATGGATGGATGGACTAATGAAAAGCCCGGAGATTTGAGATTTCTCCTTGTCATGGCACTTTCTGGTATGAGGCCGAAAGTCCCTGGAAGGCCGCTCAAAATCAGGACCGCAGGTCAAAATGACCTGGTGATCACTCGTTAGGTTTGCGACCCTTGGGGCGCCTTACTAATATGAACGCGGGATCGATGATAGGAATGACCGGGGTCGTTCTTTCAGTTTTAGGCGGTCTCTGGTATTGGCGAATCAGTCAGTTCGCGGCGAGCTTCGTAGGGACAGCTATGGTTGCAAATCTTGACAGAACGGCGAAGCTTGCGGTTGGTGTGGTGTGCCTCGGGTTGTTTGTATTTCTAATAGGTGTGATAATTAATTTGTTTACAAGAGATGAAGACACCTAACTCTTGCTGCAGTGAACCGCCGCCGCGCCTGCCGTTTTCTTACTTTGGCGTAATCTTGGAGTCGGTGGCTTCAGCGGGCGTCGCTGTCGGCGGCAGTCATCGAGCGTCGCGTTAAGCTAGCTATGAACATCCGGACGCGTCGCATTTTGGGAATTGGATTGCTGGCGCTTTCGATTTTGGGTGGCATCGTTCTGCAGGTGGCGACTGGCGAGTTGGTAACCGATGAGTCGAAATCGCGGGTCACCGATGGTGGACCATTTACCCATCCGATCTTGATAACGCACATAGTGGTTTTGAAGGCTAGTTATGCAATCCCGCTGGCCGCTGGCGCTGCGGCTGGCCTTCTTTGTTTGGTCTTGCCGCCGCGGAGGCCACCAGTGATCCCGCAATGAAGTACCCTGAGCTTAACAAGACGCGCCAGCCCACGCCGGGAGTCCGTCTCGCAGCGTCCAGTAGCTTGACGACACAGCACTAAGCCCTCCGGGGACTTTTGCGGCTGGCAATTCCCGACCCGGCGGCTAGTTTGTGATGGCTGTATGACGCAAAGTTTCAACTCCATCGATTCGGTCACCGAAGATCTGCGGCGCGGCAAGATGGTCATCGTCGTGGACGACGCGGACCGCGAGAATGAGGGAGACCTGATCATAGCGGCGCAATGCATTTCAACGGAAACCGTGAACTTCATGGCCAAACACGGGCGCGGTCTGATCTGCGTGCCGACGACTTCCGAGCGCCTGCAACAACTTGGCATCGAACGCATGGTCCAGCAAAACCGGGAGACGTTCAAAACTGATTTCCAGGTGAGCGTCGATGCCGCGCGCGGGATCACCACCGGCATCAGCGCCGGCGACCGCGCGGAAACCATCCGCATCATGGCCGAGCCGACGGCGGTGGCGGAGGATTTAGTCCAGCCCGGGCACGTTTTCCCGTTGCGCGCCCGGCCGGGCGGCGTGCTCCAGCGCGCCGGCCACACCGAGGCCGCCGTGGACCTGGTCAAGCTCGCGGGTTTTCGCCCGATCGGAGTGATCTGCGAAATCATGAGCGACGACGGTTCGATGGCCCGGCTGCCGGAGCTCCGCAAGTTCGCACGCCAGCATCAGCTCAAGATCTGCACCATCGCGGACTTGATTCATTTTCGGCGTACGCGGGAAAAACTGGTTGAACGAGTTGAGCTCGTCCAGATGCCGAGCGAGTACGGCGACTTTGATCTGCACCTGTACCGTTCGAAGATTGATAATCAGCATCATCTGGCGCTGGTTTGTGGTGAGGTGGCTGGCAAATCCAACGTGCTGGTCCGCGTCCACAGCGAGTGCCTCACGGGGGATGTGTTTGGCTCGCGCCGCTGCGATTGCGGACCGCAATTGCAGCAGGCCCTGCGGCAGGTAGCGCAGGAGGGCCGCGGAGTAGTGGTCTATATGCGCCAGGAAGGTCGCGGCATTGGGCTCGTCCCCAAAATCAAGGCCTACAAACTGCAAGAGCAGGGCTACGACACGGTCGAAGCCAACCAAAAGCTCGGTTTCGGCATGGACCTGCGAGAATACGGCATTGGCGCTCAGATTCTGGTGGATTTGGGCCTTAAAACGATCCGGTTGCTGACGAATAACCCGCGCAAAGTGGTCGGCCTCGAGGGCTACGGCCTGGAAATCGTCGAGCAAGTGCCCATCAAAACCAAACCGAACCATTTCAACCAGCACTATTTGAAGACGAAGCGGGAGAAGCTTGGGCACCTGCTGTGAGGAAGGACGAAGGTCGAGGGGCGAAGGGCGAAGGGCGAAAGTCGAAGGGCGAGGGGCGAATGCCTAAAGAGTGTCGAATGTCGAAATGGAGAAATGGGATAGAGGCAAGATGTCTGAGCTTTTCCAACGAGATTTGCCCGTGACTTGTAGCCGCCGAGGTGAGTCGGCGGGGATCTATGGGTCGAAACGCATCCGCCGACTGACGTCGGCGGCTACAAGGGCTCAAAGGTCTAGCTTAGGGATTTGCGAATTTCCTAATCGCTATGCTTAAACGGATAAAGAGAAGCCGAGTCCGGGTTACGGACGACCGATTTGCGATCGTCGCCTCACGATACAACGCGCGGTATGTCGATGCCATGGTGCGGGCCGCCCTGGCCGAGCTCAAGCGCGCCCGGGCAACTCAGGTCCAGGTTATCCGAGTCCCGGGAGCGTTCGAGATTCCGATCGTTGCGGCCCGGCTCGCCGCGACTGCGCATGGTTCGCTCTCCGCCGTCATTTGCCTTGGAGTAATCCTGCGTGGCGAGACCGCGCATGCGGCGCACATTGGAGAGGCGGTGACTCGCGCGCTGATGGAAATTCAATTGCGCCACGGGGTTCCCTTGATTCACGAAGTGCTGCTGCTTGAAAACCAGGAGCAGGCGCGCTCGCGCTGTCTCAACCGCAAGCACAACCGCGGCGCCGAAGCCGCCCAAACCGCCCTGGCGATGGCTGAAGTCATGAGAGGATTGAATGGAATAACGAAACCCGAATGACGAAGCACGGAGCGCGGCTGTGGCGAAGACCAGCCGCAGCGCGGTCCGATTCGTCAATCGCCCGCGAATCGAAGGCGTATTACATTCATGTGAGCTGAGGCTGGGCTTCGCCACAGCCGCGCTTTCACCGACCCTCTCACGAAAAATCTCACAAAACTCTTGCACTGAAATTTTGCGGATGGTACGTTGCTCCGTCTTATTTTCTAGGAAATTGAAGGGTTAATATGAAGAAAACTTGTTTACTGGTTGTTGTCAGCACTTTGACCTCGCTCGGGGCTGTACAAGCCGGGGAAATCTCGGGCACCGTCACGCTGAATGGCACACCGCCGCCGGAATTGGAAATCAAGCAAATCAAAGACGACCCCAATTGCGGCAAGCTGCACACGGAAGCGGTCAGGACGCGGTTTTATGTCGTCGGCGCCAATAAAGGACTGGCCGATGCGTTTGTCACGCTCAAAGGAATCAGCGGTAAGTCCACGGGCGCGTCCGCAACTCCGGCGATGATCGACCAAAAAGGGTGCGAATATCAGCCGTACGTCATGGGGATCCAGACCGGCCAGAAAATCCTCGTGAAAAACTCCGATCCGTTGCTGCACAACATTCATCCGACGCCCACCGCTTCCGGGAACAAGGAAGATAACAAAGCCCAGCCGCCGAACGGCCCCGAGTTGACATTCGTGTTTCCCTCCCCCGAGATGTTCCTGCGGTTCAAGTGCGACGTGCATCCGTGGATGTTCGCGTATGCCTGCGTGATGGATCATCCCTACTTTGCGGTGACCGACAAGGATGGCAAGTACACCATCAAAGATGTGCCTGACGGGAAATACACGCTGGAAGTTTATCATCGAAAAGCGGCGCCGGTCAGCGCCCCGATGTCGGTCGAGATCGAGGTCAAGGGCGGCAGCGTGACGAAAGATTTCACACTCGAAGCAAAATAGCGATTGTTGGCAGAGAGCCGCTGTGACCGGTCGTAGTCGCAGCGGTTTTTGCTTTTCATCAAATGCTACATGTCGCCTCTTGAAAACAGCGGCAGCGCCTGGCTGCGGCGCTACACTTTGCTCCTGGCGTTGTTGACGCTGGTCTTGATTGGCGTCGGCGGCTTGGTAACGAGTCGCGGCGTGGGCATGGCCGTGCCGGATTGGCCGAACACGTATGGCTACAACATGTTTGCCTTTCCAATGTCGAAGTGGGTCGGCGGGATTTTGTACGAGCACAGCCACCGGCTGGTGGCAGCATTCGTCGGATTATTGACAACCGGCTTGACGATGTGGCTGTGGGTCAGGGAAACGCGCGCCAGGGAACGATGGCTGGGACTGGGCGCGGTCGGCCTGGTGATCGTCCTGATGGGCGTGCGCGTCCTCCCCGTTTATGTCCTGTTGGCGGCGCTGGCTCCGGTAGCAGCCATTTTCAGCCTGCATCAAATCGGACGTGCGCCGGGCACGCTTCGCTGGTGGGGAATGCTCACTTTTGCCGTGGTCATACTGCAAGGAGTGCTGGGCGGTTTGCGCGTCGTCTGGCTTAAGGACGGAATCGGAGTTTTTCACGCGGCGTTGGCTCAGCTCTTTTTCGTTCTGGTGTGTGTGATTGCCTTCTTCACGCGAGCAACCGGAGTGCGCCCGTCGCCGGGCGCAGCAGGCTCCGATCGCTCAAGCGCATTCGAGTGTTCCAACGACAAGGTGCCTGCGAACATTGCTGCGCCCGGGCACGGGCGCACTCCGGCGCAGTTGTCAAGATGCACCGAGGAAGAGAGCGAGAGCGCGGACGACCATCATGACGCTCCCGCTTCGTCGGCGCTCCTGCAACGGTTATTCCTCGTAGCCACGCTGCTCATCTTTGGTCAACTGCTCCTGGGCGCGACGATGCGGCATCAGCACGCGGGCCTGGCGATTCCAGACTTTCCATTGGCCTATGGCAAGCTGTGGCCGGCGATGGATGCCGCATCGGTCACACAGTACAACCAGCATCGATTGGAAACCGTCGCGCTCAACCCGATAACGGCCTTGCAAGTAGGGCTACAAATGGCGCATCGTTTTGTGGCTTTGTCGATTTTTGTCGTCGTTGCTTGTTGCTGCTGGCTGGCCCGACGCCAGCTCGGCGCACGACACCCGGTGAGCAGACTGTCTCTGTTTTGGCTGGGATTGATTCTCACGCAGGGGCTTCTCGGCGCCGCGACGGTCTGGTCGAACAAAGCATCCGACGTCGCGACGGCGCATGTTTTGGTCGGCGCGTTGTCACTGGCGTCCAGCACTCTGCTCTGGCTGGTGTGTCCTCGGGGCGTGGCCTTGGCGCAAGAGAGGGCTCCGGCCCCGGCGCTGACGCCGGTGCCTTTCGGAACGCAGACCTCGGCAGCGCACGGTTTCGAGTGAAAAAATGAAAACCAGCGCACAAACATTGATAAGCGAACCGGAGCGCAGAGCAATAACTCGGGGGGCGTGTTTGGAGCACCCATTTACGAGTAGGAGCCGACGTGAGGAGGCTCTGCTCGGAAAATCCAAAATTGATCGGAGCCTCCTTACGTCGGCTCCTACAATTGGCGTTCCGGATTTAAGGAGCTGGCTGGCTACTTACGCAGACCTGTTCAAGGCGCGGCTCACGATGCTGGTGCTGCTGACGACAGTGGTCGGGTTTTACCTAGGTTTTCGGGGGCCGGTGAATTACCTGCTAATGCTGAGCACACTCCTGGGAACGGCGCTGGTCGCCGGCGGCGCTTCAGCGTTGAACCAGTTGCTCGAGCGAGAGTACGACGCCAAGATGCGGCGGACACAAACTCGCCCCTTGCCCTCCGGCCGCTTGCAGCCGCAAACGGTTTTGTGGATCGGGTGTCTCTCGGCGGCGGCCGGATTGGTCTATTTGGCCGGCGCGGTCAATCTCACCACCAGCCTGCTGGGCGCTTGCTCGCTCCTGAGTTATCTGTTCGTTTACACGCCACTCAAACGTGTCACCTGGCTGAACACGGCGGTTGGCGCCGTGCCGGGCGCGCTGCCGCCGTTGATGGGCTGGACCGCAGCCCGGGGGGAACTGAGCATCGAGGGTTGGGCGTTGTTTGCGATCCTTGCTTTTTGGCAATTGCCGCATTTCCTGGCGATCGCCTGGATTTATCGGGAAGAATATGCTCGCGCGGGGTTCAGGATGTTGCCCGCGATTGATCCGACGGGGCACCGCACGGGCCGGCAAGCTGTCAGTCATACGCTGGGCCTATTGCCGGTGAGCCTTTGTCCTTTCGTGTTCCGGTTGGCCGGGCCGGTTTATTTGGCGGGTGCGCTGGTCCTCGGGCTGGCATTTCTCTGGTTTGCCATGCAGTTTTCGAGATATTTGACCGTTCCCCGCGCGCGGCAGTTGTTTTTCGCCTCCATTCTGTATCTCCCGCTGCTGCTGGGGCTGCTCGTGCTGGACAAAATCAGGTGATTGACACGAGGCAGGATATTCAGCTTACTAGCGCCCTTTGACTTTTTCGGGACAAAATAAATATTAACAATTGCAGAAAAAATTGCGGATGAAGTTATAAGCCATGGCTACTGCAATCGCTATTCCACATGCTGAGACCCACGCAGCGCACCAGGAGGACGTGGGCTTCTGGCGCACTTACGTTTTTTCGACCGATCATAAGATCATCGGCATTCAGTATGGCGTCACGGGGCTGTTCTTCCTGTTCTTCGGCTTTTGCCTGATGTTGCTGATGCGCTGGCAGATCGCCCATCCGGGCGTGGCGGTGCCGCTGGTGGGCCCGCTGCTGGCGTCGATATTCGGCGACGTCGCCGCCAAAGGCATCGTCTCGCCTGACCTGTACAATTCCTTCGGGGCGATGCACGGGACGATCATGGTCTTCATGGCGATCGTTCCTCTGGCCTTCGCTGCTTTTGGCAATTTCGTTGTTCCGCTGCAGATCGGCGCGCCGGACATGGCCTACCCGCGGGTCAACATGGCCAGCTACCAGGCGTATGTGATTGGCGGGTTAATCATGTTCGTCAGCTTTTTCATCCCCGGCGGCGCGGCCCAGGCGGGCTGGACCTCGTATTCGCCGCTGGCAAGCGCGATCCAGACCGATGGCCAGACCTTCTGGCTCATTGGAATGGTTTTCCTGATCACTTCGTCGTTGCTCGGCGCCGTCAACTTTATCGGCACGATCATCCAGTTGCGGGCGCCAGGCATGACCTGGATGCGCCTGCCGTTTTTCGTCTGGGCAGAATTCGTGACGGCATTTCTGCTGCTGCTGGCGTTTCCTCCGCTGGAGGCCGCCGCCATCATGCAGTTGATGGATAAGGTGGCGCACACGAGCTTTTTCCTGCCGACAGGCCTGGCGATTGGGGGCCAACTGGCCAATGTCAGCGGCGGTGGCAGCCCGCTGCTTTGGCAGCATCTGTTCTGGTTCCTGGGTCATCCCGAGGTGTACGTGCTGATCCTCCCGGCGATGGGCATTGTCGGCGAGATCATCGCCAACAACACGCGCAAACCGCTGTGGGGGTACAAGTCGCTGGTCTATTCGGTGCTGACCATCGGCTTCCTCTCCTTCATCGTCTGGGCGCACCATATGTATCTGACGGGCATGGGCACGCGGGTGGCGACCTTTTTCCAAACCACGACAATGATTATCTCGATTCCTTCGGTGATCATTCTGACCTGCATGTTCCTTTCACTGTGGGGCGGCTCGATTCGCTTCAACACGCCGATGCTCTTCGTCATGGCGTTTCTGCCGATGTTCGGCATCGGCGGTCTGACGGGCTTGCCGCTGGGTTTCAACTACAGCGACATTCACTTGCACGACACCTATTACATCATCGCGCATTTCCATTACATCGTAGCGCCCGGCACGATCTTCGCCCTCTTTGCCGGAGTTTATTATTGGCTCCCGAAAATCACAGGCCGAATGATGAATGAATTCTGGGGCAAGGTCCATTTTTGGGGCTCGCTTATTTTCATGAACTTGATTTTCCAACCGATGTTTGCGCAAGGCATGGCCGGCATGTTGCGGCGCATGGCCGATGGTGGGGCCAATTATTCCCAGGCGCGCGTGCCCGGGGCGATTGGCGGATTGAGCGATTACATGATGCACCTGCACAAGCCAATCCTCTGGGCGGCCGTCGGCCTGGCCCTGGCTCAAATTCCGTTTATCATCAATTTATTCTGGAGCATCAAGAGCGGGGAAAAGGTCGCTTCCGACAATCCCTGGCAATCGACAACACTGGAATGGCAGACGCCCACGCCGCCGCCGCATGGCAACTTCGCTCACGTGCCCGTCGTGCGCCGCGGACCTTATGAATACAGCGTTCCGGGCAAGGCCAAGGACTTCACTCCCCAAAACGAAGCGGACTGATCCTGGGCGCAGGCATCAGGCGTCTGGACTCGACGATTCAACGATTCAACGATTCAACGATTTAACGATTTAACGAATCAACGATTTCGCGATTTTGAAACTCAACACATGAACGATTCAGCGCACGCCACCACAGAAATCCTCCCCTACATCGTCGAACCCCGCCAGGACACGGGTCTCTACAACGCCAAGGTCGGCATCTGGCTGTTCCTGGCTTCGGAAGTCATGTTGTTCGGGGGGCTGTTTTCGGCCTACGTTCTGTTGCGGGTCGGCGCAGCCGAAGGCTATTGGCCGCACGGCTGGTTGAACATCCCAGTGGGCACCGCCAATACGGTCGTGCTGATCACCTCAAGCATTACCACGGTCATGGCGTGGGCCTCGTGCAAGATGAAGCAGTATGGTCGGTTCAAATTATTTCACGCCTGCACGATCATGCTGGCCCTGACCTTCGTTGGCATCAAGTCCTACGAATATCACGATAAGTTCACTCACTACTCGATCAAGCTCGCCGATGGCAAAATCGCCGACGGTCATTTGGTCGAGAAGTCAAAGGATTTCAGTTTGGAGCGGAAGACTGGCGAGATCGTCATCGCTCACGCCCACGAGGTCAACCTGGCGAACAAATCAGGAGATGAGCTGCAGAAGGAATTGAAATTGATTTACGACCTGCGCTCGCCCGAGGCTCGCGCGGTGAAGCACACCGAGTTGAAGTACCAGGCGGCACAAATCGTTTCGATGGAGAATTACGGACCGCGGCACAACACCTATACAGCCATTTACTTCACTTTGACTGGGCTGCACGCGCTGCACGTCATCGCTGGCGCGATCGTCATCGGCTTTCTTTGGGGACCTGGGAGCAAACTGTGGCAGACCGACCAGGAACGGTTCACCAACCGCATTGAAGTCTCCGGCCTGTTTTGGCACTTTGTCGATTTGGTTTGGATTTTCCTGTTCCCGGTCCTCTATCTGTTGTAAGCTGATGGAAGGGACGAAGCGATAGACCTGAATAAAGTTAACCAACGCATTAAACCTGAATTACAGAACCTGCGATGAGCGACCAACATTCACCCCACGAGTTCAGCCACCACCTCCGGCGCTATCTCTTCGTCTTTTACGCGCTGCTCTTTGGCACGTTGATCACGGTAGCCGCTTCCTACATTCCTTTTGGCAACCGCGCCGTCAACATCGCTGTTGCCCTGTTCATCGCCTGCGGCAAGGCCTTCCTCGTCGCCGGCTACTTCATGCACCTCATTTCCGAGCGCAAGATGATTTATGGCATCATGGCTTTCACTGCATTTTTCTTCCTGGGATTGATGTTTCTGGTCGTGCTCTCGTTCCACGATTTCCCGCCTTTGACCATTCGGCACTGATTATGTCGCTCAAGGCCTTCCATTTGATTTTCATCTCCGCCTCGTGTGCGCTTGCGCTGGGCTGTGGCATTTGGGGGCTGAAGAGTTATTTTTCCAAGGGTGGCACGACCCTGGACCTGCTCTTCGGCATTGGTTCGCTCGTGGTACTTGTCGGACTGATCCTGTACGAACGCTATTTCTTGAGGAAACTCAAGAACGTAAGTTATTTGTGAAACAGTTCTCCCTATTGAGGATATTTTACACCTGGAAAGAGCCTCTCATTAACAACGAGGCTTTAGCCCGGTGGAGGGAAGCGCTAACGGGTGGAGAACTATTTCAAACCGGATTTTGCATTTGGCCTGGGAGTTTATGGCTAACTGAACCTCAAGCTGGCCAATTGTGTGGGTCGTTTACAGGATTGAAGCTGTGAACCAAACAGTGGAAGTTCGGTCAGGTTTGGCGTGGAGCATTAGGGACAAGCGGTTTACACTTTGAGAAGGGTTTGCGGTGGTTGAAAAAACTTATT
>JACXTT010005728.1_pt1 | contig 17955 bp, 11 predicted proteins | sample 9270951 | NCBI WGS metagenome assembly JACXTT01 (sample SAMN15532306, study PRJNA645909) | rock metagenome | isolation source: weathered quartz diorite | place: Puerto Rico | collected 2017-06-21 | reverse complement strand
GTCTTGGTCTTGTATTCGTTGATTTCGTAGTTGACGATGATGTGCTGCTCCGGCGCCACGCCCGGCTGGCCGGTGCGCAGGATAATGCGCACCAGGCTGTTCTGCTCCTGCTCGCGGATATGGCGCGCCACATGCAGGCCTGCCTCATCGTGTTCCATGACGACATCGAGCAGGATCAGGGCCGTGTCGGGGTGGGCAGCAATCATCTCGCGTGCCTGCTCGCCCGAATAGGCATGCAGGAAGTCGAGCGCCCGATTATCATAGGTGAAGTGTCGCAGGGCCAACTTGGTGACTTTATGGACTTCGTCTTCGTCGTCGACGATCAGCACTTTCCAGGCGTCGCGCGCTGGTGCGGCGGCGCTTGGCGCGGCATCGGCAAAGACCAGGTCGCTCATGGGCGACGCAGATGGATCAGACGGCATGCAGGGGCTCCCCAAAACTGCGTGGTAATTTTGCTATGAAATAATTATTGCACGATTCCCCTTGCAATTTACCGACTAATTATTACTACAGCGACCCGGCAAGGCGCTCATTTCCGTAGTAAAATTTCTTGCAAACTCGGTTTTTGTGTAGTAAATTTACACAACCACTAGCACTTTGACGACACCCCTATGGCACTCACTGATTTTGACCTGGTCCTGTTTGGCGGCAGCGGCGACCTGGCGATGCGCAAGCTCCTGCCCGCCATGTACGCGCGCGAAGCGATCAAAGACCTGCCCGCCAATGCCCGCATCCTGTGCGTTGGCCGCCATGAATGGAGCACCGAAGAATTCCTCGCTACCGTCGAGACGACTTCCAAGCCACATATTAAGAACATCGCCCAGGCGACCTGGGACAAGTTCATCAAACGCATTACCTATGTGTCGCTGGACGCCAGCAATGCCAAGACCTACGGCGACCTCGTTGCGGCCCTGCGCAAGGACAGTGCGATCACCCGCGTCTATTACCTGGCCACGCCGCCCCAGCTGTTCTCCCTCATTTGCGACAACCTGAAGGCCAATGGCCTGGCCACCGCCAACTCGCGCGTTGTGCTGGAAAAACCGCTGGGCCGCGACCTGGCCTCGGCCCGCCAGATCAATGTTGAAGTGGGCAAAGTGTTCTCCGAATCGCAGATCTACCGCATTGACCATTACCTGGGCAAGGAGACGGTGCAGAACCTGCTGGCCCTGCGCTTTGGCAATGTCTTGTTCGAGCCCCTGTGGCGCCGCGAATGGATCTCCGACGTGCAGATCACCATTGCCGAAGAGCTGGGCGTGGGCAACCGTATGGGCTATTACGACCAATCCGGCGCACTGCGCGACATGCTACAAAACCATTTGCTGCAGCTACTGTGTATCGTGGCGATGGAACCACCCACGTCGATCGCGCCGGACGCCGTGCGCGACTCCAAGCTGCAAGTGCTACGCTCGCTCAAGCGCTTCACCCCAACCACACTGGCGCAAAATATCGTGCGCGGCCAGTACCGCGCCGGCCATGTCAATGGCGTGGCGGTACCGAGCTACCGCGACGAACCGGATGCGCCGGAACAGTCGCGCACCGAAACCTTCGTCGCCCTCAAGGCCGAGATCGATACCTGGCGCTGGGCTGGCGTGCCCTTCTACCTGCGCACCGGCAAACGCATGGCCGATTCGCTGGCCGAGATCGTGGTGCGCTTCAAGCAGATCCCCCATTCGATCTTCAACCAGCCCACCAGCAGCTTCCAGCCCAATTGCCTGGTGATCCGCCTGCAGCCGGACGAAGGCCTGCGTATGAACCTGATGGCCAAGACGCCTGGCGATGGCATGCGCCTGAAGCCGGCGGAACTGGAACTGGACTTCAAGGAACAGTTCAAGACCCCCCGCATGGATGCCTACGAGCGCCTGTTGCTCGATGTGCTGCGCGGCCAACTGACCCTGTTCATGCGCGGCGACGAACTGGAAGCGGCATGGGAATGGGTCGAACCGATCCTGAACAACTGGGAGCAGGACGACAGCATGCCGATCCCGTATGCCGCTGGTACCTGGGGCCCGGCCGCTGCCAGCGCCCTGATCGGCCGCGACGGCTTGCAGTGGCGCGAAGAAGCGCTGCCGGAAGATTAGACCGTAGGGTGGGCACGACTTTGTGCCCACGCGAATGCCAGCGCCACCAGCGCCGCGCGTGGGCAGGAAACCTGCCCACCCTACGCCATGCAACACAGACGCCTTTTTCGAGAAGAATTTCATGCTACTTGATTCGATTCGGACTCAGCTCGATTCGCTCTCGAAGTCGGAGAAGAAGGTCGCGCTGGCGGTGCTCGACAACCCTTCTTCCACCGTCAACCAGAACATCACGGCGTTGGCCAAGGCGGCCGATGTGTCCGAGCCGACGGTGGTGCGCTTTTGCCGCACCCTGGGTTACGAAGGCTGGCACGAGTTCAAGCTGAAGTTGGCCCAGGGCCTGGCCCTGGCCATGCCGGGGGTGAACGAGCAACCGGCCCAGGACGACCTGGCCTCGGACTTGGTCAACAAGATCTGCAGCCGCTCCATCAACACCCTGCTGGACCTGCGCAATAACCTGAACCCGGAAGCGATCCAGCAAGCCCTCGACATCCTGTCGCGCGCCAACAAGATCGAGTTCTACGGCCAGGGCACGTCCGGCATCGTCGCCACCGACGCCCAGCACAAATTCTTCCGCTCCGGCGTGCCCACGGTCGCCTACGCCGACCCGGCCATCCACAGCATTGCCGCTGCCTTGCTGCGCGAAGGCGACGCCGTCGTGGCCATTTCGCAACGGGGCAATAACCCCACCCTGGTGCGTTCGGCCAAGCTGGCGCGCAAGGGTGGTGCCGACGTCATCGTGCTGGCGCCTTCGGGTACGCCGCTGGCGGACATGGCCACGGTGTTGATCCCGATCGACCTGGTCTTCAATATCGATCCCTACACCCCGATCTCCGCCCGCCTGGCCTACCTGGTCGTCATCGACGTGCTGGCCGTTGGCCTGGCCCTGCAGCGCGGCCCCGAGTTCCGCAAGAAGATGCAGAACGCCCAAAAAGCGTTGCAAGAATTCGATATGCAGTTCGATTCCTTCATCGGCTAAGGCTGCCGACCGGCCGACTGCCGATTGCGTTACAATGGGTGATAATTGTATTTTTAATACTCATCTTGTCATTTTCTCACTCCTCCGTGGCCGCCATGAACCAGCTCGAACAACTCAAACAATTCACCACCGTCGTCGCTGACACCGGCGATTTCCAGTCGATCAAGGCCTTCAAGCCGCAAGACGCCACCACCAATCCTTCGCTCATCTACAAAGCCGTCCAGATGCCGGAGTACCGCCCGATGCTGGAAAAGGCCGTGCGCGACTTCCCGAATCTGGCAACGGGCGACGTGATTGACCGCTTGCTGATTGCCTTCGGCATGGAAATCCTGAAGATCGTCCCCGGCCGCGTGTCGACCGAAGTGGACGCCCGCCTGTCCTTCGACGTCGAGGGCACTGTGGCCAAGGGCCGCGAACTGATCAAGTTTTATGAAGAACAGGGCGCCGGCCGCGAGCGCGTGCTCATCAAGATCGCCTCCACCTGGGAAGGCATCCAGGCCGCCCGCATCCTGCAGGCCGAAGGCATCAAGTGCAATATGACCCTGCTGTTCTCGCTGGGCCAGGCCATTGCCTGCGCCGAAGCGGGCGCCCAGCTGATTTCGCCTTTCGTCGGCCGCATCTACGACTGGTACAAGAAGGCCACCGGGATTGACCAGGCCGGCGGCGCCGAAGACCCGGGCGTACAATCGGTCAAGCGCATCTACAACTACTACCGCAAGTTTGGCTACCGCACGGAAGTGATGGGCGCCAGCTTCCGCAACACGAGCCAAATCGCCGAACTGGCCGGCTGCGACCTGCTGACGATCAGCCCCGACCTGCTGCAAAAACTGGCCGAAAGCGACGCGCCGCTTGAGCGCAAGCTGCAGCCATCGAGCGCACCGGCGTCCGAGTTGACCAAGATGTCGCTCGACGAAAAAACCTTCCGCTTCATGCTCAATGAAGACGCGATGGCGACGGAGAAACTGTCCGAAGGCATCCGTTCATTCTGCGCCGATTCTGGTAAGCTCAAACAAATCATCACCGGCATGCGTTAATTGCCTTTAGGAATCATGCACTAAAGGACAATAGCAACACCCCTCCTGTGTTGTTATCTTGAACGTATCGCCGCATGGGGCCAGCCAGCTGGCTCCCCAGCACACTGAAAGCCGCCCAACCCCTGCGGTAATCCAAGAACTTAGCGGTCCAGCTTGACGCCACGGCAGCAGCCGATGCCTCAACCGCCGGATCGAGATTCAGATTACCCAGGAGGTTTCCATGCTTAGCAATGTTTCGATCAAGTCCCGCCTGATTGCTTTAATCAGCGTCCTTGCCCTGTTGATGACCGTCATCGGGCTGATGGGCATGTTTAGCCTGAACAAATCCAGTCAAGCCTTGAACACGGTGTATGAGGACCGCCTGGTGGCCCTCGGGCAGCTCGACGGGGTCATTCGCGCGCTCAACCGCAACCAGCTGGAAGTGGCCAAGGCCGTTAGTGGCGACCTCGCCAAGCTGCCGGGTACCTTGGCCGCCATCGAACGCAACCGCGAAGTAACCAACAAGGTCTGGGCGGACTACCTGGCCACCTACCTGACGCCTGAGGAAAAAAAGTTGGCCGACCAGGCCGTGGTCGAATTGAAAATCTTCAATGATGAAGCCCTGCAGCCAGCCATTACAGCACTGAAAGCACAAGACCTGCCCGCCGCCACCGTACTGGTCCACGGCAAGATGGACCAGAGCTACCAGGCCCTGCGCGGCCACTTGAACGAGCTGATTGCCTTGCAATTGAAAGTGGCCAAGGAAGTGTATGACCAGGGCGAAGCGGCCAATGTGCGTTTTAGCCGCATTACGACTGGCATGCTGGTTGCTGGCCTGTTGCTGGCCGCGGGCCTGGGCATCTGGCTGGTGCGCTCCATCACCCGTCCGCTTGACTACGCTGTGCGGATTGCCGAAAGCGTCGCTGCCGGCGACCTGACCCAGGACGTGCAAGTCGATTCCAACGATGAGACGGGCAAGCTGCTGCAAGCACTCAAGCAAATGAATGCCAGCCTGGCCAATATCGTCTCCGAAGTGCGCAGCGGCACCGATTCGATCGCCACTGCCTCAGGCCAGATCGCCTCGGGCAACCTGGACCTGTCCTCACGCACCGAGCAGCAAGCCAGCTCGCTGGAAGAAACCGCCTCGTCGATGGAAGAGCTGACCAGCACGGTCAAGCACAATGCCGACAATGCCCGCCAGGCCAATGCCCTGGCCGCATCGGCATCGACGACGGCCCTCAAAGGGGGCGAGGTGGTGGCCCAAGTAGTCAGCAAGATGGGCGCCATCAATGAGTCGGCCCGTAAGATCGCTGACATCACCAGCGTGATCGACGGCATCGCCTTCCAGACCAATATCCTTGCCCTCAACGCCGCCGTTGAAGCGGCCCGCGCTGGCGAACAGGGCCGCGGCTTTGCCGTGGTCGCCTCGGAAGTGCGCAACCTGGCGCAGCGTTCGGCCAGCGCCGCCAAGGAAATCACGGCCCTGATCAATGATGCCGTCGGCAATGTCGCCGCTGGCAGCGCCCTGGTCGACCAGGCCGGCAGCACGATGACCGAAGTGGTCGATAGCGTACGCCGCGTGTCCGACATGATCAGCGAGATCACCGCTTCCAGTAGCGAGCAATCGGCCGGCATTGAGCAGATCAACCAGGCCGTCATCGAAATGGACAATGTAACCCAGCAAAACGCTGCCCTGGTGGAAGAAGCCGCCGCCGCAGCGAACGCGCTGGAAGACCAGGCAGCCGTGCTGGCCCGCGCGGTCAGCGTCTTTAAACTCGACAGCAGCGCGCCAGCCACGGCTGCCAAAGCGCCAGCCGGACCTGCACGCCAGGCATCGTCGCGTGCCAGGCTGGCGGCGCCACGCGGCGTGGCCCAGCAGTGGGCAGCGGCTTAACCCGACACCAAGGCGAGGAATACCATGAACCAGGTAAGCACGTTGGAAATCGGCAGCCTTGCTGACACCACCCAGTTTGTGAAGATCGGCCAGATTGTCCGCTCCCTGCATGATGCCCTGCGCGAGATCGGCGTCAACGATGCCGTGGCCGAAGCGGCCAGCGAGTTCCCCTCGGCGCGGGCGCGCCTGCTGCACATTGCCCAGTTGACGGAAAACGCCGCCAACACCGTACTGAGCAAGGTGGAAGAATCAGGCCCCGTGCAGGAAGGGTTGGCCAGCCGCGCCGACAACCTGGGCGCGCGCTGGCAGGCTGCCTATGCCGACCCCGGCTTCCCCGAGAGCCAGGCCACACTGGCGGTCAGCACCATGGATTTTATTGCCGATGTGTCGACTGGCTGCAACAGCACGCGGGGTGCCCTGTCCGACATCATGATGGCGCAGGACTTCCAGGACCTGACGGGCCAGTTGATCAAAAAGGTGGTCAGCCTGATCGAAGGGACCGAACGCGACCTGCTCAAGTTACTCATTGAGGCAGCCCCACCGGGCGCCATCTGCGCCGTCAAGAAGGAAGAGATGATGGCCGGGCCATCGACCAGCAATGGCGGCGCGCTCGACCAGGCCAATGTCGACGACTTGCTTGCCGACCTCGGTTTTTGACGTACGGAAAGATACATTTCACTCGACATCCGCTTCACACTTTCTCCATAATTGCCCGATAAGCTGGCGACCTGAATTCACCAATCGGGGGAGAAAAAAATGAAGAACATGATGCGTCCTGCCGCATGGATGCTGCTGGCCTTGCTGGCAGCCTGCGGCGCCAACACCGGCACCGACAAGCCTGACGTCCTGTTGGGCGGTACGACCAAGAGTTCTGCCGCCAATTCGGCGTCGGCCTATAACACAGTGGTGCAGCAACTGTATATTGCCTACTTTGGCCGTCCTGCCGACACCAGCGGCCTGGCCAACTTCACGGCCCGCCTGGCAGCGGCCAATGCCTCGACCACCCTGTCCGGCCTCGACGCGGCCTATGCCACCAACAGCACCATCAAGGACCTGGTTGATTCCTTCAGTACCAGCACCGAATCGGCCAATCTGTACACTGGCACCAACACCGCCTTCGTTACCGCCATCTACAACAATGTGCTCAACCGCGCACCCGATACCGATGGCCTGAATTACTGGGTCGGCGAAATCACTGCCGGCCGGCTGACCAAGGGCAAGGCCGCCTTGTCGATCACGGCCGGCGCCTCGACCAATACCAGCACCCAGGGCATTATTGATGGCGTCACCGTCACCAACAAGACGACCGTTGGTACGGCCTTCACCACCTCGCTGGTGACGGCCTCGCAGATCGCCGGCTATAGCGGCGACGCAGCAGCAGCCAGCGCCCGCACCATGCTGGCAACGGTCACCAACAGCACCAACACAACGACCTTCCAGACCACCATCAACAGCACCATTGCTGCCCTGGTGGCTGTCGCCGTGCCGGGCGCCCCCACCATTGGTACCGCCACGGCCGGCAATTCCAGCGCCAGCATCGCGTTCACGGCGCCGACCAATACGGGCACGTCGAGCATCAGCAGCTACATCGCCACCTGCACGGCGACCAACAGCACACTGACTGCAACAGGCACGGCCAGCCCGATCACCGTCAATGGCATGACCAATGGCACGGCTTACAGCTGCACCATTGCCGCCGTCAATTCGGCCGGCACGGGCACGGCTTCGTCGTCCGTCAGCGTGACCCCGACGTCGGGCGTGACCACGACCGCTGCCTTGTTCTGCAATTACACCGCCAGCGTCATCAACCCGACCTATACCAGCCTGACCAGCACGGTGGCCACTACCTGCACCTCCACCACCCGAACCATCAATGCCAATGGTGTGCCTGACCATGCCGTGGGCACTTTCCCGAACTCGGGCAATCCAAACTCGATCAAGGCTGTCACCGTCAACACAAGCTACACCCTGACGCCCGCATTGGCATCGTCAACAACGGCCATTGCCCACAAGGTCGGCTACCTGAATAACGGCGTATCGATCGACCCATCGACGGCCGAGAGCTACCAGAGCGCCGGCGTGTGGAAGATCGAAGCACTGAACCAGACCTACTTTGCGTTCGGCGTCGACGCCAACAACTCGCATGTGCAGCCGGACGGCACCTACCACTTGCACGGCATGCCGGAAAACTATATGACCAAACTAGGTAAGGGCCAGGCCATGACCCTGGTCGCGTTTGCAGCCGACGGCTTCCCCATTTATGCGCGCTACGGCTACACCACGGCGACCAATGCCTCCTCGGCCATCAAGGTGATGACGTCGAGCTACCGCCTCAAGACCACGCCGTCGTCGGGCCGTCCTTCCACCAGCATTGCGGCGATGGGAACCTTCACCCAGGACTATGAGTATGTGGAAGGCCTGGGCGACCTGGACGACTGCAATGGCCGCTTTGGGGTGACACCGGAGTTCCCATCCGGGATCTACCACTACTACATGACCGACACCTATCCGTACATCCAGCGCTGCATTAAGGGCACCGGCTCGTTTAACGGCACCATGGGCAACAACATCCAATGACAGGCTGGCGTACTTTGATGGGGATGGCGCTGGCGGCCATCCTCAGCGTGGCGGCCTTGCCCGCGCAAGCGCACTTGATGCCGCAGGGCCAAGGCACCGTACGCCTGGTGGGCGACTCTGCCTACTCCGCCATCTCGGTGCCCGTCAAACTGTTGACGGGCGTCGACGACAACCAGGATGGCCTGCTCAGCATCCAGGAAATTGAGGCCCACCGCGCCGACATCAGCCGCCAGCTGGCGAGCCTGATTGCCTATGACGATGGCGAGTTGCCAGGCAAGTTGCTGTTCGAAGACTTCCTGATGCCTCAGTCCGACGAGCCCCTCGTCAAAGGCGCCAACTACATCGTCGCGGCGCAGCGCTTCCAGTGGCCCCATCCGGTCAGCTCAGTGCGCCTGCACACGCACTTGATGGAACAGGCGGGCAACCAGCAACTGCTGATGCGCGCCCTGCTGGGCAACCGCAGTGATGTGATGGTGCTGACGCATGAACGGCCCGATGCCCACTTCTTTGCTGGCAACTGGGTCACGCTAAAGAACTTTGTCAAACTGGGTACCGAACATATCCTGCTCGGACCCGACCACCTGGTCTTCCTGCTGACTGCCCTGGTGCTGGGCGCAGGCTGGCGCTATTGGGTGGGCATGGTCACCAGCTTCACGATCGCCCATTCGATCACGCTGACCCTGTCCGCACTGGGCTGGGTCAGGCTGCCGCCAGCCATTGTCGAACCCCTCATCGCTGCCAGTATCGTGCTGATGGCCATCTACAACCTGGTGCGCGGCGCCGGCAGCAACGGCCACCGCCTTGCCCTGGTGTTTGCCTGCGGCCTGCTGCACGGACTGGGGCTCGCTTCGGTGCTGGCCGACCTTGGCCTGTCCTCGGAAAACCGGGTGGTGAGCCTGCTGGGCTTTAACCTCGGCGTCGAAGTGGGGCAGTTGCTTTTTGTCACGATCATGCTGATACTGTTGGCAGCAGTAAAGCGCGGCCTGCCCCAGCAAAGGCATGAACGCTTCCTGCAGGCCTGCTCGGTGCTCGCTGCGGTGGCTGGCGCCGGCTGGATCCTTGAACGAATCGGGATGTTCTAGACAGAGGAAAGGCGCACCATGCAGGCACGGTTGGCAGCATCCCTGGTATTGATGGCGGTGCTGGCGGCCTGCGGCCCCAGTGGATCGAACACCCAGCCAGGCAATCGCCTGCTGGCCGGCACCACCGCGACAGCGACGGCGTCGAGCTACAACACCGTCGTCCAGCAACTCTACATTGCCTATTTTGGCCGGCCGGCCGACAGCTCCGGCCTGGCCAACTTTACGGCGCGCCTGGCTGCCCTCAATGCCGGCACCACCATGGACAGCCTGGATGCAGCGTATTCGAGCAATGCCGCCATCCGCGAATTGATCGACTCCTTCGGCAGCAGCGCCGAATCGGCCACGCTCTATTCCGGCACCACCGCCAGCTTTGTAGGCGCCATCTATACCAATGTGTTTAACCGCACTGCCGACAGCAGCGGCCTGGCGTTCTGGGTCAATGAGATCGACCGCAATGGCCTGGCGCGCGGCAAGGCTGCCCTGTCGATCATGAACGGCGCGCTCACCAATGGCAGTGCGCAAAGCCAGCTCGATGCGGCCGTCGTCAGCAACAAGACCACCGTCGCCAGCAACTTCACTGCAGCGCTCGACACTGACAGCCGCAAGTCAGCGTACGCGGGCAGTTCGGCCGCTGCCACGGCCCGCACCATGCTGGCCGGCGTCACCAGCTCAACCAATACGACGAGCTTCCAGACAACGATCACCAGCACCGTCTCCGCGCTGGTGGCCAATGCCGTGTTCAGCTTCAGCAGCAGCGCTGCCAGTGATGGCGGTGTGCTGCCTTCCACCTACACGTGCGACGGCGCCAGTTCGACCCTGCCCCTGTCCTGGAGCGGCGCCCCCAGCGGCACCGCCAGTTATGCGCTGATCATGAGCACCATACCGGGCCCCGGATCGATCAAGTACAACTGGCTGCTGTATAACATTCCGTCCACGGCCAGCGGCCTGCTGACCAATAGCAGCGGCGTGGGCACGCTGGGCTTTGCCGATGACGGCGCGGGCCTGGCCTACGCGCCGCCCTGCTCCTCCGGCGCCGGCACCAAGTACTACACGTATACCTTGTATGCGCTATCCGGTGCGCCGGACCTGTCGGCCTATAGCGCCAGCCAGGTGACGGGCGCCGTGCTCAGTTCGGCCATCGCATCGAAGACCCTGGCCACCACCTCGTTCACGCTGTCCAATACGCGCACCCAGGCAACCCTGAACTGCCAGACCATGCGCCAGTCCATCGGCTCCTATGAAAAGGTCAATAACCTTGGCCTGACTTGCGACGACACCTACGGCTACTTCAGCACCTATGGCATCCAGACGGCCCACCCAATGATGACCGGGATCACCCAGACCATCCTGCAAGTGCCGATCGCACAGAACTTCACCGGCACCAATGCCTGGAAGATCCCGCTGGTACCCGCCATTGCCGCCAGCACGACAACGGCTGTCGATGGCCCTATCGGTGTGGCCGTGAATGGCATCCCTATCTTCAATCCGTGCAAACAGGGCGGCTGCGATACCTCGACCGGCGGTGGCGACACCAAGGTGCAGGGCGAACTGGACACCTGCAATGGCCACGCTGGCCGCGCCGACGACTACCACTACCATGCTGCGCCCGTATGCATGATGGCCGACCAGTCCACCCACTACTGGGACAGCCATCCACTGGGCTGGGCACTGGACGGCTTTGCCATTTACGGCTACTACAACCCAGACGGCACCACCGCCACGCGCGACACGATCTGCGGCGGCAACACCCTGGTCCACCAGAATGGCCCCAGTGGTTATGCCTACCATGTGACGGACACCAGTCCCTATATCCTGTCCTGCTTCCGCGGCACGCCAAGCCCGGACCTGGCCGGCCAGGGCGGCAAGTTCGCCGTGCTGCGCACCCCCGTTGGCCCTGGCGGCGGCCCGGGCGCGTCGAATATGACGCTCAATGCCACGGCCGCCTCGCTGGCCATCGGCGGCACCACCATCCTGGCATGGACCAATGGCGGCACCAATTACCAGGTGCTGTACACGCGCACCAGCAGCCTGTGCTGGACCTTTGTGTTCAAGACGGCCGGCGTGCAAACGGGCACCAATTCCTACTGCAGGGCATTCTGAGCAATGCGGGCGTGTCCTTTCTGCATGCTGGTGCGCCTGCGCATCAAACTGGGCCTGAAGCGCTGGCTGAGCCCCGGCGTGATGCTGGCCTGCGCACTGGGCCTGGTGCTGGCCCTGCTTGCGGCGTCCAGCCATGCCCATGACAACGAGGTCAACCGCGCCACCCTGGTGCTGCGCGACAAGGGCCATTTGAGCGCCACCCTGTATATCAATTACACCGATGCCCTGCACCAGGCCATCGCGCCGCAAATGAGTGACAAAGATTTTGTGATGACCTATGGCGCGATGGATGCGCCCCGTTTCCAGGCCGCGCTGGCGAAAGCCCAGGCGGTTTTCCAGGCTGGCACCAGGCTGACGCGCCAGGATGGCAATGTATTGACACTGCTGCGCTGGCAGTGGCCTGCCCCGGAGCAGGTCCAGCGGCTTTTGCGCGAACGCAGCATGGCCTTGATGGTGGGCGGCCATGTCCATGAGCGGCAACAGGAAATCACGGCCGAACTCAACAGCGACCGCCCGATTGCTGCCATCACCGCCCGGTTTCCGCAGGCCTTCGGCCAGGTACTGCTGGTTTCTTATCGTCCCGAACAAACTGTCTTCGATGGCAAATCGGCCGCCCTGGTACATTTCCCTCCGTCACAATAGTACTCATGCAAAGCAGATTTGCACGGGGAATGATAGTATTGATGCAAGCTTATCCATACCTTCTTTTAGGACGCGACCCGATGCGCCAAGCCCACCTATTCCCTCGTCACATAGCCAGCGCCGCGCTATTCGCGCTGCTGGCGGCCTGCGGTGCGAAGGACGCTGCCGCGCCTGCGGGCGGCAACCACCCACCGCCTGAAGTCGGCGTCATTACCGCCATCAGCGACACGGTGGCATTGCAAACTGAATTGCCGGGACGCGTAGAAGCGCTGCGCGTGGCGCAGGTGCGCGCCCGCGTCAATGGCGTCATCGTCAAGCGCCTGTTCCGGGAAGGCAGCGACGTCAAGGCCGGCGATGTCCTGTTCCAGATCGATCCCGCGCCCTACCAGGCTGCCTTGGCCAGCGCCCAGGCCGCTTTGGGCAAGGCCCAGGCCAACCTGGTGCAGGCCGCCGCCCAGGCAGAGCGGTATAAGCCGCTCGCTGCAGCCAGCGCCGTCAGCCAGCAGGAATATGTCGCCGTCGTGGCGGCCCACCAGCAGGCGCTGGCCGATGTGGCAGCGGCCAAAGCGCAAGTGCAGATCGCCCAGATCAATGCCGGCTATGCCAGCGTCACCGCCCCGATCGATGGCCGCATCGGCCGCGCGCTGGTCACCGAAGGCGCCCTGGTCAGCGCTACCGAAGCCACCCAGCTCGCGCTGGTCCAGCAAACCAACTCAGTCTACCTGACCATGACACAGTCGGCCCAGGAGCTGCAGCGCCTGCGCCAGCAGGCCGGTGGCAAGGGCGATGTCGCCACGCCCGTCACCGTGCTGCTGGACGATGGCAGCGAATTGCCGCGCAAGGGCAAGCTGTTGTTCTCCGACGTCAGCGTGGATCCCACTTCCGGTCAGGTGACCTTGCGCGCCGAAGTGCCCAATCCAGACAATGCCCTGCTGCCGGGCCAGTACGTGCGTGTGCGCCTGTCGCAGGCCAGCTTGCCTTCGGCCATCCTGGTGCCGCAACAGGGCGTCAACCGCAGCGGCCAGGGCGACAGCGTGGTGGTCGTTGGTGCTGACGGCAAGCCGGCCCAGCGTAAGGTGCAGGTCGGTGCTGCGGTCAACGGCAACTGGGTAATCCTCGATGGCCTCAAGGCTGGAGAACAAGTGATTGTCGACGGCTTCCAGAAAATGATGGTGCCAGGCGCGCCGGTCAAACCTGTACCTTGGAAGCCGGGTGCCAAGCCAGATAGCGGCACGAATGCGCAAGCGTCGGCTTCGGCATCAGCGGCAGTAGCGACGTCATCCGCCGCATCGGCAAGCGCAACGCCAGCAGCAGCGTCGGTGGCGCCTGTGGCCAAACCGCAAGCTGCCAAATAGGATCCACCATGGCCCGCTTCTTTATTGACCGCCCTATCTTTGCTTGGGTCATTGCGCTGTTCATCATGGTGGTCGGTGCTGTCGCCATGGTCACCTTGCCGATTGCGCAGTATCCACCGGTGGCGCCGCCATCGATCGTCATCAGCGCCGCCTACCCAGGCGCTTCGGCCCAGACGCTGGAGGACAGCGTCATCAGCGTCATCGAGCGCGAAATGAACGGTTCGCCCGGCATGATCTACATGGAGTCGATCAGCCAGGCCAATGGCACCGGTTCGATCACCATCAGCTACGAAACGGGCACCGACCCTGACCTGGCCCAGGTCGACGTGCAGAACCGCCTGGGCCGCGCCACCGCGCGCCTGCCGCAGGCGGTGGTGCAGCAAGGCGTTCGTGTCGACAAGGCGCGTTCCAACTTCCTGATGTTTGTCGTGCTGTCCTCGGATGATCCAAAATGGGATCCGATTGCATTGGGGGACTACGCTGCCCGCACCGTGTTGCCTGAAATCCAGCGCATCAAGGGCGTCGGCCAGGCCCAGCAGTTCGGCACCGAAAAGGCCATGCGCGTCTGGATCGATCCGGCCAAGCTGGTGGGCTACAACCTGGCTGCCAGCGACGTCAACGCCGCCATCCGCAACCAGAATGCGCAAGTGTCGTCGGGCACCATCGGCGACCTGCCCAATGTACCGGGCCAGGCCATGGCGGCAACCGTCGTGATCACGGGCCAGCTGGGTACGGCGCAAGAATTCGGCAACATCGTCCTGCGCGCCAATCCGGACGGATCGACCCTGCGCCTGAAGGACGTGGCCCGCATTGAAATCGGCGGCCAGAACTACGCGACGGCCTCGCGCCTGAACGGCAAGCCATCGACCGGTATCGGCATCCAGCTGTCCCCCAGCGGCAATGCGCTGGAGACGGCCAAGCTGGTGCGTGCCCGCATGAAGGAATTGTCCGTCTACTTCCCACCCCGGATGCAGTGGTCGATTCCGTTTGACAGCTCAGCCTTTATCGACATTTCGATCAAGCAAGTGGTAGAAACCCTGGTCATCGCCGTCATCCTGGTCTTCCTGGTGATGTACCTGTTCTTGCAGAACTTCCGCTACACCATTATTCCCACCATCGTCGTGCCAGTGGCCCTGCTGGGTTCGCTGGCGACCTTGCTGGCCCTCGGCTTTTCCATCAATGTGCTGACCATGTTCGGCATGGTGCTGGTGATTGGTATCGTGGTCGACGACGCCATCGTGGTGGTTGAAAACGTCGAACGCATCATGAGCGAAGAAGGCCTTCCTCCCTTGGAAGCGACCCGCAAGGCCATGGGCCAGATCTCCGGCGCTATCGTCGGTGTGACGGTGGTGCTGATTTCCGTGTTTGTGCCGCTGGCCTTCTTTGCCGGCGCCGTCGGCAATATCTACCGCCAGTTCTCGGCGGTGATGGTGTCCTCCATCGCCTTCTCCGCCTTCATGGCCCTGTCGTTGACGCCGGCCCTGTGCGCCCATTTGCTGCAGCCCGTTGAAAAGGGACACCACCACGCCAAGGCGGGCTTCTTTGGCTGGTTCAACCGCAGCTTTGCGCGCACGGCCAAGACCTATGAAGGCCATGTCGCCACCATGCTGCGCCACACGTCGCGCTCCATGGTGGCATTTGCCGCCATGCTGGTGGTCGTGGGCCTGCTGTTTGTGCGCATGCCCTCGTCCTTCCTGCCGAATGAAGACCAGGGCTATGTGTTGGGCAATATCCAACTGCCGCCGGGCGCCACCCTGCAGCGCACGACGGAAGTCCTGCAGCAGATGGAGAAATACATCCTCAAGCAGCCCGAGGTGCAGAATATGGTCAGCGTGGCGGGCTTCAACTTCTCCGGCCAAGGACAGAACATGGCGCTGGCCTTTATTCCGCTGAAGGACTGGGGCGAACGCAAAGCCCCGGGCCAGCACGCACAGGACTTTGGCGGCCGCGCAACAGGGTCCTTGATGGCGATTCGCGATTCCTTCATCTTCGTCATCAGCCCGCCCCCTATCCCTGAACTGGGCCGCGCCACCGGCTTTTCCTTCCGCTTGCAAGACCGCGGTGACAATGGCCGCGCTGCCCTGATGGCCGCGCGCAACCAGCTGCTGGGGCTTGCTGCCAAGAGCCCGATCCTCGCCGGTGTGCGCCCGGAAGGCATTGAAGACGCACCCCAACTGCAGCTCGATATCGACCGCGACAAGGCCAATGCACTGGGCGTCAGCTTTGACGCGATTAATAACGCCATTTCGACCACCCTCGGATCGGCCTACATCAACGACTTCCCGAACGCGGGCCGCTTGCAACGCGTGGTTGTACAGGCCGATGCACCGGCCCGCATGCAGGCACAGGACCTGTTGCAGATCAATGCCCTGAACAGCAAGGGCCAGCCCGTACCACTGTCGGCCTTCGCCAGCACCCGCTGGATCACGGGCGCCATGCAGACCGTGCGTTACAACGGCTATTCGACGATCCGCTTGTCTGGCGACGCGGCGCCCGGGCACACTACGGGCGAGGCGATGTCCGAGATGGAACGCCTTGCGGCCCAGCTGCCACCCGGCTTCGCTTATGAGTGGACGGGCCAGTCGCGCGAAGAGCGCCTGTCCGGTTCGACCGTTTTCGTGCTGCTCGGCTTTGCCCTGCTGGCGGTCTTCCTGGCGCTGGCCGCCCTGTACGAAAGCTGGAGCATCCCGATGTCCGTGCTGCTGGTCGTGCCTTTCGGCGTGCTGGGCGCCTTGCTGGCCGCCACCGCGCGCGGTTTCCCGAATGACGTTTATTTCAAGGTCGGCCTGATTACCATCATCGGCCTGGGTGCGAAGAACGCCGTGCTGATCATCGAATTCGCCAAGGACCTGCAGGCACAAGGCAAGAGCCTGGTGGATGCAGCAGTCACGGCCTGCCACCTGCGCTTCCGCCCTATCCTGATGACCTCACTGGCGTTTATTCTTGGTGTCCTGCCGCTGGCCGTCGCCAACGGTGCTGGCTCGGCCAGCCAGCGCGCCATCGGTACCGGCGTTATGGGCGGCATGATCAGTGCAACGGCCTTGGGTGTGTTCTTTATCCCCGTGTTCTTTGTGGTGGTGCGTTCCATCTTCAAGGGCAGCGAGCGCCAGCGCAGGAAGTATGCGCATGAGGACAGCGCAAACACACCACCCCGTGTCGCCAGCCATGACAATCCATCTGACTCGGAAGGAGGCCAGCATGACTAAGCGCACCCTCCTGCTGGCACCGTTGGCGCTGACGGCCTGTATATCCCTGGCGCCAAAATATGAACGGCCGGCCGCACCGGTCGCCACACAATATCCTGAAGTGGGTGAAGCAGGCAGCAGCGCTGCGGCCAACCTGAACTGGAAGCAGTACTTCAGCGACGCCCGCCTGCGCCAGTTGATTGAAGCGGCGCTGGCCAACAACCGCGACTTGCGCGTGGCGATCCTGAACATTGAGCAGGCAAGGGCCCAGTACCAAATCCGCCGGGCCGACCAGTTGCCCACGGTCGGCCTTGGGGTCAGTGGCAGCCGCGCCACCACTGGCAATGACGCAGTCACCAGCAGCTACCTGGGCGGCCTGACCGTCGCCTCCTTCGAACTGGATTTGTTTGGACGCGTGCGCAATTTGAGCGATGCCGCTCTCGCCCAATACCTCGCCACCGAGGAAGCGCGCAGGGCAACCCAAGTGAGCCTGGTGGCTGCCGTCGCCAATGCCCACCTTGCCGTGATTGCGGATGATGAACTGCTGGACCTGAGCAAACGCACCCTGGATGCGCGTGAAGCGTCGCTCAAGCTGGTGCAGCTCAAATACGACAACGGCGTTGTCTCCAAGATCGACCTGCAACAGGCTCAATCGGTCGTAGAATCGGCTCGGGCAACGCTCGCACAGCAGCGGCGCCAGCGCGCGCAGGACGTCAACGCCCTGACCTTGCTGGTCGGGCAGCCCCTTGCAACGACAGCTGCCGTCGGACTCGATGACATCAGGCTGCCCGGCCTGGCGGCTGGCCTTCCTTCCGAATTGCTGGCCTTGCGCCCCGATGTGCGCCAGGCCGAACAACTGCTGATCGCAGCCAATGCCAATATCGGGGCGGCGCGTGCCGCCTACTTCCCCCGCATCAGCCTGACGGGCAGCGCAGGCAGCGCCAGCACCGAGCTGTCGGGGCTGTTCAAGGGTGGCACATTTGGCTGGACGTTTGCGCCGCAGGCCCTGATGCCTTTGTTTGACTTTGGCCGCACCGGTGCGGGGGTCGACAG
>JACXTT010005727.1_pt1 | contig 17957 bp, 13 predicted proteins | sample 9270951 | NCBI WGS metagenome assembly JACXTT01 (sample SAMN15532306, study PRJNA645909) | rock metagenome | isolation source: weathered quartz diorite | place: Puerto Rico | collected 2017-06-21 | reverse complement strand
TAGAAATAGTTTTCGGGCTGCCGACGATCCACTCAGAATGGCAGGGCCCTTCTCCGGTCGCGCGAACGCGATGCCCTAGTTCCGAGCGGATACAGGCAATCCTCACCTTATCTGATTAGTCATTATGGTGTGACCGGCTCGATGCGCTAGTCGTGGGTTAGGCTGAGTTTGTTAAGAACTTTAGTCCAGAGCCACAAGCGGAGGGAACCGGTCATGAATGAGAAGTTACGATTTTTGGGTTTGGATGTCCATGCCGAAACGATAGCTGTTGCAGTAGCCGAACCGAATGGCGAGGTTCGCAGCCTGGGAATGATCGCCAACCGCGAAGATTCGATCCGCAAGTTCATCCGCAAGCTTGGTTCGCCCGACCATCTACGAGCCTGCTCGGAAGCCGGCCGGACGGGCTTCGTACTGTACTGGCAACTGACGCAGTTGGGAGTCAAGTGCGATGTGGTGGCGCCGTCGCTGGTTCCGAAGAAGCCCGGGGATCGGGTAAAGACCGACCGGCGGGATGCTCTGAAGCTGGCGCGCAGTCACCGCTCCGACGATCTGACTGCGGTGTGGGTGCCGGATGAAGGCTCGGAAGCATTGCGCGATCTTGTCCGGGCGCGAGAGGCGGCCAAGCAGGATCAGCTGCGAGCAAAGCATCGGCTAACCAAGTTTCTGCTGCGTACGGGCCAGCGTCCTCCGCTGGGAGTGAAGGCGTGGACGGAAAAATACGTCGAGTGGGTCCAGCAGGTCCGCGACACGCATCCTGCACAGGAGGCCACTTTGCTCGATTGTCTGAACGAAGTTCAGCACATGGAAGAACGAGTCAAGCGGTTGGAGCAGTCGATTGTGGAAGTGATTCAGCTGGCTCCCGCACCGATGCAGGAAGTAGTTCGCGGTTTACAGGCATTGCGCGGTATTGCGCATATCTCGGCAGTCACGATTGCTGTCGAGCTGGGCAATATCACCTCCCGCTTCGAGAGCGCGCGTGACCTTATGGGGTATAGCGGAGCATTTCCGAGCGAAGACTCCACCGGCCAGCGTATTCGAAGAGGAGGCATTACCAAGTCAGGTAACGCGCACCTCAGACGAATCGTGGTCGAATCGGCCTGGAGCTATCGCCACCGGCCAGCGATCGGGGCCCGGTTGCGCAGGCGACAGGAAGGACTTCCGGCAGAGATCACCGAGATTGCATGGAAAGCTCAGAATCGCCTGCACAAGCGCTACATGACGCTGATGGCTCGAGGCAAGGAGCAGAGAAAGGCCATGACGGCGATCGCACGCGAACTGTTGGGCTTTATCTGGGCCATCGGGATCAAGGCCGAAGCGGCCTGCAGGCAACAAATGGCGGCATGAAGGGAACCGAAAGAACAAAAGCAAAGACTTTCCAAATAAGGAAAAAGCAAAAACCAAATCAACCCAATGAACAACGTTATCCAAATCGACGACACGGTCAGCCGCAGCCGGTGCAAGCACGAAGGAGAATCCTCGGCTTCCCTATGCGACAGGCTCAGCCGGACTCGCGAAGTTAGTCAGAGGCAGCTCCCGACGGATCATGATTATGCGGTTCCGACCCGCGAATATCAGCTTGATCAATCGTCGCCATTACCTGCCACGGCTGCCGCTGACCCTGTCCTCGAAAAGACAAATACAAAAACCACACCAACGATTCGAAGATGTTGACAGGGTCACACCATATCAGGGAAGTGTGACCACAGCCACCGAGAGTCCCTTGAGCGTGACCATGTCACTGGTCAGCTTGGCCGTGGCCGGCGGATCAAACGCCGTCGTCTGATCAACGTACTCCTCCTGGCCACCGGTTGCACCGGTTATCGAGACATCGAACGGACGGTCACGTTTGTTAACCAGCAGAACGCGTTTCTTGCCGTCGGGCTTCACCACTGCCAAGGAATAAAGATAAGAATCTACCGATCGGTCGAAAGGCTCCGTTTCCACAATCTTGTCACCAGGTGCAAAGTTCTCGCGCAGGAGGCTCAGCACCCGGATACGCGAGTTGGGTTTGCCCGTATTCCAGTCCACCATAGAAACCGAGGGAAATTGTGTCGGATAGCCCACAAGTTGCGACTCGCCTGCGACATCGACTCCCATGCGGGTCAGTTCGCCGAAGATGTAGGCATACAGGGCGCAGGTCAAATTCCAATAAGAATTCGGGATTGGTTGGGTCACATGTCCAGGCTGGTCCTGCAGTACGTCATCGGCGGAAATCGCCCCGATCTCGTCGACGGTCGTCTTCGTCTCCGGCGACAGCCTTTTTCGGATGGCCTCGATGTAGCGCACCGTATTCAGGAAACCATCCGCATAGGCGAAAAAGGTGTAGGGCTGCGCTGCCGGATCTTGATCCCCCGTGGGCACGGCGTAAAAATGATAGGAGATGAAATCGAGCGGAATACCGCGCTTGTGATTCTTGGGGTTGAGAAAGTATTCGAACTGCTCCGGGTGCGCCGACGGCTGAGCCAGCGCTAGACCCACAAACTTGGTTTGGGGTGCCACGCGCCGGACGGACTCGACCACCGCGTCATAAATTTTCGTGTATGTCTCCGGGGTCATCTGGTGCTCGAACTCAATCTCGTTCAGCACTTCCCAGTAGGGGATGGAATAGTGATATCCAGACTCGTGGCGTTTGCCCAACTCGTCGGTAAATCCGCCCTGCGTATACCACGCGAAAAGCCGACCATAATATTCGCCAATCTCTTTCATGCTGGGATCGCGGGGCTCCGTTCCCTGCGTGTAATCCCAGACCGGCTGGTCGGGATCGGCAGGGTAGGGCACAGGCTTGTCGGTCTTGAACATCCAGGCGGGAATTGTACTGAAGTTCAAAATGACGGAATGACCTTTGGTGGCGTCGAGAAAATCAGTAGTCATAGGATCGATCAAGGAAAAGTCCCAGGAAGTCTTGCCGTTCGCCGGGGGTTCGAGCTCCGCCACCGCCAGTTTCGGATACGGCAGCCAGGGCACGTAGCGAACGTAGTCGGCCTGAATATCGCGCAGCGACTGGAAGGCATTGTCGTGGATGGTTGACCCGCGGCGCAGCGGTGGATTCACTACCACCTGCAGAGTCGCGGTCGTCTGGGATACGCCGGTCACTTTGTCCCAGTGAGCCGCGACCTTCGCGGGTTGATCTTGTGCTGAAGGATTCGGTGCCGCAGAATTCTGGGCCGAAGAATCCTGAGCCGAGGCACTGGATTCTAGGATCCCATAGAAAAATAACGCCAGCAATACCGCCAACCACAGAAGGGACCGATTTCGATTCATGCGAATCCTCCGTCTGGGAGCACGCAGCATTGTGCGGGGAATTTCCCACGAATTCAATAGAAAAATAAACTTACTATTGACAAAGGGCAACGCGCAATACTACAGTGCAGCGGTTTACCGCGAGTAACATCTGTGTCGCCACAAATTCGCCAATGGATAAGTCCCGAGCAAACTGCGCGCCGAAGATTGGTCTCTTCGGAATCGGTTTGGACGCCTATTGGAAGCAGTTTCCCGGCTTGGAAGATCGTTTAAAGCGATACGGCCAGCAGGTTGCCCTGAAACTGGAGCAGGCCGGCGCCCAGCTGGTGAATTTGGGATTGATCGACACCCCTGAGAAAGCGGTCGCCGCCGGGCACGAGTTCCGGCGAGCCGACGTCGATCTTATCTTTCTGCACGTCACTACCTACGCGCTCTCCTCCACCGTGCTCCCCGTGGTCAGGCGGGCCAAGGTTCCCATCGTCATTCTGAATCTTTCTCCTTCTGCGGCGATTGACTATGCGGCCTTCAACCGCCTGGACGATCGCAGCAAAATGACGGGTGAGTGGCTTGCCTATTGCCAATCTTGTCCGGTGCCCGAAATCGCGAACGTTTTCAATCGTTGCCGCATCCCTTTTTTCCAGGTCACGGGCATGCTTGAAGATGATGTTATCGCCTGGAAAGAGGCCTCGGAGTGGATCGAAGCCGCGCGCGTGGCCTATGTGATGGAACATAATCGGCTCGGCGTGATGGGCCACTATTACGGTGGCATGCTCGACATTTATTGCGACCTCACCCAACAGTGCGCTTACTTCGGCGGACACATTGAGATCGTCGAGGTCGACGAACTTGCCGCCTTACGGCGGCAAGTGCAGGACCTTGAGATAAAGAAACGTGTGGCAGACTTCCACTCGACCTTCGACATCCGGCCAGACTGTCCGGCGGAAGAGCTGGACCGTGCGGCGCGAACCTCGGTAGCCCTCGATCGACTAGTTGAAAATCACAAATTGGGCTCTCTGGCGTACTACTATCAGGGAACCGGCAACGTCGAAAATGAAGACGCCATCACCTCGATCATTCTGGGCAACAGCCTGCTGACGGCACGGGGCATCCCGGTGGCTGGGGAATATGAAATCAAGAACGCCCAGGCGATGAAGATCATGGACGCCTTTGCTGCAGGCGGATCGTTTACCGAGTATTATGCTGCGGATTTTGCCGATGATGTGCTGTTGATGGGACACGACGGCCCGGGGCATCTCGCGATTGCCCAGGGCAAGACCAAGGTCCGTCCGCTCGAGGTTTTTCACGGTAAGGTGGGCCGCGGATTGTCGGTGGAAATGTCGGTGAAACACGGTCCCGTTACGCTCCTGTCGGTGATCCAAACCGAGGACGGAAAGTTGCAACTCCTGATGGCCGAGGGCGAGTCGGTTGCCGGCCCGATCCTCGAGATTGGAAACACCAATAGCCGCTATCGCTTCTCCCTTGGCGCCAGAAATTTCATGAATGAGTGGAACGTGCGTGGACCGGCGCACCATTGCGCCGTGGGAGTTGGACACATCGCCAGCAAGCTAAAGAAGCTAGGCGCCCTGGCCGGCATCGAATGCACCCAGGTTTGTTGAGGAATGGGGTATGTTGAACCATAGGAAACCCGTGTCCCGAGGGTGATATGAATCCAAATCCCGCAATCGGCGTGTTGTATCACTGGCTGGGTGGTCTGGCCTCGGGCAGTTTCTACGTTCCTTACCGCGGCGTCAAGCGATGGGCCTGGGAGACGTTCTGGCTCACTGGCGGCTTTTTCAGCTGGATCATTGCTCCCTGGTTTTTCGGGTTGCTGATGACCAGGGATTTGCCGGCGGTCCTGCATGAAACCCCCGCGACGGTTCTGTTCTGGACGTTTTTCTTCGGGCTCCTATGGGGCGTCGGAGGTCTCACCTTCGGGTTGACGATGCGCTATCTGGGCTTGTCACTGGGAATGGCCGTTGTGCTCGGCCTCTGCGCCGCTTTCGGAACCCTGATCCCGCCGATTTTTCGCGGCGAATTTATGACCCAGGTGGTGGGGACGGCTTCGGGAAGAATCATTCTTCTCGGCATTTTCGTTTGCTTGCTGGGGATCGCTGCGGCGGGCGTCGCCGGCATTTTTAAAGAGCGCGCGATGTCGCCCGAGCAGCAGAAAGTGACCATCAAAGAATTTGACTTGAAGAAGGGGGTGGGAGTGGCCGCCCTTTCGGGCGTGATGAGCGCCTGCTTTGCCTATGGATTGGCGGCCGGCGATCCCATTAAAACTCTGACCATGAAGCACGGCACTCCTGATCTGTGGCAGGGACTTCCGGTCTTGGTCGTCGTGCTGATCGGCGGATTCACCACCAATTTCATTTGGTGCCTGATTCTCAACATCCGCAACAAAACCGGGTACCAGTACTTTACGTCGACAGCGCGCGACTCTGACACGCACACTCCAGACGAGACGATCATCGAAACTGCCGTTGACGCTCCGGGCCGGGAGGTGGTCGAACACATGACGTCGGCCCGAACCCAGTTGCGCGGCCAAGCCTCCGCCGCGGTGGCAGAGGTGCCAGCCGTAACCGCAACAGACGCTGCACGGGTCCCCATGCTGACGAATTATTTGTTGTGCGCATTGGCCGGCACCACCTGGTACTTCCAGTTTTTCTTCTACACCATGGGCGAAACCCAAATGGGCCGGTACAAATTTTCCAGCTGGACGTTGCACATGGCCAGCATCATCATCTTCAGCAGCCTGTGGGGTATCGGCCTGAAGGAGTGGAAAGGCGCCGGCGTGCAAGCGGGGCGCATGCTTGCTCTGGCCCTGTTTCTGCTGGTAGGTTCAACCGTCATCGTGGGCTACGGAAATTATCTTGGGTTGTCTCACTAGGATCATCGCCCGGGGTCCTCGGCACGCCGGAAGACCAGAATCGGCCCGCCTTCAGATTTCCTTCATGTTGGCTGTGTTTAAATCTGAGGGCTACCTGGCGGCTGCGGAACATTATTCTTAAGGCTGTCCTCAGGAGGTTCTATGCGGAAATCGCTTCTGCTGCTTGTGTCGATCTGGTTTGCGGGTTCCCTCGGGCTGGCTGCACAACAATACGCGATCAGCGGTCGGATTCCGCTAGCGGGCGACGGTGGTTGGGATTACCTTTTCGCCGATTCCGTGAATCGGCAACTCTACGTTTCCCACGGCACCGAAGTGGACGTCGTGGATTTGCCTTCGGAGAAGTTGGTCGGGAAGATCACAGGTATGAAGCGGATCCATGGGATTGTGGTAGCCAACGACCTAAACCGTGGTTTCATCAGTGATGGCGGCGACAATGTGGTTGTCGTTTTCGACCTCAAGTCGCGTGCCATTCTGCAGCGAGTGCCCGCCGGGAAGAATCCCGATGGCATGTTGTACGATCCCTTTAGCAGGCGCGTGTTCGCCTTCAATGGCAGCAGCCATGATGTGACCGCCATTGAGGCAGCTTCCGGTAAGCTGGCGGGAACGATTGCGCTCGATGGAAAGCCGGAGTTTCCCGTCAGTGATGAAAAAGGGAACGTCTACGTCAATATCGAGGACAAGAGCGAAATCTCCCAACTCGATCCACAGACGCTTCAGGTGAAGAAAACCTGGCCGCTTTCCCCCTGTGAGGAACCTTCAGGTCTGGCCATGGATCTGTCCGCCAGACGGCTGTTTTCAGTGTGCTCGAATAACAAGATGGCGGTGGTGAATGCGGATTCTGGCCAGGTGGTCGCTACCGTGGCGATCGGCAACGGGCCGGACGCGGCGGCTTTTGATGCCGAGCGCAAGCTAGCATTTTCTTCAAACGGCGAGGGCAATCTAACCGTAGTGAAGCAGGACAGTCCCGACAATTACACTGTGCTTGCCACCGTGCCAACAGAGAGAAGCGCTCGCACTATGACTCTGGACGTGAAGACTCATAAGCTTTACCTGTCCGCAGCCCAGCCCGGCCCGGCTCCGGCAGCGACGACCGAGAATCCCCATCCGCGCCCCGTCATGGTGCCCGGCAGTTTTCATGTTCTGGTCGTGTCACAGCGCTAGATAGGGGCAGGTGCACGCACATCCGGTCCCGAGAAGTTAGCTTGCGGCGTCTGTCTCTGCATGCTCGGCAAGCCTTTCTCGTGCGCGCGCGAACCCGCCGGGATCATGAACTCCGCTACCCGACTTGCTTGTGAAAAACCTTCAGCTCTTTCGGAATGATGAAGACCGCTTCGTTCTTGATCAGCTGCAGTTCGCGGAACTTCTCCTGCGATAGTTCGACGCGCACGGGCGCTCCCCACTCGGTGAGGGCTTCGATCTTGACCAGCGGTCCGGCTGAGTTGATGTGCTTGATGGTAGCGCGGAAGTTGGGTCCGCCATTAGGTTTGCGATGGATCTCCAGCAAGTGGGGGCGCACGTAGACCAGTTCTCCTGTCGCCGCATCGTGAATCGCGGGCGTGTCTTCGTCGATCCGGCCGTGGAACAGGTTCACGTTGCCCAGAAAGTTGTAGACGAAGGGAGTGATGGGGCGATGATAAACCTCGTCCGGACTCCCTACCTGTTCGATGCGGCCTTCATTCATGACCGCGATTCGGTCGGAAACTTCGAGCGCTTCGTCCTGATCGTGAGTGACGAACACGCTGGTGATGTGAACTTCGTCGTGCAACTGGCGTAGCCAGCGGCGCAGTTCCAGCCGGACTTTCGCGTCCAGCGAGCCAAACGGCTCGTCCAGCAGCAAAACGCTGGGCTCCACCGCCAAGGCCCGCGCCAATGCCACGCGTTGCCGCTGGCCTCCCGAGAGTTGGGAAGGATACCGGCTGGACAGATTCTTCAACTGGATCAGCTTGAGTAGTTCATCGACTTTGGCGCGAATCTTCTCTTTGGACGGACGTAGCGCGCGTGGCCGGACTCTAAGCCCAAACGCGATGTTTTCAAACACCGTCATGTGACGGAAAAGGGCGTAGTGTTGAAACACGAAGCCCACGCGCCGATCGCGCGCTGTCTGGTGAGTGGTGTCGGCGCCATCGAAAAGCACGCTCCCGGAATCGGCGAATTCCAATCCAGCGATGACCCGCAGCAGTGTCGTCTTGCCCGAGCCCGATGGGCCCAGCAAGGCAACCAGCTCGCCGGAGGGAATCTCCAGGCTCACGTCGTCCAAAGCGGTAAAGGGGCCGAACTTCTTGGTTATGTTTTGCGCTTCAATACTCATAATTCATGCCGCTTCCCCATTCCATAGCGCGGACTCCGCCAGTTGACGCCGCGCTCTCCATTCGACCACCGTCTTTGCTACCAGCGTTGCCAGAGCCAACAAGGCCAGCAGCGAGGCCACCGCAAAGGCTGCGGCGAATTGGTACTCGTTGTACAGAATTTCCACGTGCAGGGGCATGGTGTTGGTGCGGCCCCGAATATGGCCCGAAACCACCGACACGGCGCCAAACTCGCCCATGGCGCGGGCATTGCAGAGAATCACGCCATAGAGCAGCCCCCATTTAATGTTTGGCAGGCTCACCCGGAAAAAGGTTTGCCAGCCATTGGCGCCCAGCGCGATTGCCGCCTCTTCTTCCTCCTGGCCCTGCGCTTGCAGCAACGGAATCAGCTCTCGCGCCACAAAGGGGAAAGTTACGAAAATCGTCGCCAACACAATTCCCGGAACCGCAAAAATGATTTGCAAATCATGACGGGCCAGCCACGGCCCCAACCATCCCTGGAATCCGAACAACAGCACATAGATCAAGCCTGACACCACCGGAGAAACTGAAAACGGTAGATCGATCAGGGTGATCAGCACGCTCTTGCCAAGAAAATCGAACTTGCCAATGGCCCAGGCCGCAGCGACGCCAAAGACGAGGTTCAGAGGGACCGCGATTCCTGCCGCCAATAGAGTCAGGCGGATCGCCGCCAGAGCGTCCGGCGTGACCAGGCTCGCCCCGTACACTCTCAACCCCTTGGCCAACGCTTGTGAGAAAACGATGGCTAGCGGCAAAAAAATAAACAGCACCAGAAAAAGTACGGCTACGCCGATCAGGCTCCGGCGGACTGCCGCCGGCTCCCCGGTCGCTGCGGTTGCAAATCGCCGGCTGGCTGGCAGCCTTCCCGCGCCGAATGTAGTAGTCGCCATTTCTTAACCGCCGATCCCTTCTGCAACCGCCTCCGCCTGCTTTTCATCGCGACCGCCGCTCCACTTCTGCAAGAGACTGATCGGCAACAGCAGCGCCAAGGAGAACACCAACATGACCGCGGCGATCGCGGTTGCCCCGGCGTAATCATATTGATCCAGTTTAGTGATGATCAGCAGGGGAGTGATCTCGGTTCGCATCGGCATATTCCCGGCGATGAACACCACCGAACCGTATTCGCCGATCGCCCGCGCGAAAGCCATGGCGAAGCCAGCCAGCGCCGCCGGCAAGATGGTCGGCAGTACCACCCTGGCAAAAGTCTGCCAGCGGCTGGCTCCCAGGCTGGCCGCAGCTTCCTCAAGTTCTTTGTCCATGTCTTCCAGCACCGGTTGCACGCTTCGCACCACGAAGGGCAGTCCGATAAACGTCAGCGCGATGGCAACTCCCAGCTGGGAATATGCCGCCTTGATTCCCAGCCAGGCCAGAGGGCGCCCTAGCCAGCCGCTGGGTGCGTAGATTGTGGTCAAGGCGATGCCGGCCACTGCCGTGGGCAGTGCGAAGGGTAGATCTACCAGTGAGTCGAACAGGCGCTTGCCGGGAAAGGGATAGCGAACCAGCACCCACGCCACCAGCACTCCGAAAAAAAGATTGACCACCGCGCCGATCAGCGATGCCCCAAACGTCAGCCGATAGGAAGCCACCGCGCGCGCCGACCACGCGATATGCCAGAACTGCGCCCACGAAAGCGTCGATGCCTTCACAAAAGTCGCCGCCAGCGGGATCAGAACAATTAGGCTGAGATACAGGATTGTGAATCCCAGGGCCAGTGGGAATCCCGGCAGGTTACTGCGTTTTTTGAGAGTAAACGCCATGGGCTATTGATTGGGTTGATAGATCTGGTCAAACACGCCGCCATCGGCGAAGTGGGTTTTTTGGGTTTTCTGCCAACCGCCGAAAACGTCGTCGATGGTAAACAGTTTTAACTTTGGAAAAGTTGCAGCGTACTGCCTTGCCACCGATTCCAGCCGCGGCCTGTAATAATTCTTTGCCGCGATCTGCTGCCCCTCCGGCGTGTAGAGGTATTCGAGATAGGCTTGGGCAACCGTGCGTGTGCCTTTCTTATCGACCACCTTGTCTACCAGGGCAACTGGCGGCTCGGCCAGGATGCTCTGCGACGGCACCACGATTTCCACCTTGTCCGGCCCCAGTTCCTTGATCGAGAGGAATGCCTCGTTCTCCCACGCGATCAGGACATCGCCAATCTCGCGCTGCACAAATGTGGTTGTCGAACCCCGCGCTCCCGAATCCAACACGGGCACGTTCTTATAGAGGCGGCTCACAAAGTCCCGCGCTTTTTCGTCGCTGCCGCCAGGCTGTTTCAGGGCATAAGCCCATGCCGCCAGATAATTCCAGCGCGCGCCACCGGACGTCTTGGGGTTGGGTGTGATCACCGAGACCCCGGGTTTGACCAGATCGTCCCAATCTTTGATGTGCTTCGGATTCCCTTTCCGTACCAGCAACACAATAGTCGACGTGTAGGGCGTGCTATTCTGCGGCAGCCGCTGCTGCCAGTTCGCCTGAAGCAAGCCGGCATTCTGAGAGATCGCATCGATGTCGTAGGCCAGCGCCAGAGTTACCACGTCAGCTTGCAAACCGTCGATCACCCCCCGGGCCTGCTTGCTCGACCCTCCATGCGACTGCTCCACCGTAACCGTCTGTCCGGTCTTCGCTTTCCAGTATTTGGCGAAGGCCTGATTGAAATCCCGATACAGCTCCCGCGTCGGGTCGTACGAAACGTTCAGCAATGAAACCTGGGCCAGCCCCTGATCTGTCAAGATCTGAACCGACAACATCACCGCCAAGCCGAAAACTACGATCGTCTTCTTCACTGTCTCCCCTTCTTCAGTTGCACGACACCTTGGAAATTGCGAGCCTCCAATCGCCGGCCGAGCCCTGAAAAAGTAAACGGCCAACGATCTGGATCATCGTTGGCCGTTTGAGAATTTGAATGTGGCTGACTTACATTCGATCCTCATGCCCACGATGACTACGACACGAGCAGCAGCAACAGCTCGCGTTCGTACAACACGTGAACATGGATGGAACGAGTGCCATAGAGTTAATAGTATACCCGCGCAAGGCGCACTAGTCTAGTAGTACGATAGACATTATTAGATTGTCTCGTTATCCGCGCTGTTCCGGCGGTGTCCGCCGGGCCAAGCGGCAATGGACGACCGAGTTTCGACATTGCTATCTTGCTTGTGATCGCTCGCGATTGGCGTCCTCTGGCCGGCCCAGGCGATCATAGGCTTGCGCCAGCAGCGAGTGCGCTTCTGCAAAATCGGGCAAACGCCGGGAGGCAATTTCCAGATGGGTTGCCGCCGTCTTGGGATCGCCGCTTTTCAGCAGGCACGATCCCATTTCATAGTGCGCCCAGGCCGAATCCGGCTGCAGGGCAATCGCCGCCCGCAAATGTTCGATGGCCTGGGGATATTGTCCCCGGAGGCCCATTGCCGTCCCCATCAGGTAGTGCGCCAGGTACATCTTGGAGGCGCCGTTCATCAGGGGCTGCAGGGCCGCGATGGCTTTCTCGGGCTTGCCTTGGTCAAGCAGGCGTTGTGCCGCCAGGATCTTGTTGGCCGTGGCAATCCCGTCCTTGGGGTCGATCCCGTTAGCCGTGTTTGTGGGGGACGCTGACTTCTGCAGGCCGACATATCCCAGCGATGCCAGCTTCTGCATCTCGCTCGAAGACAGCTCCGGGCTAGCGGCATTCCCCGCGCCGCTAAATCGCCGGTCGAAGGCGTCGAGCTGCGCGGCAATCGTCTCCCGCGTGGCTTTTGAACTCTGCGCCAGATTCCGCGTCGCGCCGGGATCGGCCGCCAGGTCGTACAACTCGGGCTGGGGTGCCCGAATGTACAAATACTTGCCTGTGCGCCAAGACTCCAGTGCGCTCCAGCCAAACGCTTTCTGGGGAAAGTCAGTGACGGAATACGCCGGCGGGTCGGCGCTCGATCCCGCCTTTGCCATGCGCAGCAGCGATTGCCCCTGCATCTGCGACGGAACGGGCACGCCTGCGATTTCCAATATCGTGGGAGCGATGTCTACCAGGCTCGCCCGGCCGCGCACCCTCCTTCCGGCATTCTGGTTCTGCGGCAGCTTCACCGCCAGCGGAACGTGCATCGTGTCATCATAGAGAAACACGCCATGTGTATCTTCCCCATGGGCTCCCAAGCTCTGGCCATGATCGGCAGCAATCACGATCAGAGCGTCGTCATATAGCTTGACGGAACGGAGTGCGGCCAAGAGCTTGCCCGCCGCCGCATCCAAGGCCGCCACCGCGGCATTATAGGAATCGCCGGAAGCCCTTTCGGGATCGCTCAATTCCACCCACAGAAAGAGCGGTGCAGAGCTGTTCTGTGCCAGCCAGGTGTTGGCTCGGGTTATGACCTGTCCGGCAGAGCGTTCAACCGAACTGGGGTTGCTCTGCCCCGGCTGTGGCGGATGAAAGCCGGCGTCATACAAAGAAAACCCGCGGTCAAACCCGAGTGCCGTGCCGTTCTTCGGATCTAAGGCAATCGACCCGGCGAACGCAGCCGTGCGATAACCGCGAGCACGAAGCAGGTCGGGGAGGAAGGGAAGGCCCGTCGCCAGGCGGTTCCCCCACTCGCTCGCCTCATGGGTTTGGGGATACGTTCCCGAAAGAATCGTGGCCTGTGCCACCACCGTCAGCGGCGCCTGCGAATACGCCTGCTCGAAAACCATGCCTTGGCCGGCGACCGCGTCGAGATTGGGCGTAAGCCTTGTTTTGGAGCCAAGAAATCCCAAACGGTCAGCACGCGTTGATCCGAGCGTGATCAGGACGATATTCGGCTTGGCCGCTGCGCGCGACTCGACGGGAAAAATTCCCAGCAAGAGCAAAACAAGCCAAAAGCCTGAGCGGAGCCGCCGAAACATGTCCCTCAGTCTACCTCTAATGCAGGCCCGAGCAGCCCGCTTTTACGGCCACCTCAGCGGTCTTGAGGGTTGGAAATGAGGTCAGATTCAAGCGTGAACAGCAGAACCCAAAGCCGCAGACGGCGGACTGGAGTCTCCGCCTTCCATCTCCCGCTTCGTCCCTTGACATCAACTGTCACCGGGGCGAGAATCACGGTCTACCTTGCTCTTCCAACGAATCCAGCCAATTGGCCTATCCCTGTTGCTGTGCGCCGCCGCTCTGCTGATGTTGTCCTGCCAGTCGAGGAAATGGCGCGGCGATCAGAAGCTGATTGTTCTCGGCATCGACGGCATGGACCCGCAACTCTTGAAAAAATTCATGGCCGAAGGCCGGATGCCGAACTTTTCCGCCCTCACCCAGAAGGGATCGTTCCGGCTGCTGACCACCAGCATTCCGCCCCAGAGTCCGGTCGCCTGGTCGAACCTGATTACCGGCATGAACGCCGGAGGGCATGGCATCTTCGATTTTATTCATCGTGATCCTCGTACCCTGCAACCTTATTTTTCCGCCTCGCGCGTGGAGCCGCCCAAGCACGGCATTCATCTGGGCGGCTGGGTCGTTCCGCTTGGAGGCGGCAGCGCGGAGCAACTTCGCCAGGGGACAAGTTTTTGGGAGACGCTGGACAGCTACGGCGTGCCCAACTTGATCTTCCGTATGCCATCGAATTTTCCTCCGGTGCCGGCCAAGGGGCGCACTCTGTCCGGGATGGGCACGCCGGACTTGCGCGGCAGTTACGGCACATTTTCCTTTTACACTGACGACCCCATGACGGCCGCCGGGGTGGTGGAAGGCGGACAGATTGTTCCGGTCGAGGTGAAAGAATCGCAGGTGGCCGCGGAACTCATTGGGCCGGACAATACGTTCCGCAAGGGCTCTCCCCCTACACTCGAGCCCTTCACGGTTGCAATCGACCCGTTGGAACCGGTGGCCAAATTCACTGTCCAGGATGAGAAATTTGTGCTGCGCGAAGGCGAATGGAGCCACTGGGTCCACATCCAGTTTCAACTGATCCCTTTCATCGGAAACGTAAAAGGCATCTGCCGCTTCTATCTGAAACAGGCGCACCCGCGATTTGAGTTGTACGTCTCGCCCATTAACATTGACCCCGCCGACCCCGCGCTGCCGATATCCACTCCCAAGAGCTATTCGCGCGAACTCTCAGAGGAAGTCGGCGAGTTCTACACGCAGGGGATTTCTGAAGACACCAAGGCGCGCTCTGCCGGGGTTCTCGACGACAAAGAATATCTTCAGCAATCCCGCGCCGTGCTGGCCGAACACCGGCGCATTTTTGACGCCGAATTTCCCAAATTCCATTCTGGTCTGTTCTTTTTTTACTTCTCTAGCCTCGACCTGAATTCGCATATGCTATGGCGTTTGCTCGATTCGCAGCATCCGGAATATGACGCGTCGCTCGCGGCTGAGTATGGTTCTGCCTTACCCGAGTTCTATCAGCAGATCGACCAGGTGCTGGGCGAAGTGATGCAGCACACGGACGATCACACCACGGTACTGGTGCTCTCCGACCACGGTTTCGCGCCCTACAATCGCTCCTTCAATCTGAACACGTGGCTGCTGATCCATGGCTACGTCACGCTGAAGAGCGAGCCCAACCCCGACCAGAGTCAGGCATTCGCCAACGTCGATTGGGGCCGCACTAGGGCTTATGGGCTGGGCTTGAACGGCCTGTACCTGAATCTGAAGGGTCGCGAACGCGAAGGCATTGTCGACCGCGGCGTCCAGGCTGACGCCCTGCTGAAGGAGATCAAAGACCAACTGCTCAACGTACACGATCCGAAAAATAATCTGTCCGCCATCACCCGCGTCGATCGCGCCAGCGAAGTCTACCAGGGCCCCTATGCCCCCCAGGGCCCCGATCTGATCGTCGGCTACAATCGCGGCTACCGCGCCGGATGGCAAACCATTCTGGGCAACTTCCCCGCCGAAGTTTTCGAGGACAATGCCAATCCTTGGAGCGGCGACCATTGTATGGATTACAGCCTGGTGCCCGGGGTGCTCCTGAGCAACCGCCCCATGAACGCCGCTCATCCGGCGCTCACCGACATCGCCCCCACCATCTTCGCCGAATTTGGAATCCCTCAGCCGGGCGGTATGATGGGACATTCGGTGTTTTGATCCGGCGGGTGCATGAACGCCGGCGGCCCAAAGACTGCCGAGCTTCGGGTCCGGTGTCGAAGAGATTGTGTAACGGAGACCTCGCGATGTCATCGCAAAAAATCAAAATCGAAGGCGAACTGTTGGAGAAAGCAAAACAATGCGCAGAGGCTTCTGGCTACGCCTCGGTAGATGAATTCGTCCTGCACACCATCGAGAAGGAGATAAAACGCCTGTCGCCCGATCCAGGCGGCGCCACTGCATCCAAAGAGAAGGTAACGAAACGCCTGCAGGGACTCGGTTATATCGAGTAATGGGCGGAGTCCTTCGCATAGTCGTGTGCGCCCCCGAGAACCCGTGATCGCTCTATCCTCCACGCCGTTTCGCCTGCTGCCGGCCTCGGCCGCTCTGGCGAGCCCGCTCGCGCTCGTGCTCGCCATTTCCATCGTGATCGGCCTACTGATGGTCGTGGTGTTTCGCTATGCCTCCGACCAGAAAGCCATCGGTCGAACCAAGGAGCGATTGAAGGCGCACTTGCTGGCGGTTCGCCTCTTTCAGGACCAGCTCCCGGTTGTGATACGAGCCTATGGCCGCATCCTCCGAGGAACTGGCAGCTATCTGCGGCTTGCGTTCACTCCCTTTCTTGTGGCCATTCTCCCCATCACTTTCCTGATCATCCAGTTGGATCGCTACTTCGGCTTTGTTCCGCTGCGTCCGGCGCAGACCTTCCTCGTCGAAGCTCGTGTCGACCCGGCAGCCGCGAACGAAGTCGAACTGCAACTGCCCGCGGAGCTGGCCAACTCTGCTCCCCCAGTTCATATCCCCCGCGATCGGGAAATCGTGTGGCGGCTGGTGGCGCAGCGGGAAGGGCAATACGACATTCACCTTGCTGCCGGTGGGCAGACGGTTTCGAAGCAGGTGGTGGTCTCACTGGGTTTGGCGAGGGTTTCGCCGGTTCGCCTGCGGGGAAGTTTCTGGGAGCGACTGTTCACATCGGGCGAACCCGCGCTGGCGGAAAATACCCCGATCCAGTCGATCGCCATCATTTATCCGCCGCGCCTGATCAATTTTGTGGGGATGGAATGGAACTGGATCGTCCTGTTCTTCGTGGTCTCGTTGGTGGCCGGCTTTGTTTTCAAAAGCGCGCTAGGAATTCAGGTTTGAGGCAGCTCTTGCTCCGCCGGAAACATCTCGGAATTCTGCCTGCCGCGCTTCTGGCGGGCGGCCTGGTGCTGTTGTTTCCCTTGCGCAGTGAGGCCTACGCCGGTCCGGGCGCTGGGTTTGCTGTTTTATCTTCTTTCTGGACCATCTTTGTAGCTTTCCTTTATTCCTTTTACGCGCTGGTCACCTGGCCCCTTCGCCAGTTGCTGCGCCAGTTTCGCCGCCGCAGAGCCTACGGCAAGGCACAGGTCAAAAGAGTCGTCATCGTGGGCTTCGACGGCATGGACCCCGTCCTGGCGGGCCGCTTCATGGGCGAGGGGAAATTGCCGCACTTTAGCAAACTCCGCGACAGCGGAACCTTTCGTCCGCTGCGGACGACATTCCCGGCGATTTCTCCCGTCGCCTGGTCCACCTTTCAAACCGGAGTCAATCCCGGCAAACACAATATCTATGATTTTCTGGCCCGCGACTTGAAGAACTACCTTCCCTACCTTTCTTCAGCGCAGATCGGCGAGCCCAAACGTCACGTGCGCATTGGCAAGTACTCGCTACCGCTCGGCAAATCCGAGGTCAAGGGCTTGCGCAAGGGAACGCCCTTCTGGCACTGGCTGGGGAAGGCGGGGGTTTTCTGTTCGGTCATCCGCGTTCCGGTGACCTTCCCACCGGAAAAATTTCCCGGCGTACTGCTCTCCGGCATGTGTGTGCCGGACTTGAAGGGAAGTCAGGGCACGTTTTGCTTCTGCACCACGCGCGCCAGCAGCGATAAGTTTCGCGAGGGCGGTGTGCGCATTCCCTTCGAACGCAACGGTGCCGGATTTTACTCCCACATTCCCGGCCCGGAAAACCCCTTGGGCACGGGCCACGACTTGCGCGTCTCCTTCAAACTTCGTCCCGACGCCCGCCATGCTCAGGCACGTATTGAAATCGACTCCGAAACCTTCACCGTCAAAGTGGGCGAATATTCCGAATGGATTCGGGTAAAGTTCAAAGCCGGCTTGGGATTCACCGCCCACGGCATCTGCCGCTTCTACCTGAAGGAAATTTCGCCGGAGGTCGAAGTGTATGTGACTCCGGTAAACATCGATCCCGGACGTCCCGACCTGCCGATTTCGCATCCCGTCACCTATTCCATCTATCTGGCCAAATTGTTCGGCCCCTACGCCACGCTGGGCTTGGCGGAGGATACCTGGGCGCTGAACGAGGCGGTTCTCGACGACCAGGCTTTTCTGGCACAGTGTTATGGCAATCACGAAGACCGCGAGCGCATGTTCTTCGACGCGCTGGAAAAAACTCCGCAAGGCCTGTGCGCCTGCGTGTTCGACACCACGGACCGGGTGCAGCACATGTT
>JACXTT010005726.1_pt1 | contig 17958 bp, 18 predicted proteins | sample 9270951 | NCBI WGS metagenome assembly JACXTT01 (sample SAMN15532306, study PRJNA645909) | rock metagenome | isolation source: weathered quartz diorite | place: Puerto Rico | collected 2017-06-21 | reverse complement strand
GACCGAATACACGCTCCCTAGCGGAAAACAGGTCTACTTGTTAGCACGGGGACGGTTAGTCGGACAAAGCGCCGCGGAAGCCAGCCCTGCTGATATCATGGATCTGACGTTCACCCTTATGGCAGTCACCGTCGAGTGGGCGGCGCGAGAGAGCAAAACGTTTCCCCAGAACCAGCTTCTGCTTCCCCCGGCCGAGTTCACCGACCGTGTGGCAGCCATGAAACTCACCGCCCTGGGTCTCACCCACGACCATCTCACCTCATCACAAAAAGAATATCTCACCTCGTGGGGAGCGGGCACCTGACGGCCCACTTGCCGAGAACTCTAAGAACATGCCTCATGACGAGGAAATCATTGAAGCATGAAGAGAAAGGACGTTTCGCCATGCCGACTCTCGTCACCACTCCTGCTATCGTACAGGCCGAAGGCAATAAACCGAAAATTATCGAGGAGTTCATCGGGCGGGTGAATTCACACACTGAGGCGCTGAGCGTCGCTCGCATGAGAAGCCCAGGGGGATGGATTGAACCAGGTCAAACTCCGGAGTTTGATGAATACACGATCGTTTTGCGCGGTATGCTGCGCGTCACCTCGCGTACTGGCACTATTGATGTCGCGGCAGGTCAAGCCATCATCGTCTACCGCGGTGAGTGGGTGCAGTACAGCACGCCCGACTCAGAAGGTGCGGAATACCTCTCGGTCTGTGTCCCGGCCTTTGCCCCAGGTATTGTGCATCGAGATGCGTAATTTACTCGGAGGTGACCGTCTCGACCTTGCTGCGACTGGCAGTCCTCCACGCTGTTCATCAATCCAGGCGTCGGAGTGAGGTATGAGCAAGAAAGTGCAACGGTCGGGGGTTCGCGAAGGCTACGACCAGTGGTCCGAAACGTACGACTCGACTGCCAATCCGCTGGTGGTGCTCGATAGACGACATACACTTACACTTCTGCACCCGCAGGCTGGTGAGCGCATTCTCGATGCGGGCTGCGGCACTGGCTGGCACCTACGTTCGCTAGCGCTCACCAGCAGCAAGCCGGTCGGGATCGATTTCTCGCGAGGGATGCTCATGTGCGCGCAGCGCAACGCTCCGCACGTGCCGCTCGCCCAGGCCGATCTCAATCATGAACTACCGCTCAAAAGGAGAATCTTCGATGCCGTGCTTTGCGCCTTGGTGGGAGAACACCTGACCAACCTCCCTCTTACATTTCGGGAACTCTACGCCTCCCTTGTACCTGGGGGTCGCCTGATGTTCTCCGTGTTCCATCCAGAAATGGCGGCAGCGGGGATCGAGGCCAAATTCGAGCGGGGCGGAACGGAGTACCGCCTCGGAGCGTATCGCTATACTGTTGATGATTACCTGAATGTGATCGAAGATTGCGGCTTCCGAGTCGTGAAGAGCTATGAGTTCTACGGCGATGATGAGCTAGTCAAGGAAGTGCCCAGGGCTACAAAGTACCTTGGACGACCGTTGTTACTGGTAATTGAAGCACGAAAGCACCCCTGAGGAATAGACATGATCCAGACGGCCGGGAGGAAGGAACGCAGGATGCACCCGCTCCCACTAGTGATTCTCTGGACAATGAAGTTGTATGATCGGACCAGCGATGTAGTAACGTTGGATGAAGTGGAATGGATTGTGTTGCGAGGGACTAGGAGTGTCAGCACTTAACAAGCAGTTTGATATAGGAAATTCTGGTTAACATGAATCGTGCCGGATCACGCGTTAGTCGCCTGGGGTATGCACTGGTGGCAATCCTCTGGCTATTTGCGACCTCGCCGCTGAACGCGGACGAGATGCGTTATGAAGGACGCACGTTCGAGGACTGGGAAGCCGACCTCCAGGCGCACTCGCCCGATGTTCGCAAGAAGGCTGTCGAAGCACTTGCCCACTTCGGTCCAAGAGCAGCATCGGCTCTCATCAAGACCTTTCGCGGCGATCCTGACGAAATGGTCCAGGGATTGGCTCTCGGAGCCTTGACAGAGATCGAGCCGCAGACCAGCGACACGGTTCGAGTAGTCCTGGAGGCGGCCACTACTGACCCTACTTCTACCGCTGGCACGATCGCGACCATGATTATTGTTGAAGATGAAAAGTTCCGGTCGAGAATCGGCCCAGACACAGTGCCGGCCTTCGTCGAGGCGATGCGTGACGCCAACGCAGCGAGACGTTTACTGGCGATCCAGCTGTTCGCTAGTCGGTTAGCTCATCTAAGTCCTGCGGCCAAACAGGCAGTGCCAACTTTGCGCGAGCTAGCAGACCATGACCCTGAACCCCGAATACGGGATAGCGCCAACGCAGTTCTCAAACTGATCACGACCGGCGTAAGCTTCGCGGCCGCGGGCAACTATTGGGCGGGAACGGGCCCTATGTCCGTCGCCATCGGCGACTTCAACGGTGACGGCAAGCAGGACCTGGCCGTCGCGAACTTCACCTCCAACAATTGGAAACAGATGAGGTCAGACGATCTCACCAAGGCCCCGAGCAAGAAGCTCGGGTATGCCCGCGGCGATGTCTCGGTCCTGCTCGGCAATGGCGACGGGTCCTTCCAGGTCGCCGTCAACTATGGGGCGGGAGCGAATCCCGGGTCCGTCGCCGTAGGGGACTTCAACGGCGACGCTAAGCAGGACCTGGCCGTAGTGAACACCCACTCCAACAACGTCTCGATCCTGCTAAATAACCAGGAGTTCTCCCAAGAGAGCGGCGGGGCGGGGCATGGCGTTCCCGCGCTCCTCAGACCAGGAGGAGGAGTGTCGTATGGCTGGTGGAACGTTGTGGTCCTCCTCCTAGCCACAATCGGCTTGCTGGTCCTCTCGCGCGTGCGCCTGAGTGTGATTCCTGTCGAGGCGACCAGTGGGGAGCCTTCGCTAGCCGAGCCTTCTGCCTGGGCTCGGGCTCCGGGGCGAATTGTACTTAGGCCGATCTGGGGCCGAATCCTCAGACTGCCTTGGTTGGTGAAGCTTGGTATCTTGATTGTGATCCTCACAGTCGGCGGTTTTTTTACTACCTTGAACAAGGGCCTTATACCTTCACCCCGATCGATGTTCCCTTCGCTGTCGCCGGCGGCACCACAGCCATGGGGATCAACGATCACGGCCAGATCGTGGGGATCTACTACGATAGCAGTGGGGACCATGGCTTTTTGGATGACCAGGGGGTGTTTACCCCGATCGATGTTCCCTTCCCCGGCGCCCACGACACCAAAGCCTTCGGGATCAACGCTCGCGGCCAGATTGTGGGGCACTACTACAACGAAAGTGGGACGGGGGGCATAGCTTTCTCGCGACCCCTCACAAGAAGGGGTGGCTCTGGGCTCCCTTCATCGCCGTGCTGCTCCTGGCCGTAAGCGGCTTACTCGTCCTCTCGCGCGTGCGCCCGAGCGCGCCGCCTGCAGAAGTCCTGGGTGGTGTAGCGTCCGCGGGGCCACCCGCATCGACCCCGCATACGGTGCCGTCAGAGCAGCCGGCGCCGTACGCACGCCTGGCGTGTCAGAGTCCCATTGAGACAGTCCCGCGAGAGATCGCCTTTGTCCATGATGATACGCTGATCGGCTCCGGGGTCGAGTGCGATGTGATCATTCGCCATCCCTCGATCGCACGCCAGCATGCGCGAGTGCAATTGCGCAAGCAGGGGCATGTGCTCTGTGATCTAAAGAGCCAGACCGGCACCTATGTCAACGACCGGCGCATTGTGGAGAACCTGCTCAAGGAGGGGTGGATCGTGCGGCTGGGCGAGGTGGAGTTCGTTTTCTACGCGGCCAAGCCGCAGCGGTAATGCAAAACAAAGGCGCTTCGAAAACCACAGCTGAGAATCCAGGCTAAAAATGCAAAGGCGGCAAATCAATCTCCGACGCTAAGCGGACGGTTGACGCGCTTGGAGTCGGGGAGCAAAGTTGTGGCGTCATCACCTGCGCAGCCTGCGACCTGTCAGCAGAGGCTCGCTACGCAGGTCACTTGCTGGCACAGGAGGAGATGCATGACTCAGAAACGCTGGGCGCTTTCTTTGCCGTTGGACGGGTTCACCCTGGCGGAACACGTTGACATTGCCCGCGAAGCGGAACGTCTGGGGTACACCGACGGCTGGTCGTTAGAAGTTGACGGGTTGGACTGCTTTTCCCCGTTGGCGGTCGTGGCCTCGGTCACACACATGCGGGTCGGGACGGCCATCGCCAATGTCTATACGCGCGGACCAGCGACGCTAGCGATGTGCGCGGCGGGGCTTGCAGAGATCGCGCCAGGGCGGTTTTGCTTGGGGATCGGGGCGGGATCGCAACCGATCGTCGAGACGTGGAACGGCGGGAAATTTAGTCGCCCGGCCACTCGTGTGCGAGAGATGACGGCCTTTCTGCGACGGGCGCTGGCGGGTGAACGTGTGGCCTTCCGTGGGGAGACGTTTGCTGTTGAAGGGTTTCGCCTCAGCCGAACACCGGCTGTTCCCATCCCCATCCATATAGCGGCGCTGCGGCCAGTCATGCTGCGTGCCGCCGGTGAGCTAGGAGATGGCGCGATTATCAACTGGCTCTCGGCTGAGGATGTGCGGAAATCCGTGCGTGTGGTCCGCGAAGCCGCAGCACAGGCCGGGCGTGACCCGGAAGCGATTGAGATCACGGCGCGATTGTTCGTCTGTGTTGACTCGCCGACACCAGAAGCCGATATCGGCGTACGGCGCCATATCAACACTTACTTGAATGTGCCGGTCTATCAGGCGTTCCAAAAGTGGCTAGGGCGAGAGGCGGCGCTCACACCGATGTGGCAGGCCTGGAGTAGCGGCGACCGCAAAGGAGCCGTGGCCGCGATCCCCGAAAAAGTCGTCAACGATCTGATTATTCGCGGATCAAGAGAGGAAATGCGCACTCACGTTCTCCGTTATATGGACGCTGGTGTAGATACAGCCTTCCTGCAACTGCAGTCGTTTGAGCCTGATTTGACGCGCAAACGCGAGATTCTGTTGGGGGCAATTCGCGCCCTGGCCCCAATCAGTTGACTAACGGTCGTGCAGAAGTGTTCGTCAGAGAGAGTCACGTCGGGGACTGCGTCGTTTTTATACTCTGCTCCACCGGACGCGGAAGCCGGGCAACAAGCATAGGGCAAGGCCACTACCCAACCTGCTAGGAGGGCACATGGACAAGAAGTTACGCAATTCCAAGAAAAAGGCAGAATATCGGATCCGGACCCAGCTCATCCACGGCAAGGTGGACACCACGCGCTGGGATTATGATCATCACGTTATCCCGCCGATTTCTTCTTCCACGGCCTACCGGCTCAGCTCGGCTCACCGCGGCGTGCAAGGATTTCTCGACTTTGCTCAGGATGACGTGGACGCAACCAAGCGGGTACCGATTTATATCTACGACCGCCTTGATGAACCTACCCGCGGTATGCTGGAAGAAAACCTCGCCCATGCCGAAGGCGGGGAAACCGCCGTGTGTTTTGCCTCAGGCATGGCCGCGGTCAGCGCCGCTTTAGGTGTGACGGTGAAGACCAACGAGGAGATTATTGCCCACCAGGTCGTCTACGGCTGTACATACAGCCTGTTGACGAACTGGCTCCCACGCTACGGCATTCGCACCCGTTTTGTCGATTTACTGCAGCCACAGGACTTGCCCGCTGCCATCACTGATCGCACCCGCGTGATTTATTTTGAGACGCCGATTAATCCGACCCTACAGCTCATCGACATTGCCGCAATACATCAGACTGTGGAAAAAGCCAATCGCAAACGCAAGGAACCGATCCGCATTCTCGTCGATAACACCTTTGCCACCCCCTATTGCCAGCGTCCACTTGACCTCGGGGCCGATATCGTCGTGCACAGTCTGACGAAAGATATCGGCGGTTTTGGCACGGACATGGGTGGAGCAGTCATTGCTCCGCGCGATCTGCATAACCTCCTCATGTTCTATCGCAAAGACTTCGGCGGGGTGCTCTCATCCAAGAGCGCTTGGGCATTTCTCGTCTACGGGCTCCCTACTCTGGCAACCCGCATGATCAACCAGCAAAAGAGCGCAATGAAGATCGCGCAATTCCTGGAGCAACACTCGCAGGTGCAGCGTGTGTCTTACCCTGGCTTGGAAAGCTTTCCCCAACACGCCTTAGCGCTGCGGCAAATGGTCGATTACCGCGGCCAGTTCGCGCCCGGATCAATCCTCTACTTCACGCTGAAAGAGCACGCGACAGGCAACCGACGCGCCGAAGCGTTTATCGATCACATTGCCGAACACTCCTATACGATCACGCTGGCAGTCAGTTTAGGGCAGATTAAGACGTTGATAGAGAATCCCTATGCAATGACTCATGCAGCTTTGCCCGAAGAGGAAAAGCTGGCTAGAGGTATCGAGCCTGGTGGCATTCGCCTTTCGGTGGGGTTGGAGGATTGGCACGATATCATTGAGGATCTCAAACGGGCGCTCGACCAGGCCAGCGGTATAGCCTGATGGAAAGAAGTACGAGCCCCTAACAAAAACCGCTTCTGGATGATCTCCTCATGCTGCTCGGCCAAGAGATGGCCGATATCGGACAGGATGTCTCTGGCGCCTTGTTCCCAAACCTGCGCCGGCCGAGGCTGAAGAAGCACCCCTGTCACTGGAGTGGCTCAGGTCCTATTTATAATCGCAAAAGCGGCGGCAGGAGACTGGTGGTCAGCAAGAGCGCGTTGCACATCTTGTACCTTTCTGCGAACTCGGGCATATTTCTGGCAGGATGCTGATTCCAGTGCGGTATCTTTCATTCCTCGATCTCCGACATTACCGCCCGAGCTTCCTGCGCCGGGATTTTCTGGCCAGCTCGACGGTCGTTTTTCTCGACATCCCCCAGGGTGTGGCCTACGCCATCATCGCGGGATTGCCGCCGGCAATGGGCTTGTATGCCGCAGCCGTGCCAGCGGTCGTTGGCGCGTTGTTTCGCAGTTCGCGGCACGTCGTGACCGGCCCAACCAACGCGTTGAGCCTTCTCGTAGGCAGCGCGGTGGCGGCGGAAGTTGCTCGCGATGGCGCTACGCCGATGGAAGTGGGCGTCGCGCTCGCGTTCATGGTCGGGGCCATGCAGTTCCTCGCCGGCCTGTTGCGGCTCGATGCCCTCGCGGACTACATTTCGCATCCGGTCGTGCGCGGCTACATTACTGGCGCGGCTGTCCTCATCGCGGTTGGCCAGCTCCCCAATATAACCGGGACGAGGGGCTCCAGCGGGTATCTTGGTCACATGCTCGTAACCTGGATGGGCGATTTACCGCACACCAACCCACTCGCCGTTGCATTCGCGTTGGGGACCACCTTGAGTGTGATCGGGTTGCGCCGAGTCGATCGGCGCATTCCCGGCTCGATTCTCGCCATGGTCGTCAGCATCGGCCTCGGCGGCGTATTGCACTTGTACGGACGAGGGCTCCGGCTTGTGGCGGATCTCGCACCCATACCAGCCGGCTTCCCTCCCTTTACGGTTCCCCATCTTGAGCACTGGGTGACGTTGGCGCCTGCGGCAGTTGCCTGTGCCGTTCTTTCCCTGGTGGAGTCGAGTTCCGTGGCACGCGCGCTTGCCTCCCGTACCGAGCAACGGCTCGACATGGCGGCGGAATTTGCCGGCCAAGGACTAGCGAACATCGCCGCTGCCTTCTTCAGCGGGTACCCAGTGAGTGGAAGCTTGGCACGCTCGACATTGAACCAGCAAGCCGGGGCGGTAAGCCGACTCGCCGCAGTCTTTTGCGGGTTGCTGATGGTCGCCGTGCTACTCTTCTTGGGGCCGATAGTTGAAAAGACGCCGGTAGCCAGCCTCGCAGGATTGTTGCTGGTATTAGCCAACGATCTCATTGATCGTGATCGCATCTGGATGACGCTCCGTGGCACGATGAGCGATCGGGCGGCGTTTGTGACAACAGTGTTGGGAACCTGGACGCTCCCGCTCGACCGGGCGATTTATTTGGGTGTCGGCATCAGCATCGTGTTGTTTCTGCGGCGCGCCCGGCTGCTGACAATCCGCGAGATGATAATCGGCGAGAAGGGGCGGTTTCGCGAGATTGATCCCGAAGCGGGCGAGGCTGGGCGATCCTGTTTGGCAATCCGCATCATGAATCTGACGGGGCCGCTCTTCTTCGCGATTGCAGGTGAACTTGAGGCAGCGCTTGATTCCTTGGTCCGCAATCTCGCCATGCGCGTCCTCATCCTGCGTCTGCGGCAGGCGCAAGACATTGATGTCACGATCGCTAGTACTCTCGAAGCAACCGCCCAGAAGCTCGCGAGCCAAGGCCGGACCCTTATTCTCCTGGGGTTACGCCGTCCGGCGCTTGCTCTGCTCGAACAGACCGGTGTTGCCACACGGATCGGCCAGGAGAATCTCTTTCCCGCGCAAGTTGGATGGGTTACGGCAATGGAGGCTGCGCTGCAGCGGGCGCTAGCGCTGACCGGCGAGCACGCGTGTGGCAAGCAGTGCCCGTTGGCGGAATATCTGGCCACCCAAGAAGTGTTGCGAGTGACCACTGAGACCTCGACGGCTGGCTAAGCACGTCGAAAAACCCACGCACGGACCGTGCGACAACTTGGCAACTACGCCGCTTTTTTGAAGGCGGGAGCAAGACGCGCGGCATGCCAGCGTCGCAGCCCCCGGCGCAGATAATCCGGCTCCAGCCCCAGAACGTGGCAGATACTGATAAAGCTACACAACCACGTCGGATCATCCTGCATGATCCATTCCTCGGCTTCGTGGAACAGCCGCTTGCCCCGCCGGCCGGTGGCTGTAGCGTTTTTCATATAGGTGTCAACGGCGTTCTCCAGCACCGCCCACAACAAGCGACATTCCGGCTGCTGCTGGATGCGCTCAGCCACCGCCGGAGGCGGCACCACCAACGGAGAGGACAGGGAAAAATCAATCATCTCGGTCTGTTCGCTCATAAGAAATCAGTTCCTATTGCGAGTTGGCGGGCGATGAGTGTGTCGCCCTTTTTGATCCTATCGGCTATGCGGCTTCGACCTGTAGAAAATCAAGTTCTACCGACGTCGGCCAGCCAAATGTTTTTCCATCAATGTTTTCTGCTTAGACAGGGTTTTCCTCCCTCGGTTTCACGCCGAGTGTAGGGAGACGCTCAAGGCGCCTCCCTTGCTCTGGGTCACGTCGGCATCCGTATGACGGACGGAAGAAAGGGAACGAGGAAAGAAGGAGTCTAAGGAGTACAAAGAGTTAGACGAGAGAGGCAACAGAAAATTCACCGTTTGCCTCCTCCCTCAGACACTGGGTCTCGATGATTTAATGTGCGCATCGACTTGACCGTGCCTGGGACCGAGCTAGTGATGAATCGCCGAACAGACGAAGAACTTTCGGTCGTGGTCTGTGAGGCTTTTGATGCGATGCGACGGCGGTTGGAAGATTATGCGCGCCATCAGCGCGGCGCCGTAAAAACCCACGAGGCTACTCCTCACGCCCGGGTGAGTAAGTTGTTTCGCGAAGAGAGCTATGGATTCTTGGAAATGTTGGACAGTCGGGAAATTTATTTCCATAGCAATAGCGTCTTGCCTCCGGGTTTCTTGCAACTCGAAGTTGGGACTGAAGTACGATTTGCTGAAGAACAGGGCAGCAAAGGTCCGCAAGCCAGCACGGTGATCATCGGCGGGAAATCCCGCGTGTGAATCGACAACAAACAATTCCTGCCGGCGCGCCGGTGAGGCCGTTTTCCCATTTTTGCAGAAAACGGCGGGAAATTTTCTCGGATTTGCTGCGCTACCGCCTCTTACCCCTTAATGCAGATCAGCGGCTCCAGCCGCGCGACCTTGTGCGCGAGCTTCGCGTGATCAGCGGCGTCTGCCACCGCACTGACATCCTTGTAGGCGCCAGGAGCCTCTTCGGCCACGCCACGAGCAGAAGGGCTACGGATGAGAATCCCCTGGCTAGCGAGGTGATCGATGACCTCGCGCCCTTTCCACTGCTTGAGTGCCTGGTGGCGGCTCATGCTGCGTCCGGCGCCATGACAGGCAGAGCCGAACGCCAAGGCCATGCCTTCCTCGGTACCAGCCAGAATATAGGAGGCCGTACCCATGGTGCCGCCGATGAGCACTGGCTGACCCACCGCGCGCAGTGCCGGCGGAATATCAAGATGACCAGGACCAAAGGCACGGGTCGCGCCCTTACGGTGGACGAAGAGCCGTTTGCGTTGGCCATCGATGACATGCTCTTCCATCTTGCAGGTGTTATGGGAGACATCGTACAGCAACGGTAAACTGGCCTGAGGCAAGATCTCGACAAACGCTTGTCGAACCAGGTGAGTGATGACCTGGCGATTGGCCAGGGCGCAATTGATGGCCGCGCGCATCGCTCCCAGGTAGGCTTGGCCCACGGAGGAATTGATTGGTGCGCAGGCCAGTTCCCGATCGGGCAGCTCGATGCCGTAGCTGGCGGCAGCAATGGCCATCTTCTTGAGAAACTCCGTGCCGATCTGGTGACCGAGGCCACGCGAGCCGCAGTGGATACTGACCACGATATCTCCCTGAGAGACGCCAAAGGCAGCAGCGATGTGAGAATTATAGACTTCGGTCACTTCCTGTACTTCCAGATAGTGATTGCCCGAGCCCAGCGTCCCCACTTCCTCTTCCTGCCGTTTCTTGGCATGATCCGAGACCTCGTCAGGGTTGGCTCCCTGCATGCAGCCGTACTCTTCGATGCGTTCCAGGTCCTGAGGAGTGCCGTACCCGCGTTCCACCGCCCAGCGGGCACCGCCGACAAGCATAGCATCCATCTCCGCACGATTGAGCCGCACGCGTCCTCTGCTTCCCACACCCGCGGGCACCTGGTGAAATAGGGCGTCTGCCAGGCGCCCTTGGAGCGGCTGAATATCCTTGCGAGTAAGACCCGTGTGCAGCGTACGCACGGCGCAAGAGATATCGAAACCCACCCCACCGGCAGAAATGACGCCCCCCTGCCCCGGATCGAAAGCAGCCACGCCACCGATGGGGAAACCATAGCCCCAGTGGGCATCTGGCATGGCGTAGGACGCCTTCACGATACCGGGCAAGGTAGCCACATTGGTGACCTGTTCATACACCTTGTGATCCATGTCGCGGCTCAAGGCTTCGCTGGCGTAGATGACCGCGGGCACGCGCATCTTGCCGAAGGGCGCGATCCACCACTCAAAGGCAGATTGCTGGATGAGGAGTGCAGTATCCATAATGACCTCGCCGGCTTTTGGACTCACACGTCGACTACGCACTGCGCGAGCCAGGCGCCATTCGCGTCTTGCTTGACCAGCAGGGCGGTATAAGTCGCACCTTTCACCTCGACGGCAGGCTGATGCCGCGACACGTCGATGGCTTCTCCCCAGGCGGTTGCCTGCAAACACGACCCCGCGAAGCGCACGGCAAATCGACTAAAAAGCATCCGGCGGGTGGCCATTTCATAGACCAACCCATTCAGCCAATCGACCAGCAGCATCTCGTCATCGAGCGCCTCGCACGACACTTCCACCGCCTGGTTGGACGCCACGGTATGAGGATCGGTCAGCACGGCGGTCAGCGCCAGTGCAGCCTGTTCGAAGGCCTCTTCTTTCGAGGCACCGATGCCGCGCACGCCGATGTCAGCCCCGTGGGGGAAATGCTCCCAGCGCCGCTCGCTGGGCTGCGCGCCTGAGGCAACTTTTGTCATCTCAACATCCTTGGCACGACCGCATCCATCGTTTATGCCCCCTTGATATGCAAGCGCAAGTAGGCAACACAGCCGTGGAGGCTGGCCATCTAGGGATAATCCGCCTCGGGGACATCACCCCTGTCGCTTCGTGAATGCCGATCATTATGACTTGTCGCTGCACCTGGGGCTATGTTTACTCCATCAACTATTAGGTATGTTCACCCATCAACTAGAGGAGAGCCTTCCAATGTCTCTGGATCAAGACAAACTGAACCAATTCCTGCAGAAAGCGTTGGGCGAGATCGGCGCAACCTTCCACGCCAACCTGGTCGTTATCGGTGATAAGCTGGGTCTCTACAAGGCAATGGCTGGCGCGGGCCCGTTGACCTCGGCGGAGTTGGCAGAGCGCACCGGCACCGCCGAACGCTATGTGCGTGAGTGGCTGGCTGCCCAGGCTGCCAGCGGTTATGTGACCTATGATCCCGCCACCGGCTGTTTCACCCTTCCGGAAGAACAAGCCTTTGCTCTGGCGAACGACGACAGCCCGGCCTTCTTGCCCGGCGCTTTTCAGCTCGCTGCCGCAGCAATCAAGATCGAGCCTAAGCTCACAGAGGCATTCCGCACTGGCGCGGGCGTGGGCTGGCACGAGCACGACCCCGGACTGTTTCATGGGACCGAGCGCTTCTTCCGGCCTGGGTATGCGGCCAACCTGGTGAGCGCCTGGATCCCTACTCTCGAAGGGGTAGAAGCCAAGTTACGAGCGGGGACACATGTGGCCGATGTGGGTTGTGGCTGTGGCGCATCGACCATCCTGATGGCGCAGGCCTACCCGCGCTCGACTTTCGCCGGATTCGACTATCATCAGCCGTCGATCGAACGAGCTCGCCAGTTGGCGGACGAGGCGGGAGTCTCTGACCGAGTCAGCTTCGCAGTGGCAAAAGCCAAGGACTACCCCGGGACAGATTATGACTTCGTGACCTTCTTCGACTGCCTACACGACATGGGTGATCCGGTCGGCGCCGCGGCCCACGTGCTGGAAACTCTGAGTAAGGACGGTACGTGGATGATCGTAGAGCCGTTCGCCCATGACCGCTTGGAAGACAACCTCAACCCGGTTGGGCGGATGTACTACTCAGCCTCAACCCAGATCTGTACGCCGGCATCGTTGTCCCAAGAGATTGGCCTCGCCTTGGGAAACCAGGCTGGGGAAGCGCGCTTGCGCGAGGTGGTGACCGCGGGTGGGTTCACGCGCTTCCGCCGTGCCGCCGAGACTCCCTTTAACCTCGTGTTCGAGGCGCGACCCTAGTACAACGGCAAGTGGGTGGGTTTGATCTACTTCTCGGACCAATACAAGGCACTGACCGAGATGCGCCGCGTGCTCAAGATTGGAGGAAGAGTCGCGGCGGATGAGTTTAGTTCGGCTGTGGCAGAGCCAAGGCAAGAAGGGAGAAGCGAAGCAGATACTGGCAGAGATTTACGGCTGGTTCACCGAAGGGTTTGGTACAGCCGACTTGCAAGAGGCGAAGGCGCTGCTGGACGAATTGAGATATTGATTCATCGGTCATTACTTCATTGTTGGGTAGTTGAAGGTGGGCGGTGCCCACCCTACCTCTCTTGAAGGCAAATTGGTCAGGCTACAACACCACCCTCAAGCTGATCATTGCCGAGAAACCTGGGCTACCCGCCGACACTGGATTTTTGTACAGCGATATCAATTTGGAGATTCTGGGAGAACTGGTCCAGCGGATTTCCAGTCTGCTGCTCGATGTGTGAAAGAGCCTAACGGCCGAGACCCATGCAAGTGGGCGGATCTGGCAGCTTGTTCATTACCTGCAATCAATTCAGAAGAAATAATACCAAGTCGATGAAGACGACCGTAAGAATCAAGGTCGGGTTGAAGCTGGTGAGACTGCTACCGCAAAAGGTCCATCTCCAACCTTGATGGTTTTCAGGTTGGTATTGGTTCCTGTGCTGGCCACCTGTAGCTCCGACCCAAACCCCTGGCCGAACAGAGCAATATATAACCGTGCTCCCCCAGTTGTCACAACGACGCCGTCAGGTTGCGTCACCACTTCGCTTCCCGACCCCACCGTAATTGTGCTGGCCACCGTGAGAGTAGACGTGTCGATTACCGAAACCGTCTCGCTGGCCGCATTTGAGACGAACGCCTTTGCGCCGTCAGGTGAGAACACCACCTTGGTGGGCTGCAATCCCACTTGGATAGTGTCCGTGACCGCGTTGCTTGCGCTATCAAGGATCGAAATCGAGTCACCGTTGAAATTGGCAACGTACACCTTGGTGTTGTCAGGACTGACCGCGATCCCATCGGGACCTTTCCCCACGAGAACCGCAGTCAATGGTTCATTCGTACCGAGGTCAAGGACCGTCACCGAATTCCCAGCAAAATTGGTCACGTACGCCCGCTTCCCATCTGCCGTGAGGGCGATGGCTTGCGGCTCTGAGCCGACCGGCATTCTTGCCTGGATCTTCCTCGTTGCTGTATTGACCACCGAAACCGAATTGTCGAAACCATTAACGACGTAGGCTCTCGTCCCGTCAGGCGCGAATGCGACTCCTATAGGACCATTTCCTACCGCAATAGTGTCCGTCACAGTGTTGGTCGCGGTACTGAGCACCGACAAAGTGTTGTCTCTGAAGTTGGTCACGTACGCGACAGAACCGTCCGGGCCAATAGCAATGCCTCGGGGTTCGTTCCCCACATTGACCGTCGCGGCGACCTCGTCGTCCGTAGCTAGGTTAATCACCGAGACCGTATTACTCGACACATTGGTCACGTAGACTGACGGGCCGCCAAGACAGTCTTTCAGCTCGAATAGGCAAGGGAGAGTACAATTAGTGTCGCCAGTAGCACAACGAGGTCTACACGCGAGTGAGCCACCACTAAATCCCAGGGAGGTGCAACTCTTTCCATCCAAGGCGTTCCCGTCACATTCCTCGCCACTTTCTACCGTGCCATTGCCACACCCTGTCTGCCCGACAAAACACTGACAGTCTTGCTCCCAAATATAACTGGTGGTGATTTGCGTCGTCTGTTGACTGGCTTTGTCGCGAACCGTGACGTCCTCAAGAAGAAGGGATGACGCTCCGTCAATAGTGGCATTGGCAGCAGAGAGATCAAACTGATCAAGAAATTGCGAATCGGCTAATTTCACAGTCGTTACTTGACGATCCACATTTTCCATCACCCCGGCACTATTCTGCACTTCGACCGAAATCGTGTGAGAACCACTGTCGAACAGGTTAAAATTCACCAGGGCGCCAAATCCGCTGCGGAGGGCCTGCGGTCGATCGGGGAAAGCCGCCTGCACATCCTGCCGCTCAGAGCAACAGGGGATTTCACCAGCTAACACTCCATCGACCCGCAGCCGTATACTGCTGATCGTGGCCTCTGGGATCGAGGAAAAGGTCCATCCCGACACGACGCCAATACCGCTGAGGGTTTCGGTTGTGGTGCCCGACGAGGCCACAGCCGGATTTTCCAGCGTCAGTTGGATGGCGGGAGGCGGAACACAAGTACTAGTATCGGCACAAGTATTGCCGGTAGGATTACCGCTATTGCCGTTCCCACCCGTTGGCTCCCCGACGTTTTCTGCTGTGACGATCCCAATCCTCTGGGTATCTTCCTGCCAGGAAAGATGAATATTCACTTTCTGGTCTTTTCCGGTTTCTTTATCTTCGGCTTGTGCGCCCTCGATGATAATTTCCTGTCTGTCGCTGTTGAAAGCGATATTGGAAGCAGACGAGAGCGTGAGGTTGTTCAAGAATTGGAATTCCCCCGGCTTCGCTACCGTAATCGTGTGTTCCTGTATCTGCGAAGGACTTCCCGCATTGTCTTGCACCTCGATCGCGACCGTGTGCGACCCCTCAGAGAGGAGATTGAAGTTCAACAGCAGAGCAAAACCACTCGCGAGCGCCTGAGGAGCATTGGGAAACTGCTGCGCGACGTCGGCGCGTTCTCTGCAGCAGGGAATAGTGCTGCTTGTCACCCCATCAATACGAAGTTGGACGGTGACCTGAGCATTCGGAGCAGAGGAAAATGCCCAGCCAGAGACCGCGCTAATTCCGCTCACGTGTTGGTTTGCGGCTGGACTTTCGAGCACGGTCAGAATCTGCGCGTGGACGGTTTTCGTGAACAAGAGTCCGAGGAAGACAAGAAAACGATAGAGACGAAAAAAGCGACACATAGTGAGCTTAATTACGCAGTATCGAACGTTCCCTCGGGTGCCGACCTTTCCTGCCGCGTCAGAGTGACACCAAAAGCTATTGAACAAAACAAGACCTGACGACCCTCGTCCGAAGGGACACAGCCGCACGCCCTTCACGAGACACTGCTCCTCCAACTGTCGGCGTCTATAAGGAACTAGTGACATCAAGGGATCGAACAGGCGGAGACGGATCTGGCAACTCCGCCTCCGCCGAAGCGCATGTCACCGGAACTCCAGTCTTCTGACGGCTACGGAGTTCCCTCATCTGGTGTTGACGATCCATCATGCGGTTTGGTTGAAAGGTTTCTCACCCCCTCGCAAAAAATTTTTTGCACAGCGAAAGGACACTCGACACATTGTCGAGAAAACACAAAAAAATCACAAATTGTCTTATATGCTTCAACCAAACGAGTGGGTCTCTCGTCATATATAAATGGGTCACAAGATGGAAGGAGCGACCATGCAGGACGATTTATTGGGAGAGGCAAGAAACCAGTGCGCCTTTCACTCACTCCTGGTCTTGATTCTTGCCTCCTTTTTTCTGGGGGTCACAGGTTATTCTGGGGTGGCCTACCCCAGTGGGACCGACCCTTTGATCCAACAGCAGCAACTGTCCGCAAGCGACAAGACGGTGGGAGGTGAGGAGCAATTTGGCTCTAGCGTGGCGATAAGCGGAGATACGGCATTAGTCGGGGCTCCAGGACCAGGAGGTGGTGCTGTGGGCACTTCCTTGGGCGCTGCATATGTGTTTGCGCGTGATGCCGATGGTCACTGGACAGAAGGGCAGAAGCTCACCCCGAGCGACGGAGCAACAGGAAAGTTCTTCGGCAGCAGCGTAGCGCTGAGCAACGACACGGCACTCATCGGAGCGCGAGGAGACAGTAGTCAGGGGACCTTTGCTGGAGCAGTATATGTCTTTGCGCGAGATGCGAACGGGCAATGGAGTCAGGTGCAGAAGCTGATCGCCACTGACGGCGCCGCCGGGAATCTATTTGGTTCTAGTGTCGCCCTACTAGGCACTACTGCCCTCATCGGTGCACGCGGGAGCGAAGATAGCAACAATGGTTCTCCCGGCGCGGCGTATATCTTCACGCAGGACGCGAACGGGCAATGGAATCAGACGCAGAAGCTGACCGCCAGCGATGGCACCGCCGGAGACGGGTTCGGCTCTAGTGTAGCCTTGAGTGGCAATACCATCCTTATTGGCGCGCGTAGAGGCATCAACGATAAGAGCAGTGCGTCCGGTGCGGCATATATTTTTACGCAGGACACGAACGAGCAGTGGAGTCAGGCACAGAAGCTGACCGCCAGCGACGGCGCCGCGGGGGACGAGTTCGGCTATAGCATGGCCGCGAGCGATGACATTGTCCTCGTCGGAGCACCTTTTGCCCAAGGAGCGGAAAGCCCTACCGGTACTGTGCCTGCCGGTGCTGTCTACGTGTTCGCCCTTGGCCCGGGACCTATTGGCACTCGCGGGAATGAATTGCAAAAGCTTGTTGCGAGTGATGGAGATGCCCGCGATGAGTTCGGGTTCAGTGCGGCTCTTAGCGGCGATACCGCCCTCGTGGGGGCGCCCGTTAACAATACCGGGAGTGGCGCTACCGGTGCCGTATATCTCTTCTCCTTGACGCAAGACACGCAAGGGAACAGTCAATCGACTGAGACGCAAAAACTCGCAGCGAGAGACAGCGCCCCTGAGGACGAGTTCGGCTCAAGCGTCGCGCTTGACGGCGACACGGCACTGGTCGGCGCTCCCCTCGATGACATAGGCCAGACGGATGCTAAGGGCAACAGCACCACGTTCGCGGACGCAGGTTCGGTCTATATCTTGGTTCAGACCCCTCTTCCGAGCACCTGTACGATAAAAACGGACTACGACACGGTCGGTTGCTCAGGTACGGTCTCGGTCGCTTCGCTCAGCGATCTCGATCAGTATGTCGCCGACGACTTCGGGAGGCAAGGTCATAGCAAATACCAGAACTTGACGATCTCAGGGAGTCTCACATACACAATCCTCAACATCGAGTCACCTTGCCAAATTACCTTGCAAAGTGGCACGACTCTCTCGGTAGACTTCGTGAGCGTAGATGGCCGCAAGGGAGTTGACGGCACGCAGGGCTTGCAAAATATCGACGCTACC